>JGI994J12354_10000961_pt1 | contig 29160 bp, 22 predicted proteins | sample IntmicLarv3ML3BL_FD_12354 | JGI IMG/M metagenome (IMG submission 12354) | reverse complement strand
TCCCGCCATATTGGTGGCGATAGTGACCGCGCCGCTTACACCGGCTTGTGCAACAATTTCGGCTTCTTTTTCGTGTTGTTTAGCGTTTAGAACGTGGTGCGGTATCCCCCGCCGCTTCAGAAACTTTGCAAGCTCCTCTGATTTTTCAATCGAAATAGTGCCAACCAACACCGGCTGACCATTGTTGTGGCATTCCTCAATTTGATTGATAACGGCATTGAATTTACCGGCTTCGGTCTTATACACCACATCCGGCTTATCCTCGCGAATCATGGGACGGTTGGTTGGAATTTCCACCACATCCAGCTTGTAAATCTGCTCAAACTCGCGGGCTTCGGTCATCGCCGTACCGGTCATGCCCGCCAGCTTTTTGTACAATCGGAAATAGTTTTGGAAGGTGATGGTGGCAAGGGTTTTGCTTTCCCGCTCAACCTTAACGCCTTCTTTTGCTTCAATAGCCTGATGCAAACCCTCGTTGTACCGCCGCCCGAACATAAGCCGTCCGGTGAACTCGTCAACAATAATAACCTCACCGTCCTTGACGACATAATCCACGTCGCGGCTCATAATTCCCCGCGCTTTGATAGCTTGGTTGATATGGTGCGTCAATGTTACGTTGTCAGATTCCATGAGGTTTTGAATGTTAAAATACTGCTCCGCTTTAAGCACGCCGGCGCGGGTCAGTGTGGCGGTGCGCGCCTTTTCGTCCACGATAAAATCAGCGTCGTTGTTTTCCTGTTCTTCCTTGGAGTCCTGCTCACGCACCTTGATTACACGGAGCGTTTTTGCAAATTTGTCAGCACGTTCGTACAAATCCGTGGACTTGTCGCCCTGCCCGGAAATAATAAGCGGTGTACGCGCTTCATCAATAAGAATAGAGTCAACCTCATCGACAATTGCGTATGCGTGGGGGCGCTGAACCTTGTTTTGCTTATAAATAACCATGTTGTCACGAAGATAATCAAAGCCGAGCTCGTTGTTTGTGCCATATGTGATGTCGGCTTCATATGCCGCCTTGCGGTCCTTGTTTTCAATACCATGAAGGACAACGCCAACGGTCAGTCCAAGATAGTTATACACCTTGCCAATCCATTCGCTGTCGCGTCGTGCGAGATAGTCATTGACCGTAACAACATGCACGCCTTCGCCTTTAAGCGCATTAAGATAAGCCGGCAAAATAACGGTTTGGGTTTTACCTTCACCGGTTTTCATTTCGGCGATGCGGCCTTGATGCATGATAATTCCGCCCAAAATCTGGACAGGATAGTGGGGAGTGCCCAGCACCCGTCCGGTAGCTTCCCGGCACAGAGCAAACGCGTCCGGTAAAATATCGTCCAGCGTTTCCCCGCTGTCCAACCGTCCGCGCAAAATTTCGGTTTGCGATTTCATTTCGGTCTCGCTCATTGCCTTATATTTATCGGCAAGTGCAAGCGTCCTGTCGCAAATCGGTTGAATCCTCTTTATTTCCTTTCGGCTGTAATCGCCGAACAAAGTTTTAATCAATCCCAAAATAAGCACTCCTTCTAAATTAAGCCCTAATAATAGTCGTTATATTGTATCACATTCTTTTGTCATATACAACCAATTTCCATGATGTTCACAAATTCTTCAGTTATTGGTGCGAATTCGTGGTAAAATACTTTACATAAACACATGTATTCGCCTTTCACATATCTTTTTTGCAAGTTGGTTAAATCAAAAGTTCGCAATAGGGTTGTAGCGAAACGACCCACACAACTGTCATTCTGAGTGAAGCGAAGAATCTTAAAAATTCATCTCACTTTCGAAAAATGCGTTCGCGTTTTTTATGTGGTTGGGAAAAAGATTCTTCACTACATTCAGAATGACATGTTACGAAAAACGCGGATGCATTTTTATTGCAAATTGTAACAACCGACAACCTATTTAAGCATATATTAACTTTGAATATTTGATATTGCTTAAAACTTTACGATGCGGTATAATGTCAATAAAAGCGCTGCGGCGGCAGTTGAAATGCCTCCTCCGCTTTTTGTGTTTTTGAAATTTACTACTTTTTCTTCATGACAATCCGTCCTTTCACGTTTATTAAGTTCTTTTTTGATTTAAAATAGCATGCCTGTATTATTGTCTAAATTGGTATTAGTTTTGTTGTTCCTTCTTCGCCCAATTCCCAACCCGCTCCTTCATAATCCACCAATCAATTCGTGTTTGTGTGATACTAAAAAATGTTTTTTATCTATTTTAAAATAAGGGGGAGGTGGATAAAAGTGTTAGAGTGGTTTTTCGAACAGCATAAAATTAAATTCACAAGTCCCGGAGATTTTTTTTATGCTCTTGGTATAATTTTGACTTTCCTTTTCATAGGCATATTTAAAGCGTTTAAAGAAAGCAAGCCAAAAAACTCGGATCAAGTTCAAGAAAGCGACATCTCTTCAGATGAAAATCATAAAACCGACACCACGGATGTTATGTTACACATTGAAAAATTGACCGAGTTACATGATGCCGGTATTCTGACCGATGAAGAATTTCAGTCAAAAAAAGCCGAATTGCTGAAAAAACTTTAATTCCTTTTGATTTTGGCATGGTTTGCAACTCGTTGCTTCATAATTCGCAAATCTGCCGGCAATTAAAAAGCAATTCAATTAGAGAGGGGCTTCACTCATGAAGGATGATATCGTAAGTATTCCCATAAGCGAGGTGTTTGAACCGCGTGACGGATGTCCCATATGTCGTATGCGCGATATGCTGGAGGAACGTGTCATAGAATACATAATCGGCGCGGCCATGATGGAGCCGGACGTTCGTCAGGAAACCAACCGCCGCGGGTTTTGTATTGACCACTATCACATGATGATGAAAAAACGCAACCGGTTGAGCTTGGCACTTATTCTCGAAAGCCATCTCAATGAAATAGACAGCAGAGTGTTTGGCACAAACGCTATTCCGTTCTTTGGCAAACGCGCAAAAAAACAGGCTGCCGACGGCGAATCTGCCGCTGACAGCTGCTTTGTGTGCGAGCAAATTACCGTCGCAATCGACCGGATGCTGGCAAATTTATGCCGTTTGTGGGAAAACGAGCGCGATTTTCGCGCCCTGTTCGGGGAGCAAACCGACCTTTGTCTCCCGCATTTCTCGCTCTTGGTCAAGTCGGCGGATCGCGCCATGAGCAAAAACAGCGCCCCCGAATTCAGCAAAGCAGCCGCTGCTCTATGCCGTGAATCCTTGGCAACACTGCGAAACGACGTGTCTCATTTTTGCCGCATGTTTGATTACCGCAACACCGGCAGCGACGCCGATTGGGGAAATTCCCGCGATTCCATAGAACGCGCCGTGAAATGGCTCACCAGCCGGGAATAGTTATAGTCAATTATACTGCAAAAAGCGAGGACTTTCGTTGTGAAAGTCCTCGCTTTTTTAGTAAATTAATAGCTTCTGACAATATCCATTGCTATATTTTCCCATCTAATTAGGTTTTCCGGCTTGCCGGCGATGGTGGTAATATCCTTCAGCACTATGTCGCATGAGCAGCCGTTGCGTTTGCAGGCGTTAACCGTGCGGGTAAGCTCCCCCCGCACACCGTTTTCGTCCAGTGTTGATTCCGCCAAAAATGAAGGATTGGGTTTGTTCGCCATCACATAACGGTTTTTCATAACATCGGCCGCTTCGTCAACATCCGCCCACGGCGTAATGCTGATTTTGCGCAGATTTGGGATTTCGGACAACATGTCTATCTTTTTGTGCAACGGCTCACAGCAGCCATAATACACCAGTCCAAACGGCGCCATCGCCCGAATCATATAACCGGTATCAAATTCCTTGTGCATATCGGGGGAAACGCTGGCGAAAATCTGTGCCAATCCGCGCCCCCACACTCCGTCCGATGTGGTGTGTTCGTGGTTGGGATGCAGATCGTTTGTGAGCGCAGAGGTGCAATGGTTATAGTACGCGTCGCCATCAAAAAGCCCCAGTTTGTTATACTGTTCAATCTTGTTCAAAAATATATCGGTGAGCTTGCCGACAAGGCTGTGCATAAATTCCGGCTCATCAACCAAGTCATAAAACAGCGTGTCCAAGCTTTTGAAAAACACAATATCATCCCACGTTTTACATCCCAGCCCGTATCCGGTAGATTCACCGCAAATTTTTACCGGCAACGATTCGCCAAGCAATTCGGCGGTTTTTTCATATTGTTTGCGAGTGGCTTGCTCATCATATGTAATGGTTTCACATTTCAGCTTTTCCAAATCCGCTTCGGATGTAAACTGGTCCTCAAAAGTGACCACTTCCGCATGGCTGTCATGCTCGTTTTCTTTGCGCTGGACACCAATTCCGGTTGTGTGTATAATTTTTTGGACGCCGTAATACGGACGCACCGCCATGTCGCCGCGCAGATGCTTCCATCTAAACAACGCCGTGCGCAACGACCATTCGATTTCACGAGAAAACGCGTCCTCGCATTGCAGTGTCAGCTCGCCGTCAATATTCATTTCATTCCACGGAATTTCATCTATCAGCACAATAGGACGGTCACCTTTAAGGTCATTAACCGCCTTGTGGCGTCCGATATTAACGGAATTTTCATCGCTGTTCGCAATGTCAAAATACCGCGCAGCAAGTCCACGCAAAATCTCTGCACCGCCCAATTTAAGCACCTCTTTTAGTGTTACGGTTCGGTAACTTCGGCAGTGTCTGGCGCGGTGGACACAGGAATTGTGAACTGGATGAACTGTGCGCTGACATACACATCCACGCCGCCGCCCCAATTGGGATGCGGCTGGAGCTGATACCAGTCGCCGACTTTTCCGATTACCGTGACCATTTCGCCAAATTGCAGCCCGCCAACACCCACTCCCGTCGCAGTGCCTGGGTCGTTGCGCACCACAACGCCATTGCCATTGCAATATCCGGTCATTGGAGCCTCAATCTCACCGGGGCGCGTAGCGGAAGTGGTTTCCGCGGCAGTAATTTCGGAAGTCAAAGCGGTATCGGACTCATTGGAGGACGTTCCGCCGGAATTGCCGCCGCATCCGGCAATTCCCAAAGCCATAACAGCAATTAACAAAATTACTGCCACCATGCCTATATCCTTATGGGATTTCATCGGCAATTCTCCTTCCGGGTCGCGGATTTATCGGTTTTCCATGTCCCAAATAAGCTGTCGCGGTGTGCATTTTTTGAGTATCGCCGCGTCAATTTTAACTTCAACAGCATTCGCTTTTTCGGTAATTTCCTTGTTGAAACCCTCGTATTTTGCGTTTTCTATGATGCTTTGACGGCTGTTTTCCATGGCGTAATCTTCGGTGGTTGCGGGGTCAACCCGCAGGATGAGCGCAATTGTTTTCTTTGTGCCCTGCGCCTTGTATTCCTTGATTTGCACCTCACCAACCCCGACCTCGCGAACAGCGTTAGTCAAAGCCTCGTCGGAAGCGGCGGCAACATCAATAAACTTGATATTAGCCTTGGCATCCTCCGCAGTTATTACGGTTTCCTCGACGGCAGGATCTTCGGTTCCATCCTCCTCGTGCTCGCAGTCCGGGCTGTGCTTGTGCTCTTCGGTTTCTTCCCCGGCCGCCTTCTCGTCTTCGGCAAACTTATTGATTATTTTGTCAAAGCTGTATTCTTCATCACTTTTGTACATTTCCAAATATCCCGCCATGCGGTCTTTGACAGCTTTCAAATCTTCTTCCGACAAATCAGCGTCGTTTTCGTCCACCAATGGAAGCGAAATGATTTTATATGTCGTGTAATTGTCGTTGTAGTACTTGGCAATTTCATCTTCCGTCATTGGAGTTTTGCCATCGGCGCCAAACAATCCATTAAACAATGCCGACTCGTTAAGCAGCTTCCGGAATGCCGCCGCATAGCTGACTTTGTTGATTCCCATTCTCAGAATATCGTTTTCCGGCATGTTTGCAATGCTTGTCTCAAACTCATCAATACTCTCCTGCGGAACGGTAATGCCATATTCCGTCATCATTGCCTCAACGGCAATTTGACGCGCGATTATGTCCCGTGTATTACGGACAACATACTCATCGGCGGGAAGTGTGATAACATCTTCGCCATCGCCATATGGAATCGACTGTGCCCACATATTTTCGGTCCCGTAATATGACAGATAATACTGGTTGTCAACCAGCATAAAGCTGTAATACAAAAACGCCAGGTATTCACCTGTGGTGATTTTTTCGCCATTGACTGTTCCTGCATGCTTCGAGGTCGAACACCCCGACATAAGCAATACCGAAAGGATAAGTACCGCCGACAAAGCGCAGACAGCCACCCTTTTCAGCAAATTTCCGGTTATTTTCATAATTAGTCCTCCATATCAACAATAATGGGCATTTATTTTTACATTATACATAACTGATGCGCATTTGTCTATACATTGCTTGAAAATTATCAAACGCGGTTGTCAATTACGCGTTTTGCCTTACCCTCAGAGCGCGGCAGAGTTTGCGGCTCTACCAGCCGGACGCTGGCATGGACATTCAAAACGCTTTGCAGGGCGTTTTCGATGCGTTTTTCGACCAGTTTCAGCTCCCGCATGGTGTCGGAGAACAGCTCGGCACTCATTTCCACCTGTACCTCCATGCTGTCGAGGTTGCCGTCACGGCTGACAGTAATGAGGTAGTTGGGATCCATCCCCAGCTCCAGCAAGACATGCTCGACCTGCGACGGGAACACATTAACACCGCGGATAATAAGCATGTCGTCGCTGCGCCCGCGCGGCTTGGTCATGCGCACAAGTGTGCGTCCGCATCCGCATGGTTCACGAAGCAGCGCGCATATATCCCGTGTTCGATACCGGATAAGTGGCAATGCTTCCTTACCGATGCATGTGAACACCAGTTCGCCGTATTCCCCGTCGGGAAGCGGCACAAGAGTGTCGGGGTCGATGACCTCCGGATAAAAATAATCCTCGCAAACATGCATACCGTTCTGGCATTCGCAATCATACGAAACACCGGGTCCGGCAATTTCAGAAAGTCCGTAAATATCATATGCTTTTATGTCCAAAAGCCGTTCAATTTCCTTGCGCATATTGTCTGTCCATGGCTCGGCACCGAAAATTCCGCCGCGCAGCTTCAGTGATTTCGGATCAATGCCCATATCTCTTATGGTTTCGCCGATAAACATGGCATATGATGGTGTACAGCACAAAAAATCAGAGCCAAAATCCTGTAAAATCTGCACCTGCCGTTTGGTATTGCCGGACGAAACCGGAATAGCCGTCGCGCCCAGTTTTTCCGTGCCGTAATGCAACCCGAGTCCGCCGGTAAACAGTCCGTATCCATATGAAATATGTACAAAATCTTCCTTTGTCCCGCCGGCGGCGGAAAGTGCACGCGCGCAACCCTGCGACCAAATGTCAATGTCATTTTGAGTATATCCCACCACCGTCTGTTTTCCGGTCGTGCCGGAGGAGGCGTGTACACGCACAAGCTCCTTTGGCTCCACCGCAAACAGTCCATATGGATAGTTATCCCGCAGGTCGGTTTTTACAGTAAATGGAAGGCGGGAAATATCGTCAATGCTCTTAATATCTGATGGCGAAATACCCGCGTCGTCCAACTGTTTTTTGTAAAACGGCACATTATTATAGGCATTGTTCACCATTTTTATGAGCCGTTCGGACTGGACAGCGCGCAGATGTTCACGCGATGCACACTCTATTTCAGGTTGATAATACGTCATGTTAAATCAGACTCCTGTTACTTGTTTATTAGGTTTTGTGCTTAAACACCTGCGCATGATTCAAATCCCAGCGCAAAGGCGGTTTGATTAATCTCCACAGTTTTTGGCGGAACGGTGGCGCGAATAATTTCCTCCCACACAGGACGCTCCAGCCCAAGATAACGTGCCGCAACACCAAGCAACACTACATTAACCGCTTTCGGAGAACCCGCCTGCCCCGCCAACATTACGGCATCAGTGTCAATAACCGTGATACCTTTGCCGCGGATTTCATCCAGCAAGCCGGCAGGATATACCGCCGCGCCGCTGATAACCGGCATTGGAAAAATCTTTTGCGTGTTTGTAATCAGCACGCCGCCCGGACGAAGATACGGCACCCACCGTGCCGCTTCAAGCTGCTCAAATGCAATAATTATATCCGCTTCGCCCTTTTCAACCAGCGGCGAATATACCTTGTCACCATAACGAACATAGGTGACAACCGAACCGCCGCGCTGTGACATTCCATGAACCTCGCTGACCTTAACGTCATACCCCTGTTCGATAAAAGCCCTGCCCATAAGCTTGGAGGCAAGCAGTGTTCCCTGCCCGCCAACACCAACGATCATAATATTTTTTGTTGTCATTTTATTGCCACGCCTTTCTTTTGACTGTAATAAATTAGCGTTTAGATGCCCCTGGTCACCTAAAGTGCTCCGAATTTACATACCGTCGCACACACGCCGCAGCCGGTGCAATTGTTATCATCAACAACGGCCTTGCCGCGCTTTTCGCCCTCGGCGGACTGCACCGAAATCGCGGGACATCCAACCTTGAGACACATCTTACAGCCGGTACATTTATCAGCATCCACCTTGATCGGCGGGTTGTGTTTAACGGTTTTAAGCAACGCGCATGGACTCCGCGCAATAATCAGCGAGGCTTCCTCCGCGGCAAGCTCCTCCTCGAGTACGCGGCGAGCTTCGGCGACATCAAGAGGGTCAACCACTACTACCCGGCGAATGCCGACAGCGCGGGCAAGTGCTTCCAAATCTACCGCAACGGTCGGATCTCCCTTGATTGTTAATCCGTTGGCGGGGTTGTTTTGGTGTCCTGTCATACCTGTGATAGAGTTGTCAAGCACAATGACGGTGGACAGTCCCTTGTTGTAAGCGATATCAATAAGTCCCGTGATGCCGGAGTGAATAAACGTGGAATCACCAAGCACGCCCACAGCCTTTTTGGCGGCATCGGAACCACGAGCCAAATTATATCCGTGGAGTCCGCTGACCGACGCGCCCATACACACGCACGCATCCATCATGGACAGCGGCGCCTGCGCGCCCAAAGTATAGCATCCGATGTCACCGCTGATATACAAATCCAGCCCTCTCATCGCGGCAAACATTCCGCGGTGTGGACATCCGGCGCACAGCACCGGCGGGCGGGGAGGAATAACAGCATCCAGCTTGTCATGCGGCAGCTCCTCACCAAGAAGTACCGACCTTACCGTCGCCTGCGAATATTCTCCGCAAAGCGGGAACAGCAGTTTGCCGATTGCGTCAATGCCATATTTGCGGCAATGAGTTTCAAAAACATCGTCAAGCTCTTCCACTACATAAACCTGTCCGACATTACGCGAAAATTCAATCAAACTTTGAAGCGGCATTGGATTAACCAATCCAAGTTTGAAATAGCTTGCGCGGTCTCCCAGCGCTTCCCTTGCATAAAGGTATGATGTGCCGGAACAAACTATGCCAATACGGCGGTCGTTATACTCCACCGAATTAATGCCGGAAGTTTCCGCCCATGTGCGTATATCCTCCAGCCGTTTTTCCACATCAACATGACGTACGCGTGCCATCGCCGGCATCATTACATTTTTCATCACGTCTTTTTTATATTCACGCACCGGCACCTCTACACGGTCATTAAGCTCGACCAGCGAACGGCCATGTGAAATACGGGTGGACAGCCGCAGCAAAAACGGCGTGTCAAACTGCTCTGACAGTTCAAACGCGAGTTTGGTATATTCTAAACACTCGGCAGAGTCGCATGGCTCCAGCATCGGGGTTTTGGAAGCAATCGCATGGCGGCGGGAATCCTGCTCGTTTTGTGACGAGTGCATGCCGGGATCGTCCGCCACAGCACACACCATGCCGCCATTGACGCCAATATATGATGCGGTATACAGAGGGTCTGCGGCAACATTAAGCCCAACATGCTTCATCGCGGAAAAACTGCGCGCTCCGCCCGTGGCCGCTCCAAATGCAACCTCAAACGCAACCTTTTCATTTGGCGCCCATTCACTATAAATTTCCTCATATTGTGTCACCGCCTCGGTGATTTCGGTGGATGGAGTTCCAGGGTATGACGACACAACCTTGACACCGGCTTCATACAACCCTCGCGCAACCGCCTCGTTACCCAACAGCAATGTTTTGTTCTTCATAAAGAATATCAGCCTTTCCGTTTCATTCACTACATTTTTGCACCTATTCTCTTATTTTAGCTGAAAATAACATAAATGTAAAGGCAAAAATTATATTTTTGCGTTTTTTTGTGTATTTTGCGTTTTTATTGTGGATAAATGCGGGCGAACACAGCTCGCCGCTGCTGCAAGAATAGGCAGTTCCCGGACTTCGGCAAGAGCAGAGCTGTTGTCTCAAGTTGAGGGCTGTATTTCTTTGCCCATAGTTACACGTTAAACACACAAATTTGCTGTAAAATTGCGAAAAAACAACATTTTATATCAAATTTTCGCAATAATAAAGGGAAAAGCGGAAAAACCTGCGTATATACAAATTATAGAATATTTTTTTCAAGATATTTAAAGGAGGACTCGTAATGTCGGATTTAAAGATGGAAACCGTACGCGAACGGAACGAAAACCGCGAGATGGAATATCTTTCGCCGCTTGCCGCTCTGTCGGCGCGCAGCCGCGGCAGGGAACAACCTGATGTTCCTTGCAACTATCGCACCGAATACCAGCGTGACCGTGACCGGATATTACATTGCAAGTCTTTTCGGCGGCTCAAGCATAAGACTCAGGTTTTTTTATCGCCGGAGGGCGACCATTACCGCACCCGGCTGACCCACACACTGGAGGTGTCCCAAATTGCGCGGACGGTGGCGCGCGCGCTTTCGCTTAACGAGGATTTGACCGAAGCTATTGCTTTGGGGCACGACTTGGGGCATACCCCGTTTGGTCACGCCGGTGAGCGTGCGCTGGAAAAGGTGATGACCGGTGGCTTCCGCCATTATGAGCAGAGCGTTCGCACAGCTCAACGGCTGGAAAAAGACGGGCAAGGATTGAACCTCACGTGGGAAACCTGTGACGGTATTCTCAACCACACTACCGGCAGCCATCCTGCTACGATGGAGGGGGAAATTGTCCGCATGTCCGACCGCGTGGCATATTTGAACCACGACCTTGACGATGCTGTTCGTGCCGGTATTCTCAGCGAAAACGACGTTCCCGCCGACATTCGCGAGATGCTCGGCGGTTGCCGTACAATACGTATTAACACTCTTGTGACGGCTATGATTGAACAAAGTGAAACTGAAATAGGCATTGGTGAGCTTAAACCGTATTATGACAAGTTGCATAAATTCATGTTTGACGCGGTGTATTTTAATCCCGTCGCAAAGGGTGAGGAGAAAAAGGTGGATGGGCTTATTGAAAGCATGTTCAGTCATTTTATCGCAAACCCTCACAGATTACCGGACGAATACCGGTGTATCGCTGACACAGAGGGTTTGCCGCGCGCGGTTTGTGATTATATCGCCGGTATGACCGATAATTACGCGCTGGCTGTTTATGGGGATTTGTTTATTCCACAGCATTGGACCGTTCAGTCGCTTTAGCGTTTCTCATTCATTAAGAAGGCTTTGCGACTGTTCAAAAACGCATTCGCGTTTTCCCAAACATGCGAATTTTTTCAGTCGCTTTAGCGTTTCTCATTCATTAAGAAGGCTTTGCGACTGTTCGAAAACGCATTCGCGTTTTCCCAAACATGGGTTAGCATATATCAATTGACACAGCCTGTCATTCTGAGCGAAGCGAAGAATCTTTCTAAATAATTTCACTTCAGCCAAAAAAGATCCTTCGCTTCGCTCAGGATGACAGGGTGGAGATACCTTGGATGACAGCAAATGCGGGCTGGGGTTGCGAACACTGTTCGTCGAGGACACCAACCCCTACTGCGTCTGCGAATGCGTTTTTGCGTGGGCGCCAATCTCGTTTCAAATTCGAAAAGGGTTAATGCGTCTGCGAATTTGCAACGTTTCGAAAAACGCGAATGCGTTTTTGCGTGGGCGCTGACCTTGTTTCAAATTTGAAAAGGGTTAATGCGCCCACAAATTATACGAACGGAGGTGACGGTATGGCGTTACCTGATTCTTTTTTGCAAGAGCTTGTTTCACGCAATAATATTGAGGACGTGATTTCCTCATATGTCCGCTTGAAAAAACAGGGGCGCGGTGCGGCGGGACTTTGCCCGTTTCACGGCGAAAAAACGCCCTCGTTTGTGGTTTATACCGACACCAACTCCTTCTTCTGCTTCGGATGCAGCGCCGGCGGCGATGTTATAACCTTTATTATGCGTATAGAAAATTTGAGCTATATTGACGCTGTTAAGTTTTTGGCGGCGCGGGTCGGTCTTGAGGTGCCGGAAAGCAACCGGATTAATGACGTGGTTTCCAAGCTTCGTTCCCGAGTGCTGGAGGCCAATCGCTCGGCGGCGCGGTATTTTCACCGAATGCTGTATTCGCCGATAGGCGCAACGGCGCTTGAATATTTTCACCGCCGCGGATATTCCGACAGCACCATCAAAAAATTCGGTATGGGATACGCACCGGACGGATGGACAGGACTAACCGACACACTGCGGGGCGAAGGGTTCAACGATGATGAGATGACCGCTGCGTTTTTGTCGGGACGAAGCCGAAAAAATACCGAAAGGCTATTCGATATATTTCGCAACAGAGTAATGATTCCCATTATTGACACCCGCGGCAATGTTGTCGCGTTCGGCGGACGGGTGCTGGATGATTCCAAGCCGAAATATATCAACACCTCCGACACCCTTGCATATAAAAAAACAAACAATCTTTTTGCCCTCAACTTCGCAAAAGCCTCGAAAGCAGGCAAGCTCATTTTGTGCGAAGGGTATATGGACGTTATCGCACTTCATCAAGCCGGATTTGACAACGCGGTCGCATCGCTGGGCACCGCATTTACCAAAGAACACGCGCGGCTGATTTCACAGTACGCTGAGGAGGTTGTGCTTGTTTTCGACGCTGATGAGGCCGGGCGCAAGGGATCACAAAACGCCATTGATATTTTGCGCGTCACCGGTGTTCGTATTCAAGTTATTTCAATCCCCGACGGCAAGGACCCGGATGATTTCATTAAAACCTACGGGCCGGAACGGTTCAAGCTGCTTATGGAGCAGGCTCCCAACGATGTGGAGTACCGATTGCTTAATCTTGGGCTTCATTTCATGCTGGACACGCCCGACGGCAAACGGAACTATTTGCAAAAAGCCGCGCAGCAGCTTGCGCACCTTTCCAGCCCGATTGAACGGGATGTATACGCAGGACGGCTTGCCGCACAGCTGGACGTAAATAAAACGGCGATTTTGAGCGAGGTCAAATATATCGCCGAACGCAACGCTAAAAAGCAGATAAAAAGCCCGCTCGCCAATGAACTGCGGCGTGCCGGGCAGGCGACCGGAAAGGCTAACACCGACGCGGAAAAGCATCCGCGGGCGGCACAGGCGGAGGAACTGCTTATCGGGATGATGATTCTTGACCCGTCCCTTATTCTTCGTGTCGCGGACAAGCTGCCGCCGGAGAATATGATTACAAAGTTTAACAGCACGCTGTATGCCTGTATTGTGGAACGGCGGCGGCAGGAGCTTTCGGTTGAATTGCCAATGCTTATGACGGATTATGATACCGATGGGATGGCATACGTTTCACGTATTGTGCAAAACGCGCGTATATTGGTTCCCACTGTTGAACAGGCAGAAGAATATATATCCGTTATTCTTGACGAACGGCAAAAACTCAGTCATGGTGACATCAACAGCATGTCGGATGACGAGGTTCGCGACATGATGGCGGCAATGAAACGTGAAAAAAGTTGAATGTTTTACATATAATACATAACGTAACCGGCGATTTTGCCGGTTACGGAAAGAAAGGGTTTTCCAAAATGACAGAAGAAAAAAAAGATATCATCACAGATGAGGTTCAAAAAACAAAAGAAACGGCGGACGATATGATGTTCGATTTGCCGGAACCGCTTGAAGCCGCGGATGACGATTCGGAAACGGTTTCGGATGATGGCGCGAAGCCCGCCGAGGCAGAGATTGATGCCACAGTTGTAATGCTTAAAAAGGATCGCCGCACGCTTATTAATGATTTGATGGAGCTGGGGCGCACCAAGGGAAAGCTGACAACGCAGGAAATTCTTGATTCGTTGGAGGATGTGGATTTTGACCCCGACCAAATGGACAAGATATACGACGCACTGGAAGCTAATAATATCGAAATTATTGAGGATTTCGGCCCGGATTCGCTGCTTGATTTGGGGCTTGTTCTGGAAACGGCCGACGGCGCAGAAACTGACGCCGGTGTTGGCACCGACGGTGTGGCGATTGATGATCCGGTCAAGGTTTATCTCAAGGAAATCGGCCGTGTTCCTCTGCTTTCCTCCGAAGAGGAAATTGACCTCGCTATCCGTATAAGCAATGGCGATGACTTTGCGAAAAAGCGGCTGTCCGAAGCTAATCTGCGGCTTGTTGTCAGCATCGCCAAGCGGTATGTCGGCAGAGGTATGCAGTTCCTTGATTTGATTCAAGAGGGAAATTTGGGGCTTATCAAGGCTGTGGAAAAATTTGATTATACCAAGGGATTTAAGTTTTCCACCTATGCTACATGGTGGATCCGTCAGGCGATTACACGCGCGATTGCCGATCAGGCACGCACCATCCGTATTCCGGTGCATATGGTGGAAACTATTAACAAGGTGAAAAAAGCATCCAGTCAGCTTCTTCACCGCAACGGTCATGAGCCTTCCGCCGAAGAGGTTGCGGAAGAGCTGGACATGCCCGTGGAAAAGGTGCGGGAAATCATGCGGGTCGCGCAGGAACCGGTTTCGCTTGAAACCCCTATCGGCGAGGAAGAGGACAGCCATCTCGGCGACTTTATTCCCGATGACGAGGCTCCCGCTCCCGCTGATGCCGCGTCCCATACCCTGCTTAAAGAGCAGCTTGGCGATGTGCTGTCCACGCTGACTGCGCGCGAGGAAAAGGTGCTGCGCCTGCGGTTCGGGCTTGAGGACGGACGCCCGCGCACGCTGGAGGAGGTCGGCAAGGAGTTTGATGTTACGCGCGAGCGCATTCGGCAGATTGAAGCCAAGGCGTTGCGCAAGCTGCGTCATCCCAGCCGCAGTAAAAAGCTCAAGGATTTTCTTGATTAATATATAGCGGGAAGTAAAAAATTCAATTATGAAAAGGATGTTTATTATGAAAAAAGTATTATCATTGGCATTAGTTACCATTCTTGCAATAGCTATTTTCGGAGGATGCACAGGTCCAGTCGAGCAGGAAAGCGAATTGCCGGATTCGTCAACCACTGTGGCAGAATCAACGGCAACGGAAACCACTGTGCAAACAACCGAGGCAACAACTACAGAGGAAACCACCATCGAAACAACGCTGCCTACTGAAACTCCAACCACCGCAAAGCCTGCCGCTACTGCCGCGCCGAAGCCGCCGGCGACCACAAAAGCTCCCGCGCCGACAAATCCCCCTGCGCCGCCCGCAAACAGCGCGCAAACCATCCTCAACTCCGCTTCGCTCAATCCCACCAAAACCCACAACAGCGAGCTGGACGCTGAGGTTCAAAAGGTGCTCAACGCTTGCACCAACTCCGGCATGTCTACATATGACAAGGTTAAGGCATGTTATGATTACCTCGTGAGAAACGTTGAATACGCGATATTTTTTAGTTCTTATCTGACTCCGGACGACGGCTATGCATATAAAGGTGACTTCGACCCGCTTGTCGCGTACAACGCGTTATTTACGCTGACCTCTAAACAGGGCGTTTGCGACAGCTACAGCGCCGCATTCGTTGCGCTTACCCGCGCAATAGGGCTTGATTCCTATGTTGTTGGCGGACAAACCTCCATGGCAGGCGGCGGATGGACAGGTCACGCATGGGTAAACATCCGCATTAACGGTGTAATGTATGTTTTTGACCCGCAGGTGGAGCAAAATATAGCAAAAAACGGCCCGATTTCGTATTACAGATTCTGTAAAACAGATGAGCAGGTTCCCAACAACTATCAGTATAGTGACCGCGATGGATATATTGCCGCATTCGGCGGTTTTGCGGTCGTGGCGGAATGATTTTGCGCATAAATGACAATCTTTTCATGAATAAGTAAGATAAAGGTAGTTGTATATGAAATTCGTGTCGGAAATTTTTAATGATCGTCCTATACAGTGGGGTTTGCGTGGAGACCCCTTCTTGTGGGACGAGATACAGCAGTATTTTTCGGAAAAGGAATTGCCATATACAAAAGAACAATTTAACGCTGAGTTTCGCTGTCAGTTCAAATTGATGACCGGGGATGAGCTTGGCTCTGCGAAGAGAACATTCGTTAGGCGTTATGCCAAAACCGGAATGTCAAAAGGTACTGTGTCCCACACGTTTTGGCTGGAAAAAGGATTGCCCCTATTGCTTTCAAGAATTTAGAAGAATAAAGGAGGTGCGGCGTTATGGCCGAAACGGAAGGTGTTTTTCAGCTTGTTTCCCCTTTTTCTCCCACAGGCGACCAACCGGAAGCTATTGATGCGCTGGTTCGCGGCATTGAAAACGGTATGCGGGAGCAGGCTCTCATGGGAGTTACCGGCTCCGGTAAAACCTTTACCATGGCTAATGTTATCGCCCGGCTTAACCGTCCCGCTCTCATTCTCGCTCACAACAAAACTCTCGCCGCTCAACTTTGTACCGAATTCCGCGAATTTTTCCCCAATAACGCGGTAGAATATTTTGTAAGCTATTACGATTATTATCAGCCGGAGGCGTATATCGCATCCACCGATACCTATATCGAAAAAGATTCCGCTATTAACGATGAAATAGACAAGCTGCGCCATTCGGCTACCTCCTCCCTCGCCGAGCGGCGGGATGTTATAATTGTCGCAAGTGTATCCTGTATTTATTCGCTGGGCAGCCCTATTGATTACCGCAGTATGGTGATTTCTCTGCGCCCCGGAATGCACAAGGGACGTGACGAGCTTATTCAACGGCTGGTCAGCATTCAATATGAGCGCAATGATATTAATTTTGTTCGCAACAAATTCCGTGTACGCGGGGACATTGTTGAGGTATTTCCCGCTTACGGCGATGAAACCGCTTATCGTGTGGAGTTTTTCGGCGATGAGATTGAACGCATCAGCGAGGTGCACGTCCTTACCGGCGAGGTGCGCAGAGTTGTCAACCATGTCGCGATTTATCCGGCCACGCATTACATCGTTTCGGGCGACAAAATGGAGGAAGCTTTGCAGGATATCGAACAAGAGCTTGCCGCGCGTGTTAAAGAATTTAAAGAGGAGGGTAAGCTGCTGGAAGCGCAGCGTATCCTCCAACGTACCCGATATGATATGGAAATGCTGCGCGAAGTCGGCATATGCAAGGGGATTGAAAACTATTCCCGCGTGTTGTCGCGGCGCGAGGCGGGCAGTACGCCCTTCACACTTCTTGACCACTTTCCGGAGGATTTTCTCATGTTTGTGGACGAATCCCACGTAATGCTTCCGCAGGTTCGCGGAATGTTCGGCGGGGATTTCGCGCGCAAGCGCAACCTTATTGATTACGGATTCCGGCTTCAATCGGCATATGATAACCGCCCGCTGAATTTTGATGAGTTTTATGCGCATATTAATCAAGCGGTCTTTGTCAGCGCAACTCCCGGTGCTTTCGAACGCGAGCATGCCGCACAGTTGGTGGAGCAGGTTATTCGCCCCACTGGACTGCTTGACCCGGAGATTACCGTCAAGCCCATTGAGGGGCAGATTGACGATCTTGTCGGCGAAATTAATTCCAGAGCCGCCAAGGGGGAGCGGGTGCTTGTCACCACGATGACGAAAAAAATGTCGGAGGATCTCACCACTTATTTCGAAAATGTGGGCATCCGGGTTCGGTACATGCACCACGAGGTTGAAACTATTGAGCGTATGGAGATTATCCGCGATTTGCGGCTGGGCGAGTTTGATGTGCTGGTGGGGATTAACCTCCTGCGCGAGGGCTTGGATTTGCCGGAGGTGTCTCTCGTTGCTATTTTGGACGCCGACAAGGAGGGTTTTCTGCGCAGCGAGACCTCTCTTATCCAAACTATAGGCCGTGCCGCGCGTAACGCGCAGGGTCAGGTTTTTATGTATGCTGACCACGTTACCCCGTCGATGGAGCGGGCAATTACCGAAACCAACCGGCGCCGTGAAATCCAAATGGCATACAACACCGCTCACGGAATAGTGCCCCAAACTATTATCAAGGATGTAAGGGAGATATTGGAAATAAGCTCCTCCGCCGATAAAAAAGGTCAAGGGCTTTCTGCCATGGATAAAAAGCTGTCACGGCTTGAGCGGGTGAAGCTTATTGACGAGCTTACAAAGGAAATGAAAAACGCCGCACGGCTTTTGGAATTTGAGCATGCTGCTCAGCTGCGCGACAGGATTGAACAGTTGAAAAAATAAGGCGGGCTTTAGGGCTTGTTTAAAAAACCTGCGCGTACATCTTTTTGGTGAAGTTTTTAAACAAGCCCTGATTTTCTATATTACGGAAGGACCTGATTTTTGTTGCAAGACGAAAGAAATATTGCAAATGACCACTCTTTGCCGGCGCAAGGGACGGAAAATGCTCCGTCCGGCGGACGTGTTCATTTTTTGGATGAGCTTAGGGGCTTTACTATTATACTCATGGTAGCTTATCACGCGTTTTTTACTGCGGGTTGGATTTTTGGATATGAATGGGGGCGCATGTTTTTCCTGTTTTTTATGCCGTCGGTTCCGCTTTTTGCCGGTACATTTGTTGTGCTGTGCGGCGTATCGTGCCGCCTGTCACGCAACAATCTCGCACGCGGACTCAAGCTGGCAGGCGCCGCGGCAGCGGTTTCGCTGGTTATGTGGTTTTTCATGCGGGATGAAATGATTTGGTTTGGTATCCTGCATTTTTTAGCGGTCGCAATCCTCGCTTTTGTGCCGCTTCGCAAGATGCTTGATGTTGTTCCGCCGGTTGCGGGAATTGTCGCATGCGCGCTGTTGACATTAATTACCGCGTGGGTGTCGTCCGAAAACGGCGTGTTTGGTATTCCCGGGCTGTTATCCTGTCCGGTGCCCGACATACTTTCATCCTGTATATGGCTGTATCCGTTCGGGTTCTCCTATTTGCAAAGCAGTGATTATTTCCCCCTTATTCCGTGGTTGTTTCCCTTTATCGGCGGCACATTCATCGGCGTTTGGGCAAAGAAAAATCAGCTTCCGGGGTGGATGTCAAAATTACATGTTCCGCCGCTGGCATTTATCGGCAGAATGACGCTCGTTATATATGTGGCGCATCAACCTGTCATTTTCGCACTATTTTGGCTGATTGAACAAATATAGGGGACAACTTTTCTTTCCAATGGGGAGTGGACACGGCACGCTTATAATGTAAAAGGCTGTCGCTCTGAACACCCACACACTGTCATTCTGAACGTCAGTGAAGAAACTTTTTCGCAACCACGCAAACCATATCCGCAAGATTCTTCGTAAGCTCAGAATGACAGGCCTTTGCATTGTCAAATGCCCCGTGACTGCTACCGCAGAATTTTTTTGCAATTTCTTTTAAAATTTTGCTTGACATCCTGATACAACGCCGCTATAATAAATGGTTAGAATCAACCGAAAGATGGCAGAGTGAAAGGATGGTTATAAGCATGGGAAACAGAGTACGGCTCGTCTTGCAAAATGGGACTGAATTTTCAGCATCGCGATTTGGCGCAGATGGTGAGGCTGTCGGTGAATTGGTATTTACTACTTCAATGACGGGTCATTTGGAAACGGTGACAGACCCCGGGTATTATGGTCAAATTGTTGTTCAAACATTTCCTGCGATTGGCAATTCCGGCGTTATTCGTGAAGATTTTGAAGGTGAGCATCCTGTTCTCAGCGCTTATATTGTCCGTGAATGGTGTCAAAACCCCTCCAATTTTCGTAATGAGGGTGTTATTGACGCTTTTTTAAAGTCTGAAGGGATTGTGGGGATTTGTGACCTCGATACCCGCTCACTTACCCGTATTCTGCGGGAAAACGGTACAATGAACGCTTGTATCACATCCTCCGGCGAGGACACATCCGTTATCGCCGCGCGGCTGAACAGTCACTGCATTACCGGCGGCGTGGATGCCACAAAACCCACTGCTGTTGTTAATGCGCCCGACGGTGACGGCCCGCTTGTCGCGGTGATGGACTTTGGTTCGCGCCGCAGTCTTTACCGTCAGCTGGAACAGGCAGGTTATCGCACTGCGGTTGTCCCATTTGGGACATCTGCCGCCGGGATGCTTGCCATGAAGCCGGACGGAATTGTGCTGTCGGACGGCCCGGGCAATCCCGCTGATTTGGATACCTCTGTCGTGTCAGAGCTTTTCAAAAGCAGTGTGCCAATGCTGGGTATCGGACTGGGACACTTGGTGATGGCAATAGCAAAAGGCGGTAAAATCGAAAAGCTGCATTATGGCCATCACGGCAGCAGTCAGCCGGTTCGCGACATGCCGTCCGGAAAAATACTTATTACCTCCCAAAACCACAGCTATGCCACGGACGCGAAACAACTCCCATCCGGTGCTGTACTGCGGTACGTTAATGTAAACGACCAAACTGTTGAGGGCTTGGATTATTCCGATACATCCGCATTTTCGGTGCAGTTTGTGCCCGACACCTCTGTGTTTGACCGGTTTACGGCTTCTATGAAGAAAGGTGGTTGCTGATTATGCCTCTCAGAAGTGATTTGAAGAAAATCCTCGTTATCGGCTCCGGTCCAATAGTTATCGGACAAGCTGCCGAATTTGACTATGCCGGCACTCAAGCCTGCCGCGCGCTCAAAGAAGAAGGGCTGGAGGTTGTGCTTATCAACTCCAACCCCGCTACCATTATGACCGATAATGCTATGGCCGACCGTATATATATCGAGCCATTGACACTCGAAACCGTGAAACGTATTATTATCGACGAACGCCCCGACAGCGTTCTGTCCACGCTCGGCGGACAAACCGGCCTTACCCTTTCCATGCAGCTTGCACGTGAGGGCTTCCTTGACGAGTATGGTGTGAAGCTGCTTGGTGCGCGGCTTGCTACCATCGACAAGGCGGAGGACCGCCAGATGTTTAAGGATACTATGATGGAAATCGGCGAACCGTGTATTCCGTCAAAGGTAGTAACCACCGTTGAGGATGCGGCGGAATTTGCAGAGGAAATCGGATATCCCGTTATCATTCGCCCCGCGTTCACTCTTGGCGGAAGCGGCGGCGGTATTGTGGAAAATCCGAAGGAATTACACGACATTGCTACCGGTGGTCTGCGCCTTTCCCCCATTACCCAGATTTTGGTGGAAAAATGCATCTCCGGATGGAAGGAGATTGAATTCGAGGCTATCCGCGACAGCGCCGGCAACTGTATTACCATATGCTCGATGGAAAACTTTGACCCCGTTGGCGTTCATACCGGCGACAGCATCGTTATCGCTCCCGCCGTTTCGCTTGCGGACAAGGAATATCAAATGCTCCGTTCGGCGGCACTGAATATTGTCAGCGCGCTGGAAATTGAAGGCGGCTGCAACTGTCAATTCGCGCTTCATCCCGACAGCTTTGAATATGCTGTTATTGAGGTTAATCCCCGCGTTTCCCGATCATCCGCACTCGCTTCCAAGGCCACGGGATATCCCATTGCAAAGGTCGCGGCAAAAATCGCTATCGGATATACCCTCGACGAAATCCGCAACGCCGTTACTGGTACTACATATGCCTGCTTTGAACCGTCAATTGACTATGTTGTGGTAAAATTTCCGAAATGGCCGTTTGATAAATTCGTTTATGCCAAACGCACTCTGGGTACTCAGATGAAGGCGACCGGCGAAGTTATGGCCATCGGCACGTCCTTTGAGCATGCCATAATGAAATCAGTGCGCGGTGCGGAAATCTCTCTTGATACACTCAATCTTCCCAAGCTTGCGGCGCTCGGCGACGACGAAATTCGCAGCCGTTTGCACAACTGCGACGATGAGCGGCTGTTCGTGGTTTTTGAAGCTCTCAAACGCAATATAAGTACCGACGATATTTTTGATGCCACTAAAATTGACCGCTGGTTCCTTTATAAGCTCAACAATCTCGTGGAAATTGAACGCAGGCTCGCCGCCGGTTTTGATGATGAGCTGTATCTCAAGGCGAAAAAAACGGGATATCCCGACAATGTTATTGAACGCATTTCCGGCCAAAAGGTAACCAACCCGCGTCCCGCGGTTTTCAAAATGGTTGACACCTGCGCCGCTGAGTTTGCCGCAAACACTCCATACTTCTATTCCACCGCCGATGACGAGAATGAAGCCGCCGAATTCATCGCAAACCGCAAAAGCACCAAAAAAACTGTCATAGTGTTCGGCTCCGGCCCTATCCGTATCGGGCAGGGTATTGAATTTGACTATGCATCGGTGCACTGTGTATGGGCGCTGAAGCAGGCGGGATATGAGGTTGTTATTGTCAATAATAACCCCGAAACCGTATCCACTGATTTTGACACTGCCGACCGGCTGTATTTTGAACCGCTGACTCCCGAGGATGTTATGAACGTTATCGCAACCGAACAACCTTACGCCGTTGTGGTCGCTTTCGGCGGTCAGACCGCTATTAAGCTCGCTAATTTCCTCGAATCCCAAGGCGTGCGTATACTCGGCACTCCCGCCGACAGTATTGACGCTGCCGAGGATCGTGAACGGTTTGACGCACTGCTGGAGGACCTGGACATCCGCCGCCCGCAGGGTTCCACTGTTATGAACGCCGGCGAAGCGCTTGCGATTGCCGATAAGCTCGGTTATCCCGTGCTTATGCGCCCCTCGTATGTGCTGGGCGGTCAAAACATGATTATTGCCTTCAACGATGACGATATCAAGGAATATATGGAAATTATTTTGGCGCGCGGCATCAAAAATCCCGTGCTTATCGACAAATATATGATGGGTATCGAAATTGAGGTTGACGCAATTTGCGACGGCACCGACGTCCTTATCCCGGGAATTATGGAGCATATTGAACGCGCCGGCATCCATTCGGGCGATTCCATCGCGGTATACCCCGCGTTTAATGTCAGCGGGTTGCAAACTATTCAGCTCATTGAATACACCCGCAAATTGGCATTGTCGCTCAAAACTCAGGGACTTATCAACATTCAATACGTTATCCACGAGGGAAAAATATATGTTATCGAGGTTAATCCGCGTTCCTCGCGTACTATCCCTTATATAAGCAAGGTTACCGGTGTTCCCATGGTTGACCTCGCGACCCGCTGTATGCTGGGCGAGCGGCTCTCCGACATGGGATTTGGTACGGGACTTTATAAAACCCCGCCATACATCGCCGTTAAAGTGCCGGTGTTCTCGTTCGAAAAGCTCATTGACGTGGACACTCATCTCGGTCCGGAAATGAAATCCACCGGCGAGGTGCTGGGTATTGGTAAAACTATTGATGAAGCTCTCTATAAAGGGCTTGTGGCGGCAGGATATAAGCTGCATAAAACCGGTGGTGTGCTTATTACGGTTCGCGATACCGATAAGGCCGAAATTACCGATATCGCAAAGCGGTATTATGAGCTGGGCTTCACCGTTTATGCCACCAGCGGTACTGCCGCAATCTTTAACAAGGTTGGCATTCCCGCAATTGCCGTAAACAAAATTCACGAAAGCGAAAAGCCCGAAGAGGACGATTTGAATATTGTCACCCTCATGGAGAGCGGTAAGGTGCAATATATAATTTCTACATCTTCCAAAGGACGTTTGCCGGAACGTGACAGTGTTAAAATTCGCCGTAAGGCTGTGGAGCTTGCCATTCCCTGTATGACGTCGCTTGATACCGCTACTGCACTGGCAAATTCGCTGTTCAGCCGTTTTACTCAAAACAGCACCGAGTTGGTTGACATCAACCGCATGCGCAGCAAACGTGTCAAACTTAACTTTACCAAGATGGAAGCTACCGGCAATGATTATATCTACTTCAACTGCTTTGAGCAGGCAATGGTAAGCCCGGAATCGCTTTCCGTATACCTGTCCGACCGCAACCATGGAATTGGCGGCGACGGCGTGGTTATGATATGCCCGTCAAAAATTGCGGATGCCAAGATGCGCATGTTCAACCTTGATGGCAGCGAAGGCAAAATGGGCGGTAACGCTATCCGTTGTGTGGGTAAATTCCTGTATGACAACGATATGGTCAAAAAGGATGTTTTGACCATCGAAACTCTCAGCGGTATTAAAACTCTGCGGTTGTATTTTGTTAATGGATTGGTAGATTCCGTAACGGTAGACATGGGTCCCGCTATACTCGACCCTGCCGCCATTCCGGTAAAGCTGGACGGCGACAGCATAATCTCCCGAAAGGTTACGATTGGCGGTCATGGTTATGATATCACCTGTCTGTCAATGGGCAACCCGCACTGTGTCACATTTATCGACCATCTCGACACTCTGGATATCGAAAAGGCCGGCCCGTTGTTTGAATCCGACCCGATGTTCCCGGAACGTGTAAACGCCGAATTTGTGTCGGTTATCGACCGTACCACGCTGAAAATGCGGGTGTGGGAACGCGGCAGCGGTGAAACCCTTTCCTGCGGAACCGGCGCATGTGCCGCCGCGGTTGCCGCCGTGTTAAGCGGACATTGCGACAAGGGCGCGGACATTAAGGTGAAGGTAAAAGGCGGCGATTTGGTTATCCGCTATACCGACGAAACCGTGTTGCTGACCGGCAAAACCGTTAAAACATTCGAAGGCGTTGTCGAAATTTAGCCGATTTATAGCCACTTAAATTGAAAATAACCTGTGGTGAATGCTCACCACAGGTTATTTCTTGTTTGTGTATAGATTATTTAGCTTTCGCTCTGGGTTTAATGATTGCATAGTATACAACCGCCGCGAGAGCAGCACCAACCAACGGCGCAACAATGAATATCCAAACATTCTCCAATGAAGTTCCCCGGGCAAGCACGGCAGGTGCAAGGCTGCGCGCAGGGTTGACCGATGTTCCGGTGAGGGGGATGCCGATAATATGTACAAAGGTGAGCGTAAGGCCAATTACTATGCCCGCCACGCCGCCTTTGCTATCGTCGGACGTAACACCCAAAATAACGAGCACAAAAATGAAGGTTAATACCACTTCGATGACCAATCCGCCTGCAACTCCGCCGGCATTCGCAATGCCATTTGAGCCGATAGCACCTGTCAAATCTTCAAGACCAAACGACAGCAGTAATTTCAACAATCTTGCGCCTGCAAACGCACCGGCTACCTGTGCCGCTACATACCCCGCAAAATCAACAACACTCAACTTTTTTGCAAGCAGCATGGCAAATGAAACAGCGGGATTAACATGGCAACCGGATATATTTCCGATGGTATACGCCATAGCAACAATCGAAAGTCCGAATGCTAAAGCGACCGCGAGGTGACCGCCGGTGGTATCGCACCCCAAAAACATCGCGCTTCCGCATCCCATAAATACCAACACAAATGTACCGGTTAATTCGGCAAAATATTTTTTCGCCTTTTCCATTAAGAACACACCCTTCATAATGTTTATTTGGCAGAAACGCTTCCCCAATGCTGCATGCTTAACCGAAACGCACTGCGTAGGTAAGATTATAGCAAAATTCCCCTCTAAAAGCAACCTTTTTTATGAAAGAGAGAGGACACAGCACGTAGATAAAGTAAAAGATTGTCATTATGAGCGAAGCGAAGAATCTTTTTGCAATAGCGTTAAGATCCTTCGCTCTGCTCAGGATGACATTGAATTCTGAGCTTTTTGGCCGCTCCCTTATTAGCAAAGGCAGAAGGTGCGCGCAAAAGGCTGTGTCATTGCAGTTGCCAAAGATTCTTCCCCTTTCAGCAACATAAACCACATAAACAGAATTTGCCCAAAATGACATGTGTCATCCCGGACGGTATTCTCCGGCTATTTGTCTGCATATTTACGCATGCAATTTTACTCTCCGTTTTTTGCTCCATTACTATCACAAAACCTGCCAAATGCCGTCCCATCGCTGTGCCCTTCAATCAAAACCGTTCGTACATCACCGCGTTTTATTTCACCTTTCACACAACTTTCAACCCTTACCGGCATATACTGTGGAGAGTGACCCTCAATCACGCCGTTCTCAAAGGATTCAAACAGCACTTCCGCTGTTTTGCCTGCCCAGCTGTCAAAATAGCGGTCGCGTGACTCGTTACACACGGCGACCATAGCACGGCTGCGGGCGCTTTTAACCTTTGCGGACACCTGTTCCGCCGCCTTTGCCGCGGGAGTGCCGGGACGGGGCGAATATGCGAATACATGCACACGGGCGAATTCGATTTCGCGGACAAATTCGAGCGAATCCCTAAATTCCTCATCGGTTTCGCCGGGGAATCCAACCATTATATCGGTAGTCAGCGCACATCCGGGAAAAGCCTCCCGCAGCTGTGCACATACTGCGGAATATTCCGCGGGAGTGTACCGCCGGTTCATACGTTCCAACGTCGCTCCGCACCCGCTTTGCAGCGATAAGTGAAACTGCGGGCACAGCTTTGGCAGCCTTCGCAACCGCTCAATAGCGGCGCTGTCCATCATATCCGGCTCCAAAGAGCCAAGCCGCACTCTGCGTATTCCCTCCACTCCGCAAGCAACCTCCACCGCATCGCACAACGACAGCCCCCATTCCTGTCCATATGCCGTCAAATTAATGCCGGCGAGCACCGTCTCGCAATATCCGCGCTGTGCCAAGACCTCAAGCTCGACGCGAATGTCTCCAAGCGGCTTGGAGCGTACACGTCCACGAGCATATGGAACTATACAATAAGAGCAAAACCGGTTGCATCCATCTTCGATTTTCACAAAAGCGCGGACTCTTCTTTCAAATCGCTCTATTTGCAACGGCTCAAATTCTTTTCCGTGCGGAGGTATATCCACTATGCGATGGCGAAATACTAAAAATTGCTCCAAATTCCGTACCAACGACCGCCGCGCCGCGTTGCCTAATACTATATCCACATCGGAAAATTCCGCCGCAGTTTCGGGAAATGCCTGGGGCATACATCCGGTCAATATTAATATAGCAGAGGGATACATCCGCCTTGCCCGCCGAAGAACGCCGCGAAGCTTACGGTCGCTTTCGCCGGTTACTGTGCACGAGTTTACCACCACCGCTGCCGGTTCATCCCCGTCCCCCGCCGGAAATTCTCCCGTACAATATCCGGCCGACTCCACAAGTGCACGCATAGCACCGGTTTCATATTGGTTAACCTTGCATCCAAGAGTATAAAACAATATCAGCATTATTTTCCGTTCCTCTCAATTATAGCAATAGTTAATTAACTATATGCCATATAGTATACAGGATTCGACCAGGTTTGACAACTAAAAACAAATGGAGTATAATATACAAAATTTGCAATGTGAGGTGAAACCGCATGTATAAAACTAAAATCCAATTAGATACCGTTACCGACGCTAAACAATTTGTAAATATGTGCAGCGCAGTTGAATTTGACGTTTCATTAGCAAGCGACCGTTATGTGGTCAACGCCAAATCTATTATGGGTATTTTCAGCCTTGATTTGTCCCATCCCGTGGAGGTTCAGGTCGATTGCGAGCCGGATAATGAATTCGTGAAAAAACTCGACGCTTTTCTCGTGGCAGAATAGCGTCGGGTTTCCGGCGAATGTTTGCACATTATTTCTGTGATTGGTTGCACAAATCGCGGATTTTTTGTGCGCATTGTCGGTTTTGCCGCGACGTTCGATTTTTTGCTTGCATTATTGGCGATGATGTGATAAACTGTGCGTGGTAAAGTAATAATATAGGGGCATAGCTCAGTTGGTAGAGCAGCGGTCTCCAAAACCGCGTGCCGAGGGTTCAAATCCTTCTGCCCCTGCCAAATCAAAACCTCGGTTTTGATACAACGAAAATCCCTTGATTTCAAGGGATTTTCGCATTTTCGGGATTAGAAACAAAGAGGCGTTTTCGCCTTTTCACCCTCGACCGCTGCTTGAAAATGAAAAATGCACCCAAACTTTTTCACGAAAGGTATCGTGAAAAGGTATGCACCCAAGCCGAATTTCAACCACAAAAAAAGCCCCGCGCAGCGTTCAAAAGAACAACTGCGCGGGGCAATTCATTTTATAAATTCGTCTCAATGACCGTGCCATCTTTGAAGGTGAAAGCGGCGGTAGTTCCGCTCACCGTTACTGTGTCCACCGTGGCATACCACAGCGGTTCATCAAAACTCTCCAGCGGAGCATCGCAGGCGGTGAGGTCAGCGACAAACTGTTCCATGCTGACACGCTTGGCAATCCGATCCTGTTTCTCATCGTTAATGCCATCGAGCTTTTGGAAGAATACGTCCACACCGAGCATTTTCAATTCACGCACAGTTTCAAGCATCGTTACTGTGTTCCGGGCGAATCGGGTAACCGACTTCGTGATGACCATATCCACCAGCCCCGCCCTGCAGTCGGTCAGAAGGCGCTGAAACTCAGGGCGCGCGTCTTTTGTGCCTGTTAATGCTTCATCGGGTCGTGTCAAGACCTTACCCAAAAAAATTTGAATTATTTTTTGGGGTGGGATAATGGGCGTGTAATCAACACGCCACGCCCATCAATCCCTTAATTTTTTCATATTCGTCAGAATAATTCAATGTGATTTTCATACGGTCGGAAGTGTGGATATGAATGGCTTTGATAAACTCATCTACAACCTCGCGCGATAATTTCTGTATACCAACCTGTTTGCTGAACCTCTCGACAAAAACATTTTCCTGTCCGGTTTCCGTTTCAATCTTACGGATGTTGTTTTCAATCTCTACAATCTTATCTTCATATTCCGCAATTTGATTTGTGAGCTTTTTGCTTTCTGTTTGAAACGCTTCCGGCGATAAACTTCCGTTATGCTGCTTTTCCCATAAGGATAGTTTAACTACATTAGCTTTATCTATCATCTGTTTAAGGCTCTGAATCTCACCGCACAGATTGGTTGTTGTTGCTAATGAAGATTTTGCATTGGTATCTGCAAATAACTTCGCGCTGTCTGAGATCCGCGATTGTTGCTTTATAATCTTCAATACAGCGGCTGCAATCTTACTTTCCTTGACACTTTCCCTCATACAATTCAATCCGTCAATATTACTGTGTGTACCGCAGCGATAAACATAC
>JGI994J12354_10000960_pt1 | contig 29195 bp, 27 predicted proteins | sample IntmicLarv3ML3BL_FD_12354 | JGI IMG/M metagenome (IMG submission 12354) | reverse complement strand
AATAATCATATCATCTGAAACATCAATATCGGCTGTTAATGTTGTTGTATTATCGACAATATCTTTAATTTTGCCATCTTCCACTACTAAATAACCATCTACTAACCCATTATCAGTATAAATTCTCTTTGAGCGAATAATCATAATTCACCCTCCTTTTTATTATCAATTGCATTTTAAATATTCAGTAATCTATTATTGGATTAATGGTAGCATCATAGACTAAAATACCAGAAAATCATCAAGTTTGCTTGTTGTTCATTCACCTCCCATGCTCTATATGGTTACAGTGCCTATTATTCATTTGCTAGAAATTATAAGCAAAGGCACTTTGTTTTTTGCTACATCTATTATACGAATATTTTGTGACAAATAAAACACTCTATAGTAAACTGTATGATTCCAAAGCATGATAAATTCCATCTTCTTTAGAACCCGTAGTAATAAAATCAGCAATATCCTTCAGTTTTTCATGGCTATCCCCCATAGCAACACCTACTTTAGCTTTGACAATCATTTCAATATCATTAACTCCATCACCAATTGCTAAACAGTTATCCCAAGTTAAATTTAGTTTATGCAACAAGAACTCTATCGTAACGGCCTTGTTTAGTTTTTCATAGTAAATATCATAGGTATCTGTACCAGTGTGAGCAAATTTAATTGTTGGACAAATTGCAGTAAACGCCATTTTATCTTCAGGAGTGCATTTGATATAAGCACAATTGACCGGATTGGTTAAGTGTAACTTTTCAGTTCCTTGATAAAAGTCTTCTACCCCATCATCACCCCAGCGAACGACATTAAAAGCATTATAGTTACCATACAAGTAACAAGCATCATCCATTTTTAGGATTAAACCTAAATTTCGTTTCACCGAAAAATCAATTAACGCTTGTGTTTCTTCGGGTTTAAAATGCTCCAGATACAGCATTTTTCCTTCACTATCCATCAAAGCATGTCCATTTGCCGCGATTAAATAGTCATAATATTCACTTAAAACTCCTTTGCAAATATTATGAAAAGTTCTTCCGGTGGCAACAACAACTATATAGCCTTGCTCCTTGAGTCTTTTCAAAGCTGAGATGGTACTATCAAGAATAACTCTTTCCCCACGTGAATATAGAGTTCCGTCAACGTCAAATATTATCATTTTTATCATACAATTATCTCCCCACTTATTTGTAATTATAACACAAAAAAAACGCCAAAATGGTTTGTATCTATTGAGTATTCTTTGAGTACTTTAGTTATTCATGTTTTAAAATCGCAAAAAAATAGCAGTCGCGCTTAATCCAACCACTATTTCTAAACTACTTATAAATAATCACTCAAAGCTAAATATCTCCTCAATCGGTACTCCAACTGCTTTCGAAATATCGAATGCCAATTTTAGCGAAGGATTATACTTTGCCGCCTCAAACTTAATAATTAGTTCCCTTTTGACCCCAACGATTTTAGGAAGTTACTCTGGCGACAATTCTGCTAGTTACGGTAGAGTAAGACAACGTATAACAGAATAGTCTCCACCCACCCTATATTTTTACTTAAAAAATAATCGAATCCAAGATACTTAAGGCTGCTATTACTTAGGGCTAAAATAACCTATGATGCATACTTAATTCAAAAATACTTATTCTCCTAAAAGATTTTTCCTGGATTCAAGATACCATTTGGATCAAAAGTGCTCTTTATCCCTCTCATTAGTTTGATTTGATTTTCACTTAATGATTGCTGTAAATATCCTTTCTTAGCATGGCCAATGCCATGTTCTCCAGATACCTGACCATTCATTTCTTTTGCTTTGCTGTACATATCATCCATACAGTTGCGGACGATAGTTTTCCATTTTGCATCATCGTAATCATCTTTGCAAACATAAATGTGCAGATTCCCATCTCCAGCGTGACCAAAACTGCGAATACGTACGTCATACTTTTCAGAAATTAATCGAACATATTGTAAAAAATCATAAACTCTATCAATCTCAACTACAACATCACACTCGTCCATTTGTGAAGTCGAGTTTTTTATTGCTTCAAGAAAGGCTCCTCTTGCATCCCAGATAGTTTCTTGGCGCTCTTGGGTATCTGAAACATAAACATCAATCGCTCCTTGTTCTAGACAGATTTCTGCACAATCTTTATATAATTCCTCTATCTCTTTTTTATTATTCCCGCTATAAGAAACAATTAAATATGCAGGATATTGGTTATTAGGAAATGATTTGCCCAGATATTCTTTAGCATCTTCCAACACTTCCTTTTCCATAAATTCTAAGGTCGTTGGAATATTAGGAAGGCTCATAATAGTTGGTACCATCTTTAGGCATGAATTCAAATCACTAAATGGTATCAATAAAGATGTCATCTTTTTTGGCTTAGGTAATAGCTTAAGATAGATTTTTGTCACAATCCCTAGTGTGCCCTCACTACCAATCATCAAATCTTTCAAACTATAGCCAGAACTGTTCTTGGCTATTTTGCCACCAAAGGTAACGATGTCTCCATTTGCTAATACCATTTCCAAACCTTTGACATAATCGCGAGTCACACCATACTTTACTGCTCGCATACCACCTGCATTAGTCATAACATTACCACCAATGGTAGCACTTTTTTCTCCTGGATCGGGAGCATAGAGCAAGTCGTGCTCACTAACAGTATTGGCTAATTCCATCAACAATACCCCTGGCTCAACAACTGCAGTCATCGTATTAGTATCAATTTCTAGGATGCGATTCATTTTCATCAACGATAACAACACCCCTCCATGAATCGCCACCGCTGCTCCACATAGTCCAGTGCCAGCTCCTCGAGGTGTAACAGGTATCATCCTTTCATTGCAATATTTTAAGACGTTTTTTACTTCTTCCGCACTTATGCATTCAACGACCACTTCGGGGATAAATGAACCATATTCCATCATTTCATCATGGGTATAGTCTTCATGAATTGCCTCACCCACATAAACCCTTTTTTCGTGGCAAGCACTTTTGAAGTACTCTCTATCTGCTGGTGTTACTTTTTCAAACATCATTTATTGCCCCCTTTCATTTTAGCAAGCAAAGCGGGAATTACCTCAAATAAATCTCCCACAATGCCATAATGTGCTAACTCAAATATTGCGGCTTCAGGGTCATTATTTATCGCAATAATTGTATCGCTGTTGCTCATACCAGCTGTAAACTGAATGGCACCACTAACTCCACAACAGATAATCAATTTTGGCTTAACTGTTCTACCGGATAAACCTATTTGATACAAATAGCTAGCAAAGTTTTTTTCTACTAACGGCCTAGTAACAGCTACCACTGCTTTGAGTTGCTTTGCTAAATCATTAACCAACTGAAACCCTTTTTCGTCTTTAACTCCATTACCTGCTACTACAATAAAATCTGCACTACTGATATCAACTTCCACCAATTTTTCACTTACTTCGGTAATAGTGATCCTACTTGTAAGTATTTTGGGATTAATGTCGCATTTCACTACTTCGCCACAAATGTTTTCAACTTTATTGGCAGGGTTCATAACTTTGTAACGTACAGTTGCAAATTGCGGGCGGTGATTAGTAGTTAAAATTTGAGCCATAATATTACCACCAAAGGCTGGACGTATCTGAACTAAATCAGTATTCTCTCGCATTTCTAAGACAGTGCAGTCAGCAGTAAGGCCAGTCTGAAAACGAGTTGCAACTCTTGGCGCTAAAGAGCGACCAGTAGTGGTGGCACCAACTAAGACACACGTTGGTTTAGTAGCATTAATGCATTGCTCAAATACATTTGCATAATTGTCTACTTTGAAGTACTCCAAAGCGCTATCATCATAGACAAATACTTTATTTACGCCATATTCTAGTAGTTTTTTAGCTTCAGTTAAAATATTCGCTCCAATAAAAACACAATTAACCTTTTGATTGGTAATCATCACCATCTCTAAAGCCTTGCCAATCAGCTCAACAGTTACTGGGTGAATTTTTCCTTTGGTATGTTCAACGAAAACTAGGATATCATGATAATCATCTTTATTTATGGCTACTTGACTTTGCTCTTGTAAGGATATTGCCTTAACTGGGCATTGTTTAATACAGATTTTACATACTTTGCAATTTGCATTAACTTCTATTTTATCATCAACAATTTCTATGGCACTAAATGGGCAAGATGAAATACAAAGTTCACACTTAGTACAAAGATTTTTATCTATTATTATTCCGCTCATAGTTGTTTCTCCTCATCAATAAACTTAAGTTCTAACAAGATTTGATATAACTTAGCACTAACATCTTCACTTGTTCCTTCGAATCTTTCACGCTGATGATTGAAACTAGGCTCGAAGATTCGTTCTACCTGAGTAGGAGAACCACTAAGACCATAGAGTTTTTCATCTTTTATTGGTAAATCATCATAAGTAATGATATTTATTTCTTTATCTTTGGTTTGTTTCATTAAGCGATATGATGGCAAACTTGGTTCAAAAACCCCTTTTTCCACGGTAATAAGACAAGGAAATTTCATAGATGTTTTAGCATAAAAATCACCTAAATCTTGCTTAACAGTAATCGAATCATTATCGATCTTAATAAGTTGCAAGACCCAACTAACATGTGGCATTTGCAGATGCTCAGCTATGGCTGGACCCACTTGAGCAGTATCACCATCAGTAGTTTGTTTGCCACATATTACTAAATCAATATCCTCGCCAATTGATTTGATACCTTGAGATAAAGTAAAAGAAGTTGCTAAAACATCAGCTCCCGCAAATTTTCGATCAGTTAATAAGTAAACTTCATCAACTCCCATTGCTAAGGCTTCTTTTAAGACTTCTTTTGCACTTGGTGGTCCCATGGTAATTACGAAAACATGGCCACCTACTTTTCTCTTTATTTCGATGGCAGTTTGTAAACCATAAAGATCATATGGGTTCATTTTACTTTCGATTCCATCACGTAAAAGTACTCCTGTTTCACTATCGACCTGCACTTTTTGTGTATCAGGAACCTGTTTGATACAGACAACTATATTCATACCCGCTTCTCCCTTAATTTTGTTTTTTAGGACTATTTACTTATTATTTTGGTAACACACATTCTTTTTTTACTACTAAATATATTATAATCTAAACATTTATCAATTAATAGACTCAACTTAATATGTTAAGTGCAACCGCGATTTTTTTCATACAATTAAAACCAACTTTAAATCTTTAACTAGCAAACTCTTACTTGTGGTCTTATAATATCTGTGAAAGGTGGTAGTGTTAATGATAATATACTCGAATAGGATTTTCATGGAAGATGGCGTAAAAGCTGGATTTTTAGAGATTGAAGATGGTAAATTTAGCAAATTTTACGACAAAGATTCTGACCTTACTGCTGACAAAGATTATGGCGATAAAATAATAATACCTGGTATCTTTGATACTCATAATCATGGCTGTTTCGGCTATAGTTTGTTAGCGCCTGAATCAATACCTACTGTAGAAGAACTAAAAGGATACTTAAAAGGATTAGCTTCATCTGGAGTCACAGGTGTTTTACCTACCTCCACCAACATCGAAATCATTCGTTTACTGGCAGATAATGCTAGTACTTTACTAGATGGTGCTAGAATTTGCGGCATCCATTCTGAAGGACCATGGGGTGCAAGAGTTGGCGAAAAAGGTGTGAACACTGGTTATCCAAAAGTTGACATGGAAGTTGCCAAAGAAATGGTTGCTGCTGGACAGGGATTGCTAAAACTTGTTGATGTTGCTCCTGAAATTGATGGAGCTATTGAAGCAATCAAGTATTTCGTAAGTGAAGGAATTCATGTTGGGGCTTATCACACCAATGCTAACTTTGAAGAAGCAAATAAAGGAATCGATGCAGGAATTACTGTAGCGACTCACCTAGGCAATGTCATGACCGGTTTACATCATCGAGATATCGGAACTTTAGGTGCGTGTCTTTTACGCCCAGAAGTTGATTGTGAGATTATTTGTGATGGCATGCACGTAAATTTGGAAATGATTAAACTATACTTCATGCTTAAGGATATGAGTAAGTTTATAATGATTTCTGATAATGTTCACTATGCAGGACTTCCTGTTGGAACATATTCAGGTATGACAAAAGATTTAACTTCTGATCGCAAGACTATTTACATCAATGAAGAAGGATTTGTGCTTAGCGAAACTGGTAGACTTTCAGGAAGTTCAAAACCAGTAATCTATGGAATCAAAAATCTAGTTGAAAAAGTAGGCCTTCCTTTAGAGACTGTTATCAAGATGTCTAGTTTGAATCCAGCCAAAAAATATGGTTATGGAGATACTAAAGGAAGTATTACGGAAGGAAAAGATGCTGATTTCGTCGTAATTGATGATGATTTCAATGTAATGGATACTTATTGCGAAGGCCGCCACATATTTGACCATACCAAAGATGTGGACTTGTGCAATCAAGCGTATCTTGATGCTTATAAAATCGCTTAATACCTTTTATTAAAAACTAAGTGCTCATCTACAAAAAGTAAATGTGCACTTTTTTTGTGCCTGTTGCATTATCTCAAATCGTAACAGGTATATGTTTAGTAGTTTTCTAAAAATCTATTACCTAGTTTGGAAACAATTACTGTATTTCATTTACAACTAGAAAACACTTGTAGTTTATTGAAACTTCCTATTACTAATTCAGATGTGATATAATCACCTACATAGTTAGGACGAAAATAATGAACAATAAGCCAATCACCGGACATCTCACCGCACTAATAACCGTATTAATCTGGGGAACTACTTTTATTTCCACCCAGATTTTACTAGATTATCTTCTGCCAACTGAAATAATTTTCGTAAGGTATGCCATAGGATATATTTCCTTAATTATTTGTTGCCCTCGTTTTCTTAAAACAACAGATAAAAAGCATGAGTTTCTATTTATGGGTGCAGCCTTTTTCGGATTAACATTATACCAACTATTGGAAAACACAGCATTAACTTACACCACAGCGAATAATGTCAGCATTATCACTACCCTAGCGCCTTTTTTCACAGCCCTTACCTCTAGCATATTTCTCAATGCTAAAGCACCCAAAAAGCCATTTTATTTAGGGCTAGTTATTTCTTTGTTAGGAGTAATACTAATTAGTTATTTACCTAATGATAATATTAAAATAAACCCAACTGGCGATGTCTTAGCTCTATTAGCAGCAGCGATGTGGGCAGCATATTCAGTTTTTACCAAAAAAATAAGTGATGCTGGTTATAGCACCTTGCCAGCTACAAGACGTATCTTTTTCTATGGCCTTATTTTCCTAGCCCCTTTGTTATTATTCACCCACCCACAAGTAGAAGTCGCTACTTTTTCAACTCCTGTTGTTTGGGGTAATTTACTTTTTCTGGGAGTATGTGCTTCAGCATTATGTTTTGTAACTTGGAATTACTCAATTAAGCTGTTAGGCCCAATAAAAAGTAGTGTCTATATATACATGATTCCTGCAGCCACAATTATAACGTCAGCTATATTCCTAAATCAACCATTGACTTTCCAAACAATTATTGGCGTGATTTTCGTTTTGGCTGGCTTATCACTTTCTCAAAGAAAATAGCAGGTTTTACATAGCAACTTTTGACGGGTCATGATTTGTGTTATTATTTGCTTGTAAATTGAAGGAGAAAATATGCCACTAGAAATTATTTACAATAACCTTATTGAAATGAATACTGATGCAATAGTTAATGTTACTAACAGTAGTGAGTTTCAATTAGAGTGCAAACAAATCGAAAACTGTTTAGTTGGGGATGCCTTGATAACTGTTGATAGTGATTTTGTGGTAAAGAATATCATTCATACAACTGCCCCAACTGGTGAAAGCGTTAGCCGCAATGATAACTACTTGTTAGCTAATTGTTATCGCAATTCATTGGAATTAGCTTTTTTAAACAATCTTCATTCAGTTGCTTTTCCTTTAATTCTGGCAGATAATCATAAATACCCAATTAAGGATGTTCTTAAAATTGCCACAAATGAAATCAAGGATTTTTTACTCACACATGAAATGACGGTTTACTTAGTAATACCTGATAGAAGGATTTCTTTGGTTGATAAAAATATAATCACTTCTATTAAGAAGTACATTAAGGAAAGATATTGTTTTAGTAATACTGCGCAGTTGAAAAGTATTGCTAAATTGCCAGCTCACTTTGAAGAAAACTACTATGAAACAAACAGCAATGTGAAAGAAGAATTATTGGTACAGTACGAAAGTGCTGCATCGCTTCTCGATACTTCTTTACCGCTTCATAATTATGTAGCTAATACTGAGGAGTCATTCTCACAAATGTTATTAAGGCTTATTGATGAAAGGAACACTACTGATGTTGAAACATATAAAAGAGCAAATATTAATCGTAGGTTATTCTCAAAGATTCGCACCAATGTTGATTATAACCCCAGTAAACCTACAGCCTTAGCCTTTGCCATTGCCTTAGAATTAAACCTAGAAGAAACAAAAGACTTACTTGCCCATGCTGGTTATGCCTTATCACATAGCTATAAATTCGACATAATTGTTGAGTACTTTATTCAGCAAAAAAACTACGACATTTACGAAATAAATGAAGCTTTATTTGCTTTTGACCAACAATTATTGGGTGGAAACTAATAATTGATTGTTTGCAACCAATAATTGCGTAATAGTTGGTGGAGCAACTCATCAACAACTGATAAACTTTCACCATCAAGAAAGGAGAATTATATGAATACTTCAAATTCTGCTGTATCTGTTTTAGTTATATTTGTAGCGGTATTTGTTATTGCTGGAGCTGTTTTCGGTATTTATTTGTTGAGCCTTGCTATACGAGCACTTAGGAAGTATATTAATACTAAAGAAGTTCGCGATCAAAAAAGCGAGGTAAGAAAAACACTTGGTGAGACCATAAAAAAGCACAGGGTTGAGAGCAACATGTCGCAAGAATTTATTGCTGAATTGCTAGGTGTAAGTAGGCAAGCAGTATCGAAGTGGGAAAATGGCACTTCAGATCCAAGTACCAGCAATTTAGTTGCTTTAGCAAAATTATTCAATGTTCCTGCAGAAGAATTATTACGGCCCAGTGATAAATGAAAAAAAATCTTAAAAACTAAAGGAAATGCTAAAACATTTCCTTTATGTTTTTTGTCGCTTTTGAAGCGACCACTATCCTTCTCATTTAGATTATTCTTTAGTTGTACTTAGTTACAAGGGAGGATTATTTATGAAAACAAATATTACAGAATTGGTGTTTATTATTGACCGGAGTGGATCAATGCAAGGATTGGAAAAGGATACCATAGGAGGATATAATTCCTTGCTAGAGAAACAAAAGAAACTGTCAGATACCGCAATGGTTACTACTGTATTATTTGATGATCGCTATGAAGTATTACACAATCGTGAAAACATCAAAACAGTCGCTAATATTACTGAAGACGAGTACTTTGTACGTGGTAGTACTGCATTGCTGGATGCGATTGGTAAGGCCGTTCTTCGTATCAGTAAAAAACAAAAAAACCTACCTGCATGTAATAGAGCAGATAAGGTGGTAGTAGTAATCACAACTGATGGTTATGAAAACGCAAGTGTCAAGTTTACCAGCCATAAGGTTAAGGCTTTAGTTGAAAGACACAAAGAAAAATACGGTTGGGAATTCATCTTTTTAGGAGCTAATATTGATTCCTTTGCAGCAGCAGAAAGTTTCGGTATTAGTAGAAATCGCACAGCAAACTATCATGCTGATGCTGAAGGAACAAAGAAGAACTTTGATGTTTTAAGCAAAATAGTAGCCGCTGTTCGCACTGAAGGTGAACTCAGCGACTATTGCATGAATGAAATTCATGAAGATTTCGCAAACAGAAAATAAGAATTCTAAAGAAGGAACGATATGATTTCATCGCTCCTTTTTATCTGCCTATTTCCTCAATTATAGATATGGTATTCTATCACGATATTTTAAATAATTAATCTTATTCTTTTCATCACCACCATCAACATTCCCACTAATCCAAATTGGTGGATAGAAATCCTCTTTTACGCACTTGTCAACAACATTAACCACTAGTGTTCCTAAAATGAAAATTGATAGAATACTTGAAGTTCCAGCAATTTTACTATCCATACCTTCAACCTCAACTACAGCATCTCCATACACACAATGATTATTGATTACCACATCCGCAAAGTCCTTAACAAATTTCCCAGAGCTGTGCCTAGAAGTTACGCCATCCATAAAAGCGCCGGAAGCAATTGTCACTACGCTAACTCCTGCTTCTTTTGCACTCATTGCTAAGTCTATTGGCATCGGATTTCGCCCTGAATGTGAAACAATAATCAACGTATCTTTGCTAGTCATTCCTGATTTCTCGAACACCTTCTTACCAATCCCTTCAAGTCTTTCATACTCTGAAGTAATTGACCCAGAAGCCATAGATACTGCGGGTTGCAACATTGGATTTACTGGCACTAAACCACCTGTGCGATAAAACATTTCCATGCTAAACATCTGAGAATGACCGCAACCAAAAACATAAATAATACCATCGTTAACCAGCGTTTCCTTCATAAGCTCTGCTGCGCTTTCAATGTTTTCCTGCTCATTTTCATTAATGTCGGTAAGTTGTGCATATACAAGACCAAGGTAATCACTAGTTAAGCTCATATTATTTCCTCCATGTAGTCATAACTTAAAAAGACGCTTTTGATTTGTTTAGCACTTGAACATATTAGATTTGCTTTTCAAAAGATACACTTAAGTCATGGCCTTTGATAAATTTATGTTATCTTTCATTTCTCGCCTTGTCAATATTTTAATTACTAACAATAACTATCCGCCAACAACTAAAAACCACTTGCTTAATTGCCTAAAAAACTAGGCTCTTAGACCTAGTTATGCGATTCTTTTTAACTAACAGAAACAACCCACCTAGTGAAACTAACACTATGGAAGTACTATGCCATCCATTGCAGGCAACACCTCAACGAGTTTTAGTCCTCGTTTGCATGCGCAACGTACCACCCAAAGTAATTGTTGTTAACATTGTATCTTAAATAATTCAGTCGCTAATACACTAACTATGTTAACATTAACAGCATTTCCAAATTGCTTATACGCTTTCGCACTTATAGGGTTCGGTTCAAAAGAATCAGGAAAACTCTGTAAGCGTGCCGATTCTCTGACAGTTAGCCTTCTTTTGTACTTACCGATGATAGGTACCTGAACTATCGCTACTAGAGCCGGGAAACAATCTGGATACTTAACCCGAACCCCTGATGGTCTAAATTGTATTACTCCTTCCCATAGCGATTTAATTCTTGTTCCTGCCTGCCATTCAAATTTCCTTTGAGTAGGAGTGAAGTCTTCAAGGTTTCTATACTTCAAAATCCAACTCTCAATAAACTCCTTATTGTTTAAATATAGATTATTGTTTTTTTCTATAAAATCCTTTTTCCAGCCTGCGAATTCTTCTTCTGGCTTTTTTTTGAACCAATCAAACCAAATAGGAAAACCAATTATGTCTTCTTTTATCCCTGCATAAAACTCATCCCATGCATTTAGAACATATGTTTCATGATCGGAGATTTTGTAATCTTCGCCAACAATACTCTCTAAAACAGAGTATATTGAGTTGTCTGATTTCCGTTTCAACTTAGGCAAATCAATTTTCAATGGTATAGAAACGTTGATTGGGTCATATATACCCAAAATAAAAACCCTTTCCCTTAATTGAGGAATGCCAAAACTATGCGGGCTAATTATAAGCGGCTTTTCAGTTGTTCTATAGCCAATATCTTTTAATGTATTTATGATAACATTCCACGTGTTTCCTCTATCATGTGATACTAAATTCCTAACGTTTTCCAGAATGATGTATTTTGTTTTGTGTTTTCTCAAAATCCTTTCAATTTCAAAAAATAGCGTACCTCGCGTATCATATAAGCCGCTTTGTTTGCCAGCCTTCGAAAACGCTTGGCATGGAAACCCTGCACATAGTACTTCATGTTCAGGAATAGTATCTTCGTGAACTTTTGTAATGTCAAAACTTGAATTAACGCCAAAGTTTTCGCTGTATGTTTCTATCGCAAAGTTATCAATTTCCGAAGCAAAAACGCACTTGCCACCCAATTCATCCATAGCAAGATGAAAACCGCCTATTCCTGCAAATAAATCAATATATCTAAATCCTTTTTTCATTTTTTCACCTCTTGTATTATAACAAATTTATCAACAAAAAGCTACTTACATAATATAAGTAGACATTATAATATTAACAAAAATCCAGAACAATCCTTATAATATTATTTTCCACTTCTGTAAATAACAAAGTTTTCCATGCTTTTCTTTGAAATTTTATACTTTACCTTTCTTTTTTCACCAGTTGCTTGCTTCCCTTGCTTAAAAACTGTCAAAACATGTTTGATGTTTGCACTATTAATTTCCAAAACAAGCATGTTTTCAAATTTAACTCTATTCTTCATTCTATTATGATAACTTAATTCATTAAACGGTTTTTTTTTCGACCATTCTCCTTTGTCATGTATATAGTGGGTCCTAAATCTAGTAGCCTCGTAATCACAATCTTTGTCCTTAATAGTTTGATGTTGGTAAATGATATACCACAACCTTCCATCCCTCAAAATGGCATTATCAACCGTTTCCTTATCATTTGCAGGCGTCTCTTTTTGATTGATATCACTCGCTTTCAAATCGCCATAACAACCCTCATCTGTAAAATACAGATCTAGGTTGCCACCTTTACCTGTATAGGAAATGATTTCTTGATAACCATTATTATTTAGAAAATGATAAAACTTGTATTCAAGATACATAGCAGCCCACTCTCCAGCATTTCTTTGATACCATTTACCTTCATGCATAGAAATAATGGCATCTTTGGCGACAAGCCATTCATCATTAAGAATAACTTCATTGAACTGGGAAATAATGCTCTGATAATCATTTATAGCATATTTTTCCATCAGGTTACTATCAATATACATTTTAAACTCATTTTTCTTAACTGATGTAATTACGTTATTGTTTTTGTCAACTCTGGTAAAAACTCCTGAACTCATTGCTTGATACAAATCGTTCATATATATGTGTGCAGCAGAATTATTCATTTTTCTCCTAAGATAACTATCTTTATGTACGTTTACGAAAACAACATTACCTTCATAATGATATACACCAAGAAATACAATGTTGTCCGCATTGAATGGGTTCTCTGTTACGAGTGTTTTGTACCAATTCTTAAGTTGGATTCTTTTCAAATATGCTGGATGGAGAGTTTTTACGCCGTTTCCGCCCATATAAGTTACGCTACTAACTAGAAAAACTGTTTTTTTGTTTGTAATATGATCAACGTACATTAGAACTTTCTTATGCCCATACTTTTGCACAGTGCAATTCTCTTCGCCCAGTTGAATAATAATCTGACGAAAAGACTCTTCTTTACTTAATGATTGATCTCCATCAAGCAATACCTCTTTATTACTTAATATTTGCTCACTTTTCAAATTCATTTATACCTCCATTATGCTTAGCAACCAGCAACTCCACCCTGATTGTATCAGAGTTTTCAAAGCAGCCGCAACTAATAATGAGAAAATCCTCAGATTACTATTCTCATCCAAACACGCGCCTAGTTTCTTGCCTGTACAGATTGAAGCACCGTAAACGTGGTAGTTTCTCCCAATGCTTGTTATGTTAGGTAAACCTTGTATTTCTATCACAATGCTAGAAAATTGATAATCTTTTCATCCGTTATTACGAACTAACATGTCTCCATGATAATAGCCACTATATACAACAACACTTTGTTGGTCAGTAGTAAGATTAATTGTTCGTCAAGTATTTTCACCTTTCAGCCTAGTACACCCTTATATCTTTTAGCAAAATTGCAGTATCAAAACCTCCTGATATCTATTGTTCTTCATTAATTGCATATAGTTGTCCCCTATAAGCCTAATCTAGCGAAATCAAAAGTTGAATCATTTTCATGTAATCAATCACACAAATTTATAAACTTTAGTTTAATTCACCTACTATCCTCTTGATAAACTATTTCTCCCCCAATCATCGTTAAGGCAACTTTAACATTCTTTACTTCATCAACATCAATAGTAAATAGGTCTTTATCAATAACTACAAGATCAGCAAGTTTACCCACTGCTATCGTACCCTTAATGTCTTCTTCAAAAGAAGCGTATGCACTACCCATTGTATAACGATTAATCGCAGCATCAATAGATACAACTTCGTTAGGATAAAAGCCCTTTTTGGGATAGCCTGACAAATCTTTTCGAGTAATAGCACAATACATGCACTCAAAAGGGCTTAAGTCTTCTACTGGAGCATCAGTACCATAAGCAGTTTTTATACCTAAGTCTTCCATTGTCCTAAAACCATAAGAGGTTTGCGCTAGTTCGTTACCTACTCTATCTTCAACAATGTGTAAGTCATAGTGTAAAAATATCGGTTGGACATAAGCAATTGTATCAGTATCCTTAAACCGTTCTAGCATCGAGGTATCAGTAATCTGGCAGTGATTGATGCCATGACGAAGTGGATTGTTTGATTCTGGATCATATATACCTTCGTAACATGTCAATACACGTGAAATAGCTTCGTCACCAATAGCATGAACAATTACTTGAAACTTATTGTCATTAGCAAGTGTAATCATTTCATTCAATTGTTCAAAAGTAAGACATGCTACTCCTTTGTTGTTTGGCTCATCATGATAATCACTTCTCATTAATGCTGTTCTAGCTCCTAAAGAACCATCAGCGAATAATTTAAGTGGCCCAATTTTAAACTGTTTAGTTCCATAACCGGTGTGATAACCTTGATTAATGAAATCCATAAAACTACTTGGCTCATCAAAACAACATTGTAAACATATTCGTAATGGCAATTCCTTCGAATCAATTAGCTCTTGGTAGGCTTGAATAATAAAGGGGTGCTCTGGCCTACCATAAGTAAAATCATTAGTTTGAACAGAAGTAATTCCATTTTCTAGTGCATGTTTAGCACCTAGTTTTATGTAATCCTTTACCATTTCCAACGCTACCTCTGGTTCCAATTCTTCAATCAAGTTTTGAGCATTTTCATTAAACACACCATTAGGTAAGCCATCCGTTCCTATTTCAAACACACCTCCAAGAACTTGAGGTGTCTTAGCAGTAATCCCTACTAATTCAAGTGCTTTAGTATTACACACCGTTACATGGCCACAAGCTCTTTTAAAATATATGGGAAAATCCGTTGATATCTTGTCTAAATCATGGCGATTTAGAATTCTTTTTTCATCTGTAAAATAGTCCTGGTTCCAACCTCTACCAATAACTGTTTGGTTATGGCCAAGATTGTGTGTGCTGATATATTTTTTCCCAGCATCAATTATTGCTTCTATTGAAGTTAAGCCATATAGATTTAGACTTGAAAGAAAACTACCTAAATTGTATAAATGAAGATGTGAATCATTAAACCCAGGTAACACCAATTTACCATCAACATCTATTATTCTAGTTTGCTCACTTTTAAGTTTTAAAACTTCTGCAGTTGTCCCAACTGCCTTAATATAACCATTATCAATTGCGATTGCCTCGGCAAATTCTCCAGTTTCTAGCAAGGCTTTTCCATTAATTATNATTTTCTCCANCTACAAACCTCCCTCNGATTAATTATTTGCTTAAAGTAACATCAATATGCCTTCTGCTATATTCCATAACAAAGCACAATTCGGATATACATCCATTATTAATCATTATAACACCTGTTTGCTGTTTCTAAGTATCCTTAGTATATTAATTTGGCATGACTAGTTTTACATTTTAGAGATACTTAGTTATAATTATATATATAAAAAATTAACAGGAGCTAACTATGGGCGCGATTAAACGAAGCATAAGTTTAGTATTGTTACTTTGTATAATTAATATTAAACTAATTTTTGAAATTGAGAAACTACCGTTTTTTGTTAAAGTACTATTGTTTGTAGTAAGTTGTTTATACTATTTACTGTTGTTGATTATTCCTCGTCATTTGAGTGGCCAACTGAACAAGGATGCAACACCTCGTTTGCAGATTCTTATTGGTGGTTATGAACAATTATTACTGGCGGTTCTTGGTTTGTCAGTAGAAATAGTGTTTTACTTATTTTGGGGAAAACTATTCACTTTCGATTTAGCAAGCCTCAACCTCATAATTACTTTGNTATTGTTGGCAACTCTAGGATGGCAAGGGGTCATCAGGATGATGCTATTGTCAAAACAAACGTCAATTATTACTAAGCTGTTACTGCTATTCTTTTGGTGGCTTCCTTTCATTAACATTGTTCTACTTATCAAAATGTCTAAAAAGGTTAACAGAGAATATCAAGTCGAGAGTTACCATTTGGAAATGGCTGCAGCAACCATTGAAAATAAGATTTGCGAAACGAGATACCCTATTGTAATGGTTCACGGAATCTTCTTCAGAGACTGGCAATATTTCAACTATTGGGGGCGTATTCCCAAAGCCTTATTAAATCATGGGGCCACTGTTTTCTACGGTAAGCAACAATCTTCTTTACCAATTGCTGAAAGTGCAATGGAATTAAAAGAACAAATCAAAATATTATTAGCAGCTACTGGTGCCAAGAAAGTTAATATAATTGCCCATTCCAAAGGAGGGCTGGATTCGCGTTATGCTATTAGCTGTCTTGAAATGGCTCCTTACATTGCTTCATTGACAACTATAAACACCCCTCATCGTGGCTGTTTATGGGCAGATAAAATCCTTAAGGTTGTTCCAACTTTCATAGTAAGATTTATCGGTAACAGGTACAATAGTATTTTTAAAAAACTTGGTGATAAAAACCCTAATTTCTATGATTCTATCTATGATTTAACAAGCCAGAAATCCGAGAGTTTTAATGAACTGGTACTTGATCAACCTGGAGTGTATTATCAAAGTTATATGTCAAAGATGAAAAAGACTAGTAGTGCCCCTTTCCCTTTGAACGCAACCAATTTGTTAATTAAATTATTGCAAGGTGAAAATGATGGTCTAGTACCAGTAACTTCTGGAAGCTGGGGAAATTATTTAGGCTTACTTACAGCAACAAAAAAACGCGGAATATCGCATGGAGATATGATTGATTTAAATCGCGAGAACATTGAAGGCTTTGATGTCAGACAGTTTTATATCGACTTGATTGTTGAGCTAAGACAAAAAGGATTCTAAGCATACTTACTCGAAATTACTTTGGTGATTGTTACAATATTATTATTTTTAGTGATTAAAACCCAACCAAACAAATTACTGGGCCATACGTATGCCTAGTGTCGTATTTGTTTAGTTGGGTGTTATATTTTATTTGCTAGTTGACTTAGAAAAGTCTTCATCAAATTATTTAAAACTAAGGCTTTTTACAAGTCCAAACTGATACTATGTATCAGATGCTATCAACTTACTTTATTGTAAATTGAATAACTATTAGTCGAATGAGTAGTTAGTCAAAATTATAGTGTAATCATTATCATTGGTAAGACACCAATTATTAATCTACAATGTACGTAGATAGTTTTTCCATAGCATTTCTTGTATGCATTTCGTTAGGATGAACGTATAAATTCATCGTGGTCGTTACATTACTGTGCCCTAAAATCATACTAAGGGTCTTTATATCCATGTTTGATTCAACAGCAGATGTTGCGAAAGTGTGTCTTAAGGTATGAAAATTTTTATCCTTTATTTCTAGGCGTTTCATCAAACGCTCAAAGTACTTTTGAATGCTCCGATTATCATATCCTGTTCCATTATTCTTAGAAAACACATACTCACTACCATGTGAAGGTAGCTTTCTTAATTGCTTTACTATAAAAGAAGTTATTGGAATGGTGCGGGTTGAGTCCTCTGTCTTAGGGGAAGTTGTTATTACTTTTGTTTTATTAGCTTCGGTATAAATCCTTCGCTTGGTATTCTTAACGTAAATTCGTTTATTCCTCAAATCAACGTTTTTCCATTTAAGTGAACATAATTCTCCTAGCCTCATACCAGTAAGTAAAGCAACTGCTACTAGGCAAGCCTTAGGTTCAACATTTTTTTGCAGTTCCTCAACTATTGCCCTTCTTTCCTCCATTGATAACACAATTACTCTTTTCCTTTTTCTTTTCGGTAAAGCAATATTCAAACAAGGGTTATCAACTATTATTCCTTTTTCAACACATCGTTCAAAAAACCTTGATAGAATAACAAAGATTCCATCAACTGTGCTAGGAGACAATTTTCTCTTAATCCTCGCCCCTTCTAAATTGAGAACCAAATCTTGGATTTCATCGCTAGTAATGCCCTCTATTTTTCTTTTTTCAAAACGCGGACATACGTATTTGGATATTCGATATTTATAGCTATCGTAAGTCGATATTTTAACTTTACTTATTACTTCACTATCCAACCAGTCGTTTATTTCTTCTACAAAAAAAACACTCATTTATACCTCCTCGAAGGTATCTTAAGTCTGATATCTACACTTAATATTATTACTATTAAATAACGCGTGTATTGATCTTTTTCTGGTCAGGCGGCCTTCCTTTTGAAGATTCAACATTTTGTAGAACCTTGCATGTGAGTTGTCTATTAGTACATAAAAGCAATAGTTTCATAATGCATCTCCTAAACGTAACTGTGCTATCATAACATTTTCGCAACATTTTTTACATACCATCAGGCAAAAAAAGTAAAATATCCCTAAAAAAAACAAACCAATAGTCGGTTTGTTAATAAACTAATTATTCCTTTTCATACGATATGTGCTAGCAGCTATATAATCTTATTCATCACTTCTCCAGCGATATCCTACTTTTGGTACCGTAACAATATAATTAAATAAGCCACTTTCTGCTAGTTTAGCTCTAATAGAGTTAATGTGAAAATCGATTTTCCTTACCTTTTCAACCCCCAGCCATATCTTCGAAGAGATTTCTTCTCTGCTCATTGCCTCACCCTTGTTTTTGATTAATACACTAAGAATTTCGATTTCTTTCCTAGTCAAGGCAACTGAACACCCCTCAATTATCAGCTCATTTCCCCTAATATAGGTAGGACCTAACTGCTTACTACGTTCTAGCAAACGCTCCACATAAACTCTAATAACTGTATCTGGCTTTTCATATTCAAGAACCAAGTCAATTTCTCTTTTAAATAAGCCTTCTATCTCCGCTTCTTCATCAGATTTATCAATCAACAGTATAGTTCGAATACCAGTTCTCATTTTCTTAACACTTTCCAATAATGCTATTCCATTAAATGGTTTCAAATCGTAATCCACAAGCACTATTTTACATTCATCTTTGGCTAAAGACACTGCCCCAATCACGTCTAAAAAATTGTCACATTCAACAACTTCGTATCCTTCCAACACTGTGCTCATTCTATTTCTGACTTCTTCTTTTTCACTTGCTACTACCACTATCATGTTTATGTTCCTTCCTATAAAAATAAGCAGACTTTTTAAGTTACTTAGCTTGCAACAAGCCTAGTTTGCAGTCTTTAATAAAAGAGGCTGGAGTCATCAATCTTGCTCCAACCTCTAAAGATAATCAGTCGTTACTCTACTTCATCTTTCTTCTTTTTTACCACAAGTGATGAAATCCCTGCTGACACTGCCAGCATTCCTACCCATGCAATGACGTTTTCATTTACTCCCGTATTAGGTATTTTTGGAGTTGCAGGGTCTGCAATCGGAGGTATCAGTGCATCAATAACCCATGCATCTGTTGAGACTGATTTTGTAGGGTCTTCAGTCGAAGTTGCTGTCACAACAATACAATCAGACGTCTCATCAATACTAATGAATAAGTAACCGTCGTCGTCAATTACTGTATTGAGTGAAGTTGCACCTTCAATAATCCAAACAACACTGTTTTTTGTTCCACCTGTTACAGTTGTTGTGAACTGGTAACCACGTCCTTTTTGAATTTCAATATTTTCCGCAAGTTCAGTTAACTCTATTGTTGGCTCATCAATTGGAGGATCGACAGGCGATGTTTGATTAATCTTTACCTTCATAGGCTCGCAGTCAACTTCAATATTAAAATCTGGATTTTCTGCAATAGCATCTTCAAGTCTAATCGATTCACCATCTTTACCAAGGCGCAACATATTAGCGTACAAAGCAATATCAAGAATCGATTCTGTCTCATCAACTAATTTAGCAGCATCTTTTACTCTTAGTACTAGATTAACCTTTCCAACGATACCATAGTAGGAAGTTGCAATATTATCAGGGTTTAATATTGTAACTCTTGTCACGCCATCTGTAACATGATACAACGATGCAGCGTAACTATCATACCCTGTAAAGGATGCAGATATAATCTCAAATATTTCCGAGTCATAAGTAATAGTATTAACACTTAAGTCAAAGTAATCCCACACTGTGTCAAGTATTACATCATACTTGACATCAATTTCCGCTCCATCTACTATCTCGTTAGTTACACTTGTTATATTACCCCTAAAACTAATTGTGGAGTCAGTAGGTATATCAGCAGCAAACACCACTGTTGTTATACTTAACATTAGCATTAAGGGTAACATGTTCTTAATAATAATTCTTACTAGTTTGTTCATTTTTCTTCCCTTCTAATGAAAAAAACTTTTTCAACATTTCCCTTTCTTTTTTTGTTCAATCGACTTTGGAAGAAGTAGTAGTCAACAGCATAATTTACGCAACTAATAACAATTGATTTCTACGCAGGCATTACAGGATTTCAATTTTCTTCTATGTATATAATAGAAGAACTTTTGTTGTGAGAATATATGTTGACTGCTACTTCATTTGTATTCTAGCACAATAAGATAACGGTTACAAGATAAAAAATGCAAAAAAGTTCTAAAAAATAGCGATTTTTTTGGTTAAATGACACTATTTAGAGAATAATTAGCCTTCTCATTTTCTTCTATTATATACATAGACGAACTTTTTTAGTTTTTCGAAAAGGAAAATAGAGAAAACTTTCTGCTTAAAAAGGCTCTCTTTCAGGCAGAAATCGTACAATAAAAGGTCTACTTAATTCAAGTAAACCCTTTTATCGTTTGATGATTATAATAGTAAATTTGTTGATGTGTAGTTACTAGTAATTTCTGTTTTCTTTTTATTCCAACATAAATGATGATAAATCCTCCATAGCTTTTCTGGTATGGGTTTCATTTGGGTGAACATACAAATTCATTGTCGTTGTGACACTGCTGTGCCCCAGCATCATGCTCAAAGTCTTGACATCCATTCTCGCCTCAATTGCGGTAGTCGCAAAAGTATGCCTTAAGGTATGAAAACTCTTTCCTGCTATTCCTAAATCTATCAACAGTAATCTAAAGTACTTCTGAATTCCCCTGTTGTCATAACCTTTTCCATTTGTTTTACAGAACACGTATTCACTTTCTGTTTTCCTAAGACTTCTTAACACTGCTAGTAAGTGTTTCGAAATAGGTATAATTCGCATAGAGTAGTCTGTTTTGGGACTAGTCGTCACTACTTTTGTTTTATTATCTTCAATGTAAATCCTTCTATTTGTCGTTTGAACATGGATTAATCCATTCTTCATATCTACATTTTTCCATTTCAAGGAACACAACTCCCCTAGTCTCATTCCTGTTAGTAGCGCTGTTAACACTAGATATGACCTTGGTTTAGCCTGCTTTTTAACCGTTTCTAAAATTATCTGTTTCTCTCTTTTTGTAAAGGTAGTTATTTTCTTCGCTTTACCTTTGGGGAGAAACACCTTCAGACAAGGGTTTTTATCTACTTTATTTGTTTCCACACAGTAGTCATAAAAATATGCCATCGTCCTTATGATTCCCTGTATTGTGTTTGCTGATAGTTCTTCATTTGTTTTTTCATTTTTTAAAGTAGAAATGAAAATTTGAATATCATCAACTGTAATCTCCCCAATTCTCATATCTTTGAAATAAGGCGATAAGTATTTTGATACTCGATAATCATATCCGTCGTAAGTCGATGGCTTTACCTTAACTCTAATATGATTGCTTAACCAACTCTTTATTTGATTGTCAAAATATGTATTCATTATAATCATGCCTCCTTTTTGCAAAAAAGGTTTCCTATAACTAATACCTACACCTGTCATCAGAATACTTATTCAATGACGTTAACTATTCTATTCATCGACTATCATTTTTGAAAGTAATATGACCGAAAGCAGTTACTTGATCATTAAATAGCAATAAATACCACTGCTGGAAAATGAAAATACCGTTAGGAAAAAGTAGCAGTTAGAAACACTTGTATAAAGTGTTCACCTATCTTACCCCAATTTGAGTTAATCGTGATATAATAAAAACTGCGAAAGGAGTGTATTTAATGAATATAATTAGAACAGGCGCTGTGGAACTAACAACTATTCCTGCAATTGCCTACAAACAAAAACTATCAGCAGGAGGTTCAGGTATCAAGATAATTCGTTTAGATCAAGAAGCTGAAGCCGTAGCCACCATTGACAAACGTACTGCAGGAGCTGTGCCTTATAAAAAGTATGATGAAGCTTTGTTTCCTATGGAAGCATTTGATGAAGCAATTGAAGCTACTATCGGCTTGCCATATTCTGCTAGAGGAGCGCTCAAAGTAACTGTTAGTGCCAACGCAAAAGAAGAAGATGTTGTCGAAGAAGCTGATGAAGGCATTGATATGGTTGACAGCCCTGAATATCAAGCAATTATTGATCAGTACATGGACGAAAAAGGAAAAATGAATTACGCACTAATGAATCGGGACTTTATCAAATTTGCTGCTAAAAGCAAAACCATTGCTGATATGTTAGGTGAAGGTAAAAGTACCGATGAAATTACCAAATTCGTTGTAAAGAGCAGAGCCCAAACAATGGCTAATTCAAAAAGTACCCTCAGCAGTCAAAATATTGATGATTTGATTGAAACATTAGATGAAATAGATCCACGTAGCGCCTTTAAAGAGTTGAAAAACTATATCAATCGCCTTCAATCAAGAAATAAAGGAAAATAGTATTTTTAAAAAATTAGTGTAATCAAAAAAGCCAAGTTGGCTTTTTTATTTACTTATTAACTTTCGTACAATACTTTGTCCAGTTTTTCATCATATAACCAACCATGCCACGTGCTGGAGCATATGGTGGATAGATACTACGATACTTTCTTTGTGCTTTCAAAAAATCCATACCAGGGAATTTTCCTAAATGGGCAAGATATAGTAACCCTATCCCTGCCGAACGAGACATACCCGCACTACAATGGAGAAGAACTATTTTACCTTTTGCTAAATTCTCATCAATAAATTCTATGGCAGCATCCACTGCAATTGAATGTATTAGTTTGGGGTTAGGAACATCCAATAAGTTAAGCATCAATCTATCACCACGATAAGCTACAAAGTACTCAGGGTCATTTTTAGAACAATCAAGCAAACCATATCCTACAGCTTTTCGATGATACGGCTCTTTGCATGCATGAACAATTGCCCAACCATCCCGATTTTTCACATCAAACTCATAGTCCATTGCATTCCCAACATATAGGTTTTTCTCTATTTCAATCACAAATTAACCTCCAAAAACTCACCCCTTGTTTTTGCATGCTATTACCTCCCAATTTGATAGTTTTCTTAGTTTGTATTATGAATACATTGCAGCACGAATCTTCTGTACAAGTATTTTAGCATAAAGTAACACGCTATTTCATTCTTTCTTACGATAGTCACTTATAATACTGAGAAGTATTTTGCACATACATTTAAAACACAGTAAATATTAACACAAAAAAGGCATGGTTCCAATTGTAATAAGAAACCATACCTTTATGACAATATAAATTACTTAGCTGAATGTCTTCAATTACTAGTTAAGCGTATACGCCTGTCCAAAATCCAATAGCCGTTAGGATACAAGCAAGAACTAGAATCAAACCCATCAGTTTTAGTGGTGACCATTTTTTCTTTGCATACAACCAATAAACAAACAAAGTTAAACTCATTGGTAATATCTTAGGGAATATGGCATTAACAACTGCATCAGCATTAAAGATAACTTGATTAGCAATAACTTCCCCAGTTGCACCATCAAAGATATCTTGAACAATTTGGATTGGTAGTGTTAAATTAACAAACGAAGCCGTAAGAGCACCTACCACGATAAGACCTAATAAGGTCATCGCACTAGTAAATAGGTCCAACTTACCAGTTTCCATCATGTTTTGCATACCTTCTAAACCAGTCTTATAGCCAAGTTTAAATAGATACCAGCTTAATGCTACTGTTCCTAATGGATACACAATCATATACAGTACTGCTCCAATCCAAGCCGTGCTTGGATTAGCTTGAGCAATCGACAAACAAATCGTAAGCAGAATTGGAATAATTGTCGCTACCCATAATGAGTCACCAATTGCCGAAGTAGGACCAATAAGGGCTACTTTTACCGATTCAATAACCTCAGGTGTACATTTATCATTCGCGTTTGCTTCCTCCAAACCACAAACGATACCATTACAAATAGAACCAACTTGAGATTCAGAATTAAACAAGGTGATGTGGCGTTGTAATGCCGCTGCTTTTTCTTCCTTAGTATCATATAGTTCATCAATAATTGGAGCCATTGATTGCCCAAATGCTAGACCTAACATTGACTCGGCTTGTTGTGAGCATCCATTCCAGAAGAACCAATTTAGAAAGGACTTTTTCAACGTTTTTTGACTAAGTGTTTTCATATTATGCTCTCTCCTTTTGCGCTGCAATTATGACATAGTACAAAACTGCCACAATGATACCAACAACCGCTACAGCCATGGTGTTAAGATTGAAATAGGTAACTAGAATAAAGCCGACTAAGAAGATGACAAATTGATATTGTTTCTTAATCAGAAATGAAAGAATAATTCCCATTCCAAGTGCTGACATCATACCTCCAAAAACACTAAGGGTTGTTATTAACCAACCAGGAACCAAAGTAGCAAAATCACCTTGCGCTGAAGCCATGTTCAACGAAGTGAGTACGATTACCGCAGGAATGAAACGACACGCAAAACCAATTAACTGTCCTAAAACAAGGTTTGGTATATACATCTTACTTGTTTCCCCATTCGCAGCATAGTTGTGAGCTACCCTGTTAAGTGGTAAATTTGCAGCATATGAAACATTCCACATTAACTGCCCTACTAGACCACCAATTCCAGCAAATACTACAGCAATTCCGATCAAACTAGTAGCATCTAGTCCTGCTCCAAAGAATATTGCCCCCGCAGTTCCAATGTAAGTTGCATAAGATAAATCCCAAGCCACTGCACCTCCCGGTGTTACATTACCGAGATACATGATTTGAAGTGGAATTCCAACAATAAGCGCCGTGTTAACATCATTCAATATTACTCCAACTACAAATGATGCCACCAAAGGTCTTCCCAAAGTATACCAACCAATTGTATTACCAACAATAGAGCCAATGGATCCCAAATAAATGAAAACAGCAATTAATATGATTTGGATAATATTCATTTTAAATCCTCCTTATAGTGATTTCTTAAATGTCTCCCAACTGGTTACCGTTGTATTTGGCAACTGTTGGAACTTAACTTGAATTCCCAACTGAACGAGTTCATCAATTTCTTCAATGTCTTGATTACTCAGAAAGAAAATACCAGTAGCACCCGCTAATTGATGAGGAGTATCTTGACGTTTAGCCAGATTTCCTAGCACAATTTCTTCGCAATTTGCAATTTCTTCCTTAAGTTCTTGTAAATTATTGGGATACTTTACAATAACTAAACGATTCCATTCTGTTTTCATTTTCATCAACTCATTTGCTTCTTCGGTAGTAACAACGTGGGCACGATACTCTTTGGGAACGCTCATTGTTAAAATGGACTTAAGCATACTGTTTTTTGCACTTTCATTATCAATTGCTATAATCTCTTTAATCGCAAGGGTGGGGCACCATGCTAGGATTGTTTGCCCATGGATTAAGCGATCGTCCACTCTGATATAAGTTTTACTCATGTATTCATCCTTCCCTACCATATCTGGTTTTCAATCAAACTAGCGTACATATAACATACTGTCTTTCCGGAACTATTAGCTTCTATTTCCCGAATCTTCAAGTTTGTTGAATAATACTGTTGATAAGGAAAATCATTTACTTTTCCTTGGAATACTTGGTATTGGCTTAAGGAATCAAACCACTGTTTAACTTCTTCTTCACTTAAGACAAAGTATGCTTGCGGAATAAAACCAACTAAATCTTCAAATGTTTCCCCATATACCAGACGAATCTTACTTCCTTCCTCACGCAATTTTTTGACAGCCCCAAACACCGCATCATGAGTATTAATGTGCCGCGGGTGCATTGAACCCCTCCAGTGCGTGATTACTAAATCAACTTTTTCATCTTTGAAATATTGATACATCCTTTGGGTAAACTCCTCAGTTGTTGGCATATTATTGGAAACATAACCAAGCCATAGACAATCTGCACCAAGTTTATTGGCGGCATTTTCGTTTTGCTTTAGCAAATCATCCAAGTATGCTTTCTTTGCTTCCTCAGTTGCGTTTGGGTCTTCCAACCTACCCTGTGTCACATGAAGACAACTACAATGCGCCCCTTCTTTGCCATACTTTATGAATAGTGGTCCTCCCAATAATTCAGCATCCAAAGAATGAGCTCCAATCGAAACTACTCGCTTAACATCAGTCATATCTCTAAACCTCCTTTTTATACTCAACAAATGTTCTAATTACCGTTAATCCATGCCGCTCATAATAGCGCTTTCCAGGATCATCAGTTGTAATAAAATACATTCGATAGATTCCTCTTTTACACATATCATAGAGCTTTAATTCTAACAAGATACCACCTAACCCCGCGTTCCTAAGTTTTTCTGCTACCCCAATTGGTCCAAAGCGCATCTCATTGCCATCAATTGCACTCATGCAGAAACCGCAGATTTTACCTTGGGGATCTAGCACTAAAATGATATGGTCTTCAGCCATTCTTTTTTGCATTGAGATAAGAGCATTACGCTTCCAACCACCCCCAAACTCCTCTTTCAAAAACGTTAATAATTCTAAGGAATAATAGTAATCAAATGGGATAAAACGATACCCCTCTTTCTCTGCCTGTTGCTTTTTTTGAATCGTCTTCTCTGATATTTGAAAACCATGTAAATCTCTGCCCATCGAATAATGTTTAGCACCACTTACATAACCATTTTCTGCAAAAAAACTTGCGGCTTGAGGATAGTTGTCTTGGTCAACACCAGCAAAGAAATAATTTGGTGAATAAGCTCCCAGCGTAACACTCGTTACCCCTAAACTCTTTAAGGCACTTTCAGCCAAATCATAAAGAGCTTGGCCTATACCCTTTTTTTGATGCTCTAAAGCCACAAACATTACATTAATCCATCCTCTAGCGGGCTCCAGTCCTCGATCCAAGTAAGGAAATTTTCTTTTAGTTGCTAAAATAAATCCCACAGCTTGTTCATCTTCCAACGCCACCCAACATAATGATTCGTCAAAATTATCATCAAACAAAGCTTGCTGTCTGAACTTATCGACTGTAATTGGATCAAAGTAGCAACAACGATTCCACAAATCGACTATTTGTTGTTCATATCTCTGGTTATAAGTAATTATCTCCATTGAATCCTCCCTTCGGATAATATGTTAATATATCAACTAACTTGATTATATCATGCACTTCATGTAATACAAGTGAAACATAAAAAAACATCAAGATTTTGCCTTGATGTTTACAGTAACTGAATACCAATCCTTATTAAAGTATGTTTCTGCATATTCAACCATTTCATCTTGTTCATTAAAAGAACTTCTTTTAACAAAGAAACAAGGATAATTATTGGGGACATTCATTTTCATGTATACATTTGGATCAGTAATCTCTCGCACCGAATAATTCTCGTTAACCCATTGAACAAAGATATTGCTTTCTTCAAGCGTAGCATATAATGAAAGCGTATCATGAATCGATGATAGTTTGGAAATCGATACCATTAAACTACTCAAATAGGAAATATGATAGGCAAGCGGCTCATTATTAGCAACTCTCACTCTTTTAACACAAATCAAAGGAGTGCTAGCGGAAAGCCCAAACTTCTCAGCAATGCTCTCATTGTATACTTCCTCAATCCCACAAACAATCATATCGATAGCATACCCCTGCTCAACCAGTTCTTCCGAAAAACTAATCGAAGACAACCCTCTAATCATCTCTTTGCGCGCTACAAATGTGCCAATTCCTTGTACCCCATAAAGATAACCACTGTTTATTAAATCAGTAAAAGCTTTTCTAACCGTAATAGTGGATACGTTATACTTTTTCTTTAAAGCCGACTCACTATCAACCTTGTCCCCAGGTCGCAAAGTGCCATCTTTTATGGCTGTAATAATATCTTGCTCAATCAACAAGTATTTTGCTATTTTACGATAAGTCATCTCTAGTAACCTCCGTCAACCTAATGTTAACATATCAACTCAAAAAAGACTATCTTGACTATCACAATAAATATGTTTTGTTTACAATGAGTTGACATTAGATGCTTAATATATAATCATGAAATTAGTAATAGTGATTTGGAGGTGTGCCTATGTTCAAAATAATGGTTGTCGAAGATGACAATAATACTAGGAAGTTGATGTGTACTTTTTTGAAAAATAGCGGTTTTGAAGTCATAGCAGCAGAGAATGGTGAAAAAGCTTTAGATATTATTTCCGAGCATAGAATTGATCTAATTGTGCTGGACATTATGATGCCAGGAATTGATGGTTATGAGTTAACTAAATCTCTACGTAGTGTTGGTGATATGATTCCTATTTTAATGGTTAGCGCTATGCATCAATCCAATGCAAAGTACAAAGGTTTTCAAGTAGGTACCGATGACTATATGACAAAACCTGTTGACGAAGAAGAGATGATTTTACGTATCAAGGCCCTATTAAGAAGAGCAAAGATATTTCAAGATAGAAAACTTACAATTGGTACTACCACTTTAAACTATGATTCGTTATCAATCACCCAAAACAATGTGAGTAGCACTTTGCCGCAAAAAGAATTTCAGCTACTATTTAAACTATTAAGTTATCCCAACATCATTTTCACTCGAATGCAACTAATGGATGAAATATGGGGCTTCGATTCT
>JGI994J12354_10000959_pt1 | contig 29236 bp, 28 predicted proteins | sample IntmicLarv3ML3BL_FD_12354 | JGI IMG/M metagenome (IMG submission 12354) | reverse complement strand
AGGGATTGGGGGATAATACATTCACAGCTGGAGATATTTTTTGAGGATAGGTTGGTGTAACTTGACACTAATGGATTTTTATGATATTATTAAAAAGGCTGTTAAGACAGATTATAACCAAGCCTTAACAGCCATAAACAAAAACTTTAATTATAAATACATATTAAAAGTTTACACAAAAGTAGGGATAGACCCACAAAGAAAGATTATTTAGCATAATCAACTTGTCTTGTCTCGCGTATAACCGTAACTTTTATCTGTCCCGGATACTGCATATCTTTCTCTATCTCTTTTGCGACATCTCTCGCGGTTATAAGTGCTTGTTCATCAGATATCTCTTCCGGTTTCACCATGATTCTTATTTCACGTCCTGCCTGTATAGCGTAACATCTTTCAACACCCGGTCTGCTTGTCGCTATCTCTTCCAGTTTTTCAAGACGTTTTATATAGTTAGAGATAGATTCTCTTCTCGCTCCGGGACGCGCCGCGCTTATAGCGTCAGCAGCTTGAACTATAACCGCTTCTATGGTTTCCGGATGAGGTTCTCCGTGGTGAGATGATATAGCGTGTAAAACTTCTTTATTTTCATTAAAACGGCGAACAAAGTCGGTTGATAACTCGGCGTGAGGACCTTCATTATCTGAGTCCAACGCTTTTCCAAGGTCATGAAGAAGTCCCGCGCGTTTTGCTATTTCCACATTAGCGCCGAGTTCTTCAGCTAACATTCGTGATATATGACAAACTTCTATAGAGTGGCTGAGTACATTTTGACCATAACTTGTTCTGTAATACAAACGGCCGAGCGTACGGATAATCTCCGGATGCAAACCGGTCATACTCGCTTCCATAACAGCCTTATCACCGGCTATTTTTATTTGCCTGTCTACTTCCGCTTTAGCTCTCGCCACAGTTTCTTCTATTCTGGTTGGGTGTATTCTGCCGTCTTCTATTAACGCTTGCAGGGCTAAACGCGCTATTTCGCGTCTTACAGGGTCAAACCCTGATATAACCACAGCTTCTGGCGTATCATCAATGATAAGATCAATTCCGGTCAAGTTTTCAAATGTGCGTATATTTCGTCCTTCACGTCCTATTATCCTTCCCTTCATCTCATCGTTAGCGATAGGAACAACAGACACGGTATTTTCTGTAGTTTGTTCAACAGCCACTCGTTGAAGGGCGATAGTGGTTATCCTGCGCGCTTCAAAATCAGCTTTTTCCTGCGCCTCTTCTTCCAAAGCTTTAACCATACGGGAGAGTTCCAGTTTATTCTCTTCGCGCACAAAGTTAAAAACCTGCTCCTTCGCTTCTTCAAGGCTCATGCTTGTTACTTTGAGCAGTGCTTCCTTTCGTTCCTGAATGATTTTATCTGCTTCTTCTTGTAATTTTTTTATTTCCTCTCTATTTTTTTGAATCTCTTCCTCTTTTACAGAAATGTCATCCATCTTCTTGTCCAACGCTTCATCTTTTTGTCTTATTCGGCGTTCTAATTTATTGAATTCTATTCGCGCTTCTTTTTGTTCCGCCTCAAATTCTTGTCTGAGCTTTAACATATCGTCAGAAGTTTTTATCTGAATTTTTTTGCGCTCTGATTCAATATCACTACTAATGTTGTCAAGTTCCATTTTGGTAGCCAGGCTATCATTAAGTGTGGTACGCCAGCTTCTGTAAAACAAAACTGCCATAACACAAGCCGCGATTACTAAAACCGACAAACTTATTATTATTACTACTGCGTATTGTGATAATATGGTTTTATCCTCCTTATATTTTATTCATAAAAATCGATATCGATATCTATTATCTTTTTAATTATGCTTGACTTAAACCCGCGTCTTAACATGGAGTTAAATATTTTTGTCCTATTTTCTTCGTCTAAGGTTTTTGTTCCAAGCAGTTTTTTTAATGCCAAAACTGCTCTTTCACGTTCACTGTCTTCATCAAGCAGTTCTTCTACAGCGCTTTCCGCTATATCTTTTGGTACGCCTTTTTCATACAAAACCTGCTTTATTCTCAATCCGCTCCATGAGGGGTGATAATTAATGATATTTTTCGCGCGTTCAAAATCGTTTAATAAATCAAGTTCAGTTAAGCGATGAATGACTGCCTGAACCTCATTGGCTTTATTTGTTTTTAAAAGCAGTTTACGGCGGAGTTCAAGAGTAGTTAAGTCTGTACGCCCCAAGATATTTAGAGCTAAAATAAATATATCGTCAAAACTGTCATAGCTTTTACGTGTTTTTTGCCGCATGAGTTTTTATCTCATTCTTCATTATCAGCCGCGTTTGTTCCATCTTCATCGCTCTTTTCTTTTTTTGAAGATGCAACAGCTGATAAAGGAGAAGTCTCACTTAAGCGTCTTATCTCTTTTTCTATTTCATCGGCAACGGTCGGGTTTTCTTCCAAATATTTTCTTGTATTATCCCTTCCATGTCCTATTCTTTCAGAATTATAACTGAAAAACGCGCCGGTTTTAGTTATTATGCCATACTCAATTCCCAAATCTAAAATACTGCCGAATTTACTTATCCCACGACCGTAAATAATATCAAATTCTGTTGATCTAAAAGGCGGAGAAACTTTATTTTTTACAATTTTTGCCTTTGTTGTACACCCGATAAGATTATTGCCGTCTTTTATAACTTCGCCTTTTCTCATCTCTATTCTGACACTGGCCCAGAACTTCATAGCGCGGCCGCCCGGTGTTACTTCCGGATTTCCGAACATTATGCCTACTTTTTCACGAATTTGATTGATGAAAACACCGGCACATCTGCTTTTATTTAATGATCCGGCTATTTTTCTTAAAGCTTTGCTCATGAGACGTGCTTGCAAACCGACTTGATTATCCCCCATTTCACCTTCGAGTTCCGCGCGCGGCACAAGTGCCGCTACAGAATCGATGATAAAAATATCTATAGCACCGGAACGTACAAGCAAATCAGCTATTTCCAAAGCTTGTTCACCGGTGTCCGGTTGTGAGAGAAGAAGTTCGTCTATGTTTACTCCGCAGTTTGCCGCGTAAACAGGGTCCAGCGCGTGTTCAGCGTCAATAAACGCGCACACGCCGCCGCTTTTTTGAGCTTCAGCTATTATATGATATGTGAGCGTAGTTTTTCCGCTTGATTCACCGCCGTATATTTCAGTTATTCTTCCCCGCGGTACTCCGCCTACGCCGAGAGCGAGGTCAAGCGACAAACAGCCGGTGGAGATAACTTCTGTTTTTATGCGTGAAGACATTTCTCCGAGCCGCATAACAGAGCCTTTGCCGAAAAGTTTATCTATCTGAGTAATGGCGAGGTCCAAAGATTCCTCTTTAGTCGCGCCAACAAGTTTATCTTTAGCCGTTGATTTTGTTGCCATTTTATATTCCTTTATTAATAACAGTTCAGCGTTTAAACCGCTATTAATATATTTTACCATATTTAGCTATTCTTGAAAATAGTTTTAAAACTTTTTTTATTGACTTACCCAAATTAAATAATGGTATAGTCAAAAAAATTACTTATATTTAAAAAATGTGGCGCGGTTTTTTGCTTTCAATCCGCAAAAACCGCGCCGCAATAGTTCTAACATTTTTTTAAATGTTTTTTTTAAAATGTGTAGCTGAGACCTGCTACAAGTGAAGCGTCATTGCTGAGAGTAACAGCGCCTATAGTAGCTCCGATGCCATTAGAAATGTCATTAGCTCTAAGATAAATATTGAAGTCATTAATTTCTAAATGACCAATATACTCAACACCAAAAGCTAACGGAGAGTTAAGTCCTTCAAAGTTAAAGCTATATTCAGCTAAAGCATTGAAATAAACATCTTCTGCATCAAAGTCATAAAGGATCTGAGCTGTAACATCAAGCGGAAGTTCAGCGAAAGTATAAGTTCCTGCACCATAGGCACATGAAGTAAATGTGTCTGAATAATAACCGCCGACAGCTACGCTGAAACCTTCAGCGTTTATCGGTAAAGCGTACTTTGCTCCTGCTGCAAATCCATCAATGTCAAATCCATCAACATCATAGTTGGTGTACATTCCTGAGAGTTCTAAGCCGGGAACAGTTTCGATAGGGAATGCTGCTTCAACGTCAAGTCTGAGGTCTTCCTGTTGATAAAAATAGCTGTTGATAACAGGTGCGGGAGTTGTTTTCGCGGTTATAGTTGCTAAACCGCCGGTAGCTCCGTAAAATGTCGGGGTTGCGAATGCTGCTGTTACTGCAAGCATTGCCACGATAGAAACGATAAGTTTTTTCATGTGTTGTAATCTCCTTATTTTTGTTAAAGAGAATGATTTAGAAAAATAATCTGAAGAAATTAACCTTTGAATTTTTTTGCTGTCAAGTACTGCTATCTGTTTAAATATCCTCAATGTTTTCATATTTGTTAGATAAAAACACTCGGCAAAACTAAAATTTTAACAAATAACAAAGGCTATGCTACAAATCATTACTTTAAATAACCCTCTTTATATGTTATAGGTAAAATGCTACTTTTTAACCTATACTTTATAACTATACAACCTTTTTTAGCATTTGTCAACCTTTTTTACATAATTTTTCTAAAAAATAAGTTTTTTTTGGAAAAAAATCATCGGCGCAAAAATGTTACGAATCAATGAATGAATATTTCTACCATTCATTCTTTACTATAATATCTTTTAGTAAATCTATGAGTTTGACATTATCTTCAAAAGTACTTATAGTAACGCGAAAGCAGGTTTCAAGACCAAAACTTGTACAGTTTCTGATTATCATTCCGCGCTTTAAAAGAGATTCTGTGAGCGGTTTAACCGCACGGTCAGTATTTACCAGTATGAAGTTTGACTCTGTTTTATAAGGAGTAAGCCCTATATCTTTTAAATTTTCAGTTAAATATATTTTTCCGGCACTGTTTAATTCTCTGCTGCGGATAACCTGATCTGCGTCAGTCAAAGAGGCTGTACCGGCGAACTGTGCGAGGTTTGAGACATTGAACGGTTCTTTAACTTTGTACATAGCGGAAATAAGCTCCGGATTCAACGAAAATCCATAACCTAATCTCAGACCGGCAAGTCCGTAAATCTTGCTGAAAGTACGCATCCCGATAACATTTTTATATTTGCCGCGCATAAACGTGATACTGTCAGGGTAGTCTTTACATTCAACATACTCACAATACGCTTCGTCCATAACAACGAAGATATTTTTCGGTATCTTTTCAAGAAATTTTTCTACATCGTTTTTTTTGTTTAGCGAACCTGTAGGGTTATGCGGGTTAGTAAGGTATATTAGCTTTGTTTTATTTGATATTTTTTCTAAAATACCATCTAAATCTTGCGTTAGATCTTCTTTTAAAGGTACTTTTTGTATACAGGCTCCCATTATGATTCCGGCTATCTCATAAACAGAAAATGTTGGCTGTGAGACGATAATTTCATCCCCTTTATTTAAAACAGCTTTTGACAGTATTTGTATAACTTCATCGCTGCCGCGCCCGATGATTATTTCGTTTGTATTCAGTCCAAGTTTTTCACTGAGAGATATTCGCAGATCTTGGGAGTCATTTTCCGGATAAAGGTGAATTTTATCTAAGTTATCTGTTATCGATTTTAGTGCTAACGGTGAAGGTCCTAGTGGATTTTCATTTGAGGCAAGTTTTATGACCTCTTTTTTTTCAAGACCATATTCTTTTATAGTCTCTTTTATAGGTTTTCCCGGGATATATATTGGTACAAATTTCAACTCGTCTCTAAACATATAATAATTATACCACTTTTCATTAATATTTTCAATTTTTTTCCTTAAGTTTCCTTTCTATAAAGTACAGTTCAAATTCATTTTCCAAGTTAAAGCATATAGTTGTCTTAAAATTATAACAAACACTGCTTTTTTGTAAATTTTATATAAAAATGGTAAAATATAGTTAGATGAAAATAATTCACGGTTTAACGAGTGATAATATAGATAAAGGATCAGTCCTTACATTGGGGATGTTTGACGGAGTGCATATCGCGCATCGTCAAATACTTTCCGAGTGCGTTTATACAGCTAAAGAAAATGGGCAACAGTCTCTTTGTTTGACTTATCACCCGCATCCTATGAACGTATTTCATAAAAAAAATGATTTTGAAGTCCTGACAACCTTGGAAGAAAAACTTAGGTTGATAGACGAATGCGGGGTTGATACAACTATTATTATCGATTTCACAGAAGATTTTTCTTTTATCAGCGCTGAAGATTTTTTGTCAGATGTGAAAGACAAACTAAATCCGTCTGAGATAATAGTCGGCTACAGAACTACATTTGGCTATCGTCGGCAGGGTAACGCGGAAACGCTGCGAAAATTCGGCGAAAAGCATGAGATACTAACGCGGATAATAACTCATATTTCAAAAGGAGTTGTGACAGTCAGTTCCAGTGAGATAAGAAATCTGTTAAAAAGCGGTGAGGTTGAAAAGGCAAACTCGCTTCTCGGATATAACTACAATTTCAGCGGTACTGTTATAGAAGGAGACAAAAGAGGACGTACTTTGGGGTTCAAAACCGCTAACATAGAAGTGAACGACAAGCAAAAACTTATTCCCATGTACGGTGTTTATTCGGCTGAAGTACTCATTAACGGTGAAAAATATAAAAGTATTTTAAATATTGGCACACGCCCTACATTTGACCGCGATTTTTCGATAGAAACTCACATACTCGGTTTTGACCGCGATATATATAACAGTAATATCACCCTGTATGTTACCGATTTTTTAAGAAATATCATCCGTTTTAGCTCAAAAGAAGAGTTGATAAATCAAATAAAAGAAGATATTTCGCGGGTTATTTAAAAAAACAGATAAAAAAATGCGGAGAATTTATTAAAAGCGGAGATAAATCTCTTGCAGTAAAATCATATATATTGTAAAATTAATATATGGAATTCATGCGCAGCATAGCCGGATATCTTTTACCTATAGGAATAGCCGATATACTCGATATTATCGGTGTTACCGTTGCTCTGTTTTTCCTCTTTAGACTTATTCGCGGAACTCGCGCCGTACAGCTTATAAAAGGTTTGATAGCGGTTGCGGTTATTTTGATGGCGACATATATATTCAGTTTGAAAACCATGAACTGGATACTCTCCACCATACTCAGCAACTGGATAATCGCCTTAATAGTCCTGTTTCAGCCTGAGCTCAGATTAGTTATAGAACAGATAGGTCGCGGCCGCATGTGGCGAGATTCATTTTTGCTCTCATCAAACGACTCTTCGGTCAACTTAAAAGTTATCAATGTTTTAACAGAAACAGCGAGAAAATTATCAGCTAAAAAAGTTGGAGCTTTGATCGCTGTTGAGAGACAAGTGGGACTGAATGATATTATAAGCACGGGGCAGGCAGTTGACGGGGATATATCATATGAGTTGCTCGACACTATTTTTTACCCCGGAACCGCCATGCACGACGGCGGAGTAGTTATACGTGAAGGCAAAGTAGCTGCTGCTATGTGTCTCTTTCCATTAACGAGCAAGGCGCAGCAAAATAGTTCATACGGCACTCGTCACAGAGCCGGAATGGGTCTCAGCGAGATCAGCGACGCGGTTATCATCATAGTGAGCGAAGAGACAGGTCGTATATCCATATCTATTGAAGGTGAGATGGTAAGTAATGTCACGGCGGATAATTTAAAAGAAAAATTGCTCTCTGTCTTGCAGCCATCAGCGCAGCCAAAGAGTACTATTAAACGTATATTCAGTTCAAATAAAAATAACGGAGAAAAAGAGGAGGATAATAAAAATTGATGTCAAATTCAGATAGAATCATTTTACTCGTCGCCTTTGTCCTCGCTGTTTTTCTCTGGGGATACTCAAAAGTTGAGATAATGCCAAATGAAAGGACACGAACATTTACTAATATTCCGGTTGTTCTCTCCGGTAGTTCTCCGGAAGGTTACTCAACATCTCTTTCAACAGACTCAAAAGTAGTTTCTTTAAATATTAAAGGTCCTATTGATACCGTAAACAACATGACTGCCGACGACATAAAGGTGACGGTGAATATAGATGGGGTCAGTGAAGGCGAGTCAATAAAAACTCTTAGCAGAAATAATATTAAGTTTTCCCAAGAGATTCAGGGAATAGCGGTTGTCAAATATCCAAAAGTACAGCTTATAACTAAAAAGCTTAGCAAAAAAACTTTGGCGGTAGCTGTATCTTTTCTTACTCAGCCGCCGTCAGGATTTGTCATAGGGCAGTATGTGGCGGAGCCGTCTGCCGTTGAGATAGAGGGCATGACTGAGGCTGTAGAAAATGTCGCTTATGTGCAGGTAAGTATAGATCCAAATAAAAAGTTAGAGGAGGAGACGGTTCTTACTCTTCACGCGGTTGATGAACGTGGAAATCAGGTAACAGATGTTCGTATATTAACGCCAACAGCGACTATACGTATGGTTACTCTTACTACTGAAGTTCCGATGCCGTAAAAAATCGGTTTATCGAAAAGGAGGAAGTATTATCTTTTCTTTTTCGCGTTAATTTCCGCCTCTATATGCCCTTTTATGGCTTCAAAGCTGTCTTTACTTATGAAGTGTTCCATTCGGCAAGCGTCTTCTATAGCTATTTGTCTTTCCACTCCCATTTCAGTCAACCATTCAGTCAAAATAATGTGGCGTTCATACATCTGTTCAGCGATAGTTCTCCCGCTCTTTGTAAGTACTATATTCCCATTCTCTTCAATTATTATAAAACCGCCTTCTCGCAAATTTTTCATGGCAACGCTTACGCTCGCCTTTGAGAACGCGAGGTTTTTCGCTATATCTATAGAGCGTACACGCCCTTCATTTTTATTTTCCAACATGTAAATAGTTTCTAAATAGTTCTCCGCGGATTCTTTAATTCTCAAAAAAACAGATCTCCTTAAAAAAGTATGTATATATTATAATTATATCATATTTTTCACGTTTATTCAATTTTTTACGAAGATTACGAAGTTTTGCGAAGCTAAACTTTTTCGGAAAAAGTTTAATTAAAAACTTAAAGATTCAAGGGCGATTTTATTGTTTTTTAAACTTCAAAAATCTCCCTTGAATATTAATATTTGATAAATTTATTCACAAAACATTTCTTTATAAAACATAGTTTTTTCATTCATTTTTTTATATATATCGGCAGAGTATGGAACAAACGGAGTACTACAATGCGTTCGGGAATAACCTACTTTGCGTTAAGTGAAACGCACGCCGTGAGCAATGAAAGCATCGCCAACTGTAAAACAAAATGACAAACAAATATTAAAAAAATACGAGGCTTACGGAGCTTACGAAGCCAAATTTTTAAGTTTTGGTCAAGCTTTTCCAAAAAGCTTGTCTTCGTAAAATTTCGTTAAGTCCGTTCATAGAATAAATATTTTTTTCTCGTCAAAGTTTTTACAATATTTTTATTAAGCTAAGTTGCTTTTTCTAAAAAAAAGTGATATAATACTTTTACTTAAACACGATTTTAAAATAATTTTTAAGGCGTGAAAATAATAAAATATAATAGTGCTAAAAATAATTATAATTTAAAAAAATGAAGGAGGATTTTAGATTATGGCAGATAACATTTTTGGTGGTCTTGGAAATTTAGGCGGAGCTCTCGGCGGTCTTGTCGACGGTTTGGCTCAGTCAGGTCTCATCCCGAAAGACGACCCCAACGTTAAAGTTTTCAACGCGCAAAAAGAACTGACGGATCTTAAAAAACAGGAAGCGGATATACTTATAGAGATAGGAAGAAAGGCTTTTGAAGCAAACCCTTCCGCTTTTCCGCAAGGAGAAAAACTCCGTCTTATCCGTGCTAATATGCAAGAAGCGGAAGCTTCTGTAAACGCGCTTAAAGTGGAACAAGAAGCTACTGAAAAAGCGCAAGCGGCGGAAGACGCTATGGGACGTTGTCCGCACTGCGGCAATAAAAATCCTGAAGGTATAAAGTTCTGTCAGGAATGCGGCGGAAAGCTCGGCAATACTTTTTGTACTTCATGCGGAGCTGAGATGTCACCTGACACACGTTTTTGCGGAGAATGCGGCGCTAAACAAGAGGAGTAGTAAATGGCTACATATAAAGAGCCGTGCGTCCACTGCGGCGAGCTGGCGGAGCGAGATGCCCTGTTTTGCGGGAAGTGCGGCAGTAACAGTCCGTTTGGGTATAGTTGTCCAACGTGTCTAAAGCCGATAACAAAAGACCAAAAAGTATGTTCCGGCTGCGGAAGACAGGTATATATAACCTGTCCGACATGTAAAAAAGAGATATTCGCGGATACAACTTGCGGACATTGCAACGGAAATTTAATGATAAAATGCACCAATTCTCGTTGCGGAAAGCCGCAGTTTTTTCAAAATGTAAACTGCGCTGTCTGCGGTAAAAAGATAAAAAAATAGTTACGGAGGATTAATTAATGCTACAAGCGTTTACCAGAAATTACAACGACAACTCAACAGATGCCGGTTTTCAATTCACCTTTTTTTGCGATATATGTAACGATGGTTTTAAGTCCAGTTTTATGGAGTCAGAGACCTATAATAAGAAAAAAGGGACACGGCTTTTAGGACAAGGGGTAAGTCTTGCCGGCAACCTGCTCGGCGGAAAGATAAGAGACCTCGCCTATACAGCGGAACGCGGCGGAAATATCCTCTCAGAACGTTTTGAGGGCAAGTCACCGGAGTGGCAGAAAGAGCATGAAAGAGCGTTTCAGCTTGCTCAAAACGAGGCAAAACAACACTTCCATCGCTGTCCGTCGTGCAATAAATATGTTTGCGCGCATTGTTGGAACGAAGACGAAGGATTGTGCGTATCTTGCGCTCCGCGTCAGGAAGTTTATGTTGCTCGTGCTCGCGCTGACGCTATGAAGCGAAATATTGATACTGCCGGGCAGACAGCTACAGTATGGCAGGGAAAGATAGAGAGCAAAACCACTATTTGTCCGTCTTGCGGAAAGCCTGCCGGAACCGGCAATTTCTGTAACAACTGCGGCGGGTCAATGGATTTAAAGGAATGTTCAAAGTGCGGCGCGAAAAACGCTCTTACAGTACGTTTTTGCAATAACTGCGGAAATAACCTTGCGGCGCCCGCTGCCGTCGGAAAATGTCCGTCTTGCGGTAAAGATAATGAGCCGGACAAAAAATTCTGCGGCGATTGCGGAACAAAATTATAAACAGCCGAAGATAAATACCGATCGGCAAATTTGGAGATAACACCATGCCTATAGACCTATCAGCTTTAATGGGAGGAAAGAGTGAGTCATTTTCTTTAACACCTGTTCTTGATTATGACGCGCGCGCCAAGTCCGCGCTGGTAAACGGAGAGGTAAAATTAACTGTTCACGAGGATTTTCTTACCATAGCGGCTATTTTTGACGTGGTGGAGATTAGGTTTGTAGAGATTGAGAAGATAGAGTTATCAGATTATACAGTTAAGATAGTTACAGAGAGCGGTGAGATTATTCTCTCTGGTATGGGCAGTTGGTGTGAACCATTTTATTATACTTTATGCGACGCTTACGGGAAAAAAGTATTAAAAGCTATGTTTGTAAAGGGCGACCCTATATTTGCGGCGTCAGGGAATTATAGTTATTTAGAAAATGGGGCGCGGCGCGGCGGCGGCGCCCCTATACTTTTATACGAAAACTGCGTAGTTATACTACCGCCTTCATGTGACGCCAGGCGCGTCCCGCTTTCATTCGTTACTGACATAAATAAAGGTGACTATGAGTTGACACTGAACTTAGGGAGCGAAGAGAGCTATACATTTTCCAAATTAGGGTATGACTTTGCTCCGTTTGTTGATAATATAGAGCAAAGAATACGTAAAATAAGAGAAAATGTAGTAAAGGCGATAAATGAACTTGACCCATCTCTACTGTCAATCCAAGCTTCACAGATTGCCAAAATAATGCCGGAGGGCGCGGCCGCGCCATTTGGCGGTTTATTTGAGATATCTCCGTCATTTGTCAGCGCTGTAGAGACAAAAATTAATGAAAGCCGCGCGGCAAGCAGTTATAAAACCTTAGCGGAGATTGCAGGTCCGTCTAATATCTGCGTTGGCTTTAAAAAGAATCAGCCTTCCGGCGCTGATAAATTGGGAGAAATTTTAGTTGCTGATCAGTACATGATGTGGATGGTATCTCCGGGAGCGGACGGAAAAACAGCGATTGTTGAGTTTATAGTAGCAAAAGATGACTCCGCCGCGACATTCGTTTACAGCTTCCCTTACGGTAGTTTTTTCAGCTTTGTCGCACGGTTAAACAGAGCGCTTGAGGCTATTGATTTAAAACGGGAGGTTATACGCCTTTCAGATGAAGAGCTCAGAAACCCTGATAACGTCGACTATTTTATGGCGGCAAAAAGGACAGCTTCCTTGCAGTTTGTCCGTTCTCATTTTTTCACGCGTATTATTCACTCAAGCGCTGACTCGTGGGAGAAAAAACTGCTGAGTTTGTGGCAATAATTTAAGATTATCCGCCTACTTTATTTTAATCTCACTGACGTAGAATTCTTTCGCGCTGTCTCTATTTAACAGTCCTATATTTCCGCAAGTATCGCAGGAAAAGTCGCTTCCGCGTTTATAATAATTTTTATTACATTGTTCGCAATAAAATTGTGCAGGGATGCGTTTAAAATGCAAAATAGCTTCTTTCGCGGCGGTACCTTTTGCTATTTCACTAAAATACATATTTAAAGAGTCGTCCAGATAAGAAGAAAGCTCACCGATGACCAGATAAATATCGGTCACGGAAGTTGCTTTTTCATTTTTTTCGATTTCAGTAAGAGTTATATTTAAAATATCTGTTGCGGCTTTTAGTTCATGCATAGTTTTACGATTAAAAAAACAGTATGTACGTTTGTGTTTTAACAGTCACTTAGTCAATCTCGACGATGCTTTTATCATAATCTTGCGGCGGGTTAAACCCTAAAAGTTCTATTCCGGTTGCCGCGAGACTGCTTATCCCTAATCCTTTAGTATCTGTAAGCTTTATGTGTCCGCTATTCGTGCTGTCATAAACTATTGCCGGGACAGGGTTTAGCGAATGCGCTGTTTTCACCTTATTTTTTCCGCATTCACGGCATACCTCACCGTTTTTCTTATGTTCAAACATGTCATCGGCATTGCCATGGTCAGCAGAGACAAGGAGTATTCCACCTGTTTTATCTATAGCCTTTATAAGCCTGCCGAGCGCGAGGTCTACCGCCTCAACTCCTATCATAGTTGACGAGTATACGCCGGTATGTCCAACCATATCACCATTTGGATAGTTAAGGCGGATAAAGTCATATTTTTTGCTCAAAATAGCTTGAACGACATAGTCGGTTATCTCCGCGCTCTTCATCCACGGACGTTCATTAAACGGCACTATATCAGAAGGAATTTCTACATAATTTTCAAGTTCAGTATTAAATGCGCCGGATTTATTGCCGTTAAAGAAATAGGTAACATGGCCAAATTTTTGTGTTTCGCTTATAGCGAGCTGTTTAACTCCGGCATTTACAAGATATTCGCCCATAGTTCTGTCTATAGATGGAGGGGATACCAGATAATGTTTCGGTATTTTTAAATCTCCGTCATACTGCATCATTCCGGCGTAATAAACATTTGGACGTTTCCCTCTTTCTATTTCCGGTAAATTATCGTCCTCAAAAGCTCTCGTTATCTCTATAGATCTGTCGCCGCGGAAATTAAAGAATATAACAGTATCGCCGTCATTAATAGCGCCGACAGGTTTATCGTCTTCAGTTATAACAAATGACGGCAAATCTTGGTCAAGTATGCCCGGTTGTTCTTTTCTGTATGTTTCGACCGCTTCATGAGCAGAGGAGAAATGTCGTCCTGCGCCGTGTACATGAGTATCCCATCCCCGTTGTTCCATAGACCAATCAGCGTTATATCGATCCATAGTTATATACATCCTGCCGCCGCCGCTCGCTATTTTCGCGTCATCAGAGTATTTCTCATTGATCTTTGTCAAAAAATCTTCAAAAGGGTCTATGTATTCAAAAGCTGATGTTTCGCCGACGTCTCTACCGTCAATGAGTATATGTACTCTTATTTTTTTAATTCCTTCTTTTGCCGCTTCTTCGATCATGGCTTTTAAATGGTTTATATGGCTATGAACATTTCCGTCCGATAAAAGTCCTATAAAGTGCATAGAGCTTTTGTTATCAAGCACATTTTCAACAGAATTTCGCCAAGTTTCGCCTTTAAACATATCTCCTGACGCTATAGCGTTGCTGACCAGTTTAGCTCCTTGTGAAAATACTCGTCCTGCTCCTATAGCATTATGTCCGACTTCGCTGTTGCCCATATCATCATCAGACGGAAGTCCAACAGCTGTGCCATGCGCGTTAAGGGTAGTATAAAGCGCGTTTTCTTTTAACCAGTCAAGGTTTGGAGTATATGCGTTTGATACAGCATCTCCCTCGCTATATTTCGCTATACCTACACCGTCCATTATAACCATTACTAACGGACCATCCGGTTGAAAATTATTTTTAGTCAATTTTTCCATATCTAACTTAATCTTTTCCTTTTTTTTAATAATACAAACAATAAAAACCCATTTTTTTGTTTTATCTAACTATTTTGGCGCGTATCGATAAACGCGTATATCCAAAGACCAAGAGCCAGTAAAAACAACGCGCAAACAAATACATATCTTTCAGGCCCGACATATTCTAAATTCTTTGTCATATTCACTATTTGCATAGTCTGTCCTATAGCGGACATGAGCGCGAATATGTACCCAAGAGCTATTATAAGTCCTTTCCCTATCTCATCGTTATGTATTTGTCCGAGTCCTGGCAAAAATACAGAGCTTATAAGAGCTTTTGAGGACGGATCCGTTTCTTTTTTTCTTCGCGGAGACGGCATTATAAATCCGGAAACAGCGGAAGACCCTTTCGCGCTGTCATCAGTTTTCGGATTCATGACAGACAGGACAAAAGCAGTTTCGCGTGCCGAGAGTTTGCTTATATCAACATTTACTTTTGATATATCTTTTTTCTCTTTTGGAGCGTTTTCCGAATCTATTATGCCGCTATAAGATTCATTATCAGTATCCGCTTCATCTTTTTCCGTTTCTTCTTCAGGTTGGTCAAAGATTTCATCCGCCTCTTTTATGTCTGAGTTTTCAGTGTTCGAATCGTTATTATCCGTGCTGTCTATATTCGCTTCTTCAAAAGTAATATCCATTCCGTCTATTATTTTTAGTCTTGACTCAGCCTTAAAATTTTGTTTATCACGTTCAAACACTTCAGCGTACAATGGTTTTGCCGACAAATAATCTTCACGGTCAAACGCTTCATCAGCCTTTAAAGCGATTATTTTTATATTGCCGGGGCTGAGTTCTTCAGCTTTTTTAAGCGATTCTGCCGCCGCGATGTAGTCATTCCGACTTTTTTTAGTTCTGTATTCAGATAAAAGCCTACCGATTTCTATCTCAATTCCGGCATTATAATTGCTCTCTCCGGTCATATAACAACCTCTTAGATATCGCGTTTTAAAAAAAAATCGCGTTTGTCAGATTAAAAAAATATGCCTATTCGTCTTTAATGATATGCTTTTTAGCGTCAGACCATAATCTCTCAAGCTGATAAAAACCGCGCGCTTCTTCGGTTAAGATATGAACTATCACTGAACCAAAGTCAAATAATATCCATGGACTGTTCCGCTCTCCTTGCGGTCTTATCCCTTTTACCCCCGCTTTATGCGCGGCTTCGTCTATTGAGTCTACAAGCGCGTTAGCCTGCGGCGATGATGACGATGTAACCAGTATAAAATATTCGGCAAAAACCGACAGTTCGGTTAGATCCATAAGCATTATATCTTTACCGCGTTTGCTTTTGATCGCTTCTATTATAATATCCAGTAGTTTTTTATCAGATACCATTAATTTTTCCTTGCTCATTTTTTTAAATATTTCCATCCGTGTTTTTAAAGTACTCATCATGTAAAACTATCATTACATCATACGGATTATTCGCGTCCGGAACAAAAGCTTTGTCGCCCGGAAATAATATTTTATCTCGTAAAACAGACTTTTTGCTTATGCCAAGCGCTGTTTTTAACTCTTCGGCTATAGCTTTACTATGATTGTCCTTTTTAGAGTAAACAGCAGTAGTTGCCTCTTGAAACTCCATCTCTTTCCCATCTATAATGACTGTTTTCGTATTAGCCGGTGTATAGTGCCGGAGGTTATATACTTCCTCATCATAAAATTTTTCCGGAAGTAAAGAAAGATGATTATCGTTTTTATTTGAATTTATGATAAGTATTCTGGTTCTTGGATAGTCTATAATATCACGTATTTCGCGTCTCGCCTTATCTTCATCCACAATCCTTAATATGTCCGCTTTCGCTATAACATCTTCTTCCGCGCTAAGTGTTAGTGAGAACATATTATCCATGCCTCCGCCGGACGTTACGATATCCTTAATGCCTAAAATGTCGTCCACACCAAGATTAGTTCTTACTATTTTTAACATTTGCGCGCTTGATTTCGCGTTTATAGCCCTCGTGTCATTTTGTATTTTGCCGGATATAGCCCTTATCACCTGATCCTGCCTTCTTATTCTGCCCCAATCCCCTTCGTTATCCATCCTAAAACGGGAATAACACATGGCGTCATAGCCGTTTAATAGCTGAAGACCGGGTTCAAGATCTATAAATAACTCTTGCGACGTATCGCTGTAGCGCATCTTTTTTTCAACATCTATTTCAACTCCGCCTATAGAGTCTATAAGTTCAGCGAACTGATGAGTATGTATCCTTACGTAATAGTCAATAGGTACTTTTTCGCCTACATATTTTTCTAACAAATGTTTAACGGCCCAAACAGTATAGTTTATTGACAATTCAGCGTCTTGACCGCCCAGTTTGTGAGCGGTATTAATCCTGTTTCTCGAACCGTTCGGCAAATCAGTCCAGATGTCACGCGGAATAGAGAGAACAGATATTTTCTTTTCAGGTACGTTTAGATGAACAAGTTTTATAGTATCTGTTCTGACTCCGCCGCCAAACGGCACATCAACACCAAATACTAATATATTAACATTTTTTTTACCATCAAACGGCGGTTCTTTAGTAACTATTGTTTTACCGTAATTTAGTGCCATTCCTATAGCTTTAACCGCATTCTCAGCTGATCCGAGATATACGGATATTCCTATAAATCCGCCTGCCATAAATAATAAAAGGATTATAAAAAAGGTTCGCCAAAATTTTACTACTTTGCGTTTTTTATTCTTTCTGTTTTCAGTTCTTTCCGACATTCTTCTCTTTACCGTTACATTTTATTTTTTTAAATGACAATACCGGCATTGATGATATCTTGAAGTCTGAGAGCTCCGACAGCCTTTCCGTTTTCATCGATAACCGGCATTACTATTTTTGTATTTTCCTGAAAGTTTTTTAGCGCTTCTACCGCGAGCATATCGGCGTAAGCTACAGATGGGTTTTTTGTTATAACCTCTTTAACACTGAGGTTATATATATCAGTTTTTCCGCTGAGTAGTCTTCTTAAATCACCATCAGTGAGTATACCGAGCAGTTTTCCTTCCCCGTCAATAACGCTTACCATGCTTAGTACTTTGCTGCTCATCTGCATAATAGCGTCGATAAGAGTAACATCTTCCTTTACAACAGCGTTATCATCCCCTTTGTACATAAGGTCAGATACTTTTAAGAGCAACTTTTTTCCGAGCGATCCTGACGGATGATACAGCGCGTAATTATTTTCATTAAACCCATATTTTTGAGAAGCTGCTATAGCGAGAGCATCTCCAAAAACGAGTGTTGCGGTTGTTGAAGTTGTCGGCGCGAGGTTCATAGTACACGCTTCTGAAAATTTGGGGAATATATATGCATAATCGCTGTGTTTCACAAGAGTTGAATCAGGATTTCCGCTGATAGCTATGATTTTAGCGCCGATAAGTTTAATATTGGGCAGTATTCTGGTTATCTCGTCGCTTTCTCCGCTATAACTGATAACAATAACCATATCATCTTTGCCGACCATTCCTAAATCTCCGTGCAACGCTTCAGCCGGATGAAGGAAAAAGGACGGGGTGCCAAGGCTGGAGAGAGTTGCGGAGATTTTGCGGCCAATATGTCCCGGTTTACCCATGCCGGTTATAATAACTTTTCCTTTGCAAAGAACTATATCATCAACAATTTTGATAAAGCTTTCGTCAAGAGAATCTTTTATCTTATGTAATGCTTCTATCTCTGTTTCAAAAACTTGTCTTGCTGTTGTTAGACTATCCATTATATTATTATACTACAATTTTTGTATATCGTCAAAGTCGTTAATATATTTTAGAGCAAAATAAGTATATTTTTACGCGGCAGTCAAAGATACGCTTGTTCTCACTTGAGCGGTAAGCTTAAAACTTTCGATTGTAGGTGTAGTACGCGCTTCCCAGCTATCTGAAGAGAAATTATATATTTTTCTTAGTATAAGATATTTCTTTTTCCATAGATCAGCTTCCAGTTTCATCTTTTCACCCTGTTTTTTTGGTTTTGGAAGTTCAACTCCGTCATTATCAGTATAACAGAAATTTACTAAATAGCCGCATTCAAGTAAGCCTTTATCCAGACATTCTTTCACTGCCTTGTGCGTTTCTTGATGTCGTCTGTTGGAAGTATATTCACCGTTTAAGTTATTGGTCATTATGAGGTCATAACTTTTTAACATAGCTGTTTCTGTAAGTAATTCAGAGATTATTTCTATATCAAGCGGAGGACGATCAACAGTATCTTCTATCCTGATAGAGCCGGCATGCGCTCCGTAAGCCATACACGCGCGTTGAAAAGCTATTTTTCGCTCTTTTGTTTTCGGCATAGTCAGCGATATTATCTCCAAATGTTTTGTATGCTCTAAAGAAAGCAAATATCCTCCGCACCAGAGAGTTTCTTCAACAGGAGACGCAACAGCTACTAAAATTTTTTCGCAATCAGTAGGTAATTTTATCATCATATCTTCATGATAGTCTCTATTGGAAAAAAATTTCAAGTTCGAAAATCGTACAAAGTTATATCAAACACATATTTTATCTCAATTTTGCGTCTAAAATAGTACATTTGACGTTCGCCTGCTCAGATAAAAAGTTTAGTTGCTATAAAGGGGAAAATAGTCTATAATATAATAGTAGTAAATTTAGTAACATACAACAATTCAAAAGGATTTTTTTTTAATTTCAAGTTCGAATGACAAAAGTAATAATACAAAAAGCTATTTTAGCTAAAAACAGCGATTTAGCCGATAAGCTTAGAGAAGAAACTGCCAAGAGAAAATTATATATAGTAAATCTCATGGCAAGTCCTGGTGCCGGTAAAACAAGTTTTATTTTGTCTGTTACACCGTTTTTGAGGAAAAAAGGAGTGGAAGTAGCTGTTATTGAAGGTGATATAGCTTCCTGTATAGATGCTGATACCTTGAATAATAAAGGGATAGAAGCAGTACAAATAAATACTGGCGGCTCATGCCATCTTGACGCTTATATGATAGAACTCGCGTTAAATGAGGTAAAGGCAGAAAGTGGAATTATCTTTATAGAAAACGTTGGAAATCTTATCTGTCCGGCAGGGTTTGATCTCGCGGAAGATATAAAAGTCCTCTTGCCAAGCGTGCCGGAAGGAGATGATAAAGCGTTTAAATATATATCAATGTACTCAAATGTGGACGTTATAGCGCTGAATAAATGGGATATGGCGCGGCTCTTTGATTTTAATCTCGAAACCTATTTAAGCGGTGTAAAAGCTATAAACGCTGCAGCTCCGGTATTTAAAATATCAGCTAAAACAGGAGAGGGTATAAAAGAGATTGCAGATAAATTTTTTGACGAATATTGTCATAAATTCGGTTAGTTAATTAAGTATGGAAAAGCGTCTGTTTATCTTAGTTGAAGGAACTGTTCAGGGTGTTGGGTTCAGACCTTATATTTATCACCTGGCAACAACGCGCGGTTTGATCGGCAATGTTAAAAACATTGGCGGAACAGTTGCGATTGAGGTTCAGGGAGATACAAAAAACGTAGATATCTTTTTGTCAGATATAACAAAGTACGCGCCAAAAGCGAGCTATATTACCAATATTTCTTATACGAATAAAGATTTAAAGAGCGGAGAATGTTTTTTTATATTTGAGAGTGAGAATTCTGAGGCTTATTTTACACCGTCAGTTGACATTGCTATGTGTGAAAAATGTAAAAAAGAACTATTTAATCCGCGGGATAAACGTTACAGATATCCATTCATCAATTGCACTGAGTGCGGTCCGCGCTGGACGATTATTTATAAAGCGCCTTATGATCGAGAAAATACTACTATGGCTGACTTTCCCATGTGCAAAAATTGTAAAAGCGAATACTTAAATGAAAACGACAGGCGTTATCATGCCGAGCCCATTGCGTGCAAAGAGTGCGGTCCAACTATTTTTTGTGACGAAAATGAGGGCGAAAAGGCATTAAAAAGAGCTGTTCATCATCTGAAAGATGGAAAAATAGTTGCTGTTAAGGGTATTGGCGGATATCATCTTGCATGTCTGCCAAACACTGATATAGTTAAAAATCTGCGAGAGCGGAAAAACAGGGATAATAAACCGTTTGCGGTAATGATGCGGGATATAGCTATAGTTAAAACATACTGCGAAGTATCTGAAAAAGAAGAAGAGTTACTTTTATCTGAAAAAGCGCCTATAGTTATACTGGAGGGTAAAAGCGGTAACAGACTATCAGAAGTGCTGAGCGGCGACACTACAACGATTGGCGTTTTATTGCCTTATACTCCGCTTCACGCGCTTTTACTGGAACATTTTGACTGCCTTATCATGACAAGCGGCAATGCGGGCGGACAAGCAATAATCTTTGATGACAAAACGGCGCGAGATATTTTAAGCGATATCGCGGACTCCGTACTTTGGCATAATCGTCCCATTTGCGCTCCTATTGACGACAGCGTGAGCAGAGTTTTTGACGGGCATGAATATATCATACGTCACAGCAGAGGGTATGCTCCGTCGCCGATTATTTATAATGGATTATCTAAAAGCTCTGTATTTGCCGCCGGTGCTGAGATGAAGTCAGCGTTTGCTGTTTCAAAAAATGATAAAATATTTTTAAGTCAGCACATAGGCGAACTCCACGATGTTATAGAGTACTATATACTGGAGATTGAGCGGTATTTATCAGTTTTAAATATAAAGCCGGACTTTGCTGTTGTTGACGCTCATCCAAATTACAGTTACCATGAGTATCTGTCAAGTATAGGGATAGAGACTATAAAAGTTCAACATCACAGAGCGCATATAGCCGCTTGCTTTGTTGAAAATGGATTAAAAATTGATGAATCCGTAATAGGCGTTGCGTTAGATGGTTTAGGATACGGAGATGACGGCGCGCTTTGGGGCGGAGAGATATTTACCGGAAATATTTATAATTTGAAACGTACCGTTCATTTAGAGTATTTTGATTTGCCAAGAGGTGAGAGCGCGTTGAAACCGTATGTCAGCGCCGTTTCATTAGGCGCTGATAATTTTAATTTTGCGGGGGTTGACCCATATCTTGCCGAATTAGCAAAAAACGTCATAAAAAATAAGGTTAATACTGTTAAAACATCGTCAGCCGGCCGTTTATTTGATGGAGCCGCCGCTGTTTTGAATTTAAAAACCGTAGCTACTTACGACGGCGAGGCAGGTTTGGCTCTTGAAAGTTTGGCATATACGTCAAAAAAGAAAAAGATAAAAGAATATGAAGTATATTTGAGTCAAAAAGGAGATACGTTTTTCATGTCACATTCGTCCATTTTCAGCGGCATGATAGATGACTTAAAAAACGGAGTTGAGACGGCGGAGATAGCGCTTAAATTTCACTATAGTCTTGCTCAGCTTATATTTTTGGGAGTTTTAAAGGCAAGAGAAGTGTCAGGGTGTAGTACAGTTCTTTTGTCCGGCGGAGTTTTTCAAAATATTCTATTTTTGGATATTATGTATAAAAAATTAAAAGACGGCGGATTCTCTGTTTATACCCATCAAGGAAAAGTACCTTCAAATGATGGCGGGATAGCGGTCGGTCAGTTATTGATAGGGAGTTTATCAGATAAATGTGTTTAGGAACTGTCGGAAAAATAGTCAAGATTTCGGGTGATAAAAAAATAGCTGTTTTCGAGTGCTTAGGAGTGAAAATGGAGGCGTCAATTGATTTTTTGCCGAACGCGAAAATAGGGGATTACTGTATGCTGCACGCGCGAGTCGCTATAGCTATTATCAGCGAAGAAGAAGCTATAGCGACTGAAGAGCTTTTTAAAGAATTATTGGATGTAAAAGAGTAAACAGCAGTGAACACAGATATGTATCAAAATATTTTATCGGCAATAAAGACTTGTAACAGCGATATAACTATTATGGAGCTTTGCGGCAGCCATACAGCCGCTATCTCAAAGTCCGGACTGCGAGATAGTTTACCGAAAAATATTCGTCTTATACCGGGTCCGGGATGTCCGGTTTGTGTGACCGGAGGAGGATATATAGATGCTGCTTTGCGGCTTAGCGGAGATAATATAATAACAACCTTTGGTGATCTCGTTCGCGTTCCCGGGAAAAGCGGAGAGAATCTTTTAAAAAACGGCAATATAAAGATAGTGTACAGTCCGTTAGACGCGGTTGAAATAGCCCGTTCAACGAATAGTGAAGTAGTTTTTTTGGCTATAGGTTTTGAGACAACCGCTCCCGTAATATCTGTCGCTGTTGAAAAAGCAATAACAGAGAATGTCAAAAATTTTTCTATTCTTACTTCTATGAAAACTATGCCGAAAGCGTTTAGATGGCTAACTGAAAATACTTCTGTTACGCGTTATTTGCTGCCCGGTCACGTTTGCGCGGTAAGCGGAGTAAAAGATTATGAGGAGATCGCTAAAGAAAAAAATATAGCGGGAACGGTCTCCGGATTTTCGCCCGTTGAGGTGGGGATGGCTGTACTTGGACTTTTAAAAACCAATAGAGGAACTGTTGATAATTTTTATAAAACCGTAGTCCGAGCGGATGGTAATCAGTTGGCGATGAAACTTATTCATAAATATTTTACAGAATACGACGCTTTTTGGCGCGGAATAGGGTATATCGAAGGTTCCGGATTGAGATTGAAAGAGGAATATAGAAATTTTGACGCTGAGTTTAAATTTGGTATTAAAATAAAAGATAGTTTGGAAGACGCCGACAGATGCGGATGCGGCAAAGTATTGATAGGAGAGATGGAACCAAAAGGATGCCCCTATTTTGGAAAAAAATGTACTCCTCTGACCCCTGTTGGTCCGTGTATGGTATCCTCAGAGGGCGCGTGCAGAATATTTATGGATTTTTAAATGCGAATAAAGAATGATAAAATAGTTTTAAGCCATGGCAACGGCGGAAATATTTGGCATGAATTAGAAAGCGAGCTTTCTTATCTGTTTTCAGACGGACAGTTCACGCGTGACGCCGCGGAAATAGGAACAATAAAAAATTGCGCGTTTACCACCGACAGTTACGTTGTGAATCCCATATTTTTTTCGAATAAAAATATAGGAGATTTGGCGGTATCAGGCACAGTGAATGACCTTTTAACCGCGAGAGCTAAACCGCTTTTTATCACTTGCAGCCTTATAATAGAAGAAGGTTTTTCGTTTCATGAATTAAAAACAGTACTAACTTCTATGGCGCAAACCGCGAAAAAAGCCGAAGTAAAGATAGTAACCGGCGATACTAAGGTTGTAGAGAAAGGCAAAGCTGACAAGATTTATATAAACACTGCCGGAGTGGGCGATATTTTATCAGGAGAAGCGAAAAACAGCGTAAATCTCGGAGATAAAGTTATTCTAAGCGGTACAGTAGGCGATCACGGAACGGCTGTTCTGCTCTCAAGGCATAACCTGCCGTTTAATGCCGATATAGGGTCAGACGCCGCTCCGCTCACCTCCATGATATTGCCGCTTATAGAAGAGGATATACCTATATCTGTTATGCGCGACCCAACGAGAGGCGGACTAAACAGTACTCTTATAGAGCTATGTTCTCAGTATAACGTCGATATAGTTATCGATAAAGATGCGGTTCCGGTAAACAGCGCTGTTAAAGGCGCTACGGAAATATTGGGACTGGATCCTTTTTATCTGGCTAATGAGGGAAAGATGATTATTATCGCGCCGGATAATTTTGCTGACAAAACAGTTGAGATTTTAAATAAAAGTGATCTTGGAAAAGAGGCAAAAGTTATAGGAACTGTTACGGCAAAAAATAGCTTCGGCGGTCAGTTGTACATAAAAACAGCTTTCTCCTCATATAAAGCAAAACTGTTGGACCTCGAAGAATTACCGAGGATTTGTTGATAATTTTTGTTTTTTAAGTTAAAAAATTCCTTGTAAAAAAAAGAAAAAAAGCGTATAATGTAACTTTAGACAATACTGTTTTTTGTTTTAGGAGACGCGCGGATGACTCTTTTTTTTACAGCTGTTTTAAATGAACATTTTTCCAAAAATTGGAAAAATGAACTTCTTAACTATCCTTTGACCTTTTCAAAAGGCGATCTTTCGACTTTGGATTTGGCGTTTTTTTGTGAACATAAACAGTTAAAAACGCAGATTACTGATGTAGAGTATTATCCTTCAGGAGACGTAAAGTCTCTAACCGCTTGGGTAGTTATTAACTTAAAAGCGGACGAAAAGATGGTAATAGAGTTAAGAAAAAGAGATTTAGCGGAAAACATCCCCTTTAAAATTAATTCACAAGATATTGACAATAAAAAATATATAACCACTATAGCAAAAAGCGGTATATATGCTGAAAATATACCGGCGATAGTTGAAAGTATTAAGGAAAATGGCAAGGAATTACTTAGAGGAACTGTTAACTCACCGTATCCTTTAGAGATAGAGAGCGAGATAAAGTATATAGGAGAAATTTTTGTTCGCGCGGCATATTTAGCTAAAAGAGACGGAACAGTCGTTAATAAAACATCCGCTGTTATATACGCGGACTGCGACTATATAACATTTATTGAAGATTCAGAAAACGAAGAACAACTTTACGCTTCGTTTAAGATAAACAGCGAGTTGCTTTATAATACTGTTACAACCGAAGGTTATGGTCACAATCCACGTCAAGTTTTAAAAAAAATAAGTTATTCAAGAGATGAAGAGCTTGCGGTCATTGATTTTAATTCAGGGCATCACCAGATGAGTTTGTCATGGTTTGGGATTTACAGTTCGGATACAGATGAGAATAGCTTTGTCGGCGCGATGGAGTTAAACGGCAGTTATTGGGATTACCTGTATATCAATCGTCTTTATCTAAAATCATCTGTAACAGGCAGCTCGGAAATACTGTCTCCTATATACCGCGGACATAAAGAGTGGGCGCTTGTTATATCTAAAAAGGATAATGTTATCGGCAAAGGACTATCATACCTCGCGAATATTCATGAGAGGCTGACAGAAACACCGTATAATAAACTTAAGGATTGGGTGGTAGATTGGGATGATGAGGCGAGTGAATCGCTCTATTTTACTGATGAGGAAATAAAAAACGCTCGGCAAAAACTGTTGAAAGATGAGCGTATAAAAGAGAGTTTTGCCGAGTATGAAAAAATAGTAAACAGCGGCGGCAATTTATTTATGGGACAGGCTAACGATTATACAACATTGTGGATAGCGACAGGTAACGATGAATACGCTGAAAAAGCCGCTGCCGCTTTGTTGACAGAAACAACGAAACAATACAACGATTTTTGGTTCGGCGGCACATTTAGTTGGTTAGTTATATTTAGCGGCCGAGCTATGAAAGTCTGGCTGAGAGTTTACGATTTACTGAGTCGTCATGGGTTCATCGACAAAAAAACGTCTAAAGAAATTAAGCGTTTATTCGCGCTTTTCGCTTACAGTTTTGCTGATGAGGATTTCTTCCCGACAACTCGTTCTTTATCTGCCCGAGAAGACAAAGAGAGCTATTTTTTAGGCGCTCTCGGTGAAAAAATAGGAGACGCTATCTGTCCGCCTAATTTCGCTACCGAATACTACACTTCTTACGGCTGTTTTGCCGCTCAGTTTTGCGGTCATCCAAAATCAAAAGAATGGATAAAAAAAGGTATTAACGCCTGTGATACGCAGTTAAAATATGATTATTTTGACTCCGGCGTTTACATAGAGTCTCCTAACTATCATCACCATTCATTCGGCATGTTAAATCAATTCGCGAGATGTCTTTTGAGAATAGGCGTAAAAGACTACTATACAGTTCCAAGATTTAAGGCGCAGTTTGGTTACTTTTGCGATATCGCGACTCCGCCTGTTTTGCCCAATGAAGACGCGGTCAAAATGTTAAGACAAAAAACGAAAACGCTCGACTATGACAATGAAAGATTCAGCGTGCTGCCCGGAAACGGCAATACCGGTCATAACTGTTCTGATATCCCGCTGCCGATAGACCTCATGACCGGAGCGCTTATGTATCAACATAGCGACAAACCGCTTGCTGACCGTTGTTACAATACTTGGGTTTTAGCCGGACGTCCTGTTCATCACGTTTACGATTCTATTACTTTTTTGTTATCCGATATTGAAAATTACAAACCTTCAGACTATATAGAGCGAAGTCAAAGTAAGGTTTTAGAAGGATCATTCGTTACTATGCGGGGTATGGCTGACAGCGGTGATGAGGTATATATACTTATAAAAAACGGCGTTGCGACACACCACAACGATTTTGATGAGGGAGGGTTCACTATCTGGGCTTACGGTTCTCCTCTTTGCGGAGATTATGGTTATCACGCTGACGACGGAGATAAATTAAATCTTCCTGTGGTCTCTACCTGGCAGCATAACTGTGTGGAGTTTGACTTAAAATCGAGCGGATACTTAGGGATGGAAAAGAGCAGCGCTCCTGAACTCTTTTTGTCAAATGAACACTGTGATTTTTTGATAAGCGATATAACTGTCAAAAATCTTCGTGACACGAGAAATGTCAAAAATTATCTTGAGCAGCAGACGCCGTGCGAAACTATTTTGTATAAAAGGTACTTACTTTTTGTAAAACCGGACTATTTTTTAGTCTATGACAACATTATATCTTGCCCTTATACTCACAGATGGTGGCTTCACGCTCAAAGCGAAAGTGTAGATATCTCTAAAAATAAAGCCCTTTTTAAAGGAAAATTCGGTGTAAACTTAAGCGCGCTGTTTATAACTCCGTCTGAAGTTGAGCTAACGAGCGGTAACTTTAGCGTTCAACAGTATATAACAGCAGCTCAAGACAAAAACAGTGATTGGCGGGCTATCATTCACCCTCACCGCGATAAAGAGGAGAAAGATTTTACTGTAAAGAGTCTGCTCAGCGACCGTGTTAATATAATATCGTGCGAAGAATACACTGATACAGTTATGCTCTCTGCCGCTCCTTTTAGCTACGGCGGTCATACAGCGAGAGTAAGGGTAAGTAGAAGATTTTCAGACGGCAAAGAGATAGTACTCTTTGAAGAGGAATAAAAATTTGCTTTCATCTATCTAGCCGCGCAACGGGGTATTACGGAGACTTGCAGGTTTTTTAAGGAGTCTCTGCAAAATGGTCTAAAGGTACGAGGTAAGTTTCGAGGAATTAAGCCCTTAAAGATTAAAAAGAAGTAGAGAGAGTTTTTAATCAAGTTTTCTTTGCTTCTTACATATTTTTAAACGCACTTTGACAACATGCACGGGAAGATTTATTTTACTACCCGTTTATTAGAAAAAAAAATCGTCCGTTTTGGTAGTGAGATTGAACGAAGCAAGGCGAAGCCGGGCTCTGCCCTGCGAGATGCAATCTCGCTCAAAGGCACTTTATGTGCCGGTCTACTATTAAAGATTATTTTAAAAAATCGGTTCGATAAAGATTGAAAAGTTTTTTGTCCATTACAGTTTTATATAGGGAAGGAGTTTTTCATACGTTTTTTCGCCAATCTTCGGAACGTTAAGGAGTTCGTCAAGGTTTTCGAATTTACCGTGTTCCTTTCTGTATTGGATGATATTATTTCCGAGCGTTTCTCCTACTCCGGGAAGTGTTGTAAGTTCTTCCAGTGAGCCATTATTTACAGAAACTTTTCCGCTCGGCAAAGGTTTTGGTCCGTTTTGTGTGTATTCTTTAGAAGTTGTTTGTTTTGATTTATCAGAAGAGACATTATTGTTTGGTGCAGATACGTATTTATCACTGTTGTCGTTCTGGATAAGTTCAGGCATTTCATCTGAACTATCTTTTTCCCATTCTTTAGTTGTCGGCACATATATTTTCATGCCGTCTTCTATATGAGCGGCAAGGTTATGAGCGTCTTTATAACCATCTTCTGTTATACCTCCGGCCGCTTCTATAGCGTCAAAAATCCTGTTGCCGGCGTTTAGAGCATAAACGTCGGGGTTTTTCACAGCCCCTGTAACATGCACATAAATTTTATCAGTTTCTATTTTTAGTCCGATGCTGTTGTTTTCGTTATCCTCTGATATAAAAACCGGACCACCTTCAGCTCGTGCTTTATTTTCACTATTGATAATCACTGAATATAAAACAGCGCCGAGAAGCAACGCGGCAACTATCGCGGCTATAATAATATTTCGTTTTGAGATAAAAAGATCCATATTTTGTTTAATACCTGCCGCTCATCGTTATTATTTTCACAGTTCAATATATATATTATAGCTTATTTTTAGACGTTTGTAAACTATGTAGTTCAATCTTAAATTGAACTTTTTGAGAGTGGGAAAAATGCTTAAAACTATATGGGTTAGTACACGGTTAGTATAAGGTATCTTTAAAAACTTTGTTTACACGGTTTTTAGAGGTGCCCTATAGACTTAATATTCTATTTCTTTATGGTATATACCTTTCGCCGAATGCCAGCGAGCCTATCTTTGTATACATCATTTGCATGGATACGGTCAAGGTATGTTGCTAATGTGTGCCGTGTTTCTTAGTGGTTGACATACCACTAAGAAACACTTATCTTATCTGTGGAAGTCTCTATTTTTTTATCATTATTCCTCCTATTTTGGTCCAAAAATAAAAAATACGGTAGTTTTTGTAGCATTATCGTTCATTCCTAGATATCTTTATTTTATGACTATTTCTCCTATGTATTAAGACATTTTGTATTCAATTTTGTTCCTTAAATAAAACAAATTAACAATCAATAATCATTATATGCCCCCATATGCAAATATATGAGGGCATAACTTAGGTAGTACCAAGGTTTATTTACTTTTTATTTTGTT
>JGI994J12354_10000958_pt1 | contig 29242 bp, 27 predicted proteins | sample IntmicLarv3ML3BL_FD_12354 | JGI IMG/M metagenome (IMG submission 12354) | reverse complement strand
TCCTGGACCACCAAGAAAAATCGCCGTACCTACGCCAACAATATTTCCAGTTCCAATAGTAGACGCAAGTGCCGTCGTCAATGCTCCAAATTGTGATACTTCACCCTCTGCATCGTTATCTTTGGTAACTGATAGTTTAATAGCCGTCAATGTCTTTTTCTGGATAAAGCCAGTTCGGATAGTCATGAATAGGTGGCTTCCTAACAATACAATAATCATTGCCCATCCCCACACTACGTTATTAATTGAACCGACAATACTTTTTACTACCTCATACATCTTAAAATCCCCCTTCCTACGCCATCTTTCGTATATAGTTTACACGATTTGCTCATGAATATCAATGATTTAAATGTAAACGCCTATTAAATAATTATATAAAAGAGATATGATCTTTTTATGATGTTTTCTTTCTTTTTTATTCACAAGGTATAACAAGGATACTCGTGATCAGCGTCTAATACACAAATTATTTGCTGAACTGAAAGAGCGCGAATTATTACTATTGTACTAAAAAGATGTGCATTAAAAAAGCTATGAACTTGAAAAGCCAAGCCCACAGCGGGTTTACAGACGTTCCCTATAGGAATCGAACCTATACTTGCTCCTTAGGAGGGAGCCGTAATATCCATTTTACTAAGGGAACTTATTCTCGGTTATATCTCTACTTTAAAGAACTACATTCAAGAATTTATTATACCTAATTGTTCCCTTTTTAGCAACAGTATTAATCGATTATTGAGATAATTGCCGCTATCTTTTCACCTAATATCTGGATATCTTTTTTCTCACTGCCCTTCTCTATAACTAGCAATTCCTTTTCTTTCATTTTCATAATTGCCTCATCTACTTTTACATCTATATCACCCTTTAAATTATAGATAATCACCCATTCGTTAGTAGCTATTTGCCACATTTCATTGGCGTATTCGACCCTAGCCTTATATTCTGGTCTGTAGATAACATTAAAGTCTACGCATTCTCCAAAAGAGCTCACTTTGTCTGCTCCTGAAAAAGCAACTTCTTTATAGGGTGGCATTCTAACTTCCTTGTTTTCTATTTGTAGACTAATTTCTCCTTCCAAAATCATTAACCTTCGCATATATCCACTAAAATCGGTAAACAAGCTCTCCTTATCCTCAACTACCGCTGAGGAAATCCGAAAACCAAAATCTCTTTTGGCATATGTTGCTTCTGGCGGATAGATAAACAGTTCCGTCGTTGTTCCGCCACTCCACGAATTCGTATTAAAATCTTTTTCTTTAATAATATACATACTGTTTCCTTCCCCGGTCTTCGCCAACATAATTCTTCATTAAAATAATAGGCAGGCGAAAACTGATTTTACCGTCTTCGCCTGCTCTTTCATTTGTTAAAATTGTGCTACTGTTCGCTCATAAATACTCTTTGCTATTTCTTCGCTCTTTTGTAATATTTCTTGCCCTTTTTGCTTGTATTCATTTACAAATGCTTCATCAGCAATTCCGTCAAGATTGATAAGAACATTTAGCCACGAGCCTTTCACTGCCGTATCAAGTGCGAGTGCTGCCACGCCGAAGTCGCTATCTGCTGTAGCATTAGTCTTTCCAACTAGTTGCTCCATGCACTGTAGCACTTCCCCAATAATCTCCATCGCTTCAAACGGAACTATTGTCGCCCCTTTTAATGCTGCCTGCATTGCTTCTTTTCGCCGTTGCTTATCTTCATCAGTTTCCTTAGGCATTGTAAACACTGCTGAAACATCGTTGAATGCTTCGGTATCTTTGTCGACACCCTCCACTAATTTTGTTTGTAAGATTGCTANNTTNCCAATCATCTCTTGTATTAGTGCTTCATGCTCTTCATACTTTTTGCGTCCCGTTGTAAGCTTGCAAACCATATTTGCCAAAGCTACTCCTAAGGCTCCGCTTAAAGCTGATACTGAGCCGCCGCCTGGTGCTGGTTCTGAAGAATCAACTTTACCGATAAATTCAGCAACTGATAAATCGATTAATCTCATCCTAGTCCTCCTTAATTTAGCAAATGATTTTCAAGAACTTGTTTGTCATAATCAAAGTCCTCAATTCGCAAATAGTATTCTGCCGCATCAATAAGTGCTTGCATTGGTGTTAATCCAACTACTTCACTACCAATAATCTCAACACCATATCTCTTTGCTTCAAAACGTACTGCTTCAAAGACACGATATAAAGGTGTTTTATCTAAATCTACCATATTCATAGAAACCTGTGCTATATTTCTATCTTCTAGCATAATTCCAATACCTTTGCACGCTGCATATCCTCCTGAAGAACCACGGATAGTTTTTGCGATTGCATTAGCAATATCAACATCTGCTGTATTTAGATTAATATTATAGGCTACAAGTGCCTTTCTAACTCCAACTGCCGTAACTCCCGCTGTTGAAACCTCGGTTCCTCCAAAATCTGGCTTCCAATGAGGATCTTTTAATTTCTCAGCCATTCCTTCGAATTGTCCTTTACGCACTGTTGCCAAATTGTGGCGGTCTGGTGCTGTCGCTGCCTCCTCATATAGGAAAATCGGAATATTTAACTCCTTGCCAACTCGCTCACCCAATTTATTCGCTATCTCAACACATTCTTCGATTGAAACATCTTTTACTGGCACAAATGGTACCACATCTGTAGCTCCCATTCGTGGATGTTCGCCTTTGTGCTTTGTCATGTCAATATTTTCGCTTGCGTATTTAATTAATTGGAATGCCGCCTCTTGGATAGAATCAACTCCGCCAACAATGGTAAAAACGCTGCGGTTATGGCTTGGGTCTGAGTTATAATCCAATAAAGACACACCTTCTATGCTTCGTGCCACATTTGCTAATCCTTCGATTACTTCTTGATTTGTTCCTTCACTAAAATTAGGGATACACTCCACTATCTTTGCCATTTTCTTTCCTCCTAATTAGTCTAATAAAGTTTATTGTTACTTTTTTAAAATTTTTCTTAAAATAATTATCCTGCAAACCATTTCATAAACATTAATATTCCTGGAATTGCCACAATGTCTACGAACACCGCACCACTTAGTGGCACAATCATAAATGCCTTTGTTGAAGTTTTTCGATATTTCTCACAAATCGATCCCATACACGCAACTGCTGTTGCTGAAATACCAACACCCCATCCCATGTATCCGCCAGACATAACGCCTGCATCATAGTCTTTGCCAAGAACCTTAAATGCAACAAAGACTGTGATTAGTATTACAAGAATTGTCTGTACTATCAAGATAACGATTAATGGTAGCGCAAGGTCTGCCAACTCCCAAATTTTCAAATTCATAACCGCCATCGTTAAGAAAAATGACAATCCAACTTCTAACAAATAATTTATTACTTTCAAATTTAATTTGTAAAAACTAAATTTGTCATTCAAATTTCTAAAAATAATAGCAACAAACATCGCTCCTACGTAACTTGGTAGTGCAAAATTAGGGATTTCCAATAAATCTATCAGTTTACCAATAATCAATCCTAGTCCCATAAAGACAAACACCATTGCCAAATGAGAAACCACTTTGTACGGAGTTACTTTATCGATACTTTCTTTAGCAACTGTTACGTCTGCCCCAGTTTCTTCAGATACTTCTACATCATCAGTTTCAGGCACTGGCTGTACTTTGTTTTTTCTAATTAGGAAATCACCAACTGGTCCACCTAATAAATTACCAGCAACCAATCCAAATGTTGCCGCTGCCACTGCTACTGCTGTTGCTCCCTGTGCGCCAAGTGCTTCCGCTTGCGGTCCAAAAGCTGCCGCGTTTCCGTGTCCACCAACCAGCGAAACACTTCCCGCCATTATTCCTAATATTGGGTCGATGCCAAGTGCCGTTGCAAGTCCTACTCCTACTGCGTTTTGCAGAAGTGATAGTCCCCAACACAAACACAAGAATATCAACAATAGTTTTCCGCCTGATTTCAATAACTTAATACTTCCGCCGAATCCTACACAAGTGAAGAAAATCAACATAAATGGAAGTTGTAATGCTGTATCTAATTCAAATTGCATCGCGCCTGTCGTTCTACATAGCAAAGTCACGATTGCAAAAAGAAATCCTCCAATAACTGGTGCTGGTATTGCTAAATTCTCCAACACTTTGATTTTCCTTCTGATCGCATAACCCAACATCAATAATATTGCGGCTAATGTTGCTGTCATTATAATGTCCAGTTTTAAAACATTAATTCCTTCTACTAATTCGAAACTCATCTCTCTACCTCCCTTTCTTGTGAGACATTTGTGGATTACAAATTTCTCTAAAAAATTATCTTTTACATACCTCGTAATAATATCATAAGCCATCTTGTTGCTTTTGTCAAATTGTCGTATTTTGGAGCTTTTTCCTCCCTTTTTGTTGTATACTTTTTCGCTTTACCATGCTACCACAACTGATTATGCCGTGTTTTTTACTATATATTTGTTGTGTTTTGTCAATTTTTTGTTTATTTTCAACAACAAAAGCCCCGGAAACCTTTTTTCAAAGATTTCTCAGGGCTCTTTAGTAGCGTATCTATCTCTTAATATATCATGTCATAGTAAATCCGCGTCATCTCGTCTTCAAGCTTAGTTACATTCCCTTTGCTATATAAGCTCAAAGTGCCTTCGTTATAGTTGGAACTGTAATCACTCACAAATAGTATGTCTCCGTTCGACAAGACGTTATAGTCTTTTACGTCATCAGCTATTTTCTCCACCTGTCCGTTTTCGTATTTTTTAAGCGTTCCCACTTCTCCATATTCATCACAGTCGGTGAGGTATGTATAGATTTTTGCTCCCTCCTCATTGCGATATGACATTTCCGCGTCGGAATCGATTTTTTCCTTGTTAAGATATAGTGAATCTTCATCTTTGTAATACATTACATCCTTCTCGCCAACTAGCTTTACCGACAAGTATTCCTTAATCGAAACTCCCGTGTCATATAGCTCTGGTTGATTGACTACATCTCCATCAATAGATATTCGAAATAAATCTGCCTCTGACCAGTTCGAATCCACATTGTCCATATAGAAAACTTCTTTTCCATCTCTTCTCACCGCAAACAGCCAACCTTCGTCTGCATCTATGTCCGTCACCGTTCCCTTTATCGCAATGTGTGCGCTCATTTCCCAATCATCGCCATCAAACGTTTTATACGCAACTACTTCTTTGTCTTTCGCTGCCCACGGAGCTTCCTCTCCGTCTATCACCAGTCTTGATGCCAGTTTCTCTTTGCTCTCCCCGTCATAATAGTATAATCTATATTCATATGCATCTTCCGCCGATGTCGCGTAATATGCCGTTCCGTTTTCGTATGCTTCTACGATAAAAGAAACTTCCGAGTCTATCTTCACCTTTTCCTCGCCAGTCTTCTTCGAATACAGGGTTCCCTTTTCGTCAACATAGAAAACTTCCGTTCCTGCACTATTGACATGGAATGTCCAGCTCACACCGCTTGCTATTTTTTCTTTTTCTCCCTTTGCCATGTCGTACTGATAAAGAGATCTATTTCTATAGTAAGTAACGATTGTCGCCGCATCATTTATCTCGCAGTAACTCACTGCAGAATCGATTTTAACTGGCTCAAATTTTTCTTTCCCCACCTGACGATAGTAAAGATCCGAACCATCTTGCGACCCTCTCATGTTGTCAGGATAGAAAATATATTTTCCATTTTTACTTACTTTTACCAATTCGCTACCTTTGCCAGGATAAAAACCGTCTCTAGCTTCTGAATCACCGAATAGTTCTTCTGTTATCTGCATTGGTTCTCCGTTCGGCAAATTGGTGCTATATATCTCGTAATCTTTCAAATAAAACCCTTCATTCACAGCTTGGTCGCCACTTGCTCCACCTTTGCCAAATCCTAAGTTAAAACCTCCACCAAAATATATTCCTGCCGCCAAGGCAATAAGAACACACACTCCAATGCCAATCAACAATTTAACTGGCGCCTTTTTAGGCGGAGCGTTGTGCATGTCTCCCATGGCTTGATAGTTCATGGGTTGTCCTTGCATATGTTGCCCTTGCATTGGTTGCCCTTGTATTGGTTTCCCTTGCATAGGTTGCCCTTGCATTGGCTGTCCTGGCATAGGTTGTCCTTGCATTGGCTGTCCTGCCATAGGTTGTCCTTGCATTGGCTGTCCTGCCTGCCCCTGCTGACCTGGTGTTGGTTGTCCCATCGGTGCGCCACATTTGGAACAAAATTTTGCTCCATCACGCACTTGTTGATTACAATTCGGACACATCATCGTTCATTTCCCTCCTCTTAATTAGAAATCCACTCTTCCCTGCAGCCAAATGGTTCCCTTGAAGCGACGCCCAACTTGAGGCTCTCCCAACAAATCTTTGGCATTAACACAAACCTCTAGGCAAATATCATTGCTTTCTATTCCTAGCTGATAGATTTCTTCGCCCGTTTTAGTATTAGTTTTCTTAGAACATTCTAGAATTTCTCCCATTACGTTGTACTGATCGCATTCCATTCCGTGCGGCATGAAGTATGATTCTACAATAGAAAAAACATCCTCTTGCAAAATGCGCCGCGAAATCATCGAATACGTATCAATATCTTCCATTGTTAAATTTTCTATTGCTTCCTCATCGCCATTTCTTGCAGCATTTATTAAATGATTGCGGCTACTTGTCGTCTTTTGGTCATCCTTTTGTTGCCATTCTTCTTTCTTTATTGGCAACAAAATTTTTCCGCTTTTAACCAATCCCGACAACTTAACCGTTGTATCTCCTCTTTTAAGTGATTCTCTTCCTCTTTCCACGAGATATTCTCCCGCGTTTTGCAAGTAGAAGATGAGAGTGACTCCAACACGAACATCGTCACAAGCTCCCGCATACGATTCCTTGTCAGCATGCTTTTCTATTAATATTTCTTCTCTTGAAGACACTTCTTCGCTACGAAAATACGGATACCAATATTCCCTCTGGAACACATTGTTATCATCATATTCTCCCCAAACAGTGATTCCAACATTGTCAGCGTATGCTTTTGATATTTCTGCATACAAACGCTCATCATCACTTTCAACAACAATTTTCTCATCGTAGTCGCTGATTACCTCTGCCAGTATTTGATTCATCGCTTTTTTCGTCTTTATATCGGAAAATCCTATTGATTTTAAGTAACTGTGCACGGAAATACCTCTTTTCCCAATTTTTCAATAGTTTTTGCTTTTACTACTTGGTTGGCACCAATTTTTCTTTTCCACCCATGTACGCTCTTAACGCTTCTGGTATATTCACCGTTCCATCTGCTTGAAGATTATTCTCAAGGAATGCAATTAACATTCTTGGTGGCGCCACCACTGTATTGTTCAATGTGTGTGCGAAATATTTCCCTTCTTTGCCATTCACTCGGATTTTTAATCTTCTCGCTTGTGCATCCGAAAGATTTGAGCAACTGCCAACTTCAAAATATTTCTGTTGGCGAGGTGACCACGCTTCAACATCTACCGATTTCACTTTCAAATCCGCAAGGTCTCCCGAACAACATTCTAGTGTTCTTACCGGAATATCCAAAGAAACAAATAAATCTACCGTATTTTGCCACAATTTCTCGAACCACATTGGGCTCTCTTCAGGTTTACAAACAACCACCATTTCCTGTTTCTCGAACTGATGAATGCGGTAAACACCCCTTTCCTCAAGTCCGTGTGCCCCTTTTTCTTTTCTAAAGCATGGCGAATAGCTCGTCAATGTTTGAGGTAATTTGTCCTCCGGAACAATCGTATCAATAAATTTACCAATCATTGAATGTTCGCTCGTTCCAATCAAATAAAGGTCTTCACCTTCAATCTTATACATCATCGATTCCATTTCCGCAAAGCTCATAACACCCGTTACAACATCACTACGGATCATAAACGGCGGGATACAATAGGTGAATCCTCTGTCAATCATAAAGTCACGCGCATATGAGATAACTGCCGAGTGTAGTCTTGCAATGTCTCCCATCAAATAATAAAATCCATTCCCTGCAACTTTTCTCGCACTATCAAGGTCGATACCTTCGAAAGTTTCCATGATTTCTGAATGATATGGGATTTCAAACTCTGGCACGACCGGCTCGCCAAAGCGTTCAACCTCAACATTTTCACTGTCATCCTTACCTATTGGCACCGATGGATCAATAATGTTGGGGATAGTCATCATTATTTGCTTGATTTTATCCTCAACTTCTTTTTCGCGTGCCGAAAGTTCGTCTATTTTGGTCCCTTCAGCAGCAATAGTCTTTTTGAGTTCTTCTGCCTCATCCTTTTTCCCTTGTCCCATCAATGCTCCAATTTGCTTTGACGCTTTATTTCTTTGTGCACGCAAGGTTTCAACTTCCTGCTTGATGTCGCGGTTTTCTTTATCGAGTGTTAGCACCTCATCAACTAACTCCAATTTATTGTCCTGAAATTTGTTTTTCATGTTCTGCTTTACCACGTCAGGATTTTCCCTCAAAAACTTAATATCTAGCATATCTTCTCCTCATACTCTTATCTTTTGGCTTGAAATTTTCTTGAAAATAGTAGTTTGGTTTACATAATCTATTTCTATAATGTGTTTACATAACATTGCCGATGTCATAGTAAGATGCCGCTTTTTCTAGCGCTTCTTGCTCTTCATCACTTAACATAACATAGGACTCACCTTTGATTATTTCCTTTATATACAAGAAACAATTATCTCTACTGTGAATTACGTTTAGGATAATTCCCGTATTGTCCTTATCAAGCATCGACAGCACAAAACTAAGTTTTCCTCCCACATCATCAAACGCATCATACTTAACGACTCCATGCTTAGTCAAAGTTTTGTCCATGACTTGGTTTAGGTTCCTAACTTCGTTGACCTGCATGTCATTAGAAGATGTTAGACGGTCAATTTCTTTCAATTTATTAGTAAAAACTCTTTCTAACGATTGTGCATCTTGTCCACGCATGAATATTTGATACTTTCTTCTTAATCGATGAACACTTATCGAAAGATTCAATGTCAAAATCATCAGAACAAGTGTCACAATAATCAACAGCATGATTAAGATTCCGGGATCTATCCCTATTGTCTCTAATATATTGCTCATAATATACCTATTCTCCTTATTTTATTGATTCCAAAAGGTCTATCAATCTTTCTAACTCCGCCTCTGAATAGTATTCTATTTGAATTTTACCCTTTTTTCCCTTGCGCAGCACTTCAACCTTTGTCCCTAAGATATCTTTTAGTTTTTCTGCCACGCCTTCATAAACAGCATTCATCGCCACATCAATATCTCTTTTTTGCACTTTTTTAGGGTTCAGTACGCTTTTTGCTAGCTTTTCCGTCTCTCTGACACTTAATTTTTCGTCAAAAACCTTCATCGCCATAGCATATTGCAATTCATCATCTTCAAAAGCCAGTAGGGCACGAGAGTGGCCAGTGCTAATCATTTCGTCGATTACCATTTGCTGTACTCTTGGATCTAATTTCAACAATCGCATCGCATTGGTTACTGCCGTTCGGCTTTTTGAAACTCTCTCCGCAACTTCGTCTTGTCTCAAGCTGAATTCTGTCAATAATCGCCTGTACGCAACCGCCTCTTCAATCGGATTTAGGTTTTCCCTTTGGATATTCTCAATTAGCGCTATTTCAACAGCTTCCAATTCTGTGAACTCTTTAATAACAACTGGAATTTCCTTTAATCCTGCTATTTTAGCGGCTCTCCAGCGTCTCTCTCCAGCGATAATTTCATAGTAATCGCCCTTTGGCTGAACTAATATTGGTTGAATAATGCCAAATTGTTTGACGGAATCCGCCAATTCTGCTAAGGCATCTTCGTCAAATGCTTTTCTTGGTTGTTCTCTGTTTGGTTCCACCTTGCCGATCTTTAATTTCATTTCAACGGGCTTTTCAACCACACTTTCGACCACTTTTTCTACTATTTTAACCTCTTTTTGGGGTTTTTCCGTAGTTTTTTTCTCTGTTTTCGTGTTTTTCGAAGCTGGCATTGGAATCAGTGAGTCTAGTCCTCTGCCTAATCCTCCCTTTTTCATTACCATGACCTTCTCCTTTCACGGATAATCTCTTTAGCTAACGAACGATAGCTCTTTGCCCCTGCCGATTTGCCATCGTAGGCTATAATTGGCAAGCCATGACTCGGCGCTTCCGCCAGTCGCACATTTCGCGGAATAATCGTCTTGAATATCTTATATGGAATATTCGCTCTAACACTCGCCACAACATCTATAGCCAAGTTTGTCCTTGAGTCATACATTGTAAATACAACTCCCTCCACATTCAAATCTGGATTTAGCCGTTCTTGTACTAGGGTGATAGTATGCATTAATTGACTAAGTCCTTCCAACGCATAATATTCGCATTGAATTGGTATTAATACCGTATCGGCCGTAGTCATCGCATTAATCGTTAATACGTTCAACGACGGAGGGCAGTCAATAATGATATAATCATAGTCATCACTGATTTCTTTGACTTTTCCTTTTAATATATATTCTTTACCATCGCTACTGAGCAACTCTATCTCTGCTCCAGCAAGGTTTACGTTAGCCGGTATTATATCCAAGTTTTTAATGCCTAGTGGCATTATACAGCTCTTTATAGGGCTTTCTCCTATAATCAATTCATAAACTGTATTCTCTAGATTTTCCTTTTCAACACCTAGCCCGCTAGTTGTATTTCCTTGCGGGTCCATATCTATAATTAAAACTTTTTTCCTTTTTTCAGCTAGGCAGGCAGAGAGATTGATGGCGGTTGTTGATTTTCCAACTCCTCCCTTTTGACTTGCAACTGCAATTACTTTACTCAAAACATTCTCCCTTCGCCTGATTTCTTGTACCTATCAGTGATTTATAGTATACCATTTCTCTACGCATAATTCCACTAAATGTTTCACGTGAAACATTGTTTTTTGATTGTTTTTGCAAAAATTATTCGTAATGTTTCACGTGAAACATTTGCTTTTCCGAAATGCCAACTTTCTCCTTTCCCTTTATTACGTTAATGCGTTAAGTTGTGAAACGTTTTTCTTTTTGATTCAACAAACATTTGTATCTTTTCCCTTTATGCCTTATACTAAGAGAGAGTCCACAAACACAATTTAGGAGGCTTTGATGATGCGCAACAACAAGTACAAACTACTATCTATCGGAATATTACTTACACTTTCGAGTATCGCTATTTACATTTTCAATAAATTGATTTCGGCATCAGCTATATTTAATAATTTCTTAAAAACAAAAGATGGCCATTACTATGAATGGCGCTTTGGCAATATTTTTTACGAAAAGCAGGGCAGTGGAGCACCGCTCCTTTTAGTTCATGATTTGACCGCTTCAAGCAGTTCAGCGGAGTGGAAGAGTGTTGTTTCAGCATTATCTCACAAATACACCGTGTATACATTGGATCTTCTTGGCTGTGGTCGCTCTGATAAACCACAGATGACTTACACCAATTTTCTATATGTTCAACTGCTAACAGATTTCGCTAAGAATGTTATTGGCCAAAAAGCAGATATTGTTGCTTCTGGACTATCCGGTTCCTTTGCCGTAATGGCTTGTGCTAATAACGAAGATATTTTTGATAAACTTATGCTAATAAATCCAAGCAGTTTAGTTTCTCTAAATCGTTCGCCTTCAAAGCGTTCGAAAATTGCTAAGTGCTTATTAGAATTACCGCTCGTCGGAACGCTTGTTTACAATATTCTTAATACGAAGTCCAATATTGAACTTGCCTTCACTGAAAAGTACCTCTACAATCCTTTCAGCGTTGACCAATCAACTATTGATATTTCTTATGAGGCCGCGCATTTGGGCAATAACGGCGGCAGATACTTGTTATCTAGTATTATCGGCAATTACCTTTCATGTAATATCACTCATGGAGTAAAAGCTATTAATAATAGTATTTTTATCATTGACGGTGAGGAAAAAGACCATTTGGAAGAAACGCAAGACTTTTACAAGTCGTTAAATCCTGCGATTGAGTGCGAAACGATTCCTCTAGCTAAGCAACTTCCTCATATAGAGGTCCCTGAAAAGGTATTAGAAGCAATCAAAGACTTTTTTTAAATACTTTTACTAACAAAAATAATCGTCGCAAATAGCGACGATTATTTTTTATATTTATTCTCTAACTCAATGGTTCCCTGCCCGGCAATCCTGCCTTTCTTGGGTATTTCTTAGGCGTTTTACCCTTCTTCTTAATTACGACAAAAGAACGTTCCATTTCTGTATCTAGAAGAGTAAAGACTTCATCCGAGATAATTTCTCCTCCCAATATCCCAATCGCCCTTTTTGCATCCTTTATCTCTTCTGCAATTTCTCCTGACTTGTAAGAAATAAATTCTCCTCCAACTCTCGCAAAAGGCAGACAATATTCCGAAAGAGTGCTCAGATTTGCAACCGCCCGCGAAACACTTAGGTCAAATCTTGCGCGGTATGACTCATCATTGGCAAAATCCTCAGCTCTACCATGGATTGTTTCTATTTCTTCATCCACTTTGATTTCTTGAATAACTTCATCTAAAAAATTGACTCTTTTTTTCAATGAATCTAACAGTGTTACCTGTAGGTGCGGAAATGCTATTTTAAGCGGAATTCCCGGAAATCCTGCCCCGCTCCCAATGTCTATCACCGTTTCTATCTTTTCCATGTCACACACTTTTACGATTGCCAAACTATCAAGAAAGTGTTTGACTATTACTTCATCAAATTCAGTAATACCTGTTAGGTTCATTACTTTATTCCATTCTATTAACATCTCATAGTATTTCAAAAATTGTCCAATTTGGTCTTGGTTTAGTGAAATTCCCAGTTCCTTAACTCCCTTTTCAAAAGGTTTTGTGTTGTACTTCATCGCGCACCTCCACTCATCGTTTCATCTGCTCCAGATATACCAAAAGAACCGATGTGTCTGCTGGTGAAACTCCTGATATTCTTGATGCTTGTCCCATATTCATCGGTCTAAATTCTTTGAGCTTTTGAATTGCCTCAATCCTTAAACTCTTGACTTCATCGTAATCTATATTTTCTGGAATCTTTTTTGTTTCTAACTTTTTAAATTGCTCCACCTGCTTTAGTTGGCGTCTGATATACCCTTCGTATTTGATGTTAATATTTACTTGTTCTTTAACCCCTTCACAAAGGTTGGGTCTATTTTCGTCAATCGGTGCAACTATTTCATAATTTAGTTCTGGACGTCTAATCAGCTCAGCTAGGGTTGCTCCACTATTAAGCACTGTACTTCCATTTTCCGCCAACAGTTCCTGAACCTTTTTTGTTGCCCCTACATTAGTTCCCTCAACACGCTTAGTTTCGGTATCTATTTGCTTTTCTTTGCTTACAAGGCTTTGATATTCTTTCTCGCTAATTAACCCCACGTCATAACCTTTTTTCCTGAGGCGCAAATCCGCATTATCTTGACGTAGCAACAATCTATACTCCGCACGGCTTGTCATCATTCGATATGGTTCGCGATTTTCCTTTGTCACCAAATCATCAATTAATACTCCGACATAGCCTTCTGAACGGTCTATAACTATCATTTCCTTGCCTTTAACTTTCATCACGGCATTGATTCCTGCTACGAGTCCTTGCGCTGCCGCCTCCTCATACCCAGAACTGCCATTAAACTGTCCGCCACTGAACAATCCCTTGATATTTTTAAATTCCAAAGTAGCATTTAGCTGCCTAGAGTCAATACAGTCATATTCGATAGCATATGCATTACGAACAATTTTAGCTTCTTCAAGTCCCGCCACCGAACGATACATCTCGTGTTGCACATCCTCTGGTAGAGAACTTGACATCCCGCCAATATATACCTCGTTGGTACTTTTCCCTTCTGGCTCGATGAAAACTTGATGGCGGTTTTTATCTGCAAACCTAACAACTTTATCCTCTATTGAAGGGCAATACCGTGGTCCTGTTCCCTCTATCATGCCCGAATACAGTGGCGATCTATCCAAGTTTTGGCGAATAATATCATGTGTAGTTTCGTTGGTATGTGTAAGCCAACATGATATTTGCTCTATTTGAACATCTTTTGGGTTCGTTGAAAATGAAAATGGCACCACTACCTTATCACCAAACTGTTCTTCCATTTTACTAAAATCAACAGACCTTTTGTCTATTCTTGCCGGGGTTCCTGTCTTAAAGCGATACATCAAAATTCCATTTTCTTTTAAAGAGTTCGATAGGAAAGTAGCAGCTTGTAGCCCGTCCGGCCCAGTTTCATTGCTAACATCACCATAGACACAACGCGCTTTTAGGTATGTCCCCGCACAAAGAACCACCGCTTTAGCCAAGTATGTTGCTTCAGAGTAAGTCCTTACTCCCTTTAATCTCACCTGCTTCGACAATGATTTCTGTAACTTCGGCTTGTTTTATCGTCAAATTATCGGTATTTTCCAAAATTTGTCGCATCGTACGACTGTATTCAGCTTTATCAGCCTGCGCTCGAAGAGAATGAACTGCTGGTCCTTTTGACTTATTTAGCATTTTTGACTGAATAAATGTTTTATCGATAACTTTTCCCATTTCTCCGCCAAGTGCATCGACTTCTTTAACCAAATGCCCCTTTGAGCTACCCCCAATATTAGGATTGCACGGCATCAAAGCAATACTGTCTACGCTGACTGTAAAAATAATTGTTTTTAACCCTAGGCGCGCTGAAGCTAAGGCTGCTTCGCAACCTGCATGTCCTGCGCCTACTATAACAATGTCATATCTTTCTTCTAGTGTATTCATCAATTCACTCCATTACTTTCCTGTGCAAAACTTGCTAAATATCTCATTAATCAAATCTTCGCCGGCTGTTTCGCCAGTAATTTTTCCTAAAAAGTTATAGGCATTCATCAAATCAATCGAATAAAAATCTTCCGGCATATCTTCCTTGATGCTATTGCTCACCATTTCTAAACTTTCATCTGCTTCACGAAGCGCTTCCTTGTGCCTTGAGTTAGTTATGTAAACTTCGTCATTGAAAGTTATTTCTCCACTAAAAAACATTTCTTTCATCTGCGCTTCTAGCTTTTGAATTCCTATTTCTTCTTTCGCCGAAATAGCAATAATAGCAAATGGACATTTCTTTTCTAATTCTTCTATCGTAACAACAACGTCTAAGTCGCTTTTATTCAGCAAAACGATGGCTCTTTTGTTTTCCTCTTTTAGCATTGAAAATATTTTTTCATCATTTTCATCTAGCGGTATCGAAGCATCCACCACATATAAGATTAAATCGGCTTTTTTAGCATATTCGCGTGTTTTTTCGACGCCAATTTTTTCAACAATATCGGTAGTTTCACGAATTCCTGCCGTATCTATCATTTGCAACGAAATCCCTTGTAAGGTAATGCTCTCTTCCAAAACATCTCTAGTCGTTCCTGCCACATCAGTGACAATAGCGCGTTCCTCGCCCACCAAGATGTTTAAAAGTGATGATTTCCCTGCATTTGGTTTTCCGACAATTACAGTCTTAATCCCTTCTCTGATTATTCTTCCTTCGTCTGCAGAGGCTATAAGTTGCTTTATCCTCTTTTTTTCTTTTTCAACCACTATTGCTAATTCCTTTGGGTATCCCTCAAGGTCAATATGTTCTGGATCATCAAGAGCTGATTCGATGTAGGCAATATGGTATAAAATTTTCTCTCTAATTTCCTTTATTGTTCTTTGGACATTTCCTCTTAGCTGGCTAATAGAGCTTTGCAGCGCATATTCGCTTTTAGCGCTGATAATATCTCCCACCGCTTCCGCTTGAGATAAATCAATTCTACCATTTAGGAATGCTCTTTTCGTAAATTCTCCTGGTTCAGCAATTCTAGCACCGTTTTTTATTACCACTTCAAGAACCTTGCGCATCGCCAAAACACCACCGTGACAATCAATTTCGACAGAGTTTTCGCCTGTATAGCTTCGTGGTGCATCCATTATCATTACCAATACTTCATCAACCAACTGTTCTTCATCATAAATATGCCCATAATGAATTGTATGGGAGGCTTCTTTGGTAATATCCTTTGCCTTATCTGGCGAACGATATATTCTTTTTAAAATTTCTCTAGCATCTTCGCCGCTTATGCGGATTATTCCTATCCCTGATGCCGTCATCGCACTGGCTACTGCCGCTATGGTGCCGTTTGACATAGTCTTCTCCTAAATGCAAAATAGTTTTCCTACTCAATAAAAAGGCGAGATATTTTAAAATATCCCGCCTCACTTCTTTATTTCTTCAAAGTAACTACTACGTGTCTGTAAGGCTCGTTGCCTTCACTAAATGTTTCTACATGTTTATTTCCTTGAAGTGAAGAATGAATAATTCTTCTTTCATATGGATTCATTGGTTCTAGTGAAACATCTTTTCTTGTTTTCTTAACTTTATATGCGATGTTTCTTGCTAAACTTTCCAATGTATCTTTTCTTCTGTTACGATAATTCTCAGTATCTAACTTAACACGAATATATCCTTCACGGTTTTTATTAACAACAAGGCTTGTGAGGTATTGTAATGAATCCAATGTTTGGCCTCTTTTGCCAATCAAAATTCCCATTTCCTCGCCGGTGAAATCAACGTTTAAGTTACCATTTTCATTATCGTATTCTATTGTTTTTTCAACTGGCATTTCCATTGCCGTAAACATTTTTTCTAAGAACTCTTTGGTCTGAGCTTTTATTTCAGCAATTTCTTCATCTGTTCTAATCACTGGTGGTTCGCGGTGTCTTTCTACTCTTTCTCTGCTCGGTGCTGGTTTTGCTTCACTTCTTTTTTCTTCTTTTTTCTTGAAATCTTTTTTATCTCTTTTTGCTGGCTTTTTCGCAACTTTTTTGTCAACTGTTTCTATTTCCATGTCTGCCGCATTTTCAGCTTTTCTTGTTGCCTTAATAACTGCCGGCTTACTTCCTATTCCTAAGAAACCAGAGGTTCCTTCACTTACAACTTCAATATCTAAATTGTCGCTTGATGTTTCCATCTCAATGCAAGCTTTTGTTATCGCTTCATCAACTGTTTTTGCTGAGATTTCAATAAAATTCATGTCACCCTCCTATTATTTCTTATTTTTGTCGTTCAATTTTTTAACCATATTAGCTTTGGCCGCAAGGCTACCTTGCTTTACATTGTCGCTATTATAGTATTCTGTCGCCTTTTTAATTGCATCTTCTTTTGCTGCTTTACTCTCTGCCGAATCATTAGCATTAATATTACGCGCACTCATCTGTGCCTGTTGCGTAATTTTTTGTGCTGGCAATCCTTTTTTCTCACGTTTCTTTTGAGCTTTTTCTTGGTTAGCTTTAACCAAATCATTTATATCTGTTTTTTCTAAATGTTTGTTAATAACTAATTGCTGAATACCTCTAACTACTGCACCTGCAATCCAGTAAATACCAATACCGATTGGTAACGTAATACAAAATACTGCCGACATAACTGGCATAAATAAATTCATGCTCTTCATAGAATTTTCCATGGCCGTTGGCCCATCACTATTATTTGCTTGTGGTGGTTGTGGCATTAGCTTAGCATTAACCCACTGTGTGAACCATGCTAAAACTGGAATCATTGCTGCGGCAAGGATTAGTAACCATTCTTTATCTGTCCAACCTCTTTGAATAACTGCCAAGGGATTATCAGAAATATTCATCCCTAAGAAATTACTTACACTAGAAATCTTCCCAGCTGTGGCATCAATAACATCTGAAAAACCGCTAAATGCTGGTACTTCTGCAAGTTTATTCCATTGGTCAGGATTTAGACGGTACAGAAAATCTACTATCGAATCTTTTATAGCAGTATTTCCTTCCATAATTAACTTTAGAGTTCTGATTTTATTATCATCAAGAAATCCTTCAACAATTCCTGTGTATCCTGCTACTCCAGCAATTTTCTCGACTAAATCTCCAAACATATTGCCAATGCTACCAATATATCCAGGAATATGATTAATTACTTGATAAAGTGCCATGATAATCGGTAATTGAACTGCTAATTGGAGACAGCTTCCTGTTGGTGAAACACCATATTTGTCATAAATTGCCGTTGTCTCTTGTTGCATTGCCATTTGTGAATTTTGATCTTTTTTACCTTTATACTTCTTTTGAACTGCTTGAAGTTCTGGCGCCATAATACTGTTTAGTTTAGAAAACTTTTGTTGCTTAACTTGTAGTGGCGTCATTATCAGATACATAACAATGGTAAAAAGGATAATCGCTAAACCGATATTTGGAATTCCTATTTGTTCCAAACACCAATATATTCCATTTATTATATATCCAAGAACACTTGCAATCCAGCCAATAACTGGCGTGGTTGATTTCGTTAATACTACGTACAATGTCTTTCCTCCTTATTACTATAATAAGTCTTTCTTTTTTTGTGGAACCGGATCATACCCACCCTTAGAAAAAGGATTACACCTAAGTATTCTCCACGCTGCTAGCAAACTGCCTTTAAGCGCTCCATGTTTCTCGATAGCTTCTAATCCATAATCCGAACATGTCGGTATATATGGACATTTGGCTCTCTTTTGTGGTGATATATATTTTTTATACGACCTAATTAGGCCCAATAATATCTTTTTCATTTTATTACCTTGTGAATCTTTGCAAGATGCATAAATGCACTTTCTATTTCATCATAGCCTTTGCCTTTTGCTTGCTCGCGTGCAATGACTACGATATCCAATCCTATCAAGAATGATTGTTCATTTAGACGATAGCTTTCTCTTATCAAACGTGTTAAACGATGACGAACAATACTATTTCCGACTTTTTTACTGACGGAAATTCCTATCCTGTTTTTCTCCAGTTGATTTTCTCTTATATACATAACAAGTAGCCTGTTTGCATTAGACTTTCTTCTACGGTATACCAACTGAAAATCTCTATTCTTTTTTAAACTTTCCGAATTTTTCATACACTTTTATTTAGAGAAGAAAAGACCACATAACTGCGGTCTTATGCTGATAAACTCTTTCTTCCTTTTAATCTTCTCGATGCTAGAACTTTTCTTCCACCTTTAGTAGCCATTCTTGCTCTAAATCCGTGAACTTTTGCTCTGGATCTCTTCTTTGGTTGAAATGTCATTTTCATTGGTGTTACACCTCCTTAAATATATACAAGTTGTCTGAATGATTTTATTCAAACGCCAAACTCTCTATTTACTGTACGCTACAAGTACTACTAACTACTTGAACATCATTACAATTATAGTAACAAAGGTCTCACAAGTCAAGGCAAATTATAGAATTTTTATAATTAAGAAATAAACCACAATATGTGGTATAATGTATGTATGTTAGCCATATAATTAAGTTTACGTAATAGTATCCACAATTTGTGTATAACATGTGGATAACTATATTTTTTTGTGTATTGATTAACTCATTTTAACACACACCCCTGCATTATCCAATTAACCGCTTGTGTATATAAAAATTTATTTTATACACAACTACAAAATAATATAATATTATGGTAACTAATTATCTTTCCTAGCATCAATTAGTCATTGATAAAAATCGTCATTTATTATAGAATATATTAGGGTGGTGAGATGTGTTTTCATTCTCATAACCCAATATATTTCAATTAACAGGAGCATACCAAAATGAGTGTAATAATAGAAAAATGGCCAGAAATTTTAGAAAAGGTAAAAAGGGAGCATGAATTATCTGATGTTTCTTTTACAACTTGGCTTAAACCTTTAAAAGTACATAGTATAAAGGATGATGTTGTTACTATTTTCGTACCTTCAGAACAAGTAGGACTTAATTATATAAGTAAAAAGTACACTCTTCCTATTAAGGTAGCCATTACTGAAGTAACTGGTAAGAGTTATGATATCCAATTTGTTTTGAGTGAAGATATCGAAGAAAATAAAAATGATAACAGTTCGACAACTGCTAATAGTTTTGTTGATTCTAATTTAAACCCCAAATATACATATGATACTTTCGTAGTTGGCAGCAATAACAAATTCGCACATGCTGCTTCTTTGGCTGTGTCTGAATCGCCAGGCGAAATTTATAATCCTTTGTTTTTATATGGAGGCGTTGGTCTTGGTAAAACTCATTTAATGCATTCTATTGCTCATTTTATTTTAAAAAATAACCCAGCGATGCGTGTATTATATGTGACTAGTGAAACTTTTACTAATGAATTGATTGATGCTATTCGTAACGGAAATAACACAGCAATGTCTAAATTCCGTGAAAAGTATCGTAATATTGATGTTTTATTAGTTGATGATGTTCAGTTTATTATAGGAAAAGAATCTACACAGGAAGAATTTTTCCATACCTTTAATGCCCTTCATGGTGCTAAAAAGCAGATTATTATATCTAGTGATAAACCACCAAAAGATATGAAAATATTAGAGGAACGTATTCGTTCGCGTTTTGAATGGGGGCTTATTGCCGATATTTCATTGCCTGATTATGAAACAAGGATGGCTATTCTCCGTAAAAAGGAAGAGCTTGATGGTTATAATGTTGATGATCGCGTAATTGAATATATTGCAACTAACATCAAATCTAACATCCGTGAACTTGAAGGTTCTCTTAACAAGATAATGGCTTACGCCAATTTAGAGAAAAGAGAAGTTAATTTAGAATTAGCTGAATATGTATTAAGAGATATTATTTCACCAGATAAAAAGAAAGCCATTACACCAGATTTAATTATTAAAACGGTGGCAGACCATTTTGATATTCCTTCTGATGAGTTAAAAGGAAACAAACGCAACAAAAAGATTGTTTATCCAAGACAAATAGCCATGTATTTATGTCGTGAAATGATTGATATTCCATTAAATACTATCGCACAAGCACTAGGTAAAAATGATCATACTACTGTTATGCATGCTTGCAAACAAATAGAAAAAGAAATGGAATTATCAAAAGACACAAAGGACACTATTTCTGTTTTAAAGAAAAAAATAAATCCTTCACCTTAAAACTATCAACAATTTTATTGTGTATTAATAGTGTATTTAATGTGTACAGTTTTTAACTATTTTTTATGAACATTTAATACACATACTATTTTGCAATTAGAGGCGGTTATAAACATATTTATCCATACTATAAGTCTTCTAGTTTAGTGACAAATATATAGTTTTTCACAAATACACATCCTCTAAGAATAATACTTAGGATTTAATATTTATTATTTATATAAAAAGCGATTCACCAAAGAAAGGAGTTATTCACATTATGAAATTAATATGTTCTAAATCTGATTTAACAAAATGTGTAAATATAGTTTCTAAGGCAGTTCCATCGAGAACAACGATGCCTATCTTGGAATGTATTTTGATTGAAGCAGAAAATGATACAATCAAATTTACTGCCAATGATATGGAGTTGGTAATCGAAACACAAATAGAAGGCAAAATATTAGAAAATGGTACGATAGCTTTAGATGCTAGAATTTTTTCAGATATTGTAAGAAAATTACCAGATAATGATGTTACCATTGTAGTAGATGAAAGTGATAACAAATTAGAAGTAACGATTACTTGTGAAAAAGCTAAATTCGTTATTAGTGGCAAAAATAGTGAAGATTTTTCTCATATTCCTTTTATTGAAAAAGATGAATACTTGACTATTTCTCAATTTGCTTTAAAAGAATTAATCCAACAGACAATTTTTTCACTTGCTATTAATGAGAATAATAAATTAATGACTGGGGAATTATTTGAAATTAAAAATAATATTCTAAAAGTAGTATCACTTGATGGACATCGTATAGCTATTCGCAAATTAGAACTAAAAGGAAATTGCGAAGATAAAAAAGTTATTATTCCAGGAAAAACTTTAAGTGAAATTAGTAAAATTTTATCTGGCGAAACTGAGGATATGGTTAATATCTATTTCAATGATAATTATGCATTGTTTGAATTTGACCAGACAAAAGTAGTTTCAAGATTGATAGAGGGTGAATACTTTAAAATTGATCAGATGCTTTCAAGCGATTATGAAACTAAGGTTACTATCAATAAAAGAGAATTTTTGAATTGTATTGATAGAGCCACTTTATTAGTTAAAGAAGGCGATAAAAAGCCAATTATTATAAGCATTTTAGATGACCATATGGAACTTAAAATTAATTCTCAAGTAGGTTCAATGGATGAAGATATTGATATTCAAAAAGAAGGAAAAGATATTCAAATAGGCTTTAATCCTAAATTTTTGATTGATGCTTTAAAAGTAATAGATGACGAAACTATAGATATTTATCTTGTAAATGCTAAAGCTCCTTGCTTCATTAAAAATGCTGAAGAAAGCTATATTTATTTAATTTTACCAGTTAATTTTACAGCAGCAAGATAAGAGGATAAATATGACAGAGATTAAGATTAAAAGTGATTTTATCAAATTAGGACAAGCAATTAAATTGGCTAATCTTGTTCAAGATGGAGTTGAGGCCAAATATGTTATTCAAGATGGTTTGGTAAAGGTAAACGACGAGACTGATTTGAGAAGAGGCCGAAAGTTATATAAAGGAGATGTATTTTCATTTGAAGGTACAAACGTCAAGATAATATAACAATAGAAAACATATCCAGGTGAAAAATGTTTATTGAAAAAATAGAATTGAACAATTTTAGAAATTATGAAACATTATTGTTAGAGTTTAGCCAAGGCACCAATATTTTGTATGGTGATAATGCTCAGGGTAAAACAAATATTTTAGAATCTGTATATGTTTGTGGAACAACTAAGTCTCATAAAGGTAGCAAAGACAAAGAAATTATCAATTTTAACAAAGACGAATCTCACATTCGAATGTTTGTTAATAAAAGTAAAAATGTATACCAAATAGATATGCATCTTAAAAAAAGTAAATCAAAGGGAATAGCTATTAATGGTGTGCCAATTAAAAAGGCATCAGAATTATTTGGTATTGTTAATTTTGTTTTTTTCTCACCGGAAGATTTGAATATTATTAAAAATGGTCCTAGTGAGAGAAGAAGATTTCTTGACTTAGAATTATGTCAACTGAATAAATTGTATTTAACACAATTAAGTGATTATAATCGGATTTTAAATCAAAGAAATAAATTGTTAAAGAGTAATTTTTCACCAGAACTTCTTGATACTATTGAAGTTTGGGATGAGCAATTAATAAATTACGGGTCGATACTCATCGATGAACGAACAAAATTTGTTGAAGAATTAAATGAGATTATTCCTGAAATTCATAGTAACTTAACTGGCGATACAGAAAAAATTAAAATAATCTATGAACCAAATGTAACATCAGATGATTTCGAAAAACAATTAATTAAAAACCGTGAAAGGGATATCAAGATGAGAATGTCAAGAATAGGACCTCATCGCGATGATTTTTGCATTTTAGTGAATGACATTGATATTCGTAAATACGGATCACAAGGGCAACAGCGAACAGCCGCTTTATCACTAAAATTATCAGAGATATATTTGGTCAAAAAAATAATTAAGGATACTCCAATTTTATTATTAGATGATGTTTTGTCTGAATTGGATAGCAATCGTCAAAATTATTTATTAAAAAATATTAATGATATTCAAACGCTTATTACATGCACAGGGTTAGACGAATTTATTAATAATCGTTTTAAAATAAATAAAGTCTTCAAAGTAATTGATGGAAATGTTTTTAAAATCTAAAGATTTCCTACTAGCAAACACAAAAAGGAGTATATGACATGGGAACGGAATTTGAACAAGAGTATGGTGCCGACCAGATTCAAATATTAGAAGGGCTGGAAGCAGTAAGAAAAAGACCGGGAATGTACATAGGGAGTACATCTCTTAGAGGTCTTCATCATCTTGTCTATGAAATTGTTGATAATGCAGTTGACGAGGCTTTGGCAGGATATTGTGACACCATTCAGATAATCATCAACAAAGATAATTCTTTAACCGTTATCGATAATGGTCGTGGTATTCCGGTAGGAATCAATAAAAAAGCTGGTATTCCAGCAGTAGAAGTTGTATTTACCGTTTTACATGCAGGGGGAAAATTCGGCGGTGGCGGATATAAAGTGTCTGGTGGACTACATGGCGTAGGTGCATCAGTGGTTAATGCGCTTTCAAGGTGGTTGGAAGTTACGATTTACACAGACGGGAAAATATACCGTCAACGTTATGAACGTGGCCACGTGGATTATAAGTTAAAAGTAATTGGAGAATGTGAAAAAGATAAAACAGGAACGATGGTGACATTTCTTCCAGATGATGAAGTTTTTGAAGAAACAGAATTTGATTTTGATACATTAGCACAAAGGTTTAGAGAAATGGCCTTTTTAACAAAAGGGTTACGCATTGTTATTCGCGATGAGCGTGAAGAAGAGCCAGTTGATAAAAATTTCTGCTATGAAGGCGGAATTAGCGAGTTTGTTACTTATTTGAATCGCAGCAAAACAGCACTTTATCCAGATGTAATATACGGTGAAGGTGAAAAAGATGGTGTTATGGTCGAAGTTGCGATGCAACATAATGATTCTTATACAGAAAACTCATATGGATTTGTTAATAATATTACCACTCCTGAAGGTGGGACACATATTGTTGGATTTAGAAATGCATTAACAAAAACATTTAATGACTATGCGAGAAAGAATAAATTACTTAAAGAAAATGAAACAAATCTTAGTGGTGAAGATATTAGAGAAGGATTAACAGCAATCATTAGTGTTAAAATCGAAGACCCTCAATTTGAGGGACAAACTAAGCAAAAGCTTGGTACTAGTGAAGCCCGTGGAGCGGTAGATAACATTGTTAGTAATCAATTAATGCTATTCCTTGAACAAAATCCAGCTGTGGCTAAGCTTACCGTTGAAAAATCGATAATGGCGCAAAGAGCCCGTGATGCAGCGCGTAAAGCCCGTGATTTAACAAGAAGAAAGTCAGCACTTGAAGGAATGTCATTGCCAGGAAAACTAGCAGATTGTTCTGATAAGGACCCTAAAAATTGTGAAGTTTACTTAGTCGAAGGGGATTCCGCGGGGGGTTCAGCAAAAACAGCTAGAAGTCGTGCGACACAAGCTATCTTACCTCTTCGTGGGAAAATTTTAAACGTTGAAAAGGCGAGACTTGATAAAATATATGCAAATGCAGAGATAAAGGCAATGATTACAGCATTTGGAACCGGCATACATGAAGATTTTGATATCGAAAAACTTCGTTATCACAAAATAATTCTTATGACTGATGCCGATGTTGATGGGGCGCATATTTCGACCTTATTATTGACTTTCTTGTACCGCTTTATGCCAGAACTTATCAAGCAAGGGTACGTGTATATGGCACAACCACCACTTTATAAGTTAGAAAAAGGTAAGAAAGTGTGGTACGCATATTCAGATAAAGAATTAAATGATATTTTGGAAGAAGTTGGTCGCGATGGAAACAATAAAATCCAACGCTACAAGGGTCTTGGCGAGATGGATGCGGAGCAATTATGGGAAACAACCATGGATCCAGAAAGACGTGTATTGTTACGAGTGACGATGAATGAAGAAGCCTCTTCGGAAGTAGATTTAACATTTACAACATTGATGGGCGATAAGGTGGAGCCACGTCGCGAATTCATCGAAACAAATGCAAAATATGCAAAAAATCTCGACATATAAAAGGGGAGAATATAAATGGAAGACAACATTTTCGACAAAATTCATGACGTTGACCTAAGAAAAACTATGGAGAAGGCCTACATCGAATATTCGATGAGCGTTATTGCATCACGTGCATTACCTGATGTAAGAGACGGGTTAAAGCCAGTTCAGCGAAGAATTTTGTATTCGATGATTGAACTTAATAATGGACCAGATAAACCGCATAGAAAATGTGCGCGTATTGTCGGTGATACGATGGGTAAATATCATCCACATGGTGATAGTTCGATTTATGGTGCAATGGTTAATATGGCACAAGAGTGGTCAACCAGATATCCTCTTGTTGATGGACACGGTAACTTCGGGTCGATTGACGGCGACGGTGCGGCGGCGATGCGTTACACCGAAGCACGGTTGAGCAAGATTTCAATGGAATTAACAGCCGATATCAATAAAAATACCGTTGATTTCGAACCAAACTTTGATGAAACAGAAAAAGAACCAGCAGTTCTTCCAGCGCGATATCCGAACCTTTTAGTTAATGGAACATCTGGAATTGCAGTAGGAATGGCATCAAACATTCCACCGCATAACTTGCGCGAAATTATAACCGCAGTAGTTAAAGTTATTGATAATTTGATTGAAGAAGGTCGCGAGACAGAAATAGATGAAATTTTGAGTATTGTCAAAGGACCAGACTTCCCAACAGGGGCAACTATTTTAGGAAATAGGGGTTTTGAAGAAGCGTATCGCACTGGCCGAGGAAAGGTTCGCGTCCGTGCAGTAACAAATATCGAGACTTTAGCGAATGGAAAAAGTCAAATTATCGTTACCGAATTACCATATATGGTAAACAAGGCACGCCTAATTGAAAAAATAGCAGAATTAGTTAGAGACAAAAAAGTTGACGGCATCACGGACCTTAATGATCACTCAAACCGCGAAGGAATGAGGATTTGTATAGAACTTCGCCGAGATGTAAATGCTAACGTTTTGTTGAATCAGCTATACAAGCACACGCAATTACAAGATACTTTTGGTATCATCATGCTGGCACTTCACAACAAGCAGCCTAGAGTTATGAACATCTTGGAGATGCTAAAGCTTTATCTTGCACATCAAGAAGAGGTTGTTACTAGAAGAACGCAATACGACCTTAACAAGGCAGAAGAAAGAGCGCATATATTAGAGGGTCTTTTGAAGGCGCTTGATAATATTGACAGGGTAATCAAAATTATTCGTGGCTCGAAAAATACGCCAGAAGCCAAAGAAAAATTGGTTGAAGAATTTGGTTTAACAGAAGTTCAATCACAAGCGATTGTAGATATGAGGCTTCGTGCTTTAACAGGTCTTGAAAGAGAAAAGTTAGAAGCAGAATACAAAGAACTAATGGAAAAAATTCGCGGATTGAAAGCAATTTTGGGAGATAGAAACCTTCTTCTTAAAGTTATTCGTGAAGAAATCATGATTATTTGTGATAAATACGGAGATGAGCGTCGTACGACGGTTGGATTCGATGAATATGATATCTCAATGGAAGATTTGATTCCACGTGAAAACATTGTGGTTGCGATGACAAAGCTAGGATACATTAAGCGTATGACCGTTGATAATTTCCGTAGCCAGAATCGCGGAGGCAAAGGAATAAAAGGGATGCAGACAATAGATGAAGATTTCATTGAAGATTTGTTGATGACGACAACTCATCATTATCTGATGTTCTTTACTAACATGGGGAAAGTATATCGCATGAAAGGGTACGAAATACCTGAAGCTGGCCGAACGGCACGCGGAACAGCGATTATTAACCTTCTTCAGTTGACACCAGGAGAAAAGATTACAGCGGTAATACCATTGTCAGAGTACAAAGAGGGCGACTATTTATTTATGTCAACCAAAAAAGGACTAGTTAAGAAAACTCCAGTTACGGACTATGCCAATGTTAGAAAAACTGGCCTAGCGGCAATTACTCTTCGCGAAGGCGATGAACTGATAGAAGTTAAATTCACCGACAACAAAAAAGATATCCTTTTAGTAACCAAACATGGACAATGCATCCGCTTTAATGAGAAAGACGTTAGAAGCACGGGTCGAACATCAATGGGTGTAAGAGGGATGAACTTAGGTGTTGAAGATGAAGTAATTGGTATGCAGATGGACACGCAAGGCGAACATCTGTTGATTGTTTCGGAAAAAGGGTTAGGAAAAAGAACTTTAATCAGCGAGTTTACGAGTCAAAACCGTGGTGGTAAAGGGGTTAAATGTTATAAAATCACTGAAAAAACAGGCGATGTCGTTGGTGCTAAGGCAGTAAATGACGATAACGAAATGTTGATGATTACTACAGAAGGAATCATTATTAGAATCCTGTGTGAAGATATTTCTATATTAGGAAGAATTACCTCTGGTGTAAAATTGATGAATGTCGATAAGAATATCACTGTTGCGAGCATTGCAAAGGTGAGAGAAGAGGTTGAAGAAGAAATAGAAGCAGTGGAAGAAGAAACAAGCAAGGGGCAATAACATAAAAGATGGGTGAACAAGAAGAGGAGTCCCTTATATAATGAAAAGAATAATAATGATGGCAATCAGAAACATCTTATATTTGCCCAGGATGTTGTTTCGCCTTTATAGTTATGCGAGAAATGTTGAGCGCTATAGCGAAGAAGAACGATATGCAATGCTAAAAGACATCGTCTACCACGCTAATCGCGCTGGACGTATAACGATTAAGGCATATGGAACGCATAATATTCCAAAAGAAAATGGATTTATTTTTTATCCAAATCACCAAGGTCTTTATGATGTACTGGCAGTGCTTGATGTTTGTCCGGCACCATTTAGTGTAGTTAATAAGAAGGAAGTGGCAAATATTCCTTTTTTAAAGCAGGTATTTGCTTGCATGAAAGCATACTCGATTGATCGTGAAGACATCAAACAGTCGTTGCAGGTGATTTTAAATATTGCGAAGGATGTCAAAGCAGGAAGAAACTTTCTAATCTTTGCCGAAGGAACTAGAAGTAGAGAAGGAAATAAACTGCTAGATTTTAAAGGCGGAAGTTTTAAAAGTGCCACTAAGGCCAAATGTCCAATTATTCCTATGGCGATTATAGATGCATACAAAGCGTTCGACACGAGTTCCATAAGGAAGTTGACGGTTCAAGTTCATTTCCTAGAACCAATCACTTATGAAGAGTATAAAGGGATGAAAACGGTGGAGATTGCAACGGTAGTAAAAAGTAAAATAGAAGAAACCATCCAAATATACGAAAAACCTTGATAAATACTAGAAACTACGATAAAAAACCGTTGACATTTGTCAGCGGTTTTTGTATAATTTAATTTGCGTCACCCCTGACGAAGGGGAGGAAAATTTCATAGAAAATAACGCGTTCGGAGAAGTACTCAAGTTGGCCGAAGAGGCGCCCCTGCTAAGGGTGTAGGTCGTTCACGCGGCGCGAGGGTTCAAATCCCTCCTTCTCCGTTTATCACAAAGAGTTTGACAAGTATAAAAAATAAGTAAAAAACTTGTTGACACTGGTATTTATGTGTGATATTCTTTTATAGCTGTCCTTGAGAGGCGAAACCTTGAAAAACAGCGAAGAACCTTGATAACTAAATAGTGAAACACATTCCTTGAAAATTCAAAT
>JGI994J12354_10000957_pt1 | contig 29279 bp, 28 predicted proteins | sample IntmicLarv3ML3BL_FD_12354 | JGI IMG/M metagenome (IMG submission 12354) | reverse complement strand
CGCCTGTTTGTTATAAAAAGCAGAGTCCTTTCTTATACTCCGGAAGAACGCGCAAAATTTATTTCATCCCGCCTTTCGGCTTTGTCGGAAAACCCTCTGTTTCGCTCGGAGACTCTGGAGGTAATTGATGGCGAAGGTTTAAGCGATATTATTGCCGCTGACAAAATACTTATGAGCGTCTCCGCAGCTGACGCATATGAAATGGAAACAACGCATCAGCTTTTGGCGCGGGAATTTACGGAAATCATCCGGAGCGCATTGGAAGAGCACAACAAAGAATACAGTATTCACAACATAATTATGGGAGCTGTTTACGCATGCGTTGCGACGTTTGTTCTGGGTATCGCTATCTGTCTGGTCAGGCGTTTGTTCCAGCGTCTGCTGGTTGTGGTGCATTCCTGGCGCGGCAGATATATCCGTCCCATTCGAATATACTCCTTTGAGTTGTTACGCGAAGAACGCGCCGAACTGTTTATTTCAGTATTGCTGGGCGTTATCCAGACAATTTTATTTTTAGGTCTGTTCTACCTGTATATTTCTCTTGTATTGAGTTTTTTCCCTTGGACGTACGGGATATCCAAAACTCTTTTTCAACATCTCCTGACCCTGTTGGGAAAAGGGGCTGGCGCGCTCGTCTTTTATATCCCCAATGTTTTTTTTCTGTTTATCATTGTTGTTGTTGCCCGATACGCCATCAGGGTCATGCGTTTTCTTTTTTCCGCGATTGAGAAAGAAACCATTTCCATTCCTGGTTTTTATCAAGAATGGGCCAATTCCAGCTTTCAAATAGCCCGTTTTATAATTATAGCATTCTCGCTAGTCATGGCTTTTCCTTACTTGCCCGGTTCTGATTCTCCAGCTTTCAAGGGAATGTCGGTTTTCATCGGGGTACTTTTATCTCTTGGCTCCACTTCAGTTGTGGCAAATATCACATCCGGAATCATTCTTACTTATATGCGGCCCTTTAGACTGGGGGACCGCGTCAAAATAGCGGATACGGAAGGTGATGTGATAGAGAGAGATCTGCTGGTTACTCGTATCCGCACTATCAAAAATGTGGATATTACCATTCCCAGTACTATGGTTTTGCAAAGCCATATCATTAATTATAGCTCGTCGGCTTTTCATCAAGGGCTTATTCTTAATACAATCGTCACGTTTGGCTATGATACGCCTTGGCCTCAGGCGCACGAACTGCTGATTTCAGCCGCCCAAGCCACGGAAAACATACTGACGGAACCGGGCCCGTTCGTTCTGCAAACAGCTTTCAATGATTTTTCCGTCAGTTATGAAATAAATGCTTATACTGACAAACCATCGGTTATGGCGCGAACCTATTCAGACCTTCGCAGGAATATCCAGGATAAGTGCAGGGAAGCGGGCGTGGAAATGATTAGCCCACATTATATGTCTCTACAGGGCGAGAATATTAACGTTGTTTCCGGGAACCGTTCGGAAAAAAGTAATGGAAGTCTGGATTCTCAGAGCTAGTAAGGCCTACTTTATCGGACAAAAATGATATTGGAAAAAACCGCGGGGTGAAGGCAGATAGGGCTGCTTTAAGTAACAGCGGATTTCATTTGATATAATCTCTCATAAAGGCCTCGTATTACCAATTTGATCAATTGCCATTCTTTTCAGTGGGTTTTTTCGGAACAATGTCAATAATTGTGATTTCCGGCGGAGCCAGAAAACGTATGGGAGGTCCCCATGTTCCGGTGCCGCGGCTGACGTGAATAATTGAACCGTTTGCTAGGTAAGTTGTGCCGTCGCAGTATGGGTATTGAAGTTTTGCAAGCAGATAAAATGGGAAAATCTGGCCGTGGTGAGTATGCCCGGAAAGCTGCAGATCAAATAATCCATCGTTTTGAGACGCGACAGTTGGGCGATGTTTGAGGTAAACCCGAAAAGAGTCGGGAGGCATTGAACGAAGCAATTGCGTCTCGGCGGAATCATGCGGCGGAGATTTGCTCGCGCGTTCCCAGGCCGGGTCGTCGCTTCCGCCGATAGCTATGCCGTTGGGTAACTCGACATATTCGTTACGCAGAAGTTGAAAGCCGCATGCCTTGGTGACATCCAGAGCAAAATCCGGACCCATATAATATTCATGATTGCCGGTTATTGCGAATTTTCCGTGAGATGGCTTTACGGACTCGAATAAATCGGACAGAGGTTGATAATTGGATGTTTTTTCCCAGCGGGATAATCTTCCGTCAAACAGGTCTCCAGTTGAAACCAATATGTCGGGATCTTCCGTTTTTACAATAGTCAGTATTTTTTTCAGACGGTTTTCCTGAACCATAAATCCAAGATGAACGTCAGAAATTTGCGCGATTCTGATGCGGTTGACCGTGGCGGGGATTTTAGCGGTTTGTATGGTAATGCGTTCTGTGCGGATGGAACGCGCTTCGAAAAAACCGTAGATTGATACTATTATTGCCAATATCAAGGCAAGCTCGCATGCCACTCGCAAGCCGTTGGCGCTTGAAGCGTCGCATCCTCGTATTCGGTAAAACGCCATTACCGCAAATCTGAAAATATCCAGCGTAAGCAGAATAGAAACCAGTATAAAGATAAAACCCATCCAACAATAACTGCCCCAGGCCATAAACCGCGCTATAGCTTCTCTCCCCGCGTGTTCGCATAAGCGCGCTAAAATTGGAGCCGCAGTCGCCAAACCCATGAATAGAAACATCATGGCAGAAAAATTGCGGCTTGGCCTGAAAGCCTGCAAAAAGCGTATAAATATGTACAGGTGCATGCTGCCGTAAACTGTGAGAAAAAAGCATAGGAACAATTTCATGTTACGTGCTCCCTTACGCCTCTGAATGTCAGACGATGCGCCGGGGACGGGCCGAAAAGTTTTATTGCTTCTTTGTGCGCTGAACAGCCGTATCCTTTGTGCGCAGCAAATCCATAGTCAGGATATTTCTTGTCCAGTTCGCGCATGAAGCGATCGCGGCTGACTTTGGCGATTATTGAGGCCGCGGCAATTGTTTGGCTGAGAGAATCTCCTTTTTTTACTGTTTTTTGATAGAGGGGATAATCAATTGTAGTTATGCCGTCGATAAGGAGTATGTCGGGTTGCGGGGCTAGGATGAGCGCGGCCTCGCGCATGGCGCGTCGGGTTGCCTGGAGAATATTTACTCGGTCAATGATTTGAGGGGAAGAAAATCCGATTCCAACGGAAATCGCGCGATCCATAATGGTCTCATAAATATCTTCTCGATTTTTTGGAGCCAATTTTTTTGAATCGTCTATGCCGTTGATTTTCATGCCAGCGGGCAGGATTACTGCCGCGGCGACTACCGGTCCGGAAAGGGCTCCTCTTCCAGCTTCGTCTATTCCGGCGATTATTTGATAACCACGCTCCATAGCCTGCCGCTCAAAAAAAAGCGTGTCCGCAGGAGACGCGCTGAAAAATTCGGGTTGCTGTTCCGTGCAAGAGATATGAAAAAGCCCCGTATTGACGGGGCTTTCTTTGTTATTTTGCGACGGGCACATATTTTTTTTCGCGGATTCTGGCCGCTTTACCGCGCAATTTACGCAGATAGTAGAGTTTGGAGCGGCGCACATGACCGCGAGTTACTACCTCTATCTTTTCTAGAGAAGGGGAATGGAGAGGGAAAATACGTTCGACTCCGATACCGTTGGATATCTTACGTACGGTGAATGACTCGCGTACGCCGCCGTTCCGGCGAGCGATCACCACTCCCTGAAAAGCCTGGATTCTCTGTTTGTCGCCTTCAACAATTTTAACCTGTACTTTCACAGTGTCACCAACCCTGAAGGGTGTGATGTTCTTTTTCATTTGCTCAAATTCCAGAAAGTCAATGGTGTTCATGTGTATCGTCCTCCGTGTTTCAGTTGGTGAATTTATTTTTATTTATTGTTTCAGGGTTTTGCCAGCAAGCGATCAAGTGTTATGGCGACTGCCGAGCGAACGGAAAGATGATTATAATCGTCCATTCCCGCGATTGGTTCCAATATTAAGTCAGCCTCCTGAAAACATTCTTCAGCAAGGCCCCATCCGGTGCCAAACAGCAGAAGGTAAGTGGTGTCGGCTGTTTTCAGGAGCTCCCGCAATTTTTGGCAGTCAATACTATTGGGCCTAGGCGTTGCTCCGGTAACTATGGTCTGAAGTCGTTTTTCAACTACGCTCTGAAGATCTTGAACCGCATAATCAAGCGTCGGAAGAACTCTTACGATATCCAAGGCTTCCTTGCGATCTGGATTGTATGAGGCTCCCCAGCCATCGCGCCAATGATCCGTTATCCGAGCGGCAAGTTTGCGCTGTTCAAGCGATGGAGTCACAACGTAAAATCTGCTTACGCCGAAAGTTCGCGCCGAACGGGCAATATCGTGAAGATCCAAATTAGTCAGCGCCGTGGTAACTATCTCGCGACGCTTGTTATACACGGGATAATGCAGTAGGGCAATGGCCAAGTTATTGCGAAGCGGCTGCATGCTCCCTTTCCAGTTCGGATAGCAATTTATAATCTTCTTCGGTCAGATCCGCATTTGCCAGAAGCTCGGGCCTGACCGCAAGGGTTTTTCGCAAGGACTCTTTGCGTCTCCATCTTCTTATGGTCTCGTGATTTCCCGACAATAAAGTCGGCGGCACGGACAATCCCAAAAATTCTGGAGGGCGCGTGTATTGCGGGTACTCCAGAAGATTGCTGGAGAAGGAATCCTCTTCCGCCGATTCATGGCTACCCAAAGCGCCGGGTATAAGACGCGTAACAGCGTCCACAATGGCCATAGCGGCTATTTCACCGCCAGATAAAACAAAATCACCGACAGAAACTTCATCACAAACAAAGAGTTCGCGGATACGTTCGTCAATTCCTTCGTAGCGTCCGCAAATGATGATCAACCCTTCAAGTTTGCTATATTCTCTAGCTACGCGGTGGGTAAAGCGTTTTCCACCAGGCGTGGTTATCAGCAGAGTTGACGATAGGCGTTTCTCTTTTATGACATTCAGGCATGAGGCCAATGGCTCTGGCTTCATCAGCATTCCAGAGCCCCCGCCATAGGGCGCGTCGTCAGTTACGTGATGACGACCCGGCGCATAATCGCGAATATTGTGCAGATCAATATCAATTAGTCCCTTGTCCCTAGCCCGTTTTATAATACTCTCGTCAAAAGGGCCCTGGAACATGGCTGGGAATAGCGTGAGAATGTCAAAAATCATAGATCCAGCAGGCCCTCCGGCGGGCTTACCAGCATCCGTCCGTTTTTAATATCGACAGTATCTATAAAATCCGCTATGGCTGGAATCAGATATTCTCGCTCGGCGCTGCGAACAACGTAAATGTCGCTGCTTCCCGCCTCGAAAATATTTTCAATTAGCCCCAGCTCAATACCTTCCGTCGTTGCGACGCTAAGCCCTATAAGATCGCACCAGTAATATTCATCTTCGCCGAGTTCCGGCAATTGGCTTCTCAATAAACAAATTTCGCTATTAACAAAGGATTCGATTTGGTTGATGTTATCAAGTCCTTCGAACTTTATCATGGCTTTGGCGGTATGATTGACGACGTTTTCTACTTTCAGGCGGTTCATGACGCCGTCTTTAGATCTTAGAATGACTGTCCCGCCAACTTTTAAATTGCCAACGGTTTCAGAGAAGGCGCGCAACTTCAAAAAGCCCTTGATTCCGTGGGTTCCAGTTATCTTCGCCAAAGGAATCAGCGTTTCGGAATATGTCATGTTTATTCGACTATTTTGAGTACGGCTTTCTTGTTATCTTTTGTGGAAACGGCGTTCAGAATAGTCCGAATGGCCTTGGCTGTTCGGCCTTCCTTGCCGATAATGCGGCCCATATCCTCTTTTGCCACAGTCAATTTGACCACAAGCGTATTTTCTTCCATCTCTTCAACAGCCTGAACCTGTTCAGGGGCATCTACGAGTGATTTGGCAATACATTCAACAAGTGTTTTCATGTCGCATTCCTCAGCTCATATGTGAGTGTGTCCGATGGAGCGTATACGGGGGTGTGGATATTAGGTCGCTCCTGCCGAGCTATTTTTGTATTTTATCCAAGATGCCAGCTTTTTTTAGGAGCTGCCTGACGGTGTCAGTCGGCTGCGCGCCTTTTCCGAGCCACGCAAGAATCTTTTCTTCGTTCAGCTTGAAAGCGGCGGGATTTTTTGTCGGATCGTAGGTGCCCATGTTTGCGATAAAACGGCCGTCTCTGCGGCAACGCTCGTCAGCTACAACTACTTGATAAAATGGTCTTTTTTTTGCTCCTGCCCGCGCCAGTCTGATTTTTGTTGCCATTAATAAATCCTCCTGAAATATCCTGCTTAAGATTTTATGGGAAGTTACCGGTTAAATTTTTATTTTTTACATAAAAGGAAGTTTGCCTTTTCCAAGTCCGCCCATGTTTTTGAAAAGTCCTTTGGGACCGAGTTTCTGAAGTTGTTTTACTACCTTTTGCGCTTCCGTGAAACGCTTAAGGAGTTGATTTATTTCTTGTACGGTAACGCCGCTTCCTTTTGCTATGCGGATGCGCCGACTACCGTTAATGATGTTATGATTAGCTCTTTCCGCTGGCGTCATCGAGCGGATGATCGCTTCAATTCGGTTTATTTCTTTTTCGCTGGGCTGGGCTCCCTGCATCTGTTTCATCATCTTACCCATTCCGGGTATCATGCCCATGATAGATTCCAAAGACCCCATCTTCTTGAGCTGTTGAAGCTGCGCCAGAAAATCCTCAAGATCAAACTGGTTCTTTTTAAGCTTTTGTTTAAGCCTTTCTGAATCTTTTTCGTCAAAAACCGACTGAGCTTTTTCCACAAGCGTCAAAACGTCACCCATGCCAAGAATACGAGACACAAGACGGTCGGCGTGGAATATTTCCAGCGAGTCTAACTTTTCTCCCATTCCTACAAATTTGACTGGTTTTCCGGTGACCGCCCTTATTGAGAGGGCCGCTCCGCCTTTAGCGTCGCCGTCCATTTTGGTGAGAACGACTCCGGTGATTTCCAAAAGCTCGTTGAAACCAGAGGCAACGTTTACCGCCTCCTGACCAGTCATGGCGTCGGCGACGAAAAGTATTTCTTGGGGCTGAACCGTATTCTTGATCTCTTCCAGCTCGCCCATTAGAAAATCATCTATTTGGTGACGCCCTGCGGTGTCTATGATGACGGTGTCATAGCCGTTCAGTCTGGCGAAATTCATGGCGGCGTTGCAGATATCCGCTGGCTTTTGATCCGAGGATGAATTGAACGCTTCAATATTGAGTTGCTTCGCAAGAACTTTTAATTGTTCAATGGCAGCCGGGCGATAAACGTCGGCGGATACAAGCAGCGGGTTGCGCTTTTTTGCGCGCAAATGGCGAGCCAGCTTGCCGCAGGTGGTGGTTTTTCCGGCGCCTTGCAGCCCAACCATCATTAGAGCTACCGGAGGTTTTACCGCCAGGTTGAGGCTGTTATCTTCTCCGCCCCCCATAATAGCGATCAATTCGTTATGAACGATTTTGACAACCTGCTGACCTGGCGAGAGGCTTTGCAAAACCTCAACTCCAACGGCTTTTACGCGAACATTTTCTATAAAATCTTTGACAACCTTGAAGTTGACGTCAGCTTCCAGAAGCGCAAGGCGCACTTCACGCAAGGCTTCTTTTATGTTGTCCTCGGTCATAACTCCTTGGCCGCGGAGTTTTTTGAAAACTGATTCAAGCTTTTCGGATAGGTTGTCAAACACGATATTGATTGATCCTAGAAAGTATAATCTATAAAGTTTGCCATTATAGGTTGTCTCGCTAAAAACTGTCAACAGATTAATCGAGTTAAGCAGTTACGATATCTTCGGGATTCATAGAGGAGAGGAGTTTTCCTACCCTCGCTCTTCGGCGCGCCAGACTATGATAAAATCTCCTTCCCGGTATTGCGAGACAAATGCTGGTAGAAGGTTTTCGTTTTGCAGGAGTGTTAGGAGGGTTTCAAGATCATTTTTGGCAAAACGGAGCGCCAGACCGCAATCAGTCTGGATAGAGCGCGGCGCGGGAATAAGCGTCAGGTCTGGTAATTTCGAAGATTTGAGAAGCTTTTCCGCTTTTATTACTCGGTGCAAGGAATTGAACACCGCTAGAACATGCCCCTCCAAAATCATAAAACGGTTGCTCATGTTTTTTTATTGCTCTCAGTATATTGACAAAGCTTAGACGCCTTTTTACTATGCATGAAAGTATGCTCCGCGTACAAGTATCAATCTCAGCCCGCCGCGTTTTTCGTTATGTCGGGCATTGTGGATATGAATGAAAACAAAACGACCGAGAATGCGTTTTCCTAAACAAGTCTCTGAACTTATAAATGAGGGATTCTGCGTATCCGGATTGAAAGACCGCCTTCGCGAAATTGATATTTGGCGTTTTTGGCCCGAAGTGGCCGGACCTGCGGTGGCTTCGCGCGCCAAGCCGTTACGTATAATTAATGGCGTTCTTACAATAGCGGTTTCCAGCGGCCCATGGTTGCAGGAGTTGAACTTCCTCAAAGGAATTATGAAGGATAAACTGAACGCTCGCTTGGGTGGCGAAGTGGTCAGAGATATCATCCTTAAATCAGGCAGGGTCGCCGAAGATAAAATATCAGATGACGACGAAGCGCTTCAAAAAAGAGAATTGACAGCGCAGCAAACCGAGTTTATCGCCCAACAGTCCTCCGTAATCAAAGACCCAGAAACCAGAGCGGTTTTTGCTGGGTTGATGCGGAGCAGTTTTGAAAGTGTTATAATCGATCGCTCATGAAATAACTCATAAGTCCGCATAGTGTCCGCATGGTCGCACAACATCCCTGGTTTTACCAAAAGACCGGGGATGTTTTTTAGGGTCATTGCTGCGGAGCAATTGGTTGCTCGTCTTCATCAAGAGGGATAGTGGATGAAGAAATCGGCTCAAAGATTTTTTTCTCATGCAGGGGGCATATATCAATTGGTTGGGAGGCCTCGATATAGAATTCATTCAGTTGCCCAGGACAGTCCGGAGAGGCAAGGAAACCTGTCGTAGGGTCGATAGAAACAGACACGACCGAATCGGGTTGCTGGAAATCAACAATGGGTTTTGTCGCCAAAGCCTCGCTCATGAAGCTCTGCCAAATGGGCGCCGCAACTGCTCCCCCGGTGAAGCCAGGACCTCCGGGCCTAGGTTTGTCGTGTCCTACCCATACACCGGTTATCATTTGCGGAGTGTAGCCTATGAACCAAGCGTCGCGATAGTCGTCGGTAGTTCCGGTTTTCCCCGCCAAGGGTCTCGCCTGAGCGAATTTTTTCAGCGTTTTTGCAGTGCCATAAGTCATGACGTCTTTTAGCATCTGCGTAGTTATATAGGCTGCGGCGGGTGAAATAGCCGGCGTTAGTTCCGGATGATTTGTTGCCCAGGTTTTATTAACTCGATCATAAATACGAATGATACTGCGCAGCTCGGCTTTCATTCCTCCGTTTGCCAATGGGATATATGACGACGTCAGATCGCGCAAGGAAACTTCTTCTGTGCCGAGCGCTAACGAAAGATCATGACGCTTGCGTAGTTGAAGCCCCATAGTTTCGGCAAAATCTTGGAAAAACGGAATTCCGATAGTATCAAGTGTTTTAACCGCGATAATGTTGTTTGAGTGGGCTAGAGCTTGTCTCATGGATAGCTCTCCAAATAATTTTTTTCCGTAGTTCTGCGGCTTCCAGATTTCACCGTTACCCTTGCTGTAGCCTACCGGTTTGTCGTCCCATATGCTGGAAGCTGTATACCCATTCTCTAAAGCTGCGGCGTAAATCAATGGCTTTATGGCTGAGCCGGGTTGGCGTTTTGCCAAAATAGCACGGTTATAAGGATTTTTGAGATAGTCTGTTCCCCCGGTCATTGCCAGTATATCCCCGGTAGCTGGGTCCAAGGATATCATCGCCCCTTGCAACTGAGGGGAAATACTTTTGACTTGTTCGCTTAGGACGCGTTCTGACAGTTTCTGCAAGTCAAGGTTCATGGCGGTTGTTACCTCTAGGCCGCCGCGTTCAATGATATTAGGGCCGAATTGGCCGATCAGTTTGTCTTTGATATGGGCCAGATAATAGTGCGCCTGAGCTGATGGTGTTATAGCCGGCGGACGTCTCCGCAGGTCTTGGCGTTTTTTGTGGGAAATCATATTCAAATCAACCATTCGTTTGAGAACCACATCCCGCCGGGCCATCACTCTGTCTGGTTTGCCCAGCGGATTGTAATGCGCCGGAGATTTTGGTACCCCTGCAAGAAGGGAACATTCGGCCTCGGTTAAGTCCTCTGGGTTTTTGTCGAAATAAAGCCTGGCCGCTTGGACGATACCCCAAGCTCCGTTGCCAAAATGTATTTCATTGAAATACATTTCTAGTATCTGGCGCTTTGTATGAGTTTGTTCTAACTCCAAGGCCATGCGGCCTTCCGTAAGTTTTCTCTCTAGGGTTTTTTCGCCGGACAGATATTTGTTTTTTATCAATTGTTGGGTGATTGTGGACCCGCCCTCGACTATTTTTCTGTTGACTACGTCCTTTACCAAGGCGCGTGCGATTCCTTTTATGTCAACGCCGCTATGTTCATAAAACCTGGAGTCTTCTACCGCTATCACCGCTTTTTGCAGAAATGGAGGGATACGATCAAGCGGAGCCCAATACCTGCGTTCGGGCAGAATTCGGCCCACGAAACGACCTTGGCTGTCAAAAACCCTAATGGAGGAATATGTGCGCGGTAGAACCGGGTATGCAGCGTCCTGAGCCATTGCTATGTGAGTTGGAAGCGTAAACAGAAGAAGAACTAACAGAAAGAAAATTATGGCATGTTTGGATACGTTGTAAATCATGATAGCTGACAACTCCTTGCGCGAAGGCCGTAAGCTCAAATATAGTGGCATTCTTTCCGCGGCGAAAAATGCGCTGGCGTCTTACTATATCCAGTCGAGCGCGTTTAATCCGAGATAATAGCCGTGGATAACCGTTTTTACAGGTTACACGGCCAAGATTAGTCAAACAGGCAGTAGACGTCAAGTCAAGATAGTAAAACTTAGATCGCAAGGCCTGCTTAAAATATATATGATTTTATGGGCATCTGTATGCGGGACGAAATATCTTGATACAAACGAATTTTTTAGAGTAACATTAGCCGATATATACAAGTTAGGCGGCGTAGGCAATATCTAATTGGAACGAGCATAATATGAATGTTANAGGTTTTCGTTTTTCGGCAGTTGAGGCCGTAATCAAAAAGCCCGGGCGCAGGGATTTTGCTTTAATATTTTCCGAATCCCCCGCCATAGTGTGCGCTGTGTTTACCCGCAACTCTGTGAAAGCTGCTCCGGTACTTTTGTCCATAGAACGCGCAAAACAGGGGATGGCGCAGGCGATAGTGGTCAACAGCGGCAATGCCAACGCTTGTACGGGTGAACAGGGTGTGGAAGCTGCTCGCGAGACAGCCAGACTTGTGGCAGAGGGTCTTGGGATAAACGAGCGGAATGTACTTGTTTCCTCGACCGGGGTAATCGGCGTACCAATGCCCATGAAGCGGATTGTCGGGGCGGTTCCATCGCTTATCGAAGGTTTGTCGTCCGGTGCGCTGGCTGATGTTGCCGAAGCCATCATGACAACTGACACGTTTGCCAAAATGGAATCGCGCGAAGCTTTTGTTGATGATATTGCGTATACAGTGGCGGGTGTCGCCAAGGGTTCCGGTATGATCATGCCCAACATGGCCACCATGCTTTCCTTTGTTGTCAGCGACGCGGCGGTGGAACCGGGATTTCTTGAAAAAACTTTTCGAAAAGCGGTTGATACATCGTTTAATACCATAACTGTTGACGGGGATATGTCAACCAACGACGTATGCCTGGTTTTGGCCAATGGAATGGCCGGTAACCGAGTAATTCGCGAAGGAACAGCGGAGGCGGATGTTTTTGAAAAAAATCTGAACGAAACGTTATTGTCGCTGGCAAAACAAATTGTAAGAGACGGCGAGGGAGCTACCAAATTCGTTGAGATTAGAGTAACCGGGGCGCTTAACGATGGCGACGCGAAAAAGGCGGCTTTTGCCATTGCTAATTCTAGTCTGGTAAAAACCGCAATTTATGGTCAGGACGCCAACTGGGGGCGTATTTTTGCCGCTGTTGGCTATTCGGGAGCGGAGGTTGATCAGACGCGTCTTTCGCTCTGTTTTGATGATGTCTGTATGGCTCGAAACGGAGTGTTTGCGGGTGAAGACGCGGAACAGCGAGGAGCCGCTGTGCTCGCCCAAAAAGAATTTACACTAAGCGTTAATCTTGCTTTGGGAAACGGCAGAGCAACGGTTTATACATCGGATTTGTCCCATCAGTACATTAGTATCAACGCTGATTACCGTTCTTGAAGTCATGAGTATTGTTGCGTTGTTGAAACAATTTTTTACTGCTTTTCGAGGAAGTTTTTTCAATGTTTTGTATGTAGCGCGACATTGTCGTTACTTGTTGCTTTCCGTAACGTGCGCACTCTGCGTATGTTTTTTACCGTTATCCGCCTGCGCCTCTTCAACTGGCTCTAGCGGACCTCTCGCCATAGATTCTCTACTGGAACAATCAATATCCCATGGGCTCATCGCCGGCGGCGTGGTTTTGGTTGGTAATCACCGGCAGAACACCTATTTTGTAGCAAAGGAGCGGACTTCTGATTCCGTAAGCGCGCTATCTCTAAATAAAGACACTTTGTTCGATGTCGCTTCGCTCACAAAAGTATTGGCTACGGCTCCGGCTGTTTTGAAGCTTTTGGAACAGGGGAAAATTTCCCTGTCGGATCCTGTGATCCGCTGGTTTCCCGAATTTGTCGGATCAGGACGGGAAAATATTACCATCCTCAATCTGATGACTCATACATCAGGGCTTACGGATGTTCTGATTGACGACAACGAACCATTTGGTTCAATTGCTCAAAAGGTAGCTTTTCAACCTAGTAAAAACCGTCCAGTCGGTAGTTTTCGTTACGCTGATATCAATTTTATCTTGCTCGGCGATCTGGTGCGTCGGGTTTCTTCTTCTACCCTGGATTGTTTTTGCCAAAAAAATATTTTTTCTCCGCTGGGCGTGAAAAGAACCATGTTTCATCCGCAGCCGTTTTTCTTCTCTAATATGGCGCCGACATTAACAACGGAAAATGAACTTATTGTTGGCGTAGCCCAGGATTTTAACGCCCGGAAACTGAGCGGTGTTGCCGGACACGCCGGGTTGTTTGCCTCTGCTTCGGATATAGCCCGTTTTGCCCGTATGATTCTAAACGGCGGACTTATCGACGGACGGCGCGTTTTTTCGGAACAAGCCATCGCATGGATGACGACTCCTTATTTTTATAATAACGGAGAGGTGGCGCGCGGTCTTGGGTGGGATATTAAATCCCCGTATTCGTCGCCCAAGGGAAAAGATTTTTCGACCACGTCTTTCGGGCATACGGGTTACAGCGGTTCGTCTTTGTGGATTGACCCTAAACGCGATATTTTCGTAATCGTGCTCACGACAAGGCTGGACTATAAGAATATCAGGTTGTTCAATCAGTTGCGCCGGGATATTTCCACGCTTGCGCTTGAGATGAGCGGAGTTTAATCAATGTTTTAAAAAATATGGGGGATATAAGATTTACCTGAACCGCTTATGTCTTGACACGTTAGCGGTCGTATGCTAGGTATTTTAAAGGCTTGCCATTTTTTGACGCCATTAATTTCAGGGGGGGGCGATGAGCACCAAGATTCTCCTTGCAGATGACAGTATCACAATCCAGAAAGTGATTAGCATCATTTTCGGCAGTGATGAATATTCTCTTACTATTGTTGATAATGGCAAGGCAGCCTTTGAAAAAGCCCTTGAAATTTCTCCAGATATTCTGTTGATTGACGCTTTGATGCCAGGAATCTCTGGTTACGAAGTGTGCGAACGTCTCAAAGCTACTCCTGAGCTTGCCTCAAAACCGATCCTACTTCTAACGGGTTCTCTTGAACCTTTTGACGAAGGAAAAGCAAAGGCGTGCGGCGCGGATGATTTTATTGCGAAACCTTTTGAATCCCAGCAGATAATAGCCAAAGTAACAGAATTATGCAAACGCGCCTCAAGTAGNNCNCCCAAAACCGAAGTTGTTTTAGAGGGATCTGCGTCTGATGAATTCCAGGTGATTGAGCCTCTTGCCGATTCGGCCGAAGATTTTGCCCCAGCGGATGATGTGTGGGAGGCTTTTAGCTTGTCTGATTCGTCCCTTGAAGATACCGCTCTACCTGTGGATGAATTGGCGCATTCGTCTTTTGAAATTCAGGAATCTGATCCGCTTGAATCGCCATGGATGCCGGTCAACGAGAACACCCTCGGTTTAGCGACGGAAGAAGCCGTCGAAGTGTTGGAACCAGAAACAGTGGGTTTCTCTGATGAAGCTCCGGCTGCGCGGGCGGAATCAGGAACCTCCGGAGCTGCGGTGTCTGCGCCTTTGAGCGAGGAGCAACTGAAGGCGGCTATTATGGCGGCATCCCAGGATGTTATTGAGCGTATAGTTTGGGAGGTTGTTCCCGATTTGGCGGAAACCATGATCAAAAAAGCCATTCGAGAGATAACCGAATCCAAACAGTAAACTCTTAGCTCCCGAGGGTATGCCGGAGAGGAATGTAAAATGGGGACATATGTGTCCCCATTTTTTTGTCTTTTATAGGAGAAGGTTAATGATTAAAGAAGCCATTGCTCGCGTTGTCGAACGTATTAATCTGACTGAAGGCGAGATGATTGAGGTCATGGGGCAAGTTATGAGGGGAGAAGCCACGTCAGCCCAGGTAGCTGCGTTCATCACCGCGCTCAGAATGAAGGGCGAGACCGTTGACGAAATAACCGGCGCCGCTAGAGTTATGAGGGAATACTCCACCAAAATCCGCGCTACGGGAAAAGATATTCTGGGCATGGACCGCGAAGACATCAATATCGACCGGGAAACCATACTGGATGTGGTGGGAACCGGAGGCGACGGAACCAATACATTCAATATTTCAACTACCGTTTCTTTTGTTGTCGCCGCATGCGGAGTCAAAGTCGCCAAACATGGCAACCGCTCAGTTTCATCCATGTGCGGCAGCGCGGATGTGTTGGAAAAATTGGGTGTGAACTTGGATGTTACTCCCGAGACAGTGGAAAAATGTATCGACAGTATAGGAATCGGATTTCTTTTTGCGCCTGTTTTGAATGGCGCGATGAAATACGCTATTGGCCCTCGCCGCGAAATCGGTATTCGTAGCATTTTCAACATCCTAGGACCATTAACAAACCCCGCTGGAGCCGATTGTCAGGTCATGGGGGTTTACAAGCCCGATTTTGTAGGTCTGTTAGCAAACGTTTTGTCCAGACTTGGTTGCAGGCGCGGTTTTGTGGCGCATGGGATGGATGGCGTTGACGAAATTTCCACTACGGGTGAGACGCTGATGGCTGAAATTACATCTTCCGGGATTATTTTCAGTACGGTGACTCCAGAAGATCTGGGATTAAAGCGCAGTTCCATGAGCGATCTTCGAGGGGGCGACGCGACGGAAAACGCAACCATCGTGAGGTCGGTGTTAAATGGAGAAAAAGGAGCCAGAAGGGATATCGTTCTGATGAATGCCGCATACGCTCTTTTGGCTGCCGGTAAAGTTGACGCTCCCCGCCAAGGTGTTGCGAAAGCGGCTGAAGCCATAGATAGCGGCGAGGCAATGAATAAACTTGAGCGTCTTATCGAACTTTCGAGGGATTGAGCCGAACATGAATACCGCAGCTGTGGAAATTCCGGATACGCTAAAAAAGATCGTTGCTTATAAAGTTAAGGAGTTGCGAGAACGCATGGCGCGTATTCCGCTACGCGAACTTCGCGAGGGAATCAAAGAGCTGCCGGCAACGCGTGGATTTGCAACCGCGCTTCGCCGCTCGGCCTCAAGCGGAGAAATCGCTATTATTGCCGAGGTGAAAAAGGGATCGCCCAGCAAGGGCCTTATCAGGGCGGATTTTAATCCGGTGGATATTGCCCGGACATACGAATTAAACGGCGCGACCTGTTTGTCGGTGTTAACTGAGGAACATTTTTTTATGGGAAGTCTCGACTATCTGCGGCGTATCCGGGACGCGGTTTCGCTGCCGCTTCTGCGCAAAGATTTTATTATCGACGCGTACCAGATTTATGAGGCCAGGATATTTGGGGCGGACGCTATATTGCTTATAACCGCCATACTAGATTTTCCTCAAATAGTTGATTTTATGGAGCTTGCGCGCGAATTGTCGCTTGATGTCCTTCTGGAGGTTCATAATGAGGAGGAAATGGCGGTTGCGCTTCGCGCTGGCTGCGCTTTGATAGGCGTGAACAACCGCGATTTGAGAACGTTTAAAACTGACCTCGACACAACCCGTCGTTTGGCGGACATGGTTCCGTCAGACAGGTTTCTTGTTGCGGAAAGCGGTATTTTTTATAGAGAGGATATTGAGCATCTGAGAACCTATGGAGCGGGAGCTTTTCTCATTGGCGAATCGCTGATGCGCGAGAGGGATATAGGCGCGAAACTGAAAGAACTACGGGGCTACTGATTTTAAACGAATTTTTACAAAGCTAAGGCCGAAACTATGCAAAAAAAACCTTTTGTCTCGATCGTAATTCCTGCTTATAATTCTGAAGAATGGTTGCCGCAATGTCTTGATTCCGTTATCAATCAGACATATCGCAACTTGCAAATCATTTGCATAAACGACGGCTCAAAAGACAATTCTTTGGCGGTCTTACTGGAGTACTCAGAAAAGGATGAACGTATTCTTGTTATCGATCAGCCGAATATGGGTGCTAACGTTTGCCGTAACTCAGCGTATCCGCATATTAGAGGGAAATATACGCTCTTTGTGGACAGCGATGATTGGATTGAGTTAAACGCCTGCGAAGAACTCGTTCAAAAGGCCGAGCAAGCGGGAGCAGATCTTGTTATTTCAGCTTGGTACGCAAACAGCCATGAAATTCGTGAATGGACGCAAAAAGGCAAAATAAATGAGAATGGTTTTCTCAATGACAAGCGTTCAGCACTTCTTGCCGTCCAACCGTGGGCGAAGCTCTTCCGTTCGGATATTTTATTGCAAAACGATATGAAGTTCTTGGATGGCCCCGGATCAGATATTATATTTTCTTACCGGCTGGCAATGTTTGCTGATAAAATCGCAGTCATTCCGAAAAGTTTTTATCATATCCGTCCCGTAGCTGATTCTTTGACACGCTTGAGATCCCGGCATCATCTTGGAAGAATCGTTAATGTAAAACGAACTGAAGCCTTTTTGCGAGAGCGCAGTTTGTTTTACAAATATGGTGATGTTTTCTTGTGGAGAAAGTGGGCTATTTTCCAGTGCTTTTTTTACAGGATGAATACAGATGGGCAAGCGGAGTATTTGCGGCAGTGCAGAGAGTGTATTACGGAAGAAGACAGAGCGGCGTATCGTAACGGAAAGATGAACAAAAAAGTTAGAGTGTTCTACGAGATGGTAGCTCCGGAAGATAAGATAAATACCATGATAATGGCCCTGAAACGATTTATGTGGAGAGCATATGCTCGGATAGTGCTACGTTCCGAATACCTATAATGCCTGATGCAGGTATGGTTGTTGTTTAATTCTGCCGCAGGGAGACGCTTTTATAACAGCCATCATTTTTTTACATCAATGCGGTAACTTTTGATCTTTCTGTGGAGATTGCTTCGCTCCAGTTCGATAACTTCGGAGGTGCGGGAAATATTCCAGTCATTTTCCTCCAATTTTTGTATGATGAAGTCTCTCTCAAACTCCTCTCTTGCTTTCCTTAGTGTGCCCGGAGCGTAATGCTCGAAAGCCGCCGCATCGGACTCGGAGTTAACAAAGTCGCCCCCCAGAGCTCTCTCAACGTCGTCAGAGGAGATATTTTTAGTCGGAGTCATGATCAGAATGCGTTCGACTATGTTTTTAAGTTCGCGGGCATTGCCTGGCCAGTTATAACTCGTAAGACGTTCCAACGCTTCCGGTAAGAAAATCTTCGCTTCGCGTCCCTCGCGCCGATAAAAACGACCAACAAAATGCGCGATCAATCCGGAAATGTCTTCTCTCCGCTCCCGCAAGGGTGGAACCTCAAGCGGGATAACATTCAGCAAATAAAACAGATCTTCGCGGAAATTTCCGCTTGCCGCATGGCCTTTTATGTCTTTGTCAGTCGCGGCGATAATTCGCACATCTACCGACACGAGGCGGGAGCCGCCTAATCGTTCGAAACATCCCTCCTGAAGAAGGCGCAGTATTTTTGTCTGAGTTGAGAGTGGCATTTCGTCAATCTCATCGAAAAACAACGTGCCGCCATCGGCAATATCAAGCTTTCCTTTTTTCTGGGTTGTCGCTCCAGGCAAAGCACCTTTTTCATGGCCGAANAACTCATTTTCAAGGAGTTCTCCGGGAATAGCCGCGCAATTGATTGTCGCAAAAGGTTTGTTGGCGCGCTGACTGTAATAATGTATCAGACGCGCAACCAGTTCTTTTCCGGTTCCATTTTCTCCGATCACCAGCGTTGATGTGTCTGAGGGAGCAACCCGCATGATCTGTTCGCGCAAAAGCGTCAGAGCTTGACTTTCTCCAATTAACTCATATTCATAGCCTGCGGCGCGTTTGAGCTCTTCGTTTTCCACCTTCAGGTCGCTCATACGCAGAGCGTTAGCGACGGTTATGAGTACTTTGTCTAACGATAGAGGTTTTTCAATAAAATCATATGCTCCAAGTTTTGTAGCGCGTACGGCGGTCTCTATGGTGCCGTGACCTGAAATCATGATGACGGTTAGGTAAGGAAACAGGGTTTTCAGTTTTTCAAGGGTTTCAAGGCCATCCATGCCGGGCATCCAAATATCAAGAAGTACAAGATCTGGCGCGTCTTGGCGGATACTCTCCAGCGCTTCGACGCCGCTGGACGCTGTCAGTACTTCGTATCCCTCGTCTTCCAAAATTCCGGACAGAGATATTCTGATATCCTTCTCATCATCCACCAATAATATTGTTTTTGCCATTTGAATATCCTCGATTCAATCTCTCCGAAATCGGATGAGATTTTTTTACGTTTTTTCTCTACTCTCGCGGATGCCGACCGTAATTTGGAAAGCTAGACTGCGGGAAGTTCCACAACGAAACTTGCGCCGCTCGGTTCATTGTCTCTTATTCGGACAAATCCATTATGGTCGGAGACAATGCTGTTAACGATCGCAAGACCGAGTCCAGTGCCGGTTTTTTTTGTGGAAAAGTACGGTTCAAATAAACGCGGTTTGTCTTCGGGCGGAATACCTGGGCCATTATCGGTAATGGTAAAAGAAGCCAGTTTCAGCTCGGGGTCGTAACTTGTGGAAACGGTGATAACGCCATGCTCTTCCATCGCCGCCACGGCGTTTTCCAAAAGATTGATAATGACTCGTTTGATCTGACTTGCGTCGATTTTCAATTGAGGAAGCGACTGGTCCGGCTCAAAATTGAAATGTATTCCGGAATGAGCTTGCTGATAAAGCGTCAGGGTCTCTTGTATAATTTTGTTGAGATCGTCTGGTTCTGGCTGAATTGACGGCATACGGGCAAAATTTGAGAATTCGTTGACCAGGTTTTTGAGCTCGTCAACTGATTTGACGATCATTTTCGTGCATTCGTCAAATACGTTTTCGTCGTCGTTGAAGCGGTCAAGATAGCGTTTGCGGAGACGTTGCGCCGAGAGTTGGATCGGAGTGAGCGGATTTTTTATCTCGTGGGCTATACGTCTGGCTACTTCACGCCAGGCGGCCATGCGTTGGGCCTTGATAACCTGTGTGAGATCATCAAGAACCATAACCGTTCCAATGAATTTTTCTGATTCATCTCTCAAAATTGTCATATTCAGGCGCAGAACCATTCGAGTTCCCCGCGTATCGAGAAGTATCTGACGATTAACGATGTCTTGTTTGGTTGAGAGCAGATCGCGCGTTATTTCCTTGGCTGTCTCCATATGAGAGTCGCTAAGTAATCCCCGGAAGTTTTTGCCAAGCATAGTGTCAGGATCAATACCCAGTAGTTTTCCAGCCGATTTATTAATTGTGGTAATGACGCCTTTTTTATCGACCGAAATGACTCCGGCGGCTACGTCACGAAGTACAATTTCCATGTGTCGTCGGCTCTGCTCGATCTCTTGATTTATGTTTGTAAGTTCTTTGTTGGCGGAATCAAGCTCATGGCGTTTTTCGCGCAAGTCATTTGTCATCTGGTTGAATGACTGCACAAGCATGCCTAGTTCGTCTGCCGAGATGTTTTTGATCTCTATATCAAATTTGCCGTCGGCGACCGATCTTGTGGCTTCCAGCAGCTCTTGGACAGGTTTTGATATGCTGTTTGCCAGATATACTCCCATCCAGTAAGCAAAGAAAATCAGTACTAAGGTTATCAGGAAAAGAGTCAGAATATATCCCGCACGGATTGGCTGCATCATGATTTTTAGTTGCTTAAATTCATGATAAGACGCGGTTATCTCCTTCATTTTGTTGACCAGAGAGTAGGGGACGTAATAATTGACGACCACCGCTCCAACCACATCCTGTTGATTCCATGTGGAGTATATTGGTACGATCCCGCGAATCAGATCTGCCTTGCCGATTGGGTTGACGCGGGTCAGCTCTTTTCCTGAAAGGCCGCTGATGATGTCCTCGGAAGCCGGATTTGTGAATTCTCCCTTCGGTACGTTGGCGTTTGTGGCTCGTACAAGTTCCTCGCTCTGCGCCGAATAAACCTCAACCACGCCAAGGTTGTATTCTTTTTGCTTCTGATGGATTAGAGCCTCCAAACGGGGAAGGTTTTCCTGATTTAGAAGTTTTTCCGATTTTATGGTCTCGCTGATCTGACGTCCGTAGTAGAGTGTGTTTGCCGCCGAATTTTTATAGTAGGTCTGCGCAACCTCCAGAGATTCGCTCAGGGATGATTCTATCTGATTGTTGAACCAGTTGTGCATAGTGTTGTTAATGAAGCCTGCGGCGGCGAAGAACAATAGAAGCGTTGGCACAAGAGAAAAACCGACAAAACATAGCACAAGCTTTGTGCGCAGGCGCGTGGCCAGGGGATTGGAGCGGTTTTCCAACAGGAGTTTTACAACGTTGCGGCTAACCAGATAAATCAGAAGGATAACAAGCAGCACCACGACATTAATAACGCCGAAGATAATGATGTTACTTCCCAAGGTTGTCTGCGCGCTTAATTGAGTTAAACGGATCTCCGCCGATGTGAAAAATACGATCAGGCAGGAGGCTACCGCGATGATAAGCGCTTCCCGAACTCGTTTGGATCGCTCTTTTGGGGGCAATGTATGACGCATGCTGTTTGTGTGCGTTATCCTTGTTTATTAACGGTCACTTAACCGCATATCAAGAAATTGCGTTCCTGCGTTTAGTTCGTGAACCATCGCACTATATCATGGGCGCGGAGTTATTCAAATGTGATAGTTGCATTTATGCATCATAGTCTGCTAATTTGACACAACGTTTTTGATAAATTGTTTTTGCGCGGGTTATAATCATATGCGGATCAAGAATAGCTTTTCATCGCGCGCCGTTGATAAAAAGGAATCCGGTCCTTTCGTGAAAAAGGCGAAAAGTGATTCGTCGTTTTCTTCCGCGCTGGCCTGCGTTCAGGGAAATATTGACTCTTACGCGAGGGATGTGGAAACGCTAAAAGATGAGATCGATATTGCCGGGGGTAGACTTGAGCAGGAGCCGACCCTTGAAAATTTTGGAAAATTCAGAGACCTTTTGAGTCAACTGGTAAGGCGGGTTGGCGCCGAGGCCTATCGGCTTGAAAAAATAGGGGGAACTCCGAATAATCCCAGATATTTTGAAGAAATAAGGATTATTAACAAAGAGGCTGACGAATTGTATCAGATGATTGTCAGCAGACAACGCGATCGAATGGCGATCGTTGAAAAAGTTATCGGTATCAAGGGTCTGGTTGTCGATTTGGTTACCTGACGCCCGTATGTTAGCGATCCGTTTTCTATGGTAAAGCCTGATAAACGAGCCAAGATTCTGTCCGCCGCGTTGGAGCTGATCACCGCGCATGGTTTTCACGGCGCTCCCATGGCAATGATCGCCGCACGGGCCAGCGTTGCCACTGGTACTATCTACTGTTATTTCTCAGGTAGAGATGCCTTGATTATGGCATTATACCAGGAAGTCGAGAAAAATTTGTTGGCAGAGCTTATGGACGGAAATGCGTTGGAATATCCGATCCAGAAACGTTTCCTGTTTTTTTACGGGAAACTGATTAGATATTTTATAAAAAATTCCCTTGAGTTTCGTTATGTTGAGCAATTCCACAATTCGCCCTATGGGGCCAACTACCGAAGAAATAAAATGTTGAGCGGGCCGGGTGAAAAAGACTTGTTCGCGCGATTGTTTGAGCAGGGAGTCGCGGACGGGATAATCAAAAATATGCCGCTTCAGGCGCTTTTCGCGTTGGCGTTCGGTCCAATGTTTTCCATTGTGCGGGAACACGTTCTCGGTTTTATTGAACTTGACGATAAACTTATGGATGATATCGCGCTTTCGTCTTGGGACAGTATCACTCGCCATGCTTCGGGGTGCGCGTGATACGACAAGGCAGCGCGCTTTCTTATAGAGTATTACTTTTTCTACGGGTGATTACCTAGTATGGACACATCGCGCTTCAAACTCATGCAGGTCATGCTCTCATCGCAAGAAGGGGGAGCGGAGACCTTTTTTGAAAAACTTGCCTTGGCTCTGGCGGACGCTGGTATCCGACAATATGTGGTTGTGGAACCAAATCCTAGGCGCGAGGAGCTTCTTTCGGCGCATCCACTGGTGGATGTCAAAGTAATTCGCTTTCGCGGGTTAAGTGAAATTTTAGGCAGAATACGAATTGAACTCTATGCTCGTCGGGTGGAGCCCAGCGCTATGCTAGCCTGGATGGGTCGCGCTACGAAACGCGCTCCCCGAGATTGCTGTCCGGTCATCGCTCGAGCCGGCGGCTATTACAAGATGGAACCTCGTTATTTTGATTGCGACCTGGTTATTGGCAACACGCCTGATTTGATGGATCATTTCATAAAGCAGGGAATTCCCGCCGAAAAAGTTGAGTTTATCCCCAATTTTGGCGACATCAGACAAACTGTTTTGTCCCGCGACAAGGCGAGAGAGTCCATACGTATTTCCGAACGGATTCCGAACACTCATAGAATTATACTCGCGTTGGGGCGTCTTCACCCCGTAAAGGGGCTGGACGTTTTGCTTAGGGCTATTGCTCCTGTTCCAGATGTTACGGTTCTTTTGGCCGGGGACGGCCCATTGCGCGCTGATTTGGAAGCTCTGGCGAAAGAACTTGGCGTTGCGGATCGCATTCGTTTTTTAGGCTGGCGTTCTGATGTTGCGGAATTGTTTGCCGCTACGGATATTTGTTGTTTTACCTCGCGCAGAGAAGGCCTCGGAAATGTGATCCTCGAAGCTTGGGGGCAGAAGGTTCCTATTGTTGCAGCTAGAGCGGAAGGCCCTTCGTGGTTGATAGACGACGATGTGGACGGACTTTTGTTTGATATTGACGACCATCGGCAATTGACAAAGTGTATTCAGACGTTGCTTGATCAACCTGAATTGGGAAAACGCCTAGCAGACGCGGGAAATAAAAAGCTGCTCCAACGGTTCGGTCGCGACGTAATTGTAAAGCAATATATTGACATGTTCGACCGAGTGACCGTTTCTGGATGTTACTCGGACTCATAATTCTACGTAGTTCCAATCAGGCAGTTTCTCTGATTATTTCTGGCGGAGATGTTGCGGGTTGTGTTTTGAATTATCCTTTCGCTTGTTTTTCGCGTGAATTTTCCATATGAATCCAATCAGATTGTCACCGTACGAAATGGCCTTTCGCGGTATTTCATATCTATTTTCCGCCGTATTGGCCGCCCCTCTGATACAGGTCAACGCTGTGCGGTATCCGGCTTCGGCAACAAGATCCCGGGCGTGGATATCATAATCGCCATAGGGATAGCAGAAATCATCTATTGTTTCCCCCAAAATATTTTCAATTTCGATTTTACTGTTAAAAATTTCCTCGCGCTGTTGTTTTTTGTCAACTTTGGACAACCGGCAATGGGTCATAGTGTGCGAACCAAAATTTACGCCTTCATGATGCAGACGGCGAATTGTCGCCGTATCCATGAGACGCGCTTGGGATTCGCTGGAATCTCTCCACACGGCAGGGCGCCCAGCAAGCGCCCCAACCAGGAATACCGTAGCTGGGAAAGCATATTGTTTCAGTATAGGCCACGCGTATTCCCGGAAATTATCATAGCCATCGTCAAATGTTAGAACAACTGACCTGGCGGGCAGAGGCGCCCCCTCAAATATGCCTTTGCGGGCGTCAGCCAGGCTGATCACGCGATGGCGCGTTAAACTCAGCAGCGCCATCTGTGCCCTGAAGCGTCCGACATCGCAGTATACGGCGCGATGAGCGCGCGGATTGGAAAAACTCCCGACCTGATGATACATAAGAATCGACACTGGGTTTCTGATAGTTTTTGATGAATCCATCTATATCTCAATCTTTTTTTATTTGTGTTTTGATTAATTTTATCCATATTACTCCAAGAAGTTGCATTCTCGCAACCGCGCGGCGAATTTTGTTGCGCAAATCGCCCGTTTTTTAAGGGGCATTACTTGTTTTGGAGTTTTGGGTCTGTATGTTGCCTTTGTGATGTTGCGTAAGCGTTTTTATATAATTTTGAATAAAGTAAAACAGGGGAGCTAAAATGGCTTATGATAAAAAATGGTTCTGGGCTATGTGCTCGGTGGCTGCGTTGGCGTTAGTCTGCTTTTCTGCCTGGTCGGCGTGGATTGTTTTTTTCGATAATCAAATGTGGTTGTATGCTGAGAATAGCTTGATTGAAAATATCCAGGCAACTCTTTTGACAATATCAGCTCTGGTTTTTCTTGTTGCCGCCGTATTAGAAAAAAAATCGAGCAAATTGCCGATGTTTTTATGTATTGCTCTTTGCTACGCTTTTCTGGTGCGGGAGCTGGATATTGAAAAAATCTTAAATCACCCGACTATCGTTCTTATTGGTTCCGGCAAAGGAAGAAATTTATCCCTAGTGGTGCTTTTTGCCTCGTTAAGTATCCCGTTTTTTTTAAATCCTAAACATTATCTTGGAGTTATGGTCAGCTTTCTAAGGTCTCGACCTGCTTTCCTGATGATAGCCGGAGGAATATGTCTGTTGGTTGGGGCTTTTTTTGAAAAATATGAGGGAATTCCACATCACGTCTATTTTGAGGAAATGTCTGAAGTTCTGGGCTATGTCTTAATATTACTTGCCTCATTTGCGGCTTGTTTATAGCTAAAATATATATTTTTAGTTGATCTTTAATGCGCTTTTAGACGAAATAAATGACATGTTATGAATTTTGTTTATGGTGATTTGATTTTTATTAGTAATCGCCGCCGTCAAGTCTCGCCGGGAATATAGCATGGCAAAATATTAATGGAAACGCGTGGTAACAGCTTGAGACTTAATGTTGTTGATGTCATAAGGCATGAAACCGAACCGTATCAAGGCCGCGCCGCATTTGTTGAGGGACAACAGAGTATAACTTACGCNGAATTGTTCCGTAACGTTAAATGCGTTGCCGATGCTCTCAAACAGATGTGCGTAAGGAGGTTGCATCGCGTTGGCTTGTTGTGTGATGATGGGATTGATTATGTTATTGCTAGCCTTGCCACGTTGTCTATTTATGCGGTAATTGTGCCCATTTCCCCAGTACAGACGCCCGAAGAAATCCAGATCGCCATTGAGCGTATTGATCTGGACTTTATTATCGCCGAAACAGGGTTGTTATTCGGGGATGAACAAGAACCGATCTTATGCGACGGTTTTGTCGCTAAAGCGTTCGCGCTTGTGAGAAGAACGACCGTTGTTGATCCTCCCACCGGTTATGCGAGTTTAAATCCCGCTTTTATCCGTTTCAGCTCGGGAACAACTGGCGTTAGCAAAGGAGTTCTACTCTCGCACGAAACCATTATAGCCCGCACTGACGCGGCAAACAGGGCTCTGCAAATAAGCGCGCGAGACACGGCGCTTTGGACGCTTTCCATGAGTTATCATTTTGTGGCTTCCATTCTGCTTTTTCTACGTCGAGGCGCGACGACTGTTCTTTGCGGCAATTTGCTTCCCGACGCGCTGATTGACGGTTTGACAAGGTTACACGGAACCTTTGTCTACGCCTCTCCGGCGCATTATGATTTTTTGTCGCGATCTGAGAAACTCTCGGAAAACGCCATGACGAATGTAAGACTGGCTGTTTCCGCTTCCGAAAAATTACCTATTCAGGTGGCGGAAAGATTTGTAAATCGTTTCGGAATGGAGCTGAGCGAAGCCTATGGAATCATAGAGGTTGGTCTGCCATTTGTCAGGCTGCCGGGCGCGGCTTCTTCCATGGGGGCGGTTGGAAAAGTTTTGCCGGATTACGAAATCAGACTGGACAACCAAGATATTGACGGTGTGGGAGACATTTTCATAAGAGGCAAGGGGTTGTTGGACGCCTATTATTCCCCATGGCAAGATAGAAAACAAATTTTGAAGGATGGGTGGTTCAAAACCGGCGATAACGGCAAAATGGATGAGGATGGTTTTCTTTATATTCTTGGACGCAGCGGGGATGTAATCAATTCCTCCGAAGTTAAAATTTATGCCCAAGAGATTGAGGCGATAATCAACTCTCACCCGACCGTAGCCGAATCACTGGTTTACGGCGAACCACATCCAGATTGCGGCGAACTTCTTGTGGCGAAAGTGGTGTTGCGCAATTCCAGATCGGCGGTTGATGACGAGCTTGACGAAGTGCGCCGTTTCTGCCTGCGTTCTTTGGGGTCGCGCCAAATCCCCCAAAAATTTTTAGCGGTTGATTTTTTACCTAAAACCGCCAGCGGAAAACTGAAACGAGGAGTTTTCGGAAAAGACTCCAATACGGAATCTACGGTTGTTTGATTTTTTTATTTGTACTCAGCCGAATTTCAAAATCGTATAAAGTTTATCGTTACATGACAGGGAGTTGATAAAGTCAATGCGCGTTTTCCGATTTTTTATTTTTTTAGCGCTGTTTTTCATGACGTCTTGCGCCATTGTCCGAAAACCGGTGCTGGTAAGCGCTCCGAATGACTCGGCCGTTGTTGATACTCTGACCGCTTCGGTTTCGGTTTCGCTGCGCTCCAAGGCCGGAAATTTATCCGGCAACGGACTCATNAGATATCGTAGACCAGATCGCTTTCGTCTTGTGATGCTTTCNCCATTCGGCTCAACGGTTATGGAGGCATATGCGAAGGGANAATGGCTTGCGCTACTCTATCCGACGCAAAAGCTAGCGTTTTTTGGGTCTTTTGATGATGTGCCGGACGATAGCGCAATGCGGGGATGGCGTTTGTTGCGTTGGGCCATGGATTTTCCTCCCCCTTCCTCATCCGCGCCGAACGAAATTGTGCAACGTAAAAGCCCCGTAACCGGCGGCTTGGAAACGATAACCTATCGATCGGGCTTGGTGATGTCCAAACAATCTTCCGAAGGAGACAAGGTTGAGTATACAAATTATGACCTGGTTAACGGTGCGCTTCTTGCCGCGGAATTACTTCTTGAAACCGCGAATCATGACCGTATCCGGATTGTGTTTGACGATCCGGAAATAAACGCGTCGCTTGATGATTCCGCTTTCATACCGGAATTTAAAAACATCAGGGTTTTGCCTCTTGCGGAGTTGCCATTTTCCGCTGCGACGGGAAATGGCTCAAAAAAATGACCGGAAATATATGAGGAAGGCACTATGGGCTATTCGTTGAATCCGGAGGCTTGCGCAGATCTGATAAAAAAGTCCAGAGCGATTGTGGTGTTGACTGGAGCCGGTATTTCCACCGCTGCTGGAATTCCTGATTTCAGGGGGCCGAAAGGTCTTTACGTAACCAGACGCTATGATCCTGAACTTGTTTTCGAGATCAACTCTTTTCGCAAAGCCCCAAAATATTTCTATGAATTCACCAATGACTTTGCTTGTGTGGCGAAAGATATCAAGCCTACTTTTACTCATGAATTTCTGGCGGAGCTGGAGCGTGATGGTCTGCTTAGGGGGATTGTCACACAGAATATTGATATTTTGCATCAGACCGCAGGCTCCGGCAATGTTTTGGAAGTGCACGGCTCCTACCGGTCGGCTACATGCCAGTCTTGCGGCGCGCGTCTGAATGAGCTTTATTACGACTGGTGGATAGAATCCATGCGGACCAGCTCCAACCCGCCGGTTGTTCATTGTCTCGCCTGTTCCGGTTTGCTAAAACCCGATATCGTTTTCTTCGGAGAAGCGGTCAACCAATTTTCAAAAGCCGAAGCCATGGTGGAAGAATGCGATTTGTTGCTGGTCCTTGGGTCGTCTTTGAACGTTGCCCCCGCTTCGCTTCTTCCTCACAGAACATCGGCGGTCACCGTTATTGTAAATAAGGGAAACGTTGTCTTGCCTCCGGCCCCTCAGCGTTATTTCTTGGATGAGAATCTTGACGTTTATTTCAGAAAAGTTGCGAAATCCTTGGGTATGCTTGAACCGCTGAGCTCTGGAAAAGGGGATATGTCTTGCAATGAAAGCGATTCGGAGCACCTGAAATGATTTCTGAACGCCTTAGTGGCATGACCTCTTTCATTGTTATGGATATTCTTGAAAAAGCCCAGGAAATGGAACGGGCTGGAGCGGATATCATTCATCTGGAGGTGGGAGAGCCGGATTTCAATGTGCCTGAATGCGTTAGCGAAGCCATTTGCCGCGCCGTGAGGGACGGCCATACACATTATACCCACAGCTTGGGTATGCCTGAGCTTAGAGAAGCAATCAGCGAGCATTATGAAAAAAAATACGATGTTGTGATACATCCGGATCAGGTGGTGGTAACTTCCGGTACGTCGCCAGCCATGTTGAGTATGTTTTCGACGCTTCTGCAAAAGGGCGACGAAGTCATAATTTCTAATCCTCACTATGCTTGCTATCCTAATTTTATCCGCTTTCTGGAAGGTATAGCGGTAATGGCCACGGTTTACGAAGAAGAGGGTTTTCGATATTGTCCCGAACGCATTAGGACTTTGGTTAGCCCCAAAACTAAAGCCATATTGATAAATTCTCCCAGTAATCCCACCGGAATGGTCTTGCCGCCGGAACTCATAAAGTCAATAAGCTCTATTGGGCCATATTGTATCTCGGACGAGATTTATCACGGTCTGACCTATAAGGGGGA
>JGI994J12354_10000956_pt1 | contig 29346 bp, 31 predicted proteins | sample IntmicLarv3ML3BL_FD_12354 | JGI IMG/M metagenome (IMG submission 12354) | reverse complement strand
ATTCGCCGCTACTTTATCTCGCCGCCCTCAAGAGCGACGAACCTTATCTTAGCATATCCCAACAGCTCGTGTCAACTGTTTTTTGCAAATTTTTTAAAATATTTTCAAAGGTGTTGGATTAATCATCACTTATATAGGATAAACAGTATTTTTCTCACCAATACAGCTCAAAACCTTATCGACAAATTGTTTCGCCTCGAACTTAGCCGCTTCCAAATCGTGGTCACGAAAGTTTCCGCATTCAACACTTGTTGCCGCGGGAACTTCCCCCTCGAAATCTTTGATAAAACCGAACATATTTTTCAGCAAAACGATAATGTCGTTTGATTCCAAATCGCCGTTGACAAGCAAATACATTCCCGTTCGGCAGCCCATCGGCCCGATATAGATTATTTTTTCTGCCCATTCTCCGGAATATCCGCGCAAATAAACCGCCATCAAATGTTCAAGCGTATGGATAGCATGATTATCTAAAACAATCTCGGAATTGGGTTTTTTCATTCGCAGGTCAAAAGTCGTAATCGTTGAACTTCCCACTTTGTCTTTCCTTGAAACATAGACACCGGGAAAGAGTTTGTCGTGGTTTATTGTAAATGAAACTACAGGCGAATCTTGTGGTTTTTTCATATTTTCCTCCATATTTAATCATTTTGTTTTTTGCCCGAACACGGCACATGGCATGTCCCTATTCCAAACTTGAGCCTTGATGTAATGCTCGTTAAGATATTTTTCATGTTTTAGCAATACATTTTTTATTTCGCTGTAAAGATAAACAATTGGTGTATTAGGTAAACGATGCTTAATTCCCTGTTAAGTACGTGGGAACGTCAATTAAATTTATTAATCTCCTTTATCTTAAGCAAAACGCCGCCTTGCTGATAAAAAAGCAAAGGCGGCGATCTTTCATTAGAATTTAAACCAACGTAACAGCAAACGTCTTAATCTCATAAGGATTTAACTCAACCCCAAACGATTTTCCGTCAGCTGTCATCTCACTTTCCTTAGTTTCAAGCAAATTACACTCTGAAACGCTATCTATTTCGCCAAACATTGCAACGGTGGCGTTGGTTCGCTTGCCATGACGCTCGACGACACGAACTATAATTTCGTTGCTATCCTCAGCTTTTTTAACCGCTTCAAGCGTGACGTTTTTCTCGCTTATTCCCATGAAACTAACAGCTTCGCCTAAAACATTCCCCTTGCCGCTCACAGAAACAGGTCTGAGAGGATTGTTAAGTTCGAGCGCACGTTCAATCGTTTCCGATTCACGCCAGTCGCCCGTGTGCGGATAAAGTGAATAGGTGAAATAATGAATGCCCTTATCTGCTTCTGGGTCAGGATTAGTCGAACCTTTGAGCAATGTGACAATCATGGTTTGCTCGGTCACTTCAAAGCCGTATTTGCAATCGTTTAGAATGCTTACGCCATAGCCGACCTCGGACATATCAATCCATTGATGAGCGGCGACCTCAAATTTCGCCTTATCGAAACTGTTATAACGGTAGTTAGGTCTTTCAATGTTGCCGAAAGCGATGTCGGAGGTGAAGCCCTTTGACATTACATCGACATCAAAGCCGACTTTAAGCAATTTCCTGCGCTCGACCCAATCTATCTCGGTTTCAAAATCAATTCTGGGAATGTCGTTATAAACAATAACTTTTTGGCGAATCGCCGAATCAAAAAGCTTTTTGGTAATCAAGTATGAATGGAACAGCGGTCCGTTTTCAAGTTCGGAAACCATTCCCTCTTCCATTTCAAGCTCGCGGTCAAGGTATGAAATAACTATATCCCATGCCTCATGCTTTGAAGGAATATCTTCATAAAGTTTGAACACATTTCCCTTACCGCCCGATTTTATAACCTGTCGGTTAGCCAACTTATCAAAGAGCGAAACGATTTCGCCTTCATTATTAAACTCAATGTCGAAGAATTTGTTGGGAACATTGCTGACTCGAACCGCGTCGGAAGATTTCGCTACATAGTATAATTTATAACCAACAGACGGCACGTTTTCGGCGACGAAAACAACCTGCTTCTCGCCGTTAAGCTTTTCTGTAATCTGATGTTTAGCAGTATTGCCGTTTCCGTCAACAATTTTGAAATTTTCAAGAGCAGGAACAGGCATATAGGCGAGGGTAGTTACCTCATGCGCCAGCGAATTAAACACAGCAAACGGCTCGCCGAGATTTGCTTGCACGCCGATTTTGTCTGAAATAAACTTAACAGCATCGTCACGCGCTTTTTCGCCTGTTTCAATTATGCTGTCATATTCTTCAAGCAAATCATAATAAACCTCATTTATATGAGAACCGGGAAGCGAATCGTGGAATTGGTTTGTCAATATTTTTTCCCAGCCGTCGTTTATTGCTTCTTGAGGATAGTTGAAACCCATGCTTGAAGCGATTGACGAAAAAAGCTCGGCGTTGCGGTAGAGAATTTCGGAATATCTGTTGCGTTTTTTCAGTTCCGCCTTGGTCGTGTGGACGCCGCGGTGGGCTTCAAGATAAAGCTCGTCCTTCCAAACGGGAATGTCTTTGGCTTTTTCCTTCATACTGTCAAGTGCGTCCTCGATTTTAGCGGGCTTTGTTTCAGGCAAGCCCGGGAAATTTGCGTAACGCTTAACATATTGAAGCATTTCGGCGTCAACACCGCCGCCGCCGTCGCCCCAGCCATAGCAATAAAGCGATTCGCCGACGTTTTCGCGGTCGTTGTAGTTATTCCAGTTCATAAGCAGGTTGTCAGGTTCGACCGTTCCGATGAAATGCGAGGGAGGAACCACGCCGAAAACTCTCGAGCCATCAGGTCCTTCCCACCAAAACGTGTTTGTTTTCCACGGATTTGTGTCGTTCCATGTAACCATTTTGTGAGTAACAAAATATTCAATTCCCGATTTAGCCAAAATTTGCGGCATGGTGTAGCAGTTGCCGAAAACGTCGGGAAGCCAGCAGGTTCGCGGCGTAATTCCGAATTCCTGTTGAATAAAGCGTGTTCCGTATAAAAGCTGTCTTACGAACGATTCGCCGGAAATTAAGTTGCAGTCGGGTTCTACCCACATTCCGCCGATTACTTCCCACCGACCTTCTTTGACGCGCTCTTTAACCTGCTCGTAAATGGCAGGGTAGTGCGTTTTCATTTCCTTATACATAGCAGGTTGACTCTGCGAAAAAATGAAATCGGGAAATTCTTCCATAAGACGAAGTGCCGAAGCGTGTGTTCGTCCGAGTTTTCTGACAAATTCTCTGTAAGGCCAAAGAAAAACGATGTCCAAATGCGAATTGCCCGACAGGTGCAGTTTTCCCGGCAAAGAATATGCGCCGCTTTCGCTTATTTTCTGTTTGATAAATTCAGTTCCCTTGCGAAGCTTTTTCTTAAATTCGACAGGGTCTGAAATATACGGGTCGATATATTGAATCGCCTCAGTCACGACATCACCCAAAAATGAGTAAAGACGCGGGTCAATATCTATCATGAAAATTCCGTTGTATAAAGCACGATAGTCCCAATATGCTTCCTCGATTTCGTCGTCAACGACCGCAAGGTGGGAACATTCAAGCTTTTTGATTTCCGATTCGCCGAAATGCCACATATAATAGGATTCAATCCACAAATCGAGCGTTTCGCCACCCTCGGCACAGAGTGAAATCGGAACGATGTTTCGGAACGGGTCAAGCCCCTGATGGGGAACGCCATTTACATAAACAAGAGAATCGCCGCCGAGATAGAGAAGCAAAACAACCTTTTTGCCTTTCATTTCTTTAGGAACGGTTATTGTCTGTTTAAAAAAGCAGCTTACGTCGTTTCCGCCCCAATGTTCGCCTATTTTAATCGGCTTCCAATCCTCGTCTATGTAGTCATATTCGCCGAGCTTACGAAAATAAGCCTGTCTCATCATCCAGCCGTCAACAGGTGTAAGATGTGTGTAAATTTTGCCTTTCAAATCCTTTAGCTTCATGTCGGCTTGTTCCTCAAAGGTATATGAACGCCTTTGTTTGCCTTTTACTTCCACGCGCCAACGTCCTAAAATGGCGTCGATTCCCTCGGTTGAAAAACTGCTCATTGCCGTTGTCTCCTTTAGAATTTATTTTTGATAAGATTAGTAATTTTTTTAGCATTTGCAGCGAACTCATCATCAGTAGGTTCGCATTTTCCTTCAATTTCGGATAGTATGCCAAAACAATATTTTCCCATTGATTCTTGCCCTTCCAATTTGGGAGTTACATGGTAATGGACGTGTTTTACAAGATCCGAAATGCTTAACAAAAATGTTTTCTTTGCGTTGAATAATTGTTCCAATGCTTTCGAAACATCTGTAATCATTTTGAAAACCGATGCGTTTTCTTATGCTGTCATTTCGGAAATGGACAGCATATGTCTTTTAGGAATAACGACACAATTCCCTTTCCTGTATGGGTATTCATCTAAAATGGCAATGGAATACTCATCCTCCATCAATACATATTTGAAATTGTTGTCTTTCAATCTTTCACAAAATCGACAATCTTCCATGATGTCACCTTTTCTGTCTTTATGTCGAATAATGTTTTTGTTGTTAATTTATGGCTACCTCAATAACAGGTTTTTAGACGTGCCCTTACAATGAAAGCTGAACATTCGCCACATCATTCACCAATTTATCCTCTCCCGCCAAAAAATGCCCCGTTGACGGAATTTTGTCTGTTCTGTAACGCTCGACATCTGTGCTGTTAAAGCTTTCGGAGGGAAGCACCAACGCAAGCTTGCTGTTCTTTTTCAAATTGAAAACCTGAACACCCTGCGAGTTTTTCGAACCGACCGCGTTAATTAACGATGTGTTGAATAACAACGCCTTGTCGGAATCACGAACGGCTGCATAGTCCCTGTCTTCCTTAATATAATCCATATAAACAGGTTTCGATTTGACGGAATACGCATTAATCAGCTTCTTCCTGTTAGTTTTGGTGGCATAGCCGTTCATTTCAATCTTCGCACATTTTCCGTTTTCAAACGCGATGAACATGAAGCCGGAATAATCTGTGACTACGGCAAAGTATATAATCTTCTCGTTTTCCTCTGCGCCCAAAAAGTTCGCCAAATATTCGCCCATGCTGCTCGCCTTGCATTCTGGAAGCTCATAAATGCGCGATTTGTAGACATTTTGCTTGTCCGAGAAAAATAAAATTTCGTTTTTATTTGTTGTGTCAAATTCTTGAATAATTCTGTCGCCGTCTTTTAAATATTGTTCGCCCGACGAACGAAGCGAGGCAAGCGTGATTTTCTTAAAATAACTATGCTCGGTCAAGAATAAGCGAACATTGTAATCGTCAATGAACAGATTCTCGTTTGAAGAACCACGAGCGCTTTCGTCATCAGAGGTGTCGTCTTCAAAAACATAGATAATTTCTGTCATTCGAGGTTTGGCATATTTCTTAATAACATGCTTAAGCTCGTCAATTATAATGCTATTTATTGCCTTGTCGTCAGAAAGTTTTTCTTCGATGTCCTTTACAATGTCTTTAATATTGTTAAGCTCATCCGTTCTTGTAAGTAAATATTCACGGTTAAGGTTTCTCAGTTTAATTTCAGCAATGAATTCAGCTTGAATCTTGTCGATGTTAAACCCATCACAAAGGTTGGGAATAACCTGCTTGTCGTCCTCTGTTTGCCTTATTATGCGAATCGCCTTGTCAATATCCAAAAGGATTTTAGACAAGCCCTCGAGCAAATGCAACTTTTCCCTGTAACGCTCAAGATCATACATTAACCCTCGTCTAACGCAGCTGATTCTAAAAATTAACCATTCGCGAAGAATTTCTCGAACACCCATTGTTCTGGGCTTTCCGTTTATAAGAATGTTAAAATTGCAAGAAAAACTGTCCGTAAGCGGTGTCGCGGCAAACAAACGGCGCATTACAAGCTCCGGGTCGGCCGATTTTCTTATGTCGATTGTAATTTTAAGACCTTCAAGACCTGTTTCGTCACGAACATCGGTTATGTCACGGATTTTTCCTGTTTTAACCAGTAATGTGATTTTATCTATAATGGCTTCAATTGTCGTGCCGTAAGGAATTTCGTAGACATCAATGCAGCTGTTTTTCTTGTCGAAACGATATTTCGCTCTGAGCTTGAGGCTTCCTCTGCCCGTTTCAATGACGCCTTTCATTTCGTTTTCGTTGTAAATATATTGCCCTCCAGTTGAAAAATCGGGCGCAGATATATATTCTGTTAAATCAATGCTGCTGTTTTTGATAAAAGCGATTGTCGCCTCGCAAATTTCCCGCAAATTAAAGCCACAGACAGAGCTTGCCATGCCAACGGCAATTCCGACATTCGGCGTGACAAGAACATTCGGAAAGGTCGTCGGAAAAAGAGCGGGTTCTTTCATAGAGCCGTCGTAGTTATCAACCATGTCAACGGTATTTTTGTTGATGTCTCCGAAAATTTCCTCACATATGCCGTCTAACTTTACTTCCGTATATCTTGAGGCGGCAAACGCCATGTCACGGGAATACCGCTTTCCGAAATTGCCTTTAGAATCGACAAACGGGTGCAAAAATGAAGCGTTTCCGCGCGTCATTCTTACCATTGTTTCATAAATAGCAAGGTCGCCGTGCGGGTGAAGCTTCATTGTTTGCCCGACAACATCGGCAGATTTGCGCCTGTCGCCTTTAAGCAGACCCATGTTATACATCGTGTAGAGAATCTTTCGATGCGCGGGTTTAAAACCGTCAATTTCGGGTATGGCTCGAGACACAATGACACTCATCGTGTAGGGCATGTAGTTTTGTTCCAATGTGTCGGTTATTTTTTGGGGAATATAGTCCACTTTTTTCTCCTAAAGATTATTCGTACATAGGATATTTCGCCGTAAGCGCCGCAACTCTGTCAATCGCCTTATCCTTATTCGCCTCAAAATCAACAACAACCATATGAATAATGTCGGCGATTTCTTCCATGTCGGCTTCGTTCATGCCGCGTGTTGTGACGGCGGGCGTTCCCAAGCGAATTCCCGAAGTGATAAACGGGCTTTGCGGGTCAAAAGGAACGGCGTTTTTGTTGCATGTTATGTGAACAAGGTCAAGGTTCTTTTCGGCTTCTTTACCCGTAATGTTCATGTTTTGAAGATCGACAAGCATCAAATGGTTGTCTGTTCCGCCGCTGACAAGATTAAAGCCGCGCGAGGTAAGACCTTTCGCTAACGCGGCAGCGTTCTTAACCACTTGTTTAGAATAAGCAGTAAAGCTTTCATCGAGAGCTTCTTTGAACGCAACAGCCTTTGCCGCGATTATGTGCATGAGCGGTCCGCCTTGAATCCCCGGGAAAACGGCTTTGTCAATCGCCTTTGCATATTCTTCCTTGCAAAGAATCATTCCGCCTCTGGGTCCTCGAAGTGTCTTGTGAGTCGTTGTTGTAACAAATTCGGCATAGGGAACAGGATTTTCATGCTGTCCTGTCGCGATAAGTCCCGCGATATGCGCGATGTCAACCATCAACAATGCGCCGCATTCTTTCGCGATTTCACTGAATTTCTTGAAGTCGAGCGCGCGAGGATATGCGCTTGCACCTGCGACAATCATTTTCGGTTTGTGTTCGTTTGCCAATTTTCTCAATTCGTCGTAATCTATATATCCTGTTTCTTTATCTACACCATAAGGAATTATATTGAAGTATTTGCCTGAAATGTTAACTGGACTTCCGTGGGTAAGGTGTCCGCCGTGAGCCAAATTCATGCCCATAACCGTGTCGCCGGGGTTAAGCATGGCGAAAAACACTGCCATGTTGGCTTGCGCGCCCGAATGGGGTTGAACATTCGCATGTTCTGCGCCGAAAAGCTCTTTTGCTCTTGAAATCGCCAATCTTTCGGCAACGTCAACCATTTGGCAGCCGCCGTAATAGCGTTTTCCCGGATAACCCTCGGCATATTTGTTTGTAAGAGGCGAGCCCATTGCCGCCATAACTGCCTTAGAAACAAAATTTTCGCTTGCGATAAGCTCGATGTGAAGCCTTTGACGGTTCAATTCGCCCGTGATTGCTTCTGCGATTTCGTTGTCTGCCTTAATGATTTCATTAAAATCGTACATTTCAATTCCCCCGTTGGTAAGAGTCCGCCGAAGATTATTCAAACGGTCTCGAAAAATTTTTAACAATTAATATTATACAAAAAATTCATCAATTGTAAAGAAATAATAAAAATATTCGCAAATTGTTATTGCCCAAAAAAAATATTGTGGTATAATATGGGTAACAAAAAAAATAGGAGATGATTAGATGTATCCTTTCGGAATGTTAGGAATTGCACTTTTATTTGTGGGCATCGTTTTAGTTATGAACGGCGTAAGTGCTTTAGGCAAGATCGACGCTAAATCCACGGCGTTTATGAATTTAGTAACAGGCTTTGTAATTGTATTGGGTAATGTCATAATGCTTGCAAAGGCGGGCGACGCAATTGAATTCCGCAATGTCGCTTCGGGATTTTTATTCGGGTTTACCTACCTGTTCATTGCGGCGAATTATCTTTTGAAGCTTGATTTGAGACCGTTCGGATGGTTTTCGCTGTTTGTCGCAATTTACGCGACCGTAATGGCAATCGACAGCTACAGCCCCGACGACATACGTTTCACTCTTCTTTGGGGCGCATGGGCGCTGTTGTGGCTCGAAGGTTTCCTTGAATTATCTCTGAAATTGAAAATCTCAAAAATATTTCCGTTTTTGTCTATTGCCGAAGGAATTTTCGCGGCGTTCATTCCGTCAATGTTTATGTTGATGGAGAAATGGTAGGAGGAGGATTAGCATGTCGAAAGCATTAATAATAATTGATTATGTAAATGATTTTGTCGCGTCAAACGGCGCGCTTACCTGCGGCGAACCTGCTCAGGTTATTGACGATTATATAGCGACGCTGACAACCGATTTCGCTAAAGATGGGGCATTTGTTGTCATCGCATCGGATCAGCACTCCGCGGGCGATGAATATAGTCCCGAAACCAAGCTTTTTCCTGCGCATTGCATGGAAAACACCGATGGTTCGTCGCTGTTCGGAAAAACAGCGAAAGCTGTTGAAAAAGTCGATTCAAAGCAGATTATTGAAGTGGCGAAATGCAGATATTCTGCGTTCGCGGGAACGAATTTAGACATCAAGTTCCGCGAACGAGGAGTGAAAGATGTTTATCTTGTTGGGGTTTGCACCGACATTTGCGTGTTGCATACCGCTGTTGAGGCATATAATCTCGGATACAACATTTTCGTCTGCGAAAAAGGTGTCGCCAGCTTTAATGCCGACGGACACAAATTCGCGTTGGAACACATGAAAAGCGCGATGGGTGCTACGATAATTTAATTAACAATTCTTCAATGTTTTCGGCTATGGCTTCCGCACCTGCGCTTTCAAGCTCTTCACGCGAACCATAGCCGTAAGTGACACCGATGCTGTGAACGGCGGCTTCTTTCGCGCCATTAATGTCGTGTTCACGGTCGCCGATCATTACACAGTTTTTGTTGCGAATAGGGTCAAGAAAGTCTAAAGCGAAGTTTATAACATCGCTTTTTTTGCTTCTTGTGCCGTCAAGCTCACTTCCTGCGGCAAAATCAAAATAATCTTTCAACTCAAACCGTTCTAAAATTTTTTCGGCGAAAAAATATGCCTTTGAAGTGGCGACCGCCAAGATGTTTCCTCTTTTTTTTAATTCGCCGAGCAATTCATGAATTCCCGGATAGACCTCATTTTCCCAAATGCCTGTTTCAGCGAAATATTCTCGGTATTTCGCGACGGCAAGCTCCGCCTTTTCCTCAGAAAACCCATAATGGCTTTTAAAAGAATTGCGCAGCGGCGGTCCGATGAATTTTCGCAGGGTTGCAGAGTTTGATTCTATTCCGAAATGTGAAAGAGCATATTTTGCCGAATTTATTATTCCCGCTTGCGAGTCGGTGAGCGTTCCGTCCAAATCGAACAAGCAAATATCATATTTCATTATTAATCACAATCCTTATAAATTGAATTCGAATAAAATTCTATAACAAATTATAATTTTAATCAACAAAAAACTGTGGAAATCGTTTCAAATTTATGGTAGAATTGAATTTAGGTTACATCTAAGAACCTTATTTCGCACACTTTTGATTTTAAAAAGCCCCGAACCCGGTCTTTTTTTAAATCAAAAGCGGCTCAATAACAGGTTTTCAGACGTGCCTTTACAGGGAGGGTTGCGTGTGTTTAAGAGAATTGTAATAAAGATAAGCGGCGAGGAACTTGCAGGCGACGGTCATGATCAATTTGACGATAAGGTGATAAACCGAATAGTCGGCGAAATTCTCGACATTAAGGGTAGAGGCGTTCAAATTACGGTGGTGGTCGGCGGCGGAAACTTCTGGCGCGGGCGCGATGCCAAACCGACTATGGACAGAGTGAAAGCAGACCAAATCGGAATGCTTGCAACGGTGATGAACGCGATTTATTTGGCGGAAGCGTTTAGAGAACGCGGAACAGATGCGGTTATAATGACGCCGATAATCGTCGGAACAGTAACAGAACAATTCAACATGGATAAAGCGAAAAAATATCTTGATTCGGGTGTGATTCTGATTTTCGCAGGTGGAACGGGACATCCGTTTTTCTCGACAGACACAATCGCCGCAATCAGAGCGGCAGAACTTTCCGCCGACGCCATTCTCTATGCGAAGCCGGTTGACGGCGTTTATGATTCCGACCCGAAAAACAACCACAAGGCGCGCAAAATTCCTAAACTTTCTTATAATGACATTTTAAAAAATGATTTAAAAGTAATCGACCTTACGGCAGCTCAAATTTGTGACGAACAGCATATAAAAAGTGTTATATTCAAACTCAGCGAGCCGGGTGGAATCATTTGCGCGGCGACCGGGAGTGAGGAAGAAATTTATAATATCGGAACTATCGTAGATTGTTAAGTAAGCGATGATTAATAGACCTGTCCTGAAACCCTAAACTTTACCGAACCAATTTTTGTCCCGTCTTGACCGGCAATGGTTTTTCGTGGTGTTTGCGAAAAACCATGAGAGGGGAAAAAGGACTGAAAAATTGTGTGAGGTAGTTTCAGGACAGGTCTAATATAAACAAGAAAGGAAGATTTTTATGTTACCTCAAATCAAACCTTATGAAGAAAAAATGCAAAAAACGGTCGCTGCTCTCGACGCAGAATTGAGTACAATTCGTGCAGGGCGCGCCAATCCTCACGTTTTAGACAAGCTTACCGTTGATTATTACGGAACACCCACGCCGATCAGCCAAGTCGGAAACATTTCGGTTCCCGAGGCTCGCGTGTTACAAATTCAACCGTGGGATGCTACTGTCTTGAAAGCAATTGAAAAGGCGATTCAATCCTCAGACATCGGAATTAACCCGTCAAACGACGGCAAAATCGTAAGATTGGTGTTTCCCGAACTTGACGAAGACCGCCGCAAGGGCTTGACGAAGGACGTCAAGAAATATGGCGAGGATTCTAAAATCGCAATTAGAAACATTCGCCGTGACGCGGTTGATTCTTTTAAGAAGATGGAGAAAAAACACGAAATTCCCGAGGACACTCTTCTTGACCTTGAAGATGAAATCCAAAAGGAAACAGATAAAAAAATCGCCGAGATAGAAAAAGTCGTTGACGCGAAGAATAAGGAAATAATGTCGATATAATGGGAAACGATTCCGATAAACTGATTTTGCCCGAGCACATCGCGATTATAATGGACGGAAACGGCAGATGGGCGAAAAAGCGTTTTTTAACAAAAAATGCAGGACACCGAGCAGGGGCACAGGCGTTAAACAAGCTGACTGAAAAAATGAACGCGGCAGGATTTAAAATTCTGACCGTTTATGCGTTTTCCACGGAAAACTGGACACGCCCACCGTCTGAGGTTGAGGGAATAATGCAGCTTCTCAGAGAGTATATTCAGCGTTATATTGACGACAGCAAGAAAAACAATTGGCGGCTGGATGTTATAGGCGATTTATCAAAGCTTGACACCGATTTGCGCGAAAAAATTGAATATTTGCGGGAATTGACACGTGACCACGATGGCATACGCTTGAACATCGCACTTAATTACGGCGGGCGCGATGAAATTGTGAGGGCAACTAAGACAATCGCAGAAAAAGCGGCTAAAGGTGAGTTGTCATCAGAGAACATAGACGAAAATGTTTTCGCATCGTTTCTCGACACGGCAGGTCAACCCGACCCGGATTTATTGATTCGCACAAGCGGCGAGTTAAGGTTGAGCAACTTTATGCTGTGGCAGATGTCTTATGCCGAAATTTGCTGTATTGACAAGCTGTGGCCCGATTTTACGATTGATGATGTCATGAAAGCCGTGCAGGAGTTTCAAAGAAGAGACAGACGCTACGGCGGAAGGAAGAAATAGAAGATGTTAAAACGCACGTTAACAAGCATAGTAGCGTTGCCGATTCTTGCGGCGGCGGTGGTGTTCGGGGATTTGCCTCTCAAGCTGCTCGTTTTTGCGCTTGTCGCAATAGGAATGGTCGAATTATACGGCGCATTGGGCGGCGGAAAATTGAAAATAATTCACTACGTAGGATTTGTTTTTGCAGCGGTTTATCTTCTGCTTATTGACAAGCTTAACAACACGAACACGATGACGATTATTTTAATATCGTTCATGCTGTGCGTTTCGACTATGCTTGTAATTTTTCATAAAACAATAAATATCGTTGACTGCGCCGAAACATTTTTTGGATTTTGTTATGTGGCGGTTTTAATGTCAACGATTTATCTTATCAGACAGTTCGAGCCGAACGGAAGCATCATTGTTTGGCTTGTTTTCATCACGGCGTGGGGAAGCGACACCGGCGCCTATATTTTCGGGTGGCTGTTCGGCAGACACGGGCGGCACAGACTCATTCCCTCTTTAAGCGCAAAAAAAACGTGGGAGGGCGCTGTCGGCGGTGCTTTGACCGCGACCGTGCTTTCATTGCTTTACGGATTTGTTTTAAACAGATTTTTCCCAAACGAAGAGCCGATGAGCATGCTTGTTTTTGGAATTGTCGGTGCTTTCGGCGGAATTTTTTCACAGTTTGGCGACCTTACCGCTTCGGCGATTAAACGCCACACGAATATTAAGGATTTCGGGAAGTTGCTTCCCGGGCACGGTGGAATTTTGGATAGGTTTGACAGCGTTTTGTTTACTTCACCTGCGGTTTTTTTGGTTATGCTGATAATGATGTAAAACAGGAGAAATCGGGTATGAACATTAACAAAGTCTGTGATTTCCTTTTACAAAATGCGGGCCCAAGCATTACATACAGAATAAAAAAAGATATTATCGGAGATATTTCTTTGGATGAGGAGCAAGCATTGCAAAGAAAAATTCTTCAGGAAAAAGATATGAAGTATATCTTTGAAAATAAACAATCGGATGGATGGTTAGGCACTTGTTTCCACTCGAGAATACGTGGAGCGAAGAATTTTGATGTTTGTGAAACCGCGTTAAGATTCATTGCGGAAAAAGGAGTAAAGCTTGATCATCCGATTTTTAGCGGTGCAATGAATGCTTATTTAACCAGAGATAAGTTTGACCCGATTTATGATGGATTTGGGAATTTAGATGATGATTATAAGGGCACGTCTAAAAACCTGTTATTGAGGCACTTTTGCTTTTGAAAAAGACCGGGTTCAAGGTCTTTTTCAAAAGCAAAAGTGTGCGAAATAGGGTTTTTAGAGGTAGCCATAAATATCCATGCATGGGATTTTGGCTTGTTCGCAGTTCCGGAATTGCAAGAATAGGGTATGAAAACTCAATAGACATTTCTAAAGATGTCAATTATTCATTAAATAGCTTTTTGAATCTCTTGAATTATAACAGCATTGATGACATTGTTTTGAAAAGTAAAAACGGAAAATACTATTTTAAAGAAAATTTACTGTGGTCGTGTAATTATCATTTGAAAATATTGGCATTTACAAAATCATGGCGAACGACTGAAAATATTAAACAGCTTGCAAGAGCAGTTGAGCATTTATTGTCATTCCCCACATTTGGTCGTCCTGTTTATACAAAAATTAAAAGCTATTATGCGTCGCCATGCGATGCGTTTATAAATCCTGTCGAGCCCTTTAATTCATCAAAAGTAAAAGGTGCATGGTTTGATAAAATGGAATTATTTGCACGTTGCGGAATTATTCCATTTTCAAAACGGCTGTTAAACGAGGTTCTCATGTTAAAGGAAACAATAGATAATAATAGCATTTGTCAAGCTTATGTTGATGAATCATATTATAAAAATTGGGGAGCATACAGCGGTTTAAAATTAGAAGAAAATTGGCGAACAGAAACAAAAAAGCGATGTGATATTACTTTCAGGGCATTAATGATTATAAACTATGCTGAAGAGGACATATAAATGAAAAAAATCTCAATTTTAGGCAGCACAGGCTCAATCGGGAAACAATCAATTGAGGTTGTGAAAGCCACAAGCTGCGCCGAGGTTATCGGGCTTGCGGCAGGAAGAAACATCGAACTTTTATATGAACAAATAACACAGCTTCGCCCCAAAGTCGTGAGCGTTCTTGACGGCAAAGATGCGGAAACTCTTTCCGAAAGGTTGCGTCAAAACGGCTTAGAGACGGAGGTTCTTTGGGGTGTTGACGGAAATATAGAGATTGCAAAGCTTGCCCAAACCGACATTGTGCTAAATGCAATGCTTGGTTTCAGCGGGCTTCTTCCGACGATTGCGGCGATAAAAGCAAGAAAAGACATTGCAATTGCAAACAAAGAAACCTTGGTCGCTGCGGGGGAAATTGTTACTTCGCTTGCAGAAGCAAACGGCGTTAAGTTGTTGCCTGTTGACAGTGAACATTCGGCGATTTTTCAATGTTTGCAAGGAAACAAATCATTTGAAAAAATTTATCTTACGGCTTCGGGCGGTCCTTTCAGAGGCAAAACTTTCGCAGAGCTTGAGAAAGTCACAGCCGACGACGCTTTGAAACACCCGAATTGGAACATGGGAAGAAAAATCACAATAGATTCGGCGACATTAATGAACAAAGGGCTTGAATATATCGAGGCGAAATGGCTTTTTAATGTTTCCGAGCGGTCGCAGATTGAAATTTTGGTTCACCCTCAAAGCGTAATCCATTCGATGGTTCAGTTTTGCGACGGGGCGGTTCTTGCACAGCTTGGTGAACCGGATATGCGCGTGCCGATTCAATATGCGCTGACTTACCCCGAACGGGTTCAAAACGATTTTGAACGTGTTGATTTTGCCCAAATAAAGACGCTGACCTTTGAAAAGCCCGATTATGTGAATTTTCCGTGCTTAGAGCTTGCAATCGGCGCGATTGAAGAGGGCGGGGCGTGTCCTGCCGCGATGAATGCGGCGAACGAAGCGGCGGTCGAAAGGTTTTTAAACAACGAAATTGGATTTAATGACATACCTCGTTTAATAGATTCGGCGATGTCGGCATATAATATAAAATTCAAGACAAACCGAGCCGATTGCGCGGAGGATATTTTTGCCGCAGACGAGTTTGCTCGGGGTTTTGTAAAATCAAGTCTAAAATAAGAAAATCGGAGGGTAACATCAATGTCAATAGCCATAGCAATACTTATTTTTTGCGTAATAATTATCATACACGAGATAGGTCATTATATTACGGCTCGTTTAAGCGGCATAATGGTTGAAGAATTCGCGATAGGAATGGGTCCTAAAATCTTCTCCAAAAAGCGTGGTGAAACGGTTTGGTCGATTAGATTGTTTCCCATTGGCGGTTTTTGCAAAATGCTTGGTGAAGATGAAGAGAATAAAGAACCGCGCTCGTTTAATTCTGCACCCGTGTGGAAGCGAATGATCGTTATTTCGGGCGGAGTTATAATGAATATAATTCTTGCCCTTATAATCGCAAGTGCAATTATTTTAATCGGCGGAAAAGATGTTCCCGCACATCCTTATATAAGCAAGATAACGCCGAATTCGGCGATGGAAGAGGCGGGATTGCTTGCCGGCGACAAGTTTATGAATGTAAACGGAGCTGAAATAAAAACAATGGATGAAATGGAAGCGGCACTTGCAAATGCGGCGGAAGCTCCGTATACGTTTGTCATAGAACGTGATGGAAAGCAAATGCAATTTGAAGTGGTGCCAAGACTCATGGCTGACGGAGCAGGGAATGAAAGTCTTTTCTTCGGGTTTACGAAAGGCTATTCCGAAAGACAAAAGGTCGGCTTTTTCGAGTCTGTAAAGTTGGGTTTTGAGTACAATGTATATATAATAAAAATGACCTACGGCTCGCTTGTGGATCTGGTAACGGCAAAACTCGGATTGAAAGAGCTGTCGGGACCGATAGGCATTGTAAGTTTAATCAGCGACGGTTATCAAGAAAAATCCAAGGAAAGTCCAAAAGCACTTTTGGAATTTATACTTGAGGTTATCGCTGTCATAAGCGCAAACCTGGCAGTAATGAATTTCCTGCCGTTACCTGCGCTTGACGGCGGAAGAATGATTTTTCTTATTATTGAAGCGATAAGAAGAAAACCGATTAACCGTGATAAAGAGGGGCTTGTTCATTTTGTTGGGTTTGTTCTTTTGATGATTTTTGCGGTGGTGGTTGCGTTCAGCGATGTTTTTAATTGAGATTGGAATTAATTGACCATGAAAAAAACAAAAATAATTAAAATAGGCGGAATTGAAATAGGCGGAGGAAATCCTGTCGCCATTCAGTCAATGACAAACACCGACACCCGCAATGTTGGCTCGACTTGCGCCCAGATAGCGGCGCTTAAAGAAGCAGGCTGTGAAATTGTGCGTGTCGCAGTGCCCGATTTGGCGGCGGCGAAAGCGATTTTTGAAATCAAGAAGAAAATTGAAGTTCCGCTTGTTGCCGACATTCACTTTGACTACAAACTGGCGCTCGCGGCAATTGAAAGCGGATGCGATAAGCTTAGAATTAACCCGGGAAACATAGGCGGCGTCGAAAATGTTAAGCTTATTGCAGAAGCGGCGGGAAAGAAAAACATTCCCATTCGTGTCGGCGTAAACGCAGGCTCTCTGGAGCGTGAAATTTATAAAAAACACGGCGGGGTTACAGCCGAGGGGCTTGTCGAAAGTGCGTTGGGACAGGTTGAAATTCTTGAAAAACAAGGCTTTGACAACATAGTGGTCGCCGTGAAAACACACAGCGTTCCGATGAACATTAGTGCATACATGATGTTAGCAGAACAAACGAATTATCCGATACATATAGGCGTAACGGAAGCAGGCGGCGTTTTTGCCGGTTCGATTCGCTCGGCGGTCGGAATCGGCGCATTGCTTGCCGACGGAATCGGCGACACGATGAGGGTTTCACTAACGGGCGATCCGTTGGAAGAAGTGCGGTGTGCCAAAGAGATTTTAAAATCGCTTGAGTTGCGCAAATTCGGTGTTGAAATAATTTCCTGCCCGACGTGCGGCAGAACGGAAATTGACTTGGCGAGGCTTGCCGATGAAGTTGAGAAACGCTGCGCCGATGTCAAAAAGAATATTAAGGTCGCGGTGATGGGTTGTGTCGTGAACGGTCCGGGGGAAGCGCGCGATGCCGACGTGGGTGTTGCAGGCGGAAAAGGCAAGGCCGTGCTGTTTAAAAACGGCGAAACTGTCGGCACAGTTGACGAAACGAATGTCATCCAGGAATTGATGGCTTTGATTGAAGGTTATTAGACTTCTTGCGAAAGGCGCGGGTGAACTGTGAGGAAAATTCAATCATTGGACGAGCTTGAAATGCCGCAAAGACACAGGGATTTCCTCGAACAATTCTTAAAAAATGTTTCGGGGATTTCGTGCCGTAAAAAAATAGAAAGACTAATCTTGTTCGGAAGCTGCGCAAGAGGGAACGCGACAGAGTTGAGTGACATTGATTTGGCGGCGTTAGGTGAAAGCATAGACGATGAAACGCTTTGGGAGCTTTACGACTGTGTTCCGGAATATGTGCCGGGAAGTTATGTTGAAAACGATATTCTTACGCTTACGAATAAACAATATATTGATAATTTAAATTCCTTTGGAATGGTGCAGAAATACATTGAAAAGGATGGGGTTGATTTGAGTGGATTACTATGAAAACGCCTTGAAGTGGCATAAAAGTGCTGAGTTTTCGATTGAAGGCGGGTTTTATCAGCAATCTGTTTCGCAATCTTGCTTGGCAGCAGAGCTGTTTTTGAAATCTGTATTAATTGTTATTCAACCCAAAAGTGAATTAGATAAATCACATGACACTTTGGGGATATTTAATGTAATCGCAAGGAAATATCCTACAGATAAGGATGTGCTGTCGGGTGTTCGCATGTGCAGAAAATATTTCACAGAATCGCGTTATCCTTATAACGGCGGAGAGGTGTATACAGAAGAATTTGCGCGGCAGTTTTTGGAGTACGTGGAAAATGTAAAGGATTATGTTGATAACGAGTGCAACGGAGGGTGCAATTGATGCAAAAAGACTGGCTGTTTTCCGATGAAAATAATGTTTGTCATTTCAGAACGGCAGGCATATTGCTAAGAAACAACAAAATATTGGTTCAAAGGGAAAAAGACAGCAATGAATATGCCTTGCCCGGCGGTCATGTTTATATAGGTGAAACTTCCGAAAAAACGCTTGTCAGGGAATTTAAGGAAGAAACAGGAGCAGATATTTTATGCGACCGTCTTGCCTGGGTTGAAGAGTTTTTTTGGAAATGCGGCGATAAAGACGCTCACGGAATATGCTTTTATTATCTAATATCATTGAAAGAAGAATCCGATATTCCCGATGATTATTTTGAATCGCAAAAAGATAATTGCGAAATTTTGCTTATGTGGGTTTCGATTGACGAAATGAAAAAACTGACGATTTATCCTGAATTTATCAAAGAAAAAATTGATAACATCTCGGAAAATATTGAACATATGGTGAGGAAAACAATTTGAATAATTTAGAAAATGACGTTGACAAATATTTAAAAAACGCAAAAGTTAGCAATGTTACGGTTAATTCAAAAGAAAAGCAGATGATAATGGACATTGCCCTGACAGAAATAATTGACGAAAAGGCAGCGACGGCGCTGAAAGACAATGTGCTTTCGCTGTTTCCTTTTCTTAACGATGTTCGTTTTAATTTTTCGTATGAAACGAGAGGACAAGCCCTGTCAGAAACGATTAAAACATGCAAACAAGGAATTTTGTCGGCGGTCAAAATCGAAAGCCCTGTTTGTGCAGAAATGATGTCGGGTTCGGAATGGCGTTTTGACGATAATGAAAGGGTTTTAGATATAATCGTTTCGCCGAACACATCTTTCTTGCTTATGAAAAAGGGAATCGGCAGATTTATTGAAAAACTGATTGGGCTCAATTTGGGCGAAAGTGTACGGGTTGAATTTAAAGAAGATGGTGCTGCAATTGAACCTATTGTTCACGCTGTGAGACATGTTCCGACAGAAGCAGAGTATGCTGTAACGAAAAACAAACCGGCCTATTCGCCGAAGCCTGCCGCTAAGACTTGGGATTCCAATAATGTAAAAAAAGGCAGCGGCGGCGGGCGCAGAGGGGTTAAGGTCTCTTCAGAGATTAAAGGTGTTTTGACGAAGCTTTCCGAGGAAATAACCGACGGCGATTCTATTGTTATTGACGGCATGATTTTCAACATGGATAAACGCGAAACAAAATCGGGAAAGCTGTTGTTTACACTTGATATCTCAGACGGAAGCGGTGCAATTACGGTCAAGTTTTTCATCGAACCTGATAAATTCACGGAAGAATTTGAGTCGCTTATAAAAAAAGGAAGCACGGTGAGAGTGTCGGGCAGAACACAGTATGATGACTATTCAAAAGAAACAAACATCATGGCGAACGAATTTGCTCCGGGTACCTACAGAAAGACCGCAAGGCAGGACGATTATGACGGTCAAAAGCGTGTCGAGCTTCATTTGCACACGAAAATGAGCAAAATGGACGCGACAAACACCGCCGAGGATTACATAAAACGCGCGAAAGAATGGGGGCACACAGCCCTTGCAATAACCGACCACGGCGTTGTTCAGGCTTTTCCCGACGCCTATTCTGCGGCGAAAAAAGCCGGAATTAAAGTTCTTTACGGCACAGAAGCCTATCTTGTTGATGACGCGGAAACAATCGTTAAAATGCCTGCTGATAAAACGCTGAACGATGAATTTGTCGTTTTTGATGTCGAAACAACTGGTCTGAACAAGCATTCCTGCCGAATAATCGAAATAGGCGCTGTGAAAGTCGTTGGCGGAAAAACAGCCGAAACATTTTCGGCATTTATAAACCCCGGTTCGCTTCTTCCCGCCGAAATAATCAAGCTTACGAAAATAACAGACGACATGCTTAAAGACGCGCCGAATGAAGAAGTCGTTTTGAAAGAATTTCTCAATTTTGTCGGCGATTTGCCTGTTGTCGCGCACAATGCACGTTTTGACACCGGTTTTATTTCCGCCGCCGCCAAAAGAATAGGTCAGCGCTTCGGAAACACTTCCTTATGCACGGTTGAAGCGTCGAGAGTTTTGTTGCCTGATCTGCCTAACCACAAACTTAACACAGTTTGCAAAGGATTGGCTGTTTCGCTTAAAAACCATCACCGCGCCGTTGAAGACGCCGCGGCGACAGCACAGGTTTTCATAAAATTGTGCAAGAAATTTAAAAAAGCGGGGGTTGAAAGCCTGCTTGATGTGAACGATTATGCGCGTGATAAAGTGGGCGTGAAAAATTTGAAATCCTATCATGCCGTTGTTTTCGCAAAAAACATGACAGGGCTTAAAAATTTATATGAAATAGTTTCGCGGGCGCATTTAGAGCATTACGCCAAAACGCCGAGATTACCCAAAAGCGTTTTTTCTCGTTTGAAAGAAGGTCTTATAATCGGAACAGCGTGCGAAGCGGGTGAGTTTTATCAGGCAATTTTGGGTGGCGCTTCCGAAGAAATTATAGATAATCTTGCCGATTTTTATGATTATTTTGAAATTCAGCCTCTCGGAAACAACGAATATATGCAGAGGGAATGCATAGTCAATTCCAAAAAACAGCTTGAGGACATAAACAAAAAAATTGTTGAACTCGGCGAGAAATATAATAAACCTGTCGTTGCGACCTGTGACGTGCATTTCATCGACCCTGAGGACGAGATTTACAGAAGAATTATTATGGCGGGCGAGGGTTATTCCGACGCCGATTTGCAAGCGCCGCTGTTTTACCGAACGACAGAGGAAATGCTTAAGGAATTTTCCTATTTAGGCGAGAAGAAAGCGGAAGAAGTCGTAATTACAAACACGAATTTAATCGCTGATATGTGTGAAGAAATGAAGCCTGTCCCCGAGGAAATGTGTCCGCCGGAAATTCCGGGTGCAAAGGAAGAGCTTGAGCAAATGACGATGAAACGGGCGGAAGAACTTTACGGCAATCCGCTTCCGAAAATTGTCGCTGAGCGAATTGAGCGCGAAATTGTTCCGATCAAGGATAACGGCTATGCCGTGATGTATATGATTGCTCAGAAACTGGTTAAAAACTCGATGGATAACGGCTATCTTGTCGGCTCGCGCGGTTCTGTCGGCTCGTCTTTCGTCGCGACCTTGGTCGGAATAACCGAAGTCAATCCACTTCAGCCGCATTATTATTGCTCGAATTGTCAATATTCTGATTTTGACTCGCCCGAGGTTTCGGAATATTTAAAAGCGGGGGCGTCGGGCTGTGACATGGAAGATAAGGATTGCCCGAATTGCGGTCAAACACTTAACAAAGACGGTCACAACATACCGTTCGAGGTTTTCCTCGGTTTTGACTGCGAAAAAGTGCCCGATATTGACTTGAACTTCTCTGGCGAATATCAATCAAAAGCGCACGATTATGTAAAGGAGCTTTTCGGTGAGGATTACGTTTTCAAAGCGGGAACAATCGGCACACTGGCAGAAAAAACCGCCTATGGTTATGTAAAAAAATATATGGACGAGAGAGGTGTCCCCACCCGAAATGCCGAAATAAACAGGCTTGTCGCAGGCATTGCAGGGCTGAAGAAAACCACGGGGCAGCACCCGGGAGGAATGGTCGTTCTTCCTAAGGGAAGAAGCATTTATGAATTTTGCCCTGTTCAGCGACCCGCCGACAAAACAGAATCCGACACGATTACAACGCATTTTGATTTCAACTCGATGCACGACACATTGTTGAAATTGGACATGCTCGGGCACGATGTTCCGACGATTATAAGAATGCTTCACGACATGACGGAAATCGACCCACGCGACATTGATTTAGGCGACAAGGAAACGCTGTCGCTCCTCACCTCACCCAGAGCGCTCGGTGTTTCGTCGGAGGAAATCAATTGCGAAACAGGCACGTTCGGCTTGCCTGAGCTTGGAACAAATTTTGTAAGACAAATGTTGATGGAAACACAGCCGTCGTCGTTCGCCGAGCTGGTCGGAATTTCGGGATTGTCGCATGGAACAGACGTTTGGACGAACAACGCGCAGGATTTGGTCAAGGAGGGAACCGCCACACTTAAACAAATTGTCACAACACGCGAAGACATAATGAACTACCTGATAAGCAAAGGAGTCGCAAAACAAGCGGCGTTCACGATTATGGAAAAAGTAAGAAGAGGCAGAGGAGTGAGCGCCGAGGAAGCAAAGATGATGGCGGACGCGGACATTGCCGAATGGTACATCGAATCGTGCCGCAAAATTCAATATCTTTTCCCGAAAGCACACGCCGTGGCCTATGTTACGATGGCGGTTAGAATCGGCTGGTTCAAAATTCACCACCCGCAAGCGTTTTACGCCGCATGTTTTTCGGTTAAAGCAGAGGATTTTGATTATGAAAAAATGTGCAAGGGAATTAACGCCGCCAAAAACGAAATAAAAAGAATTAATTCGCTCGGTAAGGAAGCGACGGCGAAAGACAAAAACAGCGTGATTCTCTTGGAAATCGTGATAGAAATGTACGCAAGGGGCTTGCAGTTTGCCCAGCTTGATTTATACAAATCGACAGCCGATAAATTCACAATAACCGAAGACATGAAGCTTTTGCCGCCGCTTTGCGCGGTTCAAGGGCTTGGTGGAAGTGCCGCGCAAAGTGTAGTTGAAGCAAGAGAGGACGGCGAGTTTATTTCTGTTGAAAATTTTAGAGAAAGAACGAAAATCAATAAAACTGTTATAGAAATGATGAAAGATAACGGAATTATGGCGGGAATAAGTGACACAAATCAAGTGAGCTTGTTCGACCAAATTTAGAACAAGTGTTATTAAACAAACCTCCGGCATATACTTATTACACGAGCGAATTTATCGCCGTTACAAAAGTTGTGTCGGGGGTTTTATATGCAAAAGACTCAAATTTTCTTAAAAAGAATTTCAATGGGATTAATAGCGTCGGTTGTCATTTTGACCGCCGTTTTTGTTTATAACAGAAAGGTTCTGCCTGCCGAACTGTTTTTATATGAAACGATGCCGTTTTACGGCTATAATGAAGACGGCGCAATCAGCAAGCTGTTTGCGATAGGCGAAAAAGCGGTTGAAAATGAAAAGATTTACGCCGCAGAAGACATCGTGAATGTTTTTGTAGGCGACAAAAGCGAGGAGACAACAAAAGCAAACGAAAGCGTTTCAAGAATCGAGCAGTCAGAAAACACGGGTGATTATGACATAGTCGGAACTACCATAATCTCCTATCAAGGCGAGACAGAATCGGGCGAAACTGAAATAATTGAAAAGCACGAGCCCGAAATAATTGCGCCGTTTCATGCCGAATGGCTTTCCGATTTAGATTTTGTCCGAAAAAATTTTTATTCGGTGGAGAAATATACTGAGCTTACTTCCGCCGATTTCGACGGAAAACGGTTCGCCGAAATGGATTTGAAAATAACCACGGACGGCAACGAACCTAAGATTTTAATTTTCCATACGCATATGTATGAGGCTTATTCGGACAGCAATCCCGAAAATTTATATCAAGGGGTTTATGGTTTGGGTGAAGAGCTTTGCCGAGTTTTATATGATAAATACGGCATTGTCGCGCAACATCACAACGGGCGCTTTGACGTTGTGAGCGGCAAAACAGGAATCACCGACGGTGCTTATGAGCGAATGGAGCCTGAAATTCAAAGGGTGCTTGACGAAAATCCGAACATAGAAGTCGTAATTGACATTCACCGTGATGGTGTGGGCGAAAGCGTTAAATTGGAATCGATAATAAACGGGCAAACCGTCGCGCCCATTATGTTTGTGAACGGTCTTTCTAAAATTTATTCAAAAGGAACTCTCGAACCGATTTATTCGCTTCCAAACCCGCATTTGTCGGAAAATTTGGCGTTTTCATTCCAAATGCAACTTGCGGCGAGCGAGCTTTATCCCGGGCTTATGCGGCGGATTTACATTAAGCCCTATCGCTATAGTCTGAACATGAAACCGAAATCACTTCTTGTGGAAATCGGCGCACAAACCAACACCTATGCCGAGGCGTTAAGGTCTGTCGAGCCGTTGGCAGATATTTTAGCTAAAGTTGTATTGAAATAAAGCTTTCGGTAAATAATAGCTTCATGTTGATAAAATATTTAGTTTTCGGAGTGGTTGGTTGGTGCATGGAAATCGTCTGGACGGGTCTGAGTTCGCTTTTAAGGCGTGATTACCGCCTTGTAAGCAGCACCTCGATTTGGATGTTTTTTATATATGGAATGGCGGTTTTTCTCGAACCTGTCTGTGATTTTGTGACTGATATGCCGTTGGTTATTCGCGGAGGTGTTTATGTTTTGTGTATTTTTGCGGCAGAATATATCACGGGATGGGTGTTGACAAAATTGAATCTGTGTCCATGGGACTATTCAAGCGCAAAATTTAATATAAGAGGAATAATACGGCTTGATTACGCGCCGGTATGGTTTGTCGCGGGGTTGATTTTCGAGTTTGTTCACAGGAAATATACGTGATTTCTGCGGAGAAGGGGGAATTACGCCCAAACGTGGCTTCTATACCCCATCGCGTTAAACACGTCGGTTATTTCTTCGATTTTGCCGAAGTATTCATTGTCGGAAAGGTTGTTGATTTTTATGATTTCTCTTATAATCAATAAAATTCTGTAGCAATTCTTTTCTATTTCTTCTCTTGAGGCGAAAGGCACGCCTTTATAACTTTTGCTTATTTTTTTACTGCTTGAAGCAAGCTTCAAAATTTCTTTCATAATTTTGGATTCGGCTTTATTTTGTTCGTTTTCAGTCTTTGTAAACTTCACAAATAATCTGAAAAGGCTCATTCTTTCTAAAAACGGAATTTCAAATTTTCCCACCTCCGCCAATTCGTAATATAGCATTTCCGTTTTACATTAACAATGTCAAAGCTAAAAACACGATTGAAACGTTCGCGATTTTTAGCTTTGACATTGTTAGTAAAACAGGGAAATGCTATAGTTTGTCGGAATCGCGATGTTTTCGGCGCAAGCTTCAATGTCAAGATTCAACGTTTCTCTTATTTCTTTAACGTTTTTGCCGAAAGTTATTCTGCGTTTGCAATCATCAAATCCGTCAGTCATAATAAACAACCCTTTCTAAAGCGTTCTTACGTTGAAAAAGATCTTTAATCAAGACGAAATAGCGCGTGCTTCAAGCGCATTTTGGCGAAGATTAAAGTCTGTTTTCAACTTGAACGCTTCTAAAGCTGTTTTACTTGAAAACAGTCTAAGAGCGAGTCGAAATGGCGCGGATTCAAGCGCCTTTTCGGCGAAGTTCGAAGCGATTTTCAAGTTTAACTGCTTCTACTGCGCTCGGCGGAAAGGGTTTAGCTCTCCGCCGGGCTTTCAGCGTTCTTTGGAATACATAAAAGTCGCCGAGTAAGACCGATGGCTTTGAAAACCACCGAATTACCCGACGACAACTCGTTTAGGATTGCTCCTAATATCCCCAAAAGAACGCTTACCCTCTTTAGCATTGTACATAGTGTGAATAAAAGACTTGAAAATGAAGAAGACACTGTGTATAATGGGGAGGGTTGCAGTAGCGGATTTTTCCGTTGGCGGGTAAGGTCTGTTCTTACCTGTCACCCTGTCGAAGTTCCTGCTTCGGCGGGGTGCTTGCAACCTTTTTGTATTGATTCTATTAAAAAACATATTTTTTGTTTGTGCAATATGTTTTTTAAGTTTTTAGTAAGCTTTTGAATTTCATCTCAAGATGCGCATTCCTGAAAACTTCTGCTGCGGCGTAAAGTGTGTTTGAATCGGCTTCGGATAGGGTGAAAGTGAAAAGCTTTCCAATGTCATTGTTTAATATGTAGGAAGCGGAATATCTCGCGGCTTCCGTAAACGGACGAACGGGTGTTGAACCGACACATTCGCGGCAAACAAGACCCTCTTCACCGAAAAACAAACTCCCTGTGATTGATTCCCCACAACCGGAACATTTCTCGGTTTCGGGCGAATAACCCTCAAGCTGTAAAAATTTAAATTGAAAAACAGCCGACGCCAGCTTTGGCGGAACGGTCTGTTTTGATAATGCGAAAAGGGTTCTGTACAGAAGAGCTAAAACGTCTGATGCGGGCATTTCGGGGTAGATTAACTTGTCTGTCATTTCGGCGAAAAACGCGGCGTGGCAGAGCGAATCAAAATCTGTTCTAAGCTCGTAAAAATTTTCCAACAGATGAGCTTGCGTGACAGAATAGAAGCCCTTGCCGACAAAAACGACAAATTCCGACAGGCAAAAAGGTTGAATCGCCGCCAAAAATTTGCTGCCGGGTTTTCTTGCGCCTCTTACGCTGAGGTTAATCTTGCCGTGTTCGTGAAGAAGCACTGTGACCATCTTGTCAGACTCGCCGACGTGTGTTTCCTTCAAAACTATTCCTTTGTCCTTGAATGTCAATCAAATCGTCCCCGTTTTCAAACCGCTCAAACCTTTTATATGCCAAATAAGCGCTTATGTCGCCGCTTTTTGTAAAATAATCCCACAAAAATTCTTTCATCAATTTTGCCGCCCCCTTGCTTTTTAGAGGTTACCTTTATTCTATCTTTTCCGAGGCGGTGTGTAATAATACTAAAGAAAAAATGGAAATTCTGTTAAATATTCTTTTTATCATAGCCGAAATTGCGAACGAAAAAGTCGCGTGAACGCCAATCCTTTTTGACCTTGACCCACAACTGCAAATTTATTTTTGTGTCGAAAAAAGATTCAATGTCAATTCTCGCAGAAGAACCGATTTTCTTCAGCATCTCGCCGTTTTTTCCGATTACGATTCGCTTGTGCGATTCGCGTTCGCAATAAATTTCTGCTTCAATGTCGACGATTTCCTTGTCATCACGCTTCTTCATCGAATTTATCACAACAGCGATTCCGTGAGGAATTTCGTCATCAAGCGCCAACAAAGCCTTTTCCCGAATCCTTTCGGCAGCGATAACACGCTCGGGCTGGTCTGTAATCATGTCACCGGGGAAATATTCGGGGCCTTCCTTCATATATTTTTTAACAACGGAAAGAAGCTCGTCGACGTTTTCGCCTTTTAAAGCAGAAATCGGAACAATTTCATCGAAAGGGTAATCTTTATATTTATCAATTTCGGTTAAAATTTCGGCTTTTTTAATCGTGTCAACCTTGTTTATAACTAAAATCGCAGGGACTCGCCTGTTTTTCAGTTTTTCGACAATTTCTGTGTCGGCGAGGCTTGCCGAAGCGCTTTTGCTTACGCAAGTCAAGAACAAAATGCAGTCAACGCCCGACATTGCCGATTCGGCAGACTTGACCATATAGTCGCCGAGCTGTGTTTTCGGGGAGTGCATTCCGGGGGTGTCGATGAAAATGATTTGGTGATCTTCGTCGGTTTTAATGCCCAAAATTTTGTTGCGCGTTGTTTGGGGCTTTGCCGATGTAATCGCGATTTTTTCGCCGAGAATGCGGTTCATAAGTGTTGATTTGCCGACGTTCGGGCGACCGATTATCGCCGCGAAGCCTGATTTCCTTTTAAATTCTGTCAATTTGATGTTCTCCTTATTATTATAATTTTTCGTCCTCAAAAAGCTCGTAAAGAATTTCCAACCCGCTTCCGTCTTTGCGAACTCGGTAATAAGCATAATAACATTCATGACCGCGCCAAGAATCGATGCCTTCGTTATATCCGAGCACGGATAAGTAGAAATAAACATAATCGCCGACCGTTTCGACAGCGCTGTAACCCGTTGAATAGCTGTCCTCAAATTTTGGTGCGGTTTCACCTTGAAAAAGCGTTACAACGTCGCCACTGTCAGAATTACGTTGCCGCAAATCATATATATAGTTTTCAGATGATTCAATTGCAGGATTATATCGATAATAAAGATTTTCATTGTGGCTTGCATAAAGATAATCTGCTTCATCACCCCAATATTCAATGTTTTCGAAATCGGGAGAAAGCCGCAAACAACCGTCATAATTAACATAAATCCAATCGCCGATGATTTCAAAACTGTCAATTTCATATTCATAAAAGCACATTTGGGTGCCGTCTTTATTAACGCCGACAAGCCTGCCGGAAAAGAAATGCCCTGTTCCCTCGTAATACCCGACACTTAAAATAATTCTGTCGTCGCAAATGCCAAAGCTTACAATGTGATTTTTTGCGTGTTCATATTCGTAATCAAGTTCTTTATCCGGAATGGAGGCGATTGTTTTTAAACTGAAATCATCACGGCTTACACTTGCCAACACGGCCGCAGAGCTTGCTTCATTGCGAGGTGCTTCAAAATAAATTGAATTGTCGTCAATTCCCAAATAGCTATATTCGGACGAGCAAAGCTTTGTTTTGTTTTTCCCGTCCAAATCCGTTTTCCAGAAGTCGTCATTGTCATTATAAAAAATTTCATTTTTATCAACATCAACGTAATTCAACGAGCCGTGAATGAAGCTTTCGACAGCACTTGTTTCAACGGAAATTCGCAGTATATCATATGAATAATCGCTTTCGTCCATCTTTTCCGTATAAATGTAACCGTCAACATAGTATAATTTGTGCGGTGAGTGGTTATCCAACAGTTCGATTTTTTCAGAGCCATCTAAACGCATTTTATAAAGCGTGTGCCCTGTATAACTTGTTCCGTCATATTCGGTGTTAGGCGTGTAAAAATAAATATAATCTCCGACCTGAAGAACTGTTCCGCCGTTATTGGATACAGTTTCAGCGTACTCGGAAACGTTTTTGCCGCAAGCCGCGCAAAAGCAAAGCAACATACAAATTAAAACAAACAGCTTTTTCATCAAAAATCACGCCCTTTATTTCTATGATAACCAATTTACGTGAATATGTCAACTTTTCAGGTTTGATTAAAGTAAACACTGATTAAGGTAACCTTACGAAAAACTTACGAAAGCAAAACATTCGCTCCAAGCCATTTTTCTTCGAAAGGCTACCTCTATAGCATTTCCGCTCACA
>JGI994J12354_10000955_pt1 | contig 29358 bp, 25 predicted proteins | sample IntmicLarv3ML3BL_FD_12354 | JGI IMG/M metagenome (IMG submission 12354) | reverse complement strand
TGCCGCCGCGCTGGACAGTATACAGGTGTGTATTAAGGAAAACGCCTACACCATGCAGGATCAGGAGGCATACGCAAAAAGGTATGACGAGCTGACCTGTAAGTACAAAGCGGCGCAGGAGCGTCTGGACGTCGTTACCGCCGAAAGGCAGACGAGTCTGGTACAAGCCGAAAAAATCCGCCGATTCTGCAACCTACTTCGCAAATCGGAGCCACAGCAGGATTTTGACCCACAGCTATGGTGCGCGGCGGCGGAAACACTCACCGTGCGGTCAAAGGAGGATGTTTCCGTCACCTTCCGAGGCGGCGCGGAAATTCATCTGAAAAGGGGGTAGTACATTAAAGGGGTAGCACATTTTATAAGCCCGTGGTTTTCTGCGGGCTTTTTCAAGGCTAGCGCTTTCGAGGGCTTGAGGCAATAAACAGGGGGATAACTGTCGGAACAGGTAAAGTTCATTTGATTTCGTGCAAGTTTTATTTGTATTAACTTTAACCAGGAGAATATATGGAAAGAAAAGTAGAATTTATGGCAAACGGGCATACAATCTGCCGCGACTGCCGGCAGATGATGAATCCGGGCGAAGGTTGCAGTGCGACGATTGTTCAGATCGGTGACACGGACTTTTATCGAATCCAGTCCGGAGATCGTCAGGATTTGATCCCTTGTATGGGTTTGGATCGTACTTGTCATGACTGCAATGTTAAGCCCGGACAATATCATCATTACGGCTGTAGTATGGAGCGATGCCCCAGATGCGGCGATCAACTTTATATCTGTAGGTGCAATGGTAAATATTATATAAAAACAAAAACAGACACAAAAACAAACGAGTTCGCCTGAATCCGAAATAATTCCCATCTGCTTATTGTCTCAAGTCCTTGAACGCAAAATATAATATGGAGGGAGGTGACCGCTATGTGTAAATATTATAAATCCGGTATATGTAGTGATTATTGCAAGGCTAAAGGCAAAGAGGACAGGGTTACATATGAACACGCAAAGGAATACTGCAAAAGCAGCTATTGGTATGAAAAATGCCCGACCTACAAGGAAGTTTCCAAAGGTGGGTTCTTCAACTGGTAAAATAACGGTTCAACAATAGATAGAAGCCTGTGAAAGCTAAATCACAGGCTTTTATCTTGTTATCTTCAGGCATAGAACATAACGCGCAACGGGTACACCGTATATTGCACCCATTAAGAAAGCGGATAAAAGTGGTGCGGTTTTTATATTGAAAATTCGAGAAATATATGCCGAATAGATGCCAATTTGCCGCTGACTTTTCCCCATGTATGCTAAAAAGCCCCTGGAATCAGGGGCTTTCCGCCGCCAAGCTTTGTCTCATTCTTGACGTTATAATGTGGTGGGCCATCAGGGACTCGAACCCCGGACCAACCGGTTATGAGCCGGTTGCTCTAACCAACTGAGCTAATGGCCCGCAATAAGCCAAGAAGATGACGCAGACTTCCTGCATTTCTCTGAAAACAAAAGGCGTAAAACGCCTTTATTCAAAAACTCGTTAAAAGATATGATACTACAAAACCCTGTGTTTTGTCAACGGTGGGATTACAAGGGGAGTGGACAATTAGATCAGGTTATCAAATTTCGACGAAATCGAAAAAAGAGCAGCCTAGGTCTCGAAAATGGTGGAGATGCTTGTTTTCGTTGCCGGGACGGTGTTTTGTAGGCTTGCGATACTTGAGTTTGTAGGCACCAAAGGCGTTGTAAGCGTTAACGAAAATGTTCAAAACAGCCTCTAAGGTTTCGATTTTTCTGAAAAAGCAGCGGCTACGGCGTTGCAATCCGGCAATAAAGCAACGCAAATCGGCGTTGACACTTTCGACGTTGTGGGTGTCGCTTTTGTCTCGACAATTACGCACATGTTTTGCTCCGTAATAATCTACATCCAAGTAACCATGATAACCGTCGGAGCAGTATTGTTTGGCTTTCGGCGCTTCGTCCACCATTTTTTGAATACGAAAAGCACACTTATCACGCGCCACGCGAAAACCCTGTATTTGCCTGGGCTCACGAGAAATTATCGTCATCAAATAGACATTTTCGCGTGTCTCTGTGTGACTCTTTTTTTCCAATGAACCAATACAATTCATCAAGCTCAAAAACGGTGTCGAGTTTTCCACTTTTCCACACCTCTTTAGCCATTTTTTTTAATCCAATTGAGCACGTTTGCCTTGCTGAAACCGAAAAGTTGACCGACTTTTCGAGCCGAGACTCCCGCCAAAAACATCTTGACGGCCAGTTTTTTTGTTTCGTCGGGGATTTCGCACGTTTTGGAGTCGAGAGTGTAATATTTTTTGCAGTCGTTGCAAAAGCACTTTTGACTTCCAGAGCGATTTTTTCCCGCAAAAATCTGACTTTCAACCTTGCCGCACACTGGACAACGACGGCTTTCAATTCTTTTTGTTTTTTTCATGACATTATTATATCTTAAACTGATCTACTTGTCCACTCCCATTACAAAGATGCGGCCATTCTATGGAATTACACCGAGAGGAAAAGGACAGCAAAAAAACCGTATTCATCAATCAAGTGGAAATGGATGGCAATGCATACAATCATAACCAAAGAAAGGCGGAAAATCGCATAAAAAGGCGCGCGATTCCAGCATTAACATAAATACATGTTAATTGACAAAATAAAAAAGACGGACGGTGGAAAAGTAAAGAGGCAGTTTGAAAAGAGGTGATCAGTTGCAAAAATTCTTCAAATCAGTTTCCGTTGTGCTCTTAATTCTGTCCGTTCCATTTCTTGCCGCCCTTGGAATTTTCAGTCATTTTCTGCCGGATTCCTTTATGATGGAGGATGAAGTAGCTTTTTTTAAGGTGGGCGACTATCCGGTTCATGTCCAAGCCAGCACCCATCGGGTAACCGAAGCGGAAAAGAGCCTGACAGGCGCGTCAGGGCGCCTAGAGGGCAATTTAATGCTGGGGGTGATCCCAATCAAAAAAATTGATCTTCAGGTCGAGGAAGAAAAGGAAGTTTTGGTGTCGGGAACGCCCTTTGGAATCAAACTGTTTACGGAAGGGGTTCTGGTTGTGGGAACCGGGGAGGTGGAAACAAAAAACGGTACAGTCAATCCCGGCGATGAATCTGGGGTGCTGGTGGGAGACATCATCACGGCCATTGACAGGCAAAAAGTCAACTCCAACGAGGAAACAGCGAAAAGAATTGAAAACTGCGAGGGGAAAACCGTTCGTGTTCATTTCGTCCGAAACGGCGTGGAAATGGATGTAATCCTGCGGCCGGTAAAATCAATTCTGGACGGCCGTTATAAAGCCGGTCTTTGGGTGAGAGACAGCACAGCCGGAATCGGCACGATGACGTTTGTCGACCCGGTGAGCGGGGTATACGCAGGGCTGGGTCACGGTGTGTGCGATGTGGATACAGGAAAATTAATGCCCCTGTCCGACGGGGAAATTGTTCCGGTGAAGCTCTGCGGGATTACCAAGGGCTTGCCCGGCGCCGCCGGAGAGCTGCTGGGGTTCTTCAGCGAGGAAGAGCGGGCCGGCACACTGGAACGAAACACATTGGCCGGTGTCTATGGCCGCCTGTGTCAGGCGCAAACACAGGGAAAAACAATGAAGGTGGCCTACAAACAAAGCGTTGTAAAGGGAGCGGCCCAGATCCTTTCCACCATTTCGGGCGGGGAGGCCCGCCTGTATGACGTTTTCATCGAAAAGGTCAACTATGACAAAGACAATCTCAGTAAAAATATCGTCCTTCGCATCACCGATCCGGAACTCTTAAAGCAAACCGGCGGGATTGTGCAGGGAATGAGCGGAAGTCCCATCCTTCAAAATGGAAAATTGGTTGGCGCGGTAACCCATGTCTTCGTCGATGACCCGACCGGTGGGTATGGGATATTTGCGGAAAACATGTTGGAGCAGAGTCAAAAAATCACTAAATCTAGTATGAAAAAGGCTTCTTAGTCGCAATATGTCGAACGATTCCTCCGTTTTTTTAGATTTTTTCCTTTAGAAAGTATTGCCAAATTTACCAAATTATGGTAATATTGTGGCAATGCCAAAGGGAAGCTCAAAAGAACGGGGGATGTCGTATGCAGGGAAAAAGAAAGATCATGATCTCAGAAGAATCGGAAAGCCTGGGAAGAGAAATTGCACAGTCCATGGAGATGGTGGAAGTCATTTACGCACCGAAGGATGGAGTAAAAATGCTCGAGCGGATACGGGAAACCTCTCCCGATCTTGTGATTCTCAACGTGTTTTTGCCGCGCTTGGACGGCGTGGGAATTATGCAGGCCAGCAGGCGAAGCGAGAGAGGGGAGCCGCCGGCGTTTATCATGGTATCTGATTTTGACAGCCCCATCCTGAAGCGTGAGATGATGTCGGCCGGAGCACAGGCTTATTTTACGAAACCGGTAACCGCGGGGAGCCTTGCGGCGAAGGCCAGGAAAATTTTAAAAATGAAAGAAATGGGGAATGAAGACATGTTGACAGCGGGAAAAAACAGTGATGACATTGAGGTAAGAGTGACGGAGATTTTGCATCAGATCGGCGTACCGGCGCATATCAAGGGATACCATTACTTACGCGACGCCATCATGAAATCGGTCAACAACCCGGATATTATCAATGCCGTGACAAAGCAACTTTATCCGTCGGTGGCGAAACGGTTCGAAACAACCTCCAGCCGCGTGGAACGCGCCATCCGTCACGCGATCGAGGTGGCCTGGGATCGCGGGGATGTGGACATTCTCAACTCTTATTTCGGGTATACGATTCACAATTCACGAGGAAAACCCACCAATTCGGAGTTTGTCGCCATGATTTCTGACAATCTCCGGCTACAGCTTAAAAACGCTTCCTGACGGATACAAGCGCCAGGAAACCCGGGGCGCTTTTTATCGATCTGTTTACAAGTGAATGCCCTCACATCAAAAGAGAAAAACCGCGTACAATCGGTGCGCGGTTTTTCTCTTTTTTACCGGCGACGCTATCTTATGCCGACACCCTCCGGGGAACCGGAAGGAGAAGAAGATAAATTACGACATATTCCGTCAGATCCGGACATATACATAGTTATAATATAGCCGAGGGAGGCGCGTTTATGCTGCCGAGTTTTTTGGGAACCCTGCTTTCCAATCTGTATTACCTGATTTTGCATGTCAGTCATCCGGGTTCTTTTCCGCCCCGGCTCTCCGCGGAGGAGGAGCGCCGCTATCTCGAACGCCTCCGGGAGGGAGACCGGGAAGCGCGCAATAAGCTTGTAGAGCATAATTTGCGTCTTGTAGCACACATCATCAAAAAATACTATACCAACGCAAACGATCAGGAGGATTTAATTTCGATCGGGACGATTGGGCTGATCAAAGCCATCAATACCTTTAATCGGGACAAAGGCGCCAAATTGTCCTGCTATGCGTCGAGGTGTATTGAAAAAACAATCCCCTCATAACGGCTCTTCAGAATCTAAAAGAGGGAATGCAAGCTCCCTTTTTGAACAGTTGGAAGCTATTTTCAAAAATGAATGATAATTTTTATGTTTTAAAACAAAATGAACATGGAAAAACAATTTACGCTCCATTTTATGTGTTTTCATTTTGTTTTTTACGTCCGCTGAAACTAACAGACGCACAACGTTTTCTTCGCAAGTATCCAAATCCAAACAAGATTAAAACCATAGCGGACAAGCTGCGGTATTACAGGCATAAAAATTCCCTGCTCCAGCGTGACGTGGCTGACAAAGCGGGGATTGATCCTTCAACCTACGCTTCTTATGAAGACGGAGGGCGTGCCTATTACCCGCTGGAAAAGATGAAGCGGATTGCGGAACTGTATGGCGTGGATGTGATTATCCTGCTTGATGAGTATAACCGATTCCTGTATGACGGACAGGGACAGCAGATACGGAGCATTCGGAAAGGTATGGATTTGACGCAGTATCAGTTTGGGGAGATGATGGGCGTAAGTTCTACGACGGTGAAGCGATGGGAAAGCGATAGGGTGGTTATCTTTAAGGGGGCGTGGGAGAGGATAGAAAAATTCAATAAAATATGATAAAATAATAATTACACCTTATTGAAAGGACTGTTTATTATGACGTCAGAAGTTTTTCAAATATTTATTGATAGCCACCTTGCTAATGAATTAAGAGAGGTAGTCAATAGTCAGTTACATTTTTCAGTGAACCAGCGTAAGACATTGGAAATAAATAGAAAAAAGAAAGAGTATCCCACATGGAGTTTGGTTTGTGCGATAATGGATAGATTAGACGATACCATGGATTATTTATGTAGTTTGGAATTAAATACTGGTACTTATAGAAGAAGTGCTTTTGACTTTTTTGATTTTATGGCGCAAGCAACGGTTATTATAGATTGCATTGATATGTTGGCGAAGATATACGATGTCTCTTTTTCAGAGGAAAATAAATCAACCGATATATTTAATGAAAGAGGCAAGGATGGTTCTGGTACAGATAAGAAGTATTTTGAATATTTAAGATCCCTGTGTTCGATACATCCTGTTGAGACAAGTTATTATGCAAAAACATATCAAGATAATGACTTTGAAAGTAGCCCTTTTGTAACTTGGAATGATGGTCGAATATATAGTATAGCAGACGGAGATATTATAGCTCGTGTTTATACAAATAAAAATGATGATTACCATAAAACGGTAAATATTAATATGGAAAAAATCTTTGAATATGTTATACGACGCTACAATTACTTAGAAAAGATAATAAGTGCAATTAGGGATTTGCATCAGTTACAAATAGATTCATTTGTTAAAACATTAATAAAGGCGCCTGATGAATTTGATTCATTCGTTGAATACCTTATTAACCTAAAAGAAGAAGTCGATAGAAGACTTGGTGACGATTTTTCTTACGAATATGACTATGTAATCTCTTTATTTCAACTGAAACTATCTAATCCAAACAACGCCTCCCGGTATCAAAAATACTGTAATATTTTCCGTTATGCAATACCGTTTGAACATAACGGAATACAAAACATGAATTTTGATAGTTGTGACTGTAACGGCATACAACATCCCCAGCGCAATATAGAAACTACTCTTTTTCATGAATTGTACTCAACGAACAGCCAAAGTGATGAAGCACGCAAATACGGCTATAACATTCAAAAAATTGGTTCTCTAAACTATGATAGCGGTTATGACAATAAGCAATGGGCTTATTGTATGCTTGAAGAGGCTAAACCCTTCTTTGAGAAATATGTTACTTTTGATGGTGCACAAGGTGATTTTGAGCATTACGCTTTGGTTCAGATAGCATTATATTTTGATTCGTTGAAAAACAAATGCCTGTTAAATAAAAATGTCCCAAATGATTTACTGTATAGAGATAGAATTCTATCTGTTGAAGAAATAAATAATCTTCGATACGAAGAACCCGTGAGTGAGAATGCCGGACAGCTATTAAAAGATTACTTACAAGCTATTGCATCTTATGGTGAAATGAGTGAGTAAATGAAGCAATTAAAATGGACGGAAACTATAAAAGCAACCGTCCATTTCTTATATATCTATTGTGCTTTCTTTGGCAATCTGCAATAAATCGATCTTTTGTTCCTTTGGGCAGGTCAGCTTGTTCAAGTAATCGATTACTGCCTCCATATGTATATTCACAACGTTCTGTTGTAATTCCTTTATGGATTTTTCATCCTTCGGATAGTGGACGATTACTCTCATAAAATGCCGACCACCCCCTTCGATTCAGTATATGAACGGCAGCTTGACCGTTATGCGGCGACTAACAATTCTCCTTTAATTGTTGTAAAAATAATCTTGGACAGCATCCAATAATTGATATGCATATTTTAACTTATCCGCCTGATCTTCCGGTAGTATGTCATCATATTTACTCCCGACGTTAGCAACGAAATTCATGGCATGACCGAGTTCTTCAATTGATGTCATTTCCGCGGGAATACAATCATTAGGAATGATGTCCACGACTTCCTCCACTGGGATTAAACTGGTGACCCAATGCTTTTCGTACTCCATTTCGTACTGATGACCAATGAGAATGTCCTCGTGCCAGCACCGATAGGATGCGACGAACTTTGTATCAGTTCCGTGAGAACCATCCTCTTTCTTACAGGTGTGTTTAATGATGCATTGCGGACAGCGTGGACCTTTCCGAGAATATGTAATTTGTTTGCTTAAAATAGTGGTGCGCATATAGAATCTCTCCTTTAATTATTATTGTTTCGTATTTTGTTGTACTGTTGGTAATTAATTGAATTTACCTCTTGAACAGTTCCATCATCCTGTTGCTGTTGGATTACCTTGGTGCTTTCGTAGCAGGGCGCAAGACTGCCCACAAGCCTCTGTGCCTGCGAATAAGTCATGGATTGGGGCACTGGCCGCGCAATGCCTTTAGAACATCTGTATAGTCTGAATTTAGCCGGATAGTGGGCCATTCGAGCACCTTTAAGAATCTTCTTCGGCGGCGGTTCTTCGCAGTCATCGCGCTCAAAAAGGCTAATGTCAGTCAGATGTGCCGTAAAGTATGCGCCGAGATTGTCAATATTTACGAGACGCTGAACATGTGAAAATCCATGAGGCCATAACTCTGTTAGCTGTTCCTTTGGAATAAACAGATGCTTAAAATCCGAGTTGCGTAGCAGAACGTGTAAATGCCATGTGCCATAGTGCTGAGGTTCCGCAATAGCAACATAAATCAATGCTGGGTAAAATCGTTTTAATTTTTTCCAAAACTTACGGTAATCCTCATACAACTGAACTGTATCAGTCATAGCAGTTTTGTAGGTGAGAGTGAGAAAAATCTCTGACCACCCACCTCTAAAATTAAGATTGATGATACGCCTGAGGTTGGCAAACGTTTTATATAATCCGTGGTGGTTTTCATTTCTCTTAGTGGAGTGGTTATACTCAATTACCTCCCCAGTGCGTAGATCAATACATAGGTCCTTGTTGTACCTACGAAAATTAGAAAGGTTCTTGCAGGGCCTCTCAACAGTCTGCACCTCAATGACGTTACCACATTGGTATACCTTGGAAGTAGCGTGAGGGTTAGGTGTTCTCGTAGGTACAGTCTCAATACGGATGTGTTTCTTTTCTGTCTCTCTCAGTCCTTTCAGTAGTTTCAGCCCTTTAGACCGCCAATAAAGAACTATAATGACGGAAGTTAAAACCACTTTTCTACCACACTGCCTATGTTGCGATCATTGGCAATATGGGTTATAGTCACTGCATTTCAACGTTAATTTGCTTGTGCTATTTATATTATATAAGCTGGAAAATGGGTTTTGGGAGATTTGTTTCTAAAGTTGACAAAAAAGAAATTTGGTGATACTATTTCTATAATAGAAACGAATCAGTTAAAAGGAAGTTTGCAATGAGAAAAGAATTACACTCCAATTTTGTAGAACTATTTAAGGAAAAGGATTATTCATTTAGCGCAGAACATGGGCGAAAATTAACGCAAAGAGATATTTCAAGAGCAACAGGTATTAATCCATCTACCTTAAACAAAATTTTAACTGGCGCACAAGGCCTCAATACTGAGCAAATAATAAAGTTGGCCAATTATTTTGAAGTGTCATGTGACCGATTATTGACCGGTAATGATACCGCATATCAACAAGCAAACTTACAATTTGGGTTAAATCAAAAAGCTCAATTATGGCTGCACAAAATGAATGAAGATAATCCGGATTTTATTAAAATGCTTAATATTATTTTAGGAAATGAATTAATTGCAGATACATTGTTTAGAGCTTTAATGATTTACGTTAATGCTGTTATGATAAAAATCAGCCCCTTAACTTCACAGAACCCCACTGATTTTATATATATTGACAGCAAATCCGGGGATAAAATTATAAAACATCTTTCATCTGAACACATATTAAATCTATTAGAATACATTAAAAACGAGTGGGAAAAACCGTTAAAATATGACATAAAAATAAAAGTTCCTGCTAAGCATAAAAATACAGAATCAGAAGCAAGATTTATCCAAAAGAAAAAAGAACGACTTTTAAAATATGATATTGTTTATCAAAATAAAAAGGTGGAATTAAACTTCAGAAAATTGAAACTTTTATTAAATCGAGAGAAAAAAGAGGAAGAAAAATATGCTGAACTTGCTGATCTTTCAGAATTACAAAAAGAATTAAATGAAATCCATATTATAAATATTGATCTTGAAAAGTAAATAAGAAAGAGGCGTAACAGTATTTAACACTGCTACGCCTACATTTATATGTATATCTTAGGACTAATTTCAACACCAATTCAGAAGCTAAAATATCCATTTTTATGGCTATATAAAATTTACTCTGCCGAAACTACTATTTTGTTTTATTCGAACTATATACCCTTGTAGCAAGCCCAGAGAGCTGTTTATTTATCGTTGGCGGAAACGGGGGCGGGGTTGCAATCCCCGACCTCTAATGAATGGTATAGAGCTTATCAAGAAATATGTTGGAGAATACACTACCCCTAAGAATAGCACACTTTTTCTCATTAAGTACCGTAGCTTTTGGAGAAATAACCAATTCTGAATTTTCGTATTGTGTCCTCAATTGGTTTACGGATGTTGATTAAATAATCGTTAGCGACGGCATTTAATGGATTCGTACAATAAATAAGCCACTACAATTTGGTTTAGATTATGAACTCATTCACGCGTTCCATTCATCCAACATCATCGCCTTTCTTTATTTCTTTTCGAACAATAATTTCTTGCAAATATCCCCGACAGTAGCTGTTTTTCCAGCAAAAATCAGTCAAGACACTAAGCTTTAGATTGTCAGATGATTGAATAATGGTGAGCCTCTTTAGCTTTGTAAAATAAAGCAAATCATCTAACGAGTTTGGATTAGTTAATTCCAATTCTTCAAGGCTACCGCAATCAAAATTTTTCATATCGTTGTCAGCAATGAGAGGGAAAACTGCATTACGAAAAGCCTGGTCAGTTAAGCAATCAAAATCTGGAGCCTGTTCCCAAAGATTTTGGAGCGTTTCAAAATAGAAATCATGAAAACTGCTTTCATCATGTGAACAGATTTTGAAGAATTCCTCTGATATAAATAATATTTCACCTTGCCTGTTAAAGCTGATTGATTCACTATGTTCACTGTCAGGGTAAACTTTGGATATTACTATACGTTCTACATCAAAAAGATCATAATCAATAGTCGAGAATATTTCCCTTGCTTTTTCAATTGTTGAGTAAATCCCATATTGGCCGATATCAGTTAAAATGTCCCCTCCCGCTTGCACTAAAAATTCAGGATGGTAGAAGGCCTTTTGTGATTGAGTATAAAAGTCAGAAATAGCCTTATCTTCAAAGATTATTAAACTTTCTAATACTTTATGTAGCATGGTTAATTGTAAGCTGAATCTCTTTAAAAATGAACCGGGAAAAGGCGTGTCAGGGTACATGGCTATAATTTGCTTATATGCATTGTGCTTTTCTTCAAGCGTTTTATCGCTGTGGTAAACCAAGGCGGCCATTTCAATAGCGGTAAATGTTCGCCCTATTTTTTGGCAATGTGCCGCCGTTTCGGGTTTTAAAAATTCATAGATGCTCATATTGACAGCTCACTTTCTTTTCACAGAATATAAGCGCTGGGACAAAAATGGAACATTAGCGCCATGCGGTTGGATGTTTGCAATCAAAGATTTCTTTGCATTTTAATATGTTTTTATAAACGTGCTTATGCGTTCCACCGCAAATAATTATCTCAGGGTCAATAATTTCTATTTGCCTTTTTAAAAAGTGCTGATACTTAATAACATAATTCTTTAGACTGGCATTATCCACAGTCCCGTATCCGCCACGCTTATTAAGGTTCATTACAGCGATTTTATCAAACGAAAACTTTTTATTATAACTGATGCTATTGCGGTAGTTTTCGTATTTTTCTTTTATCCAACCTAAATAAACCTTAGCGTCATCTTTTGTTCCAGCAATATTTTCCTTTAGCCAGAAAGTATCATTTTTTTCGCCATTAGGCATTTCATCAGCCACGTTACTTTCTCGAAATACATATAATGCAACTATCTTTCTGTTAACGTCATTGCCTGTTACATACCCATCCCAGCAAAAACTGTCTTTAAATGTTTCTCCTGGAAAATCCAATTTTCCATTTTCCGTTTTCTTTCTTGGGAATGTGTTTTTGTAGTCCTTTTCAATTGAATGTGCCACTTTCCATAAAGCAAACAATTCGGAAAGATTTTTCGCTTTTATTGCGGCTGCCTCTACTTCATTCCAATCAATACTATTTTCGCCCATCTTAACGCCTCCAAAATTTAATTAGACATTAAGATTTTAACACATCCTCTTGTCAATTGCAATTATCATTGTGATAATGCAATATCTTTGTGACTACGGTATCATTAGATGCGAAGAGGTGATACTGTGTCGAAAGAATTGCTTACACTGTCAGAAAGAATAAAAATGCTCCGCGAAAAGTCAGAAATGACACAATCCGAATTAGCCAAAGTAATGGGCTTGACGCGCTCCAGTGTGAACGCTTGGGAGATGGGACTTTCCGTTCCATCCACACAATATATTGTTGAATTGGCTAAGACTTTTCGCATATCTACTGATTACATTTTAGGAATGAACGAAACAGCGACCATTTCAATCAGTGGACTTTCTGAAAAACAGGTTGGTGCTTTAATCGAAATGGTCAAATGTTTTCCGAAAGATAAAGAATGAGGCTGCTTTTGATTTAACTGTCATTAGCAGTTTTTTTTTATTTATTATCACCCCCAACATCAATTATGGGCTAAGTTTTCTAAGATTGCAAAACATATCCTTTACAACAACTATCATATAAACCAAAAGCGCGAGCTGGTTCCTTTTTGCTCACAAAAACGTGAGGAATACAAACGTACATGCGTAAATAACTTTTGCTTTTTTGCGGTTCATGATTTATAATAAAGGTTAAGGGTAATCCTGTTGGCTGAGTAGCAAAAATTTTTTAAGCATGTAGAGCCGCAGCGTTATGAAACAATATGGCTAATATCATTGCAGGGGGATAAGATCATGGAGAGTAAAGATAGTCGAAAATTTGCAATATACTCCCGGAAGTCTAAGTTTACAGGCAAGGGAGAGAGTATTGAAAATCAGATTGAAATGTGCAGGCATCATATTAAGATGCACTACAATAACATAGATGATGATGACATTTGCATTTTTGAAGATGAGGGATTCTCAGGCGGTAATACCAACCGTCCCAAATTTCAGCAAATGATGAAAGATATTCGGGAGAACCAAATTCAAGCCGTTGTCTGTTACCGTCTGGATAGAATCAGCCGTAATGTGGGAGATTTTGCAAAACTGAAAGAAGAGTTTGATAACTACGGTACTTCTTTTATTTCCATAAAAGACAATTTTGATACCACTACCCCAACAGGTAATGCCATGATGATGATGGTTTCCGTCTTTGCTCAATTGGAACGTGATACAATTGCGGAGCGTATCAAAGATAATATGCACGAACTTGCAAAATCAGGTAGATGGCTAGGTGGTACTACTCCTACGGGTTATCAAAGTACCGAGCTTGTGGGAAGTGTCACGGCAGATGGAAAGGTACGCAAGGCTTTTAAACTGGATATTATCAAAGAAGAAGCGGAGCTGATTAAACAGGTTTATAGTAAATTCATGGAGACCAATTCACTGACGAAAACAGAAACCTATCTGTTGCAAAACCATATCAATACAAAAAACAATAAAGAGTTTAGCCGATTTGCCATTAAAGGAGTCCTAATTAACCCTGTTTATATGATTGCGGATAAAGACGCATGGCAGTATTTTAACAGCTTTCAAGTGGATATCCATGCGGAAGAATCTGATTTTAACGGTAAGCACGGCATAATGGCTTATAACAAGACAATACAAAAGCCAGGCAAGACGAACCAAATCCGCAACTTGGATGAATGGATTATAGCAGTCGGAAAGCACAAAGGGTTAATCACTGGTGCCGACTGGGTCAAGGTTCAGAATATGCTGAATCAAAACAAATCAAAATCCTATCGCAAACCCAAAAGCAACGTGGCACTATTGTCAGGACTTCTTTTCTGCGGACATTGCAACAGCTTTATGCGTCCAAAACTGAGCAAACGCATTAATGCAGACGGCGAACAGATTTACAGCTATCTTTGCGAAACCAAAGAGAAAAGCCGTATGCACAACTGCCAGATGAAAAATCCCAACGGGAATGAACTTGACAAGGTAGTATGCAATCATATCAAAGCCTTGTCCTATGATACATCCCACTTTATAAAACAGCTTGAAAAAGCAAAGCAAATCATTGTTGGCAATCGTGAGGAATACGACTTAAAATTGGATAACCTGAAAAAATCCTTTTCTGATAATGAAAAGGAAATTAAGGCTTTAGTATCTGCTCTCGCAAGGTCTGAAGATATTCCAGCATATGATTATATCACCGAGCAAATTAACCAGCTCCATGAGAAGAACGAAAACATCAAACAGCAGATAACGGAATTTGAGAGCTTAACGCAAAATAATGTACTGTCTGATAAAGAGTTTGAAATTGCAAAAGAACTGATACAAAATTTCAATCTGTCCTTTGATACATTGTCAATCGAACAAAAGCGAAGTGCCTTACGCTCGTTCATCAAGCGTATTGTGTGGGACGGCGAAAACGTTCATGTATTCCTGTTCGGCTCTGATGATAACACCCCAATAACAGACGACTTTTCAGAGAGCAATCAAGAGCCAAAACGAGGGGATAGCGAATGAAATCCTTATGTTTTTCCGCGGGAACAGGAGAAGCGCACAGGATATCTCCATAAACGAACTGATGGTTAAAAAAAACCAAACCAGCATGAAACTCCACCGTTTCATGCTGGTTTTACTTTTTGAAAATTGAATAATTGGAATATTCCTTATGTACGTTCATAACTTGTATAAATAGCGATTGAACGGGGTGAGGATATGGACGAAGAAAAAAAGAAAATCATATTACCGGAAGAATTGCAGATTGAAATGATGAATTTCTTCATGAAAACGTCAATTCCAAAGATAAAAAAGGAAAGATTAGAAAAAGAAAGAACCGAAAAAGCCAGGCACCTATCGGATAAATAAAAAACGATAGGAGAGGTTTTAGGTATGGAAACAGGAATTTATGTGAGAGTATCAACGGAAGAACAGGCACAAGAAGGTTATTCAATTAGGGCACAAGAACAAAAGTTAAAGGATTTTGCACGAATTAAGGATTGGTCAATCTATAAAATTTATGCTGACGAGGGCATAAGCGGAAAGAACATTACACAGCGACCCGCCATTAACGAAATGCTTTCTGACATTCAAAGCGGTCAGCTTAAAAATGTAGTCGTTTACAAAATTGACCGTTTGACAAGAAGCACAGCGGATTTAATCTATTTAGTGGACTTGTTTAATCAATATGACTGTTCTTTTAATTCGCTTTCAGAAAGTATTGACACGCAAACAGCTTCGGGTCGTATGTTCTTAAAAATCATTGGAATTTTTGCGGAATTTGAGCGTGAAAATATCATCGAAAGAGTTAAGCTTGGACTTGAAAAAAAAGTGAAGGAGGGTTATAGCTTATGCTCTCGTACTGCTAGTTATGGCTACACAAGGAAAGACGGGGATAAAATACAGACCATCAATGAAAAAGAAGCTCAAGTCGTAAGAGAGATTTTTGATATGTATGTTAATCAGGGTATGACTTTATTTGCAATTGCAAAGCATTTCAACATATTAAAAATTCCAACAAAGGAAGGAAATACGTGGTTTATTACAACGGTTAGACGTATCTTGACAAATGGAAATCTAGTTGGAAACGTACGCCATCACATTATTGACGGGAGAGCCAATCATGAATATGAGGGACAGCATGAGGCTATTATTAAAGAGAAATTATTTAATGAAGCCCAGAAACTACTTGCAAAAAATGAAAAGATAAGCAGAACAAAAAAACCAAAGTATGAAAATTATTTTTCAGGATTTTTGGTGTGTTCACAGTGTGGAAGAAAATTACAAACACATTGTGTTTATACAAAATTGAAAGACGGCACAACATCTTACTCTGGTGGTTATTGTTGTGCGGGTCGTAGTGTGAAGTTTTGTAATGCTTCTGGTATGAGCCAAAAAAAAGCAGAAAAAGCTTTTCAGGAATATATCGACCAATTTGCCGAGTTAAATGTTGTTGATAAAATCAATATTCAAGAACAAGAATTTCAGAAGAAAAAACAGTTAGAACAGGTTATAGTATACCAAGAAAAGCTACGCCAACTTGATACAAAAGAACGAGAGGTCTTGAATAGGTATGTTGACAATGAAATTGAATTTGAGGAATACACAAGCATGAAGAAACGTATTCGCAATGATAAGCAGTTTGTTGAGACAGAGTTGGCAAAATTTCAAAAATCGAAGACAGAAGCCGTTACAATTAAAAGGGAGGATATTGTTTCAGACTTGAAAAAAAATTGGCAACACCTAAGCGTGAGCCAGAGAAGGATATTTTTAACTAAGTTTGTGAAGAAAATTGTAATTACCAATGAAAAAGCAACAGAAAAAAGTCAAGGGATGGTTAAAGTTTTAGATTTGGAATTTCATTCTAATTGAGTACATATCAAAATATAAAAAGCAAAAACACAGGGGTTTTGAACAAGCCCTGTGTTTTTTTGTTTGAAATTCTTACCCGCCCACCCTTGAGGTGGGTGAGGCTCCTATAACCATTTATGAACTTTCCCAAAAATAAAGTTATAATTTTCGAGTGAAAATATAAACTTTAGAAAGGGGTTGAAATGATGAAAATATATGGCTATGTGCGAGTATCAAGCACCGACCAAAACGAAGACAGACAAATGGTATCTATGAATGATTTAAAAATACCTGTCACACAAATATTTACAGACAAGCAAAGCGGAAAAGATTTTAATCGTCCGCAATACAAGAAACTCACGGAAAAATTAAAAGAGGGTGATTTACTCTATATAAAGAGTATCGACCGCTTAGGGCGTAACTATGAGGAAATTCAAAACCAGTGGCGAACACTCACAAAAGAAAAAGGCGTAGATATTTGTGTAATTGATATGCCACTGCTTGATACCCGCATACATAAAAACTTAATTGGTACGTTAATATCTGATATTGTGTTACAAATACTCTCCTTTGTGGCACAAAGTGAGCGTGAAAACATCAAAACCAGACAGGCGGAGGGCATTACAGCTGCCAGAGCCAGAGGGGTACAATTTGGGCGTCCTATCAAAAATCCCCCTGAAAATTTCGGGGTACTCGTTAAGCAATGGGAGCATGGAAAATTGACTTTTGAACAGCTATTAACGCAAACAGGATTGAAAGAAGCCACGTTTTACAGGCGTTTGAGGGAATACAGATTGATGAAACGAAAAAAATGAACTATCAAAAAGTACACTTTTTGATAGTTCATTTGCTGTAAAAATTATATCGCGAAAAATAGCGAAAGTCAATTTAACTTTCGCTATTTTTCGTCTTTTTTCATTTTTGGACTTATTTTTCAGGAAATTAACATCTAAAACGCTCCAAACCCGCTAATATCAAAAAGTGTACTTTTTGATAGTTATGTAAAGTCAAAAATTTTGGAGGATAAAAAATATGAATGATAATCTGAAAATATTAAATGAACAGTTTGGAAAGCTTTTCGGAAATAAAAAGGCTATGTTGATTAATATTGCTATTTTAATAATGTTAGTTGGAATTGTTATTGTGGTAATAATTTTTTCACAACATGGTACGGAAATAAACTTAGAGCCATTGGACAATAATGGATGTTTGACTTTTCAGGTAAATAGTGAAAAAAAATATAAAAAATACGAAATGTTTATGAAAAAAGACGGGGGAGAATATTTTTTAGTTGAGAGTGAATTGTCTTATGAGGAAAGCTTTAACAGAATAATTTTAGACACCCCTGAGATTTATGGATTATATACTTATCAACTTATAGCTACATCTAATGGCAAACAATTTAAATCAAACGAAGTTAAGTACATTTTTTCTGGATGGGCTATGAGATTTACTGATAATGACCCTGACGATGATTGGTTAAGTAATGACGTTGAAAAAAAATTAGGAACAGACCCGAACAGTCCTGATATTGATGGCGATGGATTAATTGATGCGTATGAAGTTTTATTTACTGGAACAGACCCATTAAATAAGGATACTGATAATAATGGAATAAATGATGGAGACGAAGATTTTGATAACGATAGATTATCCAACATTGAAGAATTTAAGCATGGAACAGACCCACTTTTAAAAGATACCGATAAAGATGGTGTGGATGATTATGATGAAATATTTAAATACAATACAAACCCTCTCAACGAAGATACTGATGGGGATGGAGCATTGGACGGGATGGAAATTGCAAATGGTTTTGACCCCTTCAAATATGAGGATTCATTTACTGCAACTATAAAAATGCCTGATGGATATATAGAAGATTCTCCTGTAATACCAAGTGTGAAAGTTGAAAAATTGAAAGGGAATGATACATCTTCCATTTCAATTTCACAAAAGAAAAATCATTGGATGTTAGATGATTCTATGCCGGGATATGTGTGTCCTTTCTTTGATTTTTCTTCTGATGTAGAAATTGAAAAAGCTGTAATTTCTTTTGAAATTGATGAATCTTTATTTGAAGAAAAAGATTTTGACCCAGCAATATTTTACTTTGAGGAAGAGACGCAATTTTTAGGAGAGTTAGACAATCAAATTGTAAAAGGGAATATTATTTCTGCTGAGGTTTCACATTTTTCATATTATGGCGTGATAAACAGAAATGAATATTATAAAATGTTTATGGAGGAAGATGATATAGCATATGACCGTCAAAATATTGAATATACAAAAGATGACAATGATGATGGTATATGGGATGATTATATGAAATTAATATGCGAAGGTAAAATAAAAACGCTTTCAGGAAAAAAAGTTTTTTCTGGTGTTTCTTATGAAGAAATACAAAAAAGCAAGGATTTTGATAATGACGGATTGAAAAATGGAGAAGAAATTAAAATTGTAACAGACGAACGGTTGAAAGAACTTGATAAATATAGCAAACGAAAAAAAGCAATTTATGAGTATGTTGTGATTGAATCAGACCCTACCCAAAAAGATACAGATGGAGATGGCTATAATGACAATGAGGACTTAGCTCGGCTAAAAAAATATACAACACCAATTATTATGCTTCATGGACGCAACGATAACACATCTGGCTGTTTTGGATTAAATACAAGCATATGTCAAGGAGAAAACGACAACTATAATTCTTTAATATCAAAAAAAGGGAAAGATGGAAAAGAAAAGGATTATACGAAAGTCGAATCACAGCGCATAACAAGTGTAAGCCCTTCTAACGAAAAAAACGCCCCAGAAAATTTGGGATATTATTTAGTTAATAATTCAACTGAAAATTATGATTCAAATAAAAATTTATTTGCTTTCAATTATCCGAACCAAGATATGCTACAACCAAACACTGAGAAATTTAAAGCTTATTTGAATAATTTAGTGGATGAAATGTGTAAACCTGAGAATGAAAAAAACAATATGTTTTTTCCGACAAAGAAAGATAGAGATAACGCGAAATATCAAAGAAAATATAAAGTTACACTAATTGGTCATAGCAATGGCGGACTTGTTTCTCGCTACTTTATTGAAAATATGGGGGGGAATATATTTGTGGATAAACTGATAACAATTAATACCCCTCATTGGGGAAGTGGGCTGGCTGTTATTAGCAATTCTTTTGGGTTAGAATTTCCCATGGATTATGATTTGAACCCAAATGCGAAAATATTTGGTGGTGCACCAATTGATAAGGATGAATTATATAATATATATGCTGCCAGACCAGTAGCAGAATACATCTATAAAACTCAAAAAGATACAGACAAGCTAAACATAAAGCACGAGGGAACTAAATACTATTTTATTTCTGGTTATGATGTTGACACAAATCCAGAAATTTTTCCATCAAAGCACCTTAATAAAAATATTCCTTTTGACCTTAACATTGAAAATCCGGAGAAGTTTGGGGATTACAAAAATGCACTTATAGAAAGTTTTACTGAAAATAGTGGATATAATGATTTAGATGTCGATTTGTTATTTAATAGAAACCAAAATATGACTTTTGAAAAAGATGGAGATAATGTTGTCAACAACCAAAGTCAGTTGGGGTTTAAATTTAGCAATTTTTCCGATGATAGCCCATTAGAAAATAGAGTTATTGCTGATAAAATGTTTATGAATATTGATACATACCCAGGACATGCATCATGGTTAAAGCACTTTCATGGACAGAATCAGCATAGAGATGAAACTATTAAGAAAATCGAAGAGTATCTAATGGATTCGGTTGAAAAAATTAGAATGGAAGAACGCCCCGAAAAAATTGCAGAAAAATTTATGAACGCTATGCTAATACCTGATTGGCGAATAGCCTTTCAATATTATTGGATTGATGTAGAGCAACTTTTTACAGCCGAAGGATTTAGTGGAGATGAATTAAAGCAAGGGGTTGATAGTACAATAGACCTTTGCAACGCATTTGTTAACATTGCTCTTGAACTATTGAAAGATGAATATGGAAAAGATTACAAAATCAGTTGGTCTACTTCAAAGGTTGTTGATTTATCGGAAAATGAAATGAAAAACCGATTAGAGAAAGAAAAAGAAACAGATTTAATTGATATAAATTCAGTAACTCAAATGTGTGTCGTACATATGAATTTAGAAATTAAAGGCTCTAAAAAGAAAACAACTGATACTAGTACGATAACCTGCATTAAAATAAATAATAAGTGGTTTGTTATGGCTAGTGACTCTGAATTGGTTAAACCTCCTGAAGAAATATTGTCAGATGAAATTACCTACAAAAATGAAAAATTCGGATTTGAATTGACCCTGCCCAAATCATGGAAGGGGCTATATAAAGTGGAAGAATATGAAGATACCGTCGAATTTTATAGCCCCAAAAACAGAGAATATGGGGGTGGGTTATTTTGGCTGACTTTTAGCAAGAAAAAAATGAATGAAGATGCAATGGAATACGAATGGTCTAAGTTAATATATCAGGGTAAAAACATATATGTATACTATATGTGGCCAACAGATGTTCAATATAATTATGAAAATAAAAAGTTATCAAAAGAATATTTAGCGATGGAAAAAGACATAGAGAAGATTATAAAATCTTTTAAAAAGTATTAATCTAATAGTATTGCCTTTCATAGTAAGCTTCTTAAATATATTTTTAATTTCTTCCCCTTGTCCCCCTGTACGTATAAGGTGTTCAAAAAGTGTCGTTCATGAAACGACACTTTTTTCTTGTGCGCTTTTTCTTTTCTTTTTTTCGTAAACGCTGATATATTAGGCTTTTTCCTGTATATGCTGTTATGTTGTGAGTGTGTGGTCTCGGCTTTTCGAACCCGAGACCACACACTCACAACATAATAATACGTTTCATATCATAATATAAAGTAAAAAACAAACATAAAAAAAGAGAAAAGAAAAAGAAGATAGAAAAAGCGAAGAAGAAAAAAGAAAAGAAAGAGAAAGAAGAAATAAATAAAAAATAAAATAAGAAGAGAAGAGGAAGAAAGAAGGAAGTAAAAAGGTAAAAGTACAAGGAGGCGGGGCTATATGCAGGGCCTAAAGCTAACGGACAGGGATTACAGCATATTCAGAGAAATAGACAGATGGCGAATCACATTAAGCAGACACATAAAAGAAATAGCGGGATTCACAACACAAAGAACCTGTGAAAGAAGATTAAAAAAACTTGTAGACGCCGGATATCTGGAATATCACAAAATCATATATGGAATACCACGAATTTATCAAAACACAAGACAAGCGGAAGTACTGGCACAGATACAGCTATCAAACTGGAAACGAAAAATAAAGATTGAGCAAATAGCCCACGATATAACCGTGTTGGACACAGCTATTGCACTACATCAAAAAATGGGAATTTCATATAAAGACATGATAACCGAAAGACAAAGCCATCAAAATGACGGTTTTGGCGTAAGAACCCATCACCCTGATTTTATCTGTAAATACAAGAATGAAAGTATCTGTGTAGAAATAGAATTATCTATGAAAGCAAAAAACAGGTTTGAAAAAAACATAAAAGACAATTTCCGCGCATATGATGTACAGTTATGGGTTGTCCAGAATAAAAACAATAAAATATCTAAATTTTTAGAAGAACAAATACTGCCATACCCGAACATAAAAATTATTGAACTGAAAGAGGTGTTAGAACATGGATTTATTTAGCTCAGTATGGTATCGGTGCAGAAAAGCACGGTAACGCTATATTAATTACAGTAATACTTATTGGTTGTATTTTTATGGGATATATCATATCAAGAAATATCAGTCTTAGAAAAATATTTCATTTTCGTAAGGAGCTGAGAGCCATCAGACGACAACGAAAAAACATGAATCACTTTAAAGAGCAAGATGGCACATTATTGGGACACATGGGAAGAAAAGAAGTATATCTTCCAGACGACTCCAAACACATCTTTGTATGTGGTACAACCGGAACAGGTAAAACAGTAACACTATCAAACTTCATCAAAAGAAGCATTGAAAAAGATTACCCCCTGTTACTTATTGACGGCAAGGGCGACATGGGAAAAGGCTCTATATTAGACATCATAAACACCATGAATAACACAATGAATCATGGCAATAACACAATGAATCACAGCAAAAAAACCTATGTAATCAATCTAAATAGCCCTTCCACCTCCGACCAGTACAATCCCTTCAAAAATGCGACCTCTACCATAGCCAAAGATATGTTAATCAACATGACCGAATGGAGCGAAGAACATTACAAGGTAAATGCCGAGAGATACATACAAAGAGTTTTAACCCTGTTTGAAATAGCAAAAGAACCATTATCATTTAGAAGAATAATCAAGGCATTAAACATAGACCAGTTCTTAAAATGCAGTGGTATATTACTCAAAAATGGATTGATAGAGAAAGACTTTCACCTTGAAAACACAGAAATCGCCCAGACAGCGGGGAAAATTGCCCAAAGTTCCATAGCCAGATTTTCAACCATAGCAGAAAGCGGAATCGGTAAAATCTTTGCAGATGACGGAATTGATATATCACAGGCAATGCGTGAAAACGCCATCATTCTATTTGTCTTGAATCCGCTTGTATACCCTGAATCAAGCCCGGCTATGGGTAAATTAGCCCTTATCGACGCAAAACAGGCGGTAGGAACACTCTTTCAACTACAAAAAAGACGCAGTTTCTTCATGTTTGACGAAATCAGCAGTTACGCCTCACCTAGCCTTGTTGACTTGGTAAACAAAAGCAGAAGTGCAAATGTAACCTGTATACTTGCAACCCAAAGTTTAAGTGATTTAGATTATGCTGTCAATGAAAACTTCAAAGAACAGATTATAGAGAACTGTAACAACTACATCATCATGCGTCAAAACAGTGGCGTTAATGCTGAGCATTGGGCAAAGGTGCTAGGAACAAGGGCAACCCTTGATGTAACCCATCAGCTACAACAAAGAGGACTTACCACATCAGAAACAGGTTTCGGAAGTGCAAGATTGGTAAGAGAATACATATACCATCCAGACGATATAAAGAACCTCAAAACCGGAGAAGGAATATACCTGTCAAAAGATTTCAATTGTAACAGCAAAATCAAAATAAACAAACCATTTTAAGGGAGTGACTACAAGGTGAAAAATTTACAACCTCAAAAAATTCTGCATTTCCTAAAACGGCACTGGATACACATTCTAATGTCTTTCGTCTACTTTTATTTAAACTGCATTCTGCTATATCGGTTTTGGGACGCACCAATAGGATTCACAATAATAATTTATACGTTATCAATGGCAATAGCATTGTCACCAATTGGAGAATGGATATTCAGAAAAATTAAAAATGTACGGGACTTATACACCTACAAAGAAAAAGAATACCTAATGCCAATATTTGATGAAGTATTCAGCGAAGTTGAAAAGGAACATCCGAAAGTCAATCAAAAGATAGGCATATATATTATAGACGAAATGACAATCAACGCCTGTGCGATTGGTTGGCGCACCATAGCCGTTACACAAGGAGCTATTGACACACTATCAAGAGAACAATTAAAAGGACTAATAGCCCACGAATTCGGACACATAATACATGGTGATACAATAATTAACATGATAATATATTTAGGAAGTGGAATCTTTACCATTCTATCCTTGTGGCTTAGTGTCTCAATGTATTGGATTAGAAAGCTATCAGAAATGTTTGACCGGTCAAAAGTAATTTCCTTATTTGTAAATATTTTGATGTTTATTGCAGGCATTTTAATGATATTCTGTACATTCATATTACAGACAGGGCTTGCAATCAATAGCAGAGGACATGAATTTAAAGCCGATATGTTTGCCCATGAAATAGGGTTCGGCTCGGAGCTTATCAGTGCATTTTACATACTACAAAAAACAGCACTACAGGGAAATGACAGTATAGCCAAAAAACTGCAAGCCACACACCCGCACATAGCAAGAAGAATTGGAGCATTGGAAAAAGCACAAGGCATTGAATATACAGGATAAAGGTTCATATATATGATTCCATAGCCCCTTAGTAAACAAAAAAATGCGGGCATAAGAAAAATAGACTGTATTCGTAGAATATGGTCTATTTTTTGTTGAACGCATATATTATCAATGGGGATATGGATATGACAGGATGAATTATATTGAATTATTTAAAATTACGATAAATTATTTTCGACAATAAAGTATATGAGAAATATCCTTATATTTGCTTTGTGAGTGTAATATGAACCGAAAAATTGTCAAGGGTGAAATAAACGGTTGCGACCGCCCTTGACAATCTTTCTTGATTCATATTTTTTGCTAATCAGCAAATGTAAGGATAATTTTAAGGCGAGTGCCTTTAAAAAATATGTTGAGAGCGGAAGGGGGATTAAAAATGATTTGGACGTAAAACTTGCATTAACTTAGGACATGTTATATGATGGCATAGATAGGTTAAGTGGCTTTACGGTTTGGTTTTTTCGAACCATCAGAGAACCCATTGATACCGATCGGGAGGGAAACGCGCTGACCCTGATCGACGTCATCACAACCGAGGATCGAATTGTGGAAGAGCTGGATCTACGGATGAAAATTGAAAAGCTAAAGGAATACATCGAAAATGATTTAGACGAGCGCGAGCGAACCATCATCAAGCTGAGATTTGGTCTGCCCTGCCAAAAACATTTGACACAACGGGAAGTGGCGGGACGGATGGGGATTTCAAGATCGTACGTCTCTCGAATCGAAAAAAAAGCGCTCCTTTCTCTGCGAAAACGTTTTGAGGAGGAGGAAAACGGGAGAAAGAAAAAGGAAGCGCCGCCGATCCCTCAAAAGGAAAAACCCCGGCCGCGAAAGAAGGCGGGAAAAGAGTCCGGGAAGGGATAAATCCCAATCACCGATACGGGAAGGTGTAATCTTTTTGCTGGATAGGGCACTTGTAGATATGCCAAAATGAAAAAACAGGAAGGTTATCACACCTTCCCGCATATCCACAGTTGACATTTTTCCGCTAATGGTTTAGAACATAAATAGGGAGTGACGCCATCGTATAGACGGTTAGCCCCCAAAAAATCGTTGGTTAAAAAATAACCGCCTTCGTTTGGACGCAAGGGCGGTTATTCTTTATATTCAGAATCCTGCCGGCCAATGTCAAGATGACAATAAATACAATCAAGTATTCCATAGCATCACCCCCCCTCACGGGGATAGGACTTAACCGCCTACCGTATAGATCGTGCCACTCTCCCGAAGAATGTTTGCTTGTGTTTATAAAAACAATCGGTTATAATAACGAGATAAGATTGAATTTTCGTCGCCCTTTTCGGGGCGTTAATGATAAAATAAAGGAGCAGGAATATGAAAAATTGCAGGAAATGGATCGCCTGGCTGCTGGCCGTCGTGACGCTGTGCCTTTGCCTGACCGGCTGTGACGAAGGGCTGGACAACGAGGGGCGGAAAATCATCAACGTCTGGCATTACTGGGACGACAGCGAAAGCGCCTTTAACCGGGACATACAAAAAGCTGTGGACGATTACCAGTCCCGCCACCCCGAGCTGCTGATTTCCCTGCATACACTGCCTGAAAATGAATACCGTTCCAAACTGGGGACCAGCTTCAGCGAGGAGGGCGGCAAGGAGATTGACATTTTCGCGTTCTGGGGCGGATATCAGACCGAAAACCTGCAGGAACTGGAGCTTTTGCTCCCCCTAAACAATTATATCACCGACGAGATCCGAGGGAGGGTGTTTGAGGGAGGCTTCAGCGCTTTCGACCAGAAGGATCAAATCTATGCGCTTCCCGCCTATTCGTGGGCGAGTGTGCTGTATTGCAATACCGCGCTGTTTGAACAATATGAGCTTGCGATCCCCGAAACGCTGGAGGACGTTGCGGCGGCCTCGAAAGTTTTTGCGGAGGCCGGGCTGACGCCGCTGGCGCTGGGAGAAAGGGACGGCTGGCAGCTGAATATGCTGTTTGAATCCATCCTGCTGCGCACGACCGGCGCCGACAACGTTTCCGCATTTCTTGACGGGGAGACCGGGCTGGCCGACGGCGCGGAGTTCGAGACGGCGACCGAGCTTTTTAAGGCCTTTCAAAGCAACGGGGCGCTGGGAGAAATCCCCGCCGCCGAGGACGCGCAGGCTGCGGACGATACCTTTTTGCAGGGGGAAGCGGCGATGCGCCTGACCGGCTCCTGGCTTGTGGATCGTATAAAATCCACGGACGATGAGGAGCTTGCCCGGAAGATCAAAACGATTCCCTTTCCCAAGGTAACGGTGGAGAACCAGAGCTACGGTTCTTTGGAAGAGAGCGTAGGCGGGTATTCCCACAGCTTTTTTGTCAACAACCGGACGAAGCATAAAGACGCCTCCGCCGAGCTGTGTATTTATCTCAGCGAGGTACTGGGCAACAGCGCCGAAGAAAATGGTTGCGGCTATTCCGCCTGGACAAAAGAGCCGACCGGAGAGACGGAGCTGGAACGCGGGATTTCCAAGATGACAAAGGAGTCCTCGAGCTTGATCCCGTCCTGGGACATCTTTCTCTCCTCCCAAAAGGTGGACGATTATGTGACCTGTGTGTCGGATGTATTCAACGAAGAAATTACAACGCTGGAGTTTCTCAACAAGCTGAAACATCTGGTAGAAGAAGCAGAATGAGGGATACGGCGAGGAATATCGGCCATGACAATGGCGAAAGGAAAGGGGAAAAATCCATGTCCGAAACAACCGTAAGAACACGCTACGCGCCCAGCCCGACCGGGTTTATGCATGTGGGGAACCTGCGGACGGCGCTCTATGAATATTTGATCGCGCGCGCGGAAGGCGGCCGGTTTGTCCTGCGAATTGAGGATACCGATCAGGAACGGCTGGTCGAGGGCGCGGTGGAGATCATTTACAAAACCCTGCGTGAGGTCGGGCTGACCCACGATGAAGGTCCCGACCTCGGCGGCGCGTACGGCCCCTATATCCAGAGCGAGCGCCTTTCGCTGTATAAGCCCTATGCCGAAAAGCTGGTAAAATCGGGACACGCCTACTACTGCTTTTGCTCCCGGGAGAGGCTCCAGGGGCTGCGCGAGACGGGCGAGGGCTTTGCGGGCTATGACCGGTGCTGCCGGGACTTGACGCCGGAAGAGGTCGAAGCGAAGCTTCAATCGGACGTACCGTACAGCATACGACAAAAAATGCCCCTTTCCGGGACGACGACCTTTGAGGACGCGGTATTCGGAACAATTTCCGTGGAAAACGCCGAGCTGGAGGATCAGATTCTCCTCAAGAGCGACGGCTTTCCCACCTATAATTTCGCCAACGTCGTCGACGACCATCTGATGGAGATCACCCATGTGGTGCGCGGCAGCGAATACCTTAGCTCCACGCCGAAATACAACCTCTTATACGAGGCCTTCGGCTGGGCGCTCCCGACGTACGTCCACCTGCCGCTCATTATGGGAAAGAATGAGGACGGCAGCGTCTCCAAGCTTTCGAAGCGCCACGGCGCGACGAGCTTCGAGGATCTTACGGCGGCGGGGTATCTCCCCGAGGCGATTGTCAATTATATTGCGCTTCTCGGCTGGTGTCCGAAGGACAACCAGGAGAAGTTTTCCCTGAAAGAGCTGGAGACGATGTTTTCGGTAGACGGGATCAGCAAGTCGCCGGCGGTGTTTGATTATGACAAGCTGACCTGGTTCAACGGGGAATATATCCGGGCGATGACGCCCGAGGACTTCGCGGCGCTGGGACAACCCTATTTCCGCGAGGTGTTTGGGGAGCGGGCTTATGATGAGCCGGTGCTGCTCCGGATTTTACAGCCCCGCGTCACGGTACTGACCCAGATTCCGGAAATCCTCTCCTTTTTTAAGGAACTGCCCGACTATTCTCCCGAACTCTTCATCAACAAGAAGAGCAAAACGAATCTGGAGAATTCCGCCGAGATGCTGGCGCTGGCGGTGCCTGTGCTGGAGGCGCTTCCCGAATGGACGGATACGGCCCTGCACGACGCGCTGATCGGTCTCGCCGCGGAAAAGGAAGTAAAAAATGGGACGCTCTTGTGGCCGGTTCGGATCGCGGCCTCCGGGACATTGGTAACGCCGGGCGGCGCGATTGAAATTCTCTGTATCCTGGGCCGGGAAGAAGCGCTCCGGCGGCTGAAAGCGGGACAGGAAAAATTGAAAGCGGCCGGGAATGGCCGGACGGAAGGGGAGGAAGAGAATGGCTGAGGAGAAAAAAATAGTTCTGCCCGAGGAGGAAGCGGGCAATTTTATACATGAATTCATCGAGGAGGACATCGCCCCCGGCGGGCGGTGTGCGGGGATGCAGGTTCACACCCGTTTCCCGCCCGAGCCGAACGGATACCTCCACATCGGACACGCCAAGGCTATCTGTATCGACTTCGGCTCCGCCGAGAAATACGGCGGCCTGTGCAACCTGCGCATGGACGACACCAACCCCACCAAGGAGGACGTCGAATATGTAGACGCCATCAAGGAGGACATCCACTGGTTGGGCTTCGATTGGGGCGACCGCTTTTATTTCGCCTCCGATTATTTTCCCCAGATGTACGCCTACGCGATTGAACTGATTGAAAAGGGCCTCGCCTATGTGTGCGAGCTGTCCGCCGACGAGGTTCGCGCCAACCGCGGAGACCTCAATACCCCCGCCGTCAGTCCCCACCGCGACCGCCCGAAGGAGGAGAGCCTCCGGCTCTTTCAGCGGATGAAGGCCGGGGAGTTCCCGG
>JGI994J12354_10000954_pt1 | contig 29369 bp, 26 predicted proteins | sample IntmicLarv3ML3BL_FD_12354 | JGI IMG/M metagenome (IMG submission 12354) | reverse complement strand
AAATTCAATTTCATTAGTCGTTTTGCGTGACTCGACATAGCCAAAGTAAACTTTGTCTCTGCGCTCGCTACTTAAAACGTTCGTTATTTTTCGTTACTCTTTTTGTGTATTTGCTCCCTTTACTCANCTCNAATAGCCCGCTATTATCGCTTCATAAAGTAAGCAACTACCCGAAAAATAGNTTTGAAAAATGTAACAAGCAAAATTTAAACAGTCTCTTAATGTATCGCAAAGATAACCGAATATGGTTTATTTCCCTAAAAATGTATCAAATAAAATACAATCCGCTTGTTATGTTGCTATTATTCAGAACATTATATCACGGATGACTTATACGTAAATAAAAAGAAACTTATTTATATGAGATTTATCACTTTGCAGCTCTATCAAGATTTTTATAAATCACTCATCTATTGATATTTCAGTTTAGTTTTTTTCAAATCCGGTTTTTTACTATTCTTTATTTTTTGTATCAATCCATATTGTAACAGGTCCATCATTTAGTAATTCTACTTTCATATCAGCACCGAAGGAACCTGTTTCTACTTCTTTGCCAAGTCGGATGCTCATTTCCGAACAGAATGATTCATATAATGGAATAGCTGTTTCGGGCTTTGAAGCACGTATATAAGAAGGTCTGTTACCTTTTTTCACCATCGCATGGAGTGTAAATTGGCTAATGACCAAAATATTACCACTGACCTCCACTACTGATTTATTCATAACACCTTCATTATCATCGAAAATGCGCAAATTTGCAATTTTATTGGTTAGCCACTCTATATCATCATCATTATCTGCATCTTCAACTCCAAGAAATATCAATAATCCTTGCCCTATACACGATTTCATCGTACCATTAATACTAACGGAAGCATATTTTACCCTTTGCACAACTGTTCTCATAGTAATTCTATTATTTAATATTAATCATGTAAACATATAATTAGTAAATTAATGTAGCGACAAAAACTTTGGAATAATATGTTCACTTACCTACGGTAAAATAACCAAACACATGTTATAATTAAAGCAAGTCCCAGTAGAGCATACATGATGCGAACCCACTTTTCTCCCAATGTCTTTAATATCCATTCTCCCGGCGATCCTTTTTTGTATTGAATTATCTTATCACTAAAAAAAGATGCAATAATTATAACAATTCCTCCAAAAAAGCCAAAAAATATTGTTTCATCCGGAGTCATATTGTTAAAATAACGTGCATAAGATACAGGAGAACAAATAAGGCCTTCTACATCATTCAAATTNTCATTTACTGTATTGTANAGATTATCATTGAACAAACAGCTACTTAGTTCGCTGCATATTTGAAAAGCGTTGTTGCCAAGGCTGATTATCTGTGCTTTAACGCCTAACACTGTAGCAATTACTGACAATACGACAATATGCGAGCTGTTGCTTAATAGTACTTCCATAAATATCAATCAGCCTCTTTTGGTTTTATTAAGTTCTGTCAATAGTATTTCCGTTTTAGACTTTCCTATCAATGATATTAACTCATTAACAGGAACCTCTTTTAATCTCTTAACGCTTTTATATTTTCTCAGTAATGTCGTTTTTGTTTTATCCCCTATTCCTTTTATAGAATCTAAAGCAGAAACAACTTGTTTTTTACTTCTGACATCGCGGTGAAACGAAATTCCGAAACGGTGTGCTTCATCACGTAAATGCTGTATGACCTTGAGTGTATCGGATGTTTTATCAAGTATTAACGGGTCAGGGTCATCGGGATAAAAGATTTCTTCAAGTCTTTTAGCTAATCCCACAATAGATATTTTATCAAGTAAACCTAACTTTTTCAAGACACCGGTTGCAACATTTAGCTGTCCTTTCCCTCCATCAATAACAATCAACTGCGGTAATGGTTGTTCTTCCTCCATCAATCTCGTATAACGACGTGTAACAATTTCTTCCATTGAAGCAAAATCGTCCGGTCCAACAACGGTTTTAATATGAAAATGGCGGTAATCTTTTTTCGCCGGCTTTCCTTTTTTAAAGACAACACAAGCAGCAACAGGACTAGTGCCTTGTATATTTGAGTTATCAAAACACTCGATATGCATCGGCAATACAGGTAAATGCAGATCATCCTGAATAGTTTTGAGTAAACGTGTTGTTCTCTGTTCCGGATTGAATTTTTCAGCTCTCTTTAAACAATCAACTTTATACTGTTTCACATTTTGTATTGAGAAGTTCAAGAGTTTTTTCTTATCTCCTTTCTGCGGAATTGTATACACAATAGACTCTGAAATATTTATATCAGGCAAAAAAGGCACAATTATTTCATGAGCAGAGCTTTTAAAACGGCTTCTCATCTCAATAATACCAAGCCCTAACAATTCTTCTTTTGGTTCTTCCAACTTCTTTTTGTATTCAAATGTGTAAACATGAACTATTGCTCCATTTGCAATATGCATATAGTTTATATATCCGGACTTTTCATTTTCTTCAAAAGAAAAAACGTCGAGGTTATGCAAAGAAGGCGTAACAACAGTAGAGCGAGAACGATAATTTTCTATAACTTCATATTTTTCTTTTATCAACTGAGCCTCTTCGAAACGCATTTGTTCAGAGCACATACGCATTTGCTCCAATAGAATGTTTGTAATACGGGAACTGTTTCCTTTCAAAATCTCTTTTATTTCAGACATCTGTTCTTGATATTCCACCTTAGAGATTAAACCAATACATGGAGCATTACATCGTTTTATATGATATTCCAGGCAAATTTTGTTTTTTTTCTGTGCAATTGATTCCGGTGTAAGAGGCAATTTACATGTGCGTATCTTATAAATAGATTTTATCATTTGTAACATTGTCTTTGCAATATACACCGATGCATATGGTCCAAAGTAAACAGATCCGTCACGGACAACATTCCTTGTTTGAAATACACGAGGAAAATATTCGTTTTTTATTACTATATATGGATAAGTTTTATCATCTTTCAGTAAAACATTATACCTTGGTCGATACTGTTTTATCAAATTATTTTCCAACAGTAGCGCTTCCTCTTCCGAATCAACTACAATATATTTTATGTCTCTTATTTGTTTTACAAGAACTTTTGTTTTATTTTCAAAATGGTCTTTTTTAAAATAAGAAGAGACTCTTTTTTTTAAATTCTTTGCTTTGCCCACATAGATGATCACCGCGTTTTCGTCAAAAAACTGATAACACCCTGGTTTTTCAGGAAGAGTTTCGAGAATAACTTTCAGGTTTTGCCCAAATATTGTGTCGTTTTTGCGTTCCACGTGAAACAAAATTACTTTTACAATTTATATAATAAGCCTGATGAGAATAACAGTCTTGTGTATTTTTCAACAGTAACATATTTCATTTCTAAAAATAAAGATGATTTTTTTAAGAATTTAGATGATGATGGTAATTTCCATTCTGCTCCTGCTCCAAAATTAAAACCAAAATTACTATCGTAATTTTTACCATTATAACTTGGCATGGTAGAACATTCGTCACATCTAATATTTTCTGAGTTTGAATAATTAAGTATAAAAAAACCAACTGTTGGATATATAAAAAATATTTCTTCACTTGACTTAGGAAATGCTTTTTTTGAAACATTAGGGATTAGGTAATTAAAGTCGAAAGAAATTGTATTCATATTTTTCTTTTCTTTTTTCAGATAAACTGCATATGCAGGTACAACGCGAAATCTATCCAAAATATTATAGGTTATCCTAGCTGACGTAGCAAAATTATTATATTCGCTGCCAAGACATAAATCAGAACCAAGCCCAATTTTAAACTCTTTTTCTTTCTGCGAATATATTGTTTGAGAAATTATAGTTAAAAGTAATGATAACGAAATTTTCATTAGAAGACTTTTACAAAAACCTTGTTTCACGTGGAACATTTAGCGTTGAATTAAAATTAACAGTATATTTATGTCGCTCGGTGATATTCCGGGAATTCTGCTTGCTTGAGCTAAAGTTTCCGGATTTATTCGTTTCAGTTTCTGTCTTGCTTCAATTGTTAATGATTGAATATTTTCATAATCAAGTTTTCCCTTTATAACTATATTTTCATATCTATGTAGTTTTTCTGCTATTTGTTGTTCTCTTAAAATATATCCGCTGTATTTAACATTTATTTCAACAGCCTCAATAATTTCCTCTTTAATAGTTTCGGGAATTTTACTAATTTCACTTTTCAGTTCAGGTAAAAAACTTTCTAATTGAGAAAGCGATATTTGGGGACGCTTTAAAACTTCTATTAATTTACAGCTGTGAGAAAGAGCAGAAGTTCCAAGACTTAATAACTCTCCGTCGATTTGATTTTTCTTTACAGAGTATTTTTCAACGAAAGAAACTAACTCATTTATATGATTTTTCTTTTTCAAAAATAAATCATAACGATACTTATTTGCAAGACCTATTTTATAAGATTTTTCAGTAAGTCGAATATCTGCATTGTCTTGTCGTAATAATATTCTGTATTCAGCTCGTGAAGTAAACATGCGATAAGGTTCATCAACTCCCTTTGTTACAAGATCATCAATTAGAACACCTATATATGCATCGTCGCGGTTTAAAATGAAGTCAGGACAACCGTGAGCCTTATTATGCGCGTTAATTCCTGCGATAAGTCCCTGTCCTGCAGCCTCTTCATAACCGGTTGTTCCATTTATTTGTCCTGCAAAGAACAAATTTTTTATTTTTTTAGTTTCTAAGGTATGAAATAATTGAGTAGGGTCAAAGAAATCATACTCAATTGCATAACCGGGCCTGAATAGTTGAACATTTTTAAAAGCAGGTAAAGCTTTTAATGCATTAATCTGAATATCAAATGGTAAAGATGATGAAAAGCCGTTCAGATAATATTCGTTTGTTGTTTCACCTTCTGGTTCAAGAAATAGTTGATGCTTATCTTTATCTGCAAATGTAATAATCTTCGTTTCTATACTTGGGCAGTAACGTGGACCAATACTTTTTATTTGACCATTATATAATGGCGAGTCCGGTAAACCGTCATGTAAAACTTGATGACATTCAGAATTTGTAAATAAAGTCCAGCAACTTAGCGATTTAAGCTCTCTTTTGACCGTATCTAAATAAGAGAATTTATGAAAATCATTTTCTCCTTTCTGTTCTGTCATTTCTTCAAAGTCCACACTTCGTGCATCTATTCTTACAGGTGTACCTGTTTTCATTCTATCTGAATTTATCCCGAGTGAAGTAAGTTGTTCAGTTAACCCGTAAGAGGCCGGTTCTGAAATACGTCCTCCCGAAAACTGAACTTTGCCGACATGCATTAATCCACTTAGAAATGTACCTGTTGTAAGAACTATTGAATGCGCAAAAAATTCAATTCCCATCGAAGTGCGCACTCCTTCCACAGTATCAGTTGACTGGTCTATAATTAGCTGATTGACTGAATCTTGCCAAAAAAATAAGTTCGGGATTTTTTCTAAAAGACCGTGCATTGTTTGAATATATTTTATTCGATCGCTTTGTGCTCTCGGGCTCCACATTGCCGGTCCTTTACTTCTATTAAGCATTCGAAATTGAATAGCAGTGCGGTCTGTAACAATCCCCATAAGTCCGCCTAAAGCATCTATTTCCCGAACTATTTGCCCTTTCGCTATACCGCCAATGGCAGGATTACAGCTCATTTGAGCTATTTTATTCATATCCATTGTAATGAGCAATGTATCAGAACCTAAATTAGCTGCTGCTGCCGCGGCCTCACAACCAGCGTGACCTGCGCCTATTACTATAACATCATATTTAAATTTCATTAATTTCTATACATTTACTGTCGCAAAGATAATTAACATTTGCTGCAATCAAAATTGTTAGTGTCAGTTTATTTTTAATCTCATATTTATAAGTCAATTTAAACTATCAATTTTCTTATTTCCAATAAAGCCAAATTCTCATTTTTTTCCATAACTGCTCTTTCGTTAGGTGACTTATCTTTTATACCGCAGAGGTGCAAAATTCCATGTATGATAACTCTATATAGTTCGTCAATAAATTCTGTTTTAAATTTTTCTGCATTACTTTTTACCGTATCAACACTTACAAATATATCTCCTGATATTAAATCATCACTTGTATAATCGAATGTAATTATATCTGTAAAATAATCGTGATTCAAATATTGTTTATTTATTTCCAATATTTTATTATCAGAACAAAAAATATATGAAATCTCCCCCACTCTTTTATTAAATTTTAAAGCAGTCAATTTTATCCATCGCGTTACTATTCTTTTAGGAATTGTCGGCATTTTTACTTCATCATTACTATAAAGTATCATTTTAAACAATTTTAATTTATAATTATTAATGTACAGGAAAGAAAATATAAGCTATTATTATTGCAGCAATTGCTCCTGCCAAATCTGCTATCAAAGCACATGGTATGGTGTGTCTTGTGTTACGTATACTTATGCTTCCGTAATAAACAGCAACAACATAAAAAATTGTATCGGTCGAACCTTGTACGATACAGGAAAGACGTCCGACGAAAGAATCTACTCCAAAAGTACTCATCGTGTCAAGCATCATTCCTCTTGCACCACTTCCACTTAATGGTTTCATAAAAACTGTCGGCAAAGCTTCTACGAAAGACGTATCAAGATTACAACTTGCTACAATCCAGCGAATTCCGTCAATAAAAATGGTCATTGCACCGGAAGCTCTAAAAACTCCGATCGCAAGAAGGATGGCTATGAGATATGGAATTATCTTAACAGCCGTCAGAAAGCCTTCTTTTGCTCCCAGGATGAATGTCTCATATACATTTATTTTTTTTCGTATTCCAACTAACAAAAAACTGCAAATTATTGAAAAAAGAAGTATATTTGCAATTAGTGATGAATATATTGCAACTTCTTCTTTTGGAAGAGAATTAAATAGCCACATCAGCCCACCGATAAAAAAAAGGAAACCTCCGAAAAATAAAATAAGTGTACGCTGTAATAAATTTATTTTTTGAACTATGCAAACAGTAAAGATAGCGACCATTGTAGAAACAAAAGTTGCAAGTAAAATCGGGATGAAAATATCTGCAGGATTTGCGGCTCCAAACTGAGCTCGATACATCATAATTGTTATAGGAATAATTGTAAGCCCTGATGCATTGATATTTAAGAACATAATCATTGCATTAGTAGCTGTATCTTTTTTATCGTTAAGTGTTTGGAGTTGTTGCATGGCTCGTAATCCGATTGGAGTGGCTGCATTGTCGAGTCCGAGCATATTTGCAGAAAAATTCATAAATATTGTACCTGTAACCGGGTGATCTTTAGGTAATCCCGGGAAAAGTTTTCCAAAAACCGGTGAAGCAAAACGCGCAAAAGTATCGATTAGACCTGATTTTTCACCAATTTTCATCAAACCAAGCCACAGGGATAAAACACCCGTTAGTCCTAAAGACACTTCAAATCCCATTTTTGCGGAATCAAAAGTAGATGTCATTATTAAATTAAATACTTCTGTATCTTTATCAACAATAAATTTGAATATTGCGACTACAAAAGCTATAAGTATAAATCCAATCCAAATATAATTTAAAACCATAAATTGACTATATATAAGGCTTTTATCATAATATCCAATTATTTACCATTAATGATTTTCTTAATATCATTAAGTTTATTAAGAGCTTCCATAGGTGTCAGATTGTTAACGTCTAAATTTTTTATTTCATCTCTGACCTGGCTTAAAACCGGATCGTCTAATTGAAATAAGTTAAGTTGGTAACCTTCAGCACCTGATGCTATTTTTTTGACCTGTTTATTTTTAATCTCTTGCTGACGGTTATCAGACTCGAGTTGTTTTAAAATTTCATCTGCACGTTTTACGATACTTTTTGGCATTCCTGCCATTTTAGCAACATGAATACCGAAGCTATGTTCACTACCTCCCTTTACAAGTTTACGCGTGAAGACTACTTTATTGTCAACTTCCTTAACAGACACATTAAAATTTTTTATCTTCTTAAAAGAATTTTCCATTTCATTAAGTTCATGATAATGAGTGGCAAAAAGAGTCTTAGCAGAATTATTCGGATGTTCGTGAATATATTCTACGATTGCCCATGCAATTGAAATACCGTCGTATGTGCTCGTTCCACGCCCAAGTTCATCGAACAAAATAAGGCTTCGTGGAGAAACGTTATTTAAAATTTCGGAAGCTTCAGTCATTTCTACCATAAATGTTGACTCACCAAGTGAAATATTATCTGATGCCCCGACCCTCGTGAAAATTTTGTCTATAAAACCTATTTTAGCGCTTTCGGCAGGCACGAAACTGCCTATCTGAGCCATAAGTACAATCAATGCTGTTTGACGTAATAATGCAGATTTACCTGACATATTCGGTCCTGTAATTATAATTATTTGCTGCTTTTTTCTATCAAGGTAAACATTGTTTGCAATATAAGGCGAATCGTGTGGCAATTGTTTTTCTATCACTGGATGTCTCCCTGATTTTATATCTATATCTTCCGATTCATCGACTATCGGACATATATAACGGTTGTTTTTAGCGCTTTGTGCAAACGACAATAGACAATCTAATTGACCTATTTTACTTGCGTTATTTTGAATTTGATGTATATACCTCGAAATTTCTACTATCAGTTCAATAAAAAGTTGCATTTCTAATGCAAATATTTTTTCTTCTGCTCCGAGAATTTTTTCTTCATACTCTTTAAGCTCTTCTGTAATGTATCTTTCTGCATTAACGAGTGTTTGTTTACGTATCCACGTTGCCGGAACTTTTTCCTTGTGTGTGTTTCGCACTTCAATATAATATCCGAATACGCTGTTAAAAGCTATTTTCAAGCTTGATATTCCTGTTTGTTCGATTTCTCTTTGTTGAATTTTCAACAAATAATCTTTTCCCGAATAAGCAAGTTTCCTTAAATCATCAAGTTCTTCGTTAACTCTTTCAGCAATAATGCCTCCTTTATTTATTAATGCCGGAGGATCGGGTCTTAGTTCTTTTTCGATACGTTCACGAATTATTTCGCACTTATCTAAGCTCGTTCCTATTTTTATTAAGCTTTCGTTATCGCTATTTTCACAAATTTGTTTTATTGGATCTATTGCACGTAATGCAATTTTCATCTGTACGATTTCACGTGGTGTGGCTCTACCAACGGCAACTTTAGAGATAATTCGTTCTAAATCTCCTATTTGTGAAAGCAAAGATTCTAAGAGTTCTACTTTATCAGGATTTTTAAGGAAATAAGTAACCACTTGTTGTCTTTCAAAAATTTCATTAATATCTTTCAAAGGAAAGATTAACCATCTTCGAAGCAATCTCCCGCCCATTGGTGATATTGTCTTGTCAATAATATCAAGCAGTGACACTCCGTCCGGATTCATTGAATCGAGTATTTCAAGATTACGAATTGTGAACTTGTCAAGTCTTACAAACCTGTCTTCCTCAATTCGCGAAAGTGAAGTAATATGCCCTATATTATTATGTTGAGTTATATCAAGATAATGCAATATTGCTCCTGACGCAATCAATCCATGTGTTAAACTGTTAACACCGAACCCTTTAAGTGTTGCTGTTTCGAATTGTTTCAATAAACGTTCTCGAGCAGTTTCTTCTACGAATATCCAATCATCAAGTGAGAATAAAAAGCAGCGTGTATCGAAATTTTCTTCAAAGTAATTACGTTTTTCGCGTTCTACGAGAACCTCTTTGGGTGCAAAATTAGTTAATAACTTATCTATATAATCGAATGCTCCTTCGGCAGTTAAAAATTCTCCGGTCGATATGTCCAGAAAAGAAACACCACAAATTGCTTTTCCAATATGAACGGCTGCAAGAAAATTATTTTCCTTATTTGTTAAAATATTATCTGCTATTGAAATACCCGGTGTAACTAACTCTGTAATTCCCCGTTTAACGAGAGTTTTTGTTTTCTTAGGGTCTTCAAGTTGATCGCAAACTGCGACTCTCTTTCCTGCCCTGACTAATTTTGGCAAATAAGTATCTAAAGCATGGTGAGGGAATCCTGCCATAGCTATTGAAGGTGAAGCGCCGTTTGAACGTTTTGTTTGTACTATTCCCAAAATAGATGCTCCGGTAATTGCATCTTCACCATACATTTCATAGAAGTCGCCTACCCTAAATAGCAATATTGCATCAGGATGTTTTGATTTTATATCAAAATATTGTTTCATTAAAGGCGTCTCTTCCAATTTTGCCATTACCTTACTTAATTTTTACATTGTTTTATTTTGTAGCAAAGATAGTGTAAGTTGAAGGTAATACAAAAAAACTTGGTTATTTTGTTTTCATAATAAGCCTATCATGATGTTATATTTAAGAATATAATTCAAGCAGTCAAAATATTATAATGGGTTTGACTTAATACACTTAATTAATTCAAATGCAACTATTCAAAGGATAGATAATGTTTTAATCTTATCATATCAGCATCTGTAAATTCATTTAATAATTGAAGGTTTTCCCATCCTGTAAGACTTCCTTTTTGTTTTTTTAGTTGCGTTATGACTCTCGATTGGCTATAGTTTATATATGGATGACGATTTAAAGAATCTTGCGAAATTGTATTCACCTTTATTGTTGAGATTAATTCAGGATTCGCACTGAACCATTGTTCAAGAGAATTATATCTTTCTTCATCTATGCCATAAACCTCGCTTAATTGAGTAACAGAATAAAATCCGCCTAAAAGTGTTCGATAGCTTACAATTCGTTTAGCGAAAGTACTGCCAATGCCCGGAACTTTTTTTAATATTGTTGTGTCGGCAGTATTTAGTTCAACAACGGTTCCTTCGGTAAATTTCTCTGAGCGAGGGTAGGAGGGACGTGCATAAGAAGTAAGTCTTTCGACACGTTCTGAAACTGATTCTTTTTTTTCTGAAGGTTCATTTTTTTCATTATCGGATGCAACAAAAGATTCGGTTGAACTTCTTTCAGCTTCAATTATTTCATTCGTCTTAGAAGTTGAAGAAGAATTAGTATTTGACTTTGTATTTTGTCTTGTTGAAGATGGTTCCTTTGAATATTTATTCTGTTCAGATTGACTGCTAATTTTTTGATTATTATTTGAATTTTCTGACTGAGTATTAGTATTTACTATATTTTGCTCTGATTTTGTATCGTCGGATTTTGAACTTTTATTATCAAGTATCAATAAAATTCCGGCAGTTGCAATCAGGCAAAGTAAGACTATCAAACCTCTTCTTTCACCTTTGGAATAATAGAAAAAATCGCGCCAGGACATTTTCGGTTACATTAAAAATTAAAAGATAATTAAATGCGTTTATGACAAATAAATGTCGAAAAAGAGTATTAGAAAAATTTAACGAGCAAAATTTAAACAGTCTCTTATATTTCAAGTAATAATTACTCCATCTTTCATTTTCACTATTCTATCAGCAAGTTTTGCTAAGTTTTCATCATGAGTAATAATTACAAATGTCTGTCCCATTTCCTCCCTTAATTTAAAGAAAAGAGAATGTAGTTCTTCCTTATTTTTCGTATCAAGACTTCCCGAAGGTTCGTCAGCAAGTATTACAGATGGATTATTTATTAATGCACGAGCCACAGCAACGCGCTGTTTTTCACCTCCTGAAAGTTCTGCCGGCTTATGTTTAATTCTATCTTTCAAACCTAAAAAGTCGAGTAGCTCTTTAGATTTTTTTTCTGTTTCTTCAAACCTATTTTTTGCNATTAAAGCAGGNATCATCACATTTTCGAGTGCAGTAAATTCAGGTAACAGTTGGTGAAATTGAAAAACAAATCCTATATGCTTATTACGAAATGCNGCTTGTTCTTTTTCGGCTAAATTCAGAGGATTTATACCTCTCACATATAAAGTACCGGCATCAGGGCGATCAAGTGTACCCATAATTTGCAAAAGGGTTGTTTTGCCTGCGCCACTTGGACCAACAACTGCTACAATTTCTTTTTCCTTTATTAGTAAGTCAATACCTTTAAGGACTTGTAACGAACCAAAGTTTTTAGTAATGCCTTTTGTTTCTACCATCTACTTTTTTTTAGCAAATATAGTGCAAGTCGAGAGAATAACAAAATAAAAAGGTCGGTTATTTTCAAAGTAATAACCGACCAATTAAAATATATTTAAAAAATATTATTCTTTTACTATTTCAAGCAATTCCAGTTCGAATATCAGCATTGCATTCTGAGGAATAATTGGAGATGGTGGTTGCATGCCATAAGCCATTTCAGTAGGTATCCAGAATTTGTATTTAGAACCAACAGGCATTAACTGTAATCCTTCGATCCAACCTTGAATTATATTTCCGCCTGTAGCAAAACGAGCAGGTTCACCACGTGTAACTGTGCTGTCAAACTCTGTACCGTCTAATAAAGTTCCTGTATAATGTACTGATACAACATCCTCTACAGTTGGTTTAGGACCTGTTCCTTCTGTAATAACTTTATACTGCAAACCGCTTGGAGTTGTAATTACACCACTTTTTGTTTTATTTTCCGCTAAAAATGCTTCTCCTTCAGCTTTAGCCTTTTCAAACATAATCATCTGAGCTCTTTGGAAATAACCATTAACATAATCATTAAGTTCCAATTCAGTTATTCCTAAGAATATAGAATCTTTAGTATCAGCAAATGCATCATTCATACCTGCAATAAAAGCATCAAAATTTCCTTTTTCAGGCCAATTCTCCATAGACAGTTGTGTATTTTTTAAAGAAAAATGCACTTGAGCTTTACCAAGAATATAGCTTATGCTATCTACTTCAGTTTTTAATTTTACATTTCCAATAGACTTCTTTGAATCACATGAAGTGAACGCAATTCCAATCACTACTATAGCCGCAATGGCTAATACATTAAATTTTTTCATTTTTTAATTTTATAATTATGTTAAACAATATCTATCAATTCCACTTCGAAAATTAATGTGCTGTTCGGACCTATTATTTCGCCTGCTCCTCTTGAACCATAAGCTAACTCTGACGGAATAAACAGTCTCCATTTTGAACCTTTTTCCATAAGCTGCAAAGCCTCAACCCATCCTTGTATTACTTGTGATACACCAAATGTTGCAGGTTCACCACGTTGCACTGAACTATCAAAAACCGTTCCGTTTATTAATGTGCCATGATAATGACATTTAACCTTTTCGGAGGCTTTTGGTTTAGCGCCGGTACCTTTTTTCAATATTTCATATTGTAAGCCACTTGGTAAAACTACAACTCCAGCTTTTTCTTTATTTATTCGAAGAAATTCTTTACCGGCTTCCATATTAAGCTTTGTTTGTTCAGCTTGTAACTTCACAAAATAATCATTTATTATCTGTTTTGCTTCATCATAGGTAATATCAGGTGTTTTATTTGACAAAACAGCATCAACACCTTTGATAAAATCTTCAATCCTCAATTCATTTATGCCGGAAGTACGAAAATTATTTCCTATACTCAAGCCTAAAGCATAACTAATTTTGTCCATAATAATTCTTCATCCTTTATAATCAGGGTGCAAAGGTAATCTTTTTATTTATAAAGTTATATTTTTTCAATATTTTTTTTATAATAGAATCATTTTTGCATTAAAAATCATAACTTCGCAAGCAAAATAACATATTATGAAAAAGTTAGTAATACTTACAGGAGCAGGTATGAGCGCAGAGAGTGGAATATCAACATTTCGCGATTCTGACGGGTTATGGAATAATTATCGAGTAGAAGATGTAGCGACGCCCGAAGGATTTGCTGCAGACCCGCAGTTAGTACTCGATTTTTACAACTACAGAAGAAAAGAACTTATTAATACCGAGCCTAATGAAGGTCATAATGGTCTCGCAACATTAGAAAAAGATTTTGATGTTCATATCATAACACAAAATGTCGATAATCTGCATGAACGTGCAGGCAGCAGCAATGTTTTACATTTGCATGGTGAATTGATGAAATCATGTTCCGTTAAAAATACCGGTATACCATTTCCTATACCGCCTGAGAATCCTGATATCAATATTGGCGACAAAGCTCCTGACGGAGAACAACTACGTCCGTTTATCGTGTGGTTTGGCGAGGCCGTTCCAAAAATAGAAGAAGCAATAAAATATGTCGAATCATCTAACATTTTTGTTGTTATCGGCACTTCGCTCAATGTTTATCCGGCAGCGGGTTTATTAAACTATGTAAGAAACGGCCAACCCATATTTCTTATAGATCCCAAAGAGGTGAATACATACAGAAAGGATATTGTGTTTATTAAAACAGGCGCATCGGAAGGAGTAAAGATACTCACTGANCGCTTGAAATCATTAATTTAAGAATAACGAAAAATATTTGTAACAAAAAATATTCATTTTGCGTCTTAGTTACGAAAGCGCTTCAATACTTAAAATGTAAAACGATAAAAAATAATAGTTATGAAAAAAGGAATTTTTGTTACATTGTTGGCAGTAATTATTTGCCAGTGTTGTTTCAGCAACGTAAACAGCACAAAAATAGATGAAAAGAAAATCAAAACGGTTGAACAATTGTTTGATAATTTTTCGAATGAAAAAAATACCATACACGTAAAAGTCGGCGGATTTGCTATGTCGCTTGCCCGTATATTTACGGATACCAAAGGCGTTTCAGGAGTTGAAGTATATTCGTTTAACGAATGTGCCGGTAGCGTGAAAGAACGCTTTAATGACGCAATTAAAAATCTGAAAGATAATTCTTATGAGAATATCGTTTCTGTTAATAAAGACAGTGAAAGAGTAAAAGTTCTCGTTAAGATAAAGGATGATTTTATAAATGAAATTGTAGTATTGGCAGGAGGTGACGACCCCGCATTAGTAAGGATAAAAGGAAAAATAAAACTTGAGGATGTTAATAGTGTCATAGAAAACAATAAATAAATATTGTCGGAATGACTGCCGAAGCAGTGTCATAGAAAACAATAAATAAATATTGTCGGAATGACTGCCGAATATTTTAAAAAGGCTTATTTCTCTTTACATCCAAAGCTATACAGGGTTGCAGAAACAATTCTAAAAAATGCGGAAGATGCAGAAGATATTGTTCAGGAAACATACTGTAAGCTTTGGGACAGTCGCGATAAATTAACCGAAGTAAAAATTCCCGAAGCCTATTGTGTAACGCTCGTAAAACATTTATGCATGGATTTTCTCCGTTCACCTAAATCTTCCCGAAATGATTATAGCATTGATGATTATGATATCCCTGATCATTCCATAAGCACAGAAGAAGATTTTGAGAACAGAGATACTATAAAGAAAGTCAAATATATTATAGAGAGGCTTCCCGAGAAGCAGAAAAGAATATTAAATTTGCGGGGATTTGCAGGGTGTTCTCTTGAAGATATTGAAAAAATAACAGGAGAAAGTGCAGTAAACATAAGAGTTTTGCTTTCGCGGGCGAGAAATACTGTAAGAATGAAAATAAAACGTTGAAATATGGTCGAAGAAAATAAAATAGAACAGTTGCTTAATGCTTTTTATAGTGGTGTTACTACGCCCGAAGAAGAAGCTATGTTGTCGGAATTTCTTAATAGTGAGAATCTTGACAAGGAACGGTTTACGGACAGAGATATATTCAATGCTTTACATGACACTACGGATATACCGCTTCCTGAAGGGATTACGTCAAGATTGGAAAGTGCAATAGACAAGCACATCGAAGATGCATCGATGCAAAAAAGCAAAATAATATCCATTAACAGGTTATATATAGCTATATCAAGTGCAGCTGCCGTAGTACTGCTTTGCATCGGACTATTTTTTGTGTCGGAAAAAAAACCATTTCAATCAAATTATATTGCGGATACGTATTCAGACCCCAAAGAAGCAGCTTTAGCAGCAGAACAAGCTTTACTATTTGTTTCCGGTAAACTAAACCAAGGGCTGTCTCCTTTGGAAAAAGTAACTGAAAACGTAGATAAAACAAATAAATTATTAAACGAAACTTTAACAATAAACGAATAAAAATATACAGATATGAAAATAAAGTATTTACTAATAATAATATGTATGATGGGCAGCAGTTTTGTTTATGCTCAAANTAATACATTCAGCAACTTATTCGAAAAGTACGAAAATGAAGATGACGTAGTTGTGGTAAGCATATCGAAAGCAATGTTCAATATGATACCGGGTAATTTAAGTACAGGAAATGTCGACATTAAAGAAATCTTACCTAAGATTGAATCTTTGCTGATAATATCTTCAAATACTAAAAATATGAAAGATAAGATGTATTCGGAATTTAAAACCATCACGGAAAAAGATAAAAATTTCGAACAACTCATGCGAATAAAAGATAATAAATCCAACGTAACTTTCAATGTAAGAAAAAGCGGAAATATGATAAAGGAATTGGTTATGCTCGTAAATGATGCGGATAATTTTTTAGCTATCCAAATATTAGGTAACTTTACGGTCGAAGATATTCAAAAAATTGCTCAAGAAAATTAGTACACAATAAAACTATCAATTATATCGTTCAAATCATATAGAAACATAATATTAACTATATGAGAAAAGACAGAATACTTTGGGCTGACGACGAAATAGATTTATTAAAGCCTCATATACTTTTTTTGGAAGAAAAGGGATATGAGGTTACTCCTGTAGTAAGCGGACAGGATGCCATAGACCATTGCAGGGAAGATACTTTTGATATTATTTTTCTGGACGAAAACATGCCGGGTTTGACGGGTCTCGAAACATTATCGCAGATAAAACAGATAAATCCGGATGTACCTGTAGTAATGGTAACTAAAAGTGAAGAAGAAAGCATTATGAACCAAGCCATTGGTAATAAAATTGCCGACTATCTCATAAAACCTGTCAACCCAAATCAGTTGTTTCTATCTATAAAGAAAAATGTTCATAAGAATGATATAATAACGGAAACGACAACTACAAATTATCAACAGGAATTCAACCGTATCAGTATGCTGATAAACGATGCACGCACGACGAACGATTGGATTGATATTTATAAAAAATTAATTTATTGGGAGTTGACTCTTCAGGAAGGTGAAGTGGAAATGCAAAATCTTCTTCGCATGCAGAAAAAAGAAGCAAACAATTCCTTTGGCAAATTTGTCAAAAATAACTATTTTGATTGGATTCAAAAGCCTGACGACAGACCATTGATGAGCCCGGACTTATTTAGAAACAAGGTATTTCCTTTACTCGACAAGGAAGAAAAAGTTTTTTTTATACTTATTGATAACTTCCGCCTTGACCAATGGTATTCGGTAAAAAGTTTACTGAGCGACTTTTTCACTTTCGACGAAAACCTTTATTACAGCATACTTCCTACGGCAACACAGTATGCCCGCAATGCTATATTTTCAGGCTTGATGCCTGTACAAATAGAAAAGATGTTTCCCGAACTATGGATTGATGAAGAAAGTGAGGAAGGTAAAAACATTAATGAAGAGCCGCTTATAAAGACACAGATAGAGCGATTTCGTAAAAAATACACATTCTCGTATAATAAGATTTACGATTCACTATATGGTGAGAAGCTTCTTCACAACATTTCTAATATATCCAACAATCAACTTAATGTTATAGTAATTAATTTCGTTGATATGTTATCGCACGCACGTACTGAAAGTAAGATGATACGTGAGTTAGCACAAAGCGAAGCAGCATATCGAAGTCTTACCAAATCATGGTTTCAACATTCCACAACTCTTGAATTATTCAAAAAAATTGCGGAAAAGGGATTTAAAATTATACTTACTACTGACCATGGTACTATTCGGGTAGATAATCCAATAAAAATAGTAGGAGATAAAAATACAAATACCAACCTTAGATATAAAGTAGGTAAAAATATGGATTATAACTACAAAGAATTATTTGAAATACGAGAACCTGAAAAAGCAGGTCTGCCTTCTCCTAATCTAAGTACCAAATATGTATTTGCACTTAACGAATCTTTTTTTGCATATCCAAATAATTATAATTACTACGTTTCTTACTATAAAAATACATTCCAACACGGAGGTATCTCACTTGAGGAAATGTTAGTTCCCATAATAACTTTACAGCCTAAATAGAAAGAATGAAAAATATAATTATCAATAAATTAGAAAATATCCGTGAAGCAGCTGCTTGGTTCTTATCTATGATTGATGATAACACCGTGTTTGCTTTTAATGGAAACATGGGTGCAGGTAAAACCACATTTATAAAATCCGTTTGCGAAGAACTTGGAGTGGAAGATGTAATCAACAGTCCTACTTTTTCTATAATAAACGAATATAGAAGTGAAACAACCGGCGAACTAATATACCATTTTGATTTCTACCGTATAAATAAAATAAATGAAGCTTATGATATGGGAATAGAGGATTATTTCTACAGCGGTGCTCTTTGTTTTATAGAATGGCCTGAAAAAATACAGGAATTATTACCTGAAAACGCTGTATTCATCGATATCATAGAACAACCTGACGGTTCACGTTCGCTAACTATTAATTAGTTGTTCACTTAATGTAAATCCGATGTTGAAAAATCATAAAAAATAAATTTTTATTTTCGGATTACTTTACCTATACAAAAACATGTTTTGATTTATCTATAGAAATAACAAGTTTTTTATTTTGTTTTTTCACTATCTGTTTGCACATAAAATTTGCTCTCTAAAAAAAATACTTTTCCATTTAATCATTAATGAACATATTGTTTATAAAATAATACATATTGCATGTTATTAGTAAATTATATCAAATATGTATGTTCATATCTTTATGAGAAATAAGTATATTACTATTAAAACTTATCCTGCAAATTTTTTTCATTTAAATTATAAACAATATCAACAGCCTATTATTTTTATTATTTATATTTTTAAATAACTAAATAAAAAAATATAATAATAAATATGATGTTGATATGTTTAAAATGCTCATTTCACGAACCTTTCAAAATATTAAAGTATTGCTCATCGTCATTTATGATTTGGAGAGCTTTAAGGTAGCTGTCATTTATGTCATTAATTACTTGGAAGTATTCGCTCATATCGAATAAATCACGGGCAATAAGAGCTTTTATTTGTAATGATATGTATTTTTTTGATTTATTGAATTGTTCTTCATTAAATTCTATTTTTTCTTCTTCACCAAAACTAATAAGTTCCTGTAAAACATCTTCCGTTATAAAAAAGTTGTCTTTGTACTTATTTATATTAGGATACTTTTTTAAAAGTTCCTGACGGCTTTTATCTAAATAATTCATTGCTACTCTGTTTACTAATCCAAGCCTGACAAGTCTTGAGTGATATTCGGTACTGCGAGTAGAATCGATTGGAATAAATACATCGGGCATAATACCTCCGCCTCCGTAGACAGTACGATTTGAAATAAGGGTATTATATTTTAATGAATCGGGAAAATGGATGCTGTCGGCGTTCATTAATTCACCCTTATTATAACGGTCTATCAAATCATGATTATAAGCGTCCGTGTTGCCCTTTTCATAGGGCTTCTGGATATAGCGTCCCGAAGGGGTGTAATAACGCGCTACAGTGAGGCGTATCATCGAACTGTCGGGTAATTCGATAGGTCTTTGAACAAGACCTTTACCGAATGTGCGGCGTCCTACAATTACTCCTCTGTCCCAATCCTGAACAGCACCTGATACGATTTCACTTGCTGAAGCCGAAGATTCGTCAACAAGTATTACCAATTTACCGTTTTCAAACGACCCTTTGGCTGTTGATACGGCGTCGGAGCGTTTTGTTTTATCACCTTGAGTGTAAACAACTATTTTTCCGTTATCAAGGAACTGGTCAGCCAGTTCATAAGCTATATGAAGATATCCGCCACCATTATATTGTAAATCGAGAATCAGGTTTTTCATACCTTTTTTATTCAAGTCAGATACAGCTTTTTCAAATTCCTGCGAAGAACTTTGTGCAAACCTGTTCAGCCGTATATAACCGGTTTCCTTGTCTGCCATATAAGTTGCATCTATACTGAAAACAGGTATGACATCACGTATAATTTTAAAATCCAATAGTTCGGCCATAGAGCCGCGTTTTACTTTAATATTTACTTCGGTACCTTTTTTACCGCGTATATGTTTAATTATATCATTATTTCCCATTTTTACACCGGCAATGACGGTGTTGTCTACTATCACTATACGATCGCCTGCCATTAAACCTACTTTTTCGGAAGGTCCTCCCGAAATAACCTGTACTACATATAAAGTGTCCGTAAGCATGTTAAACTGGATACCTATACCGTCGAAATTTGCTTCGAGAGGCTCGTTCATTTTACGTGTTTCCTCGGCATTGGTATAGGATGAATGAGGGTCCAATTTTTCGAGCATACCTATGATAGCATCTTCTACAATTTTCTGATTATTTACATCATCAATATATAATCTTGTAATAGCGGAATATGCCATCCCGAGCTTATTCATATTAGTTCTTTCTTCATTACTTTGTGAGCTGATAAAGCTGCTAACTGATAAAAATATGCTAAGTGTTAATAATATCTTTTTCATTTTGTATATGGTATTAAGTTTGAAATATCTTTTTTGTAGTTTATAAGCTCCCGTACAAGACTTGAACTTATATAGCTGTATTCCGGTTCGGAAAAAAGAAATAATGTATCTATGCCCGATAATTTAAGGTTTACGTCGGCCATATTTTTTTCGTACTCAAAATCGTTTATGTTTCTTATTCCGCGTAAAATAAAGTCGACACCCGATTCCTTTGCAAAATCAATTGTAAGACCGTCATAATGTGCAACTTTTATTCTTTTTTCTTCTGCATAGATTTTTTTAATATTATCAATCCTTTCGTCTAACGAAAACAAGTTTTTCTTATCGGAGTTTATACCGATAGCTATTATTATTTCGTCAGTAAAATTCAACGCTCTTTTTATTATCGCGTCATGCCCGATAGTAAAAGGGTCGAAAGTACCTGAAAATAATGCTTTTTTACTCATAATATTTTTAGTTTGCCAAGTCTTCTTCAACTACGAGATTATCAATAATGAAGTTTTGCCTGTCCGACGTATTTTTTCCCATATAAAACTCTAACATTTCCTTTATAAGAGAATCTTTTTTCATTTTTATGGGGTCGAGACGCATATCTTTTCCTATAAAATGTCTGAATTCGTCGGGAGATATTTCCCCGAGTCCTTTAAAGCGTGTTATTTCGGGATTTTTTCCGAGTTCTTTCATTGCCGACTGTTTTTCTTCTTCCGAATAACAGTATATAGTTTTTTGTTTGTTTCTTACCCTGAATAGCGGTGTCTGCAATATGTAGACATGATTTTTCTTTATAAGATCGGGGAAGAATTGCAGGAAGAATGTAATTAGCAGCAGACGAATATGCATACCGTCAACATCGGCATCCGTCGCTATGATTACTTTATTATAGCGTAATCCTTCAAGTCCGTCCTCAATATTCAAAGCTGCCTGAAGAAGGTTAAATTCTTCGTTTTCGTATACAATTTTTTTAGTTAAACCAAAACTGTTAAGCGGTTTACCGCGCAGGCTGAAAACAGCTTGCAGATTAGGGTCGCGGCTTTTGGTTATAGAACCGCTTGCCGAATCTCCCTCAGTTATGAATATACATGACTTTATTTTATCGTCGTTTTTATAATCATTGAGATGTATGCGGCAATCGCGCAGTTTCTTATTGTTTATATTTACCTTTTTTGCCCGTTCGCGAGCTATTTTTGTTATTCCCGCAATAGCTTTGCGCTCTTTTTCCGATTCAAGTATTTTCTTTAAAAGAACATCAGCTTTATCCGGGTTTTTATGAAGATAATTATCTAATTCCTTTTTAATAAAGTCTCCTATAAACTTTCCTACCGACGGTCCGGTAGGTCCCATGTCCTTTGAACCTAATTTTGTTTTGGTCTGACTTTCAAATACAGGTTCTTCTACTTTGACACTTATTGCCGCTGTTATACCTGCGCGTATATCGGCATATTCAAAATTTTTATTATAAAATTCTTTTATCGTGCGGCTTAAAGATTCACGAAAAGCAGTAAGATGAGTACCTCCCTGTGTTGTGTGTTGTCCGTTGACAAACGAATAATATTCTTCTCCATATTGATTACTGTGAGTTATAACTACTTCTATATCATCTCCTTTCATTTGAATAACGGGATATAGAGGTTCGGATGTCATATTTTCGTTAAGAAGGTCTGCAAGTCCGTTTTCCGAAAAGAAATTTTTACCGTTATAATTTATTGTAAGTCCTGCATTTAGAAAAACATAGTTTTTCAATAGCGTTTCTACGAATTCGTCTTTATATTCGTAATCAGTAAAAATTTCATTATCAGGAATAAAAGATATCAGAGTACCGTTCCTTTCTTTTGAAGGGTTAATATCGAATTCATTGGTTACAACAGCTTTTTCGTATTCTATTTTTTTTGATTCTTTTTCGCGTATGCTTTCAATCATGAAATAACTGCTAAGCGCATTGACGGCTTTTATACCTACACCGTTAAGTCCCACTGACTTTTTAAAAGCTTTGCTGTCGTATTTGGCGCCTGTATTCATTTTGCTTGATACATCTTTCACTTTTGTAAGGGGCACACCGCGTCCGTAATCGCGTACGGTTATCACTCCTTCATTTATCTTGACGGATATGATTTTCCCGAATCCCATCATATATTCGTCAATTGAATTGTCGAGAACCTCTTTTAAAAGTACGTATATACCATCATCAGCATAAGAGCCGTCGCCAAGTTTTCCGATATACATACCCGGGCGTCGCCGAATATGTTCATTCCACTCGAGAGTTATGACCTCTTTGTCATCGTATGAAATATCGTTAGCTTGCAGTACTTTAGAAAAATCGTCCATAGTGTAAAGTTAAAAGTTAAGAATTAAAAGTTAAAAGTTATAATATGCTTACACATAGATAGTTATAAAAAACGTATTTTTACAGTTAACCTAACAATAATCAAATCTGTTTAATAAAAGCTCTTCGTCTTTTATGATGTTCTGTTTTAAAATATTCCCATTGAGCCTGAACGGCATTATTAGTTTCAAGCTCAGGGTTACTTTCGCCATATATAGTACCCATTGAAATATATTCAGGAATCAAATCAGTAAATATTAAAGCATTAACTCCTTTATTCTTATATTCAGGCAATACTCCCATTAAATAAAGATCAACTATTTTAGGTTTCGTATGTAAAGCTTTCAGTAAATGTAAGAATCCGAAAGGGAATAATGAACCTTTAGCTTTTTGCATAGCTTTCGACAAGCTTGGAAGAGTTATTGCGAATCCCACCACAGCGTCATCAGATTCACGTATAATGATTGTTATCAGGTTAAGTCGCAACATAGGAATATACGTTTTTATGTAGTACTCAATCTGTTTATGTGTTAACGGAGAAAAGGCATACAGTTGTGCATAAGCCGCATTAAGAGCTTCGAATATCTTGTTTGCGTATGGCCATATTTCTTTGCGTTTTTTGAATTTTAAAATTTTGAGACCATATTTTTTCAGTACTATTTCACCTATACGCAGGTGTTTTTCCGGAACAGCCTCAGGAATATAAATTTTATATTCGATCCAATCCTGATCTTTTACAAATCCGATACGTTCCATATGTTGCGGATAGTAGGGATAGTTATAAATTGCAGCCATCGTTCCCAATTGGTCAAAACCCTTAATTAGCATCCCTTCATGGTCCATATCAGTAAAACCTAACGGTCCGTGTAGAGCTGTCATTCCTTTTTCCTTTGCCCAGGAGGTAACGGCATCGAACAAAGAATCCACGACTTCATTGTCATCAATGAAATCTACAAACCCGAAACGAGCGTTTTTTTGATTCCATATTTCATTTGATTTGCGCACAATTATCCCTGCAATACGTCCTACAACTTTATTTTCCTTATAAGCAAGGAAATAAATAGCTTCGCAGTTTTCGAATGCGGGATTTTTATCCTTAGACAAAGTCATCATTTCTTCGTCAAGAAGACCCGGAACGTGATATGGATTATCTTTGTATAGTTTTAAATTAAACTTTACGAACATCCGAAGTTCTTTCTTTGTTTTTACTTCTCGAATTTCAACGCTCATTTATAAATGTATTTAGAGTGCAAAGATAGTAATATTAAAACAAAGATTGTAATAATTGTTCTATATCTGATTTAATTTGATTTTGGTTACATGAAAAATTGTTTACGATTATTACTGCGGCAAATCGCTTATTATCTTTTGTTACATATCCTGCATAACTCCTTACACGGCTCATACTGCCGCTTTTAAAGCGGGCATTACCTCGTAAAGAACTTCCTGCCAAAAAATTTGCTACAGAGCCATCCATTCCTGCACGCGGTAAAGATTCGATGAACGTATTAGAGGCGTCAGATTTAGTTGCCATATACTCTAATAAATCGCATAAAAACGCAGCTGAAACTTTGTCTGTCGGCGCTAATCCACTACCATCGAACATCCATACCGGCGAAATATTCAAACCTTTATCTTCCCAGAACTGTTCTATTATCTTAATGCCTTTACCTAAAGATGAAACGACTTCAGCTGTTTTATATTTTAATCCTGTGGTTTTTAGAATGGCATCCGCATAAAGGTTACTGCTTACATGGTTTGTTACACGTACAATATCTTTTAAAGGTGGTGAATAAGAGGTTGTTATTATTTTTCGTTCAGGTTTTTTATGGTTACCTTCCAAAGACAATATACGATGGCATGTGGGAGTACCTGCGATGGTTATACCTTCGTTTTTTAATAATTGCGTTAGATGCTGTGCGAGAAAAAGGGGAGGGTCGGGTATGTCGCCTCTGAGCTTGTATCCCGAACGGTTTGCAGGAATTACTCCGTACAGGTAACGTTCGTCGGAGTAGGGAAACCCTACTATATATGAGCTGTCTTTTTCAACAGCGGCTGCTTTCATATAGTTACGGAAGAAAAGTGCGGGAATGTCGGGTTCAGATTTTTCTATTTCGGGTTTAGTGCCCGGATCTCCTGAATTTAAAAAGAGGGAGTAGCGATTATCGTAAACATTAAGCCCGTAGCATCCCTGTCCGTAGTAGCTGCCCATATCTTCGCGCAGCCACTTCATTGACATTCCTTCCGTATCAAAAATACTTTCATCAGCAATAACCGCGCCTTTTATCTCTTGTATTCCGGCATTTTTTATTATTTTTATCCATTGGTTGAAAATTCTATTACGTTCAATTCCAATACTTTCGGAACCAAGCGTAGGATCGCCGCTTCCTCGTATATAAAGATTTCCGTTTAAAACTTTGTTGTTAATTTCGCCGTCGTACATAACAGCAGTTTCGTACCTAAATTTTTCTCCAAGTATTTCGAGGGCGGCTGCAGTAGTAACAATTTTCATTACCGAGGCAGGAATAACTTCTTTTTCCGAATCATAATGACACAAAACGACTCCGCTGTCAATATCTTTTATCATTATTGAAACTGAGGCGCCTTTCATATATGGGGCGTTAAGAAACTTTTCAATAACCGGATGTGAATTTAGTTTTGCCGGAAAAAGAAGTAATAGAAGGGTAATTATCGAGAATAATGTTTTCATAATAGAGAAATAAACCTGATGCAAAGTTATTATATTTTTTCTGTTATTATTACATTTTCTTGTGATATTAGTTTTTTTATGTAAGTTTGTAGTTAAAATAAAGAGTATGGAAAAACTACACTTCGGCAATTTTAATGAGTTCTACAGTAAATATTACAAAAAATGTTTTCTCTTTGCAAAATCGTACATTCACGACGATTGGGCTGCCGAAGATATTGCGTCCGAATCATTAATAAAACTTTGGGAGTTATTAAAGCAAAAAGAGATAGAGCATCCGTTAGCTTTACTCTTTTCTATTCTTAAAAACAAAGCGCTGGATTACCTGAAGCATGAAACGATAAAATATGAAGCATTATCGGCTTTGACTACTTCCGGACAAAGGGAGTTGGAAATACGTATATCAACACTTAAAGCTTGCGACCCTGAACAAATGTACTCTACTGAAGTACAAAGTATTATAGACTCCACACTAAACTCTCTACCGGAACAAACGCGAAAAATATTTATAATGAGCCGTTTTGAAAATCTAACAAGGTTGGAAATAGCAGACGCATTGGGCCTGACAAAAAAAGGGGTTGAATATCATATCACAAAAGCACTTAAAAGACTGCATATCAATTTTAAAGACTACTCTCCATTCTTTTACTTTCTGTTTTTTTACAATTAATAACACATTCAAGTCAAGGCTATTTACTTCTTCAATCGTTATATTGTTGTAGGCAATAATATAACTTTCAATACTATTTAATGAATACAAACCTGTTAATAAAATATTTAGAAGGAAATTCTACTCAGGAAGAAAAAGAAGCTATAGCAAAATGGCTTGACGAAGACAAAAAAAACATGAAAGAATTTCTCTCGTTACGTAAATCGTATGACCTTACGTTATTTAATCTAAAAGACAGTACACCCGGAAAAGAGGTATTTAAAAATAAAAAAACTCATTTTTTATACGAATTATTGAAGATAGCGGCCATATTTATTTTCTCTTTTGGTGTTTTTCAGCTGTTCAATTTTGTTAATAATGAAATAGATGACGAAATTGGAATGCACAAATTACACGTACCGGCAGGACAGAGAGCGGAAATAACATTAGCCGATGGAACAAATGTATGGCTTAATGCTAAAACTACACTAACTTACCCAACTCGTTTTTCAGGATCGACAAGGGAAGTAAAGCTTGATGGGGAAGCATACTTTACTGTTAAGCATGACCCCGAAAACCCATTCATCGTAGAAACCGAAAATTACAAGATAAACGTATTGGGAACAGAATTCAATGTATCGGCATATAGCTCAAACAACATTTTTGAAACTTCATTATTAAAAGGTTCCATCGAGATATCATCTTTACAGTCTGATAAAAAAATAACTCTTACTCCTCAAAATATGGTATATTTAATGAATGGTGAATTATTGAAGTCACGTATTGATGATTACGACCATTTCCTTTGGAGAAAAGGTATACTTTATTTTAATAATGAGCCAATGAAAAACATAATTTCAAAATTGGAGCTATATTACGATGTGAAAATAGTTGTAAAAAACAATCGGATACTCAACTTTCCTTATACCGGAAAATTCTGGATTAAAGATGGAATAGAACATGTGGTGAAAGTTTTGATGATACACGCGAACTTCAATTTTGAAAAAGATAACGATAAAAATATAATTACTATTTATTAGAAAACCATTTATAAACCTTAACTCTAAATGCCTATGAAATAAAAACAATGCACGAAAAAAAGCCGGAAAATGCCACCAACACTCTCCGGCAGAAAAAGTCAATACGAGACTATAAAATGAAAAATCACATAGTATTAACTTTATACAACTGCAAAATTATGAAAAACATTTTGTATTGGGATTACTTATCAGCAAATAAAACATTATTTACAAAAAAATCCTATCGAATAATGAAAGTTACTCTTATTTTACTGTTTACTATTGTAACAGGATTATTTGCTACGGAAAGCAACTCTCAAACATCAAGAGTTAGTCTTTCCACAAATAAATCAACCGTAAAAGATATTCTACAGAAAATTGAAAATCAGACAGATTATCTGTTTGTGTACAATCCGAATGAGATCAACCTCTCACGAGAGGCTTCCGTAAATGCGACAAACGAAAAAATAGAGAACGTATTGTCGCAAATGTTTGGAAACACTGATGTACTCTATGTTATTGAAGGCAATAATGTAGTTCTTTTAAAACGTCCTGATTCGCAACAACAGTCTAAGATATCAATTAGCGGTGTAGTAAGAGACCAACATGGTGAGCCTATTATCGGAGCAAACATTTCGGAAAAAGGAACCACAAACGGTATAAGCACAAATGTTGACGGACAGTTTTCGTTGCAGGTTTCACAAGACGCGACATTGTCTGTCTCATATATCGGGTTTATTCCTCAGGATATTCCGATAAGAAATACTACTAATTTCACAATAACTCTTGTTGAAGACACACAGCTACTTGAGGAAGTTGTTGTTATCGGGTATGGCTCCAAGAGGAAAAGCGATATTACAAATGCCATTTCTGTAATCGACATGGATAATATCGGTGAAATTCATGGTATGGACGCCTCCAGACTTATACAGGGACAGGCGCCCGGTGTTGTTGTAAAGCAACTTTCAGGAACTCCCGGACGAGAGTTTGAAATAACTATACGCGGACTCGGCTCTTTGAGCGCGGAAAGCAGACCTCTGTATGTTGTCGACGGGTTTCCCATCGGAACAAGCACCTCGCAGAGTTTAAATCCTAACGATATAGAATCTATTTCGATACTGAAAGACGCCGCGTCAACATCAATATATGGCGCGAGAGGTTCGAACGGAGTTATTCTTATTACTACTAAAGGTGCTAAGAGCAATGAATTGAAATTAACGGCAACGGCAAACTTAGGTATACAAAATGTTCCAATGAACAGAAGAACGAAAATGATGAATGGCGTTGAGTTTGCACAATTCAAAAAAGAAAGTATCGAAGAAAGCATCAGGTATTATGATAAAAGAGAACCTACTCTTGAGGATATTCCGGTAGATTTGCGGTATCCGGAACAAACAAAATATTCAACAGATTGGTTTGATGAAGTAATAAACAACAACGCGCTTGTACAAAACTATAATGTCACTTTAGCCGAGGGACAAGGAAAAGTGAGATCCGTACTTTCTTTAAGTTACACAAAACAGGAAGGAGCACTTATAAAAACAAATTTTGAACGGTTCAATGCAAGAGTTAATCTGGCAGGTGAGGTAAATAAACATATATCCTTAGGATGGAACCTTGCAGCGTCGCGCTCAAATGAAAGACTTATATCAACGGAAGGTCGCGACCAGATAGTCGGAATAACACTTATGGCTGACCCGAGATATCCCATTTATAACGAAGACGGAACATGGAATGCTTACCTTGGAGGCACAGATGGAGTATGGGGATATCCTAATCCTGTAATGGTTTTGCATCAGACGGAAAACAAACAGAATGTCAACAGAATTATTTCTAACGGATATGTGGAAATAACTTTCCTGAAAGACTTCAAATTCAAACCTTCGGTAAACATCTCGTTAATGAATTTAAGATTACATGAATTCAGGCCGTCTACATTAGCTGCGGCAAATGCGCCTCCACCACGAAATGCCAGTATGACTGAACGACATAGGGTTACACTTAATTACAATGCCGATATGCTTTTGACTTATGCAAAAACCATAAATGATAATTCGTTTGATGCAATGCTTGGTTATACGGCACAGGAAGAAACATATACGCAAATGAGAGGTACAGGGTCAAGATTTCCTAATGATGAGATAAGAATATTCAATAATGC
>JGI994J12354_10000953_pt1 | contig 29371 bp, 22 predicted proteins | sample IntmicLarv3ML3BL_FD_12354 | JGI IMG/M metagenome (IMG submission 12354) | reverse complement strand
CTTTATGGAGTATATATAAAATAAGAGCTGGTAGCCAATTCAAAGCTTACCAGCTCAACACTTATCATAGAAAATCTGTATTTACAGACTTTTCTTCACACCCTCTTTACTTTCAATTTATTATGATAACTCTTTTTCAATTTCTTCAATCGTCGGCAGACTGCCTTCAAATTCATCTCCAAGAAATTTAGTAAATTCATACTCTGTTATTCCTATTGGCTGTGAAATATTTTCTAAAGAATATTCTGCAACAACATTATCCTTATCTTTGCAGATTAGAATGCCTATTGTCGGATTATCTTGCTCTGTTTTCATATTTTTATTTACAGCATTTACATAGAAATTTAATTTCCCGGCAAATTCTGGCGTGAACTTTTCAGTCTTTAACTCTACAACAACATAGGAATGTAATTGTACATGGTAAAACAGAAGATCCATTCGAAATTCACTTTCACCTACTTTAATATTGATTTGTCTGCCTATGTAAGAAAAACCAGTTCCCAATTCCAAAAGAAACTGTGTTATCTGGTTTACCAAAGCATCTTCCAACTCTTTCTCATCATATTTTTCCCGTAAGGTCAGAAAATCAAAATTGTAAGGATCTTTCAATGTCTGCTCTGCCAAATCCGACTGCACAGCTGGCAACTTCGCCTGAAAGTTTGTAATTGCTTTTCCTTGTCTTTTGTATAAACCAGCATCAATTTGATGTTCTAACACATTTCTGCTCCAGCTATTATCCATTGTCTTCTGTACATAGAACAATGCCTCATTAATATCTTTACACTTGTACATGATTCGCTGATTATGTCCCCACGGTATACTTTTGATCATATTATCCATGACTTCAAAATGGCTTACAACTTGTAAGCCATTTATATTCTCAGTATAAAATCTATACCAATATCGAATACTTTTCAAATTTTGCAACGAAAAACCAGAGATACCAGGAAAAGCTTTCTGCAAATCCTTGCTCACCGTATTCAAAAAAGCGGTACCCCATTCTGCATTTTTTTGTTTATCCACAATATCCTTCCCCAAACTCCAATACATATCCAGTAATTCATAATTGACTTTGATCGAAGCCTTGATCTGGCTCTGCTTAATTCTATTTTTAATATCTTCTATCCAAACTTTATAATCATCTGTCACAATAAAGCCTACCTCATCTTTTGCCATCCATGGTTCCTCCTATTAGTATTCCATTATTCAAATACTTAATTCGTTATTTTCGAATTATAACTCATAAGTTTCTTGCCATCTATTTTTCCTAATTATTGCCTACAACCAATAACATAACTTCTATTAGTCTAATGTTTCTTCAAGTATAGGCTCAATACCTTTTCTCTTTATACTTTCACCCTCATCTATTGGATTATGACAGTCTTTCCACTTACTTCTAAACTCTAAAACAATTCTTTCGGTAGCGTTTTCGTCGAAACGCTACATCGCACAATCTTATAAAAACCTGATTCATTCTCATCTTCTTCAAATCTGTGTCACTATGTCAAGGGATAAAATATACTCACTATATTCGCCCCTTGACTTCGTTCCCGCTCCTAGTTATTTTTTGACTATTAGCAATAATATACACAATGATTTTATAAAAATTGTTAGTTATTGTTTGTGACTAAACTCAACAATGCTTCTTGTAATACTCGTGACACATTAATACCTGCTTCGTCAGCTTTAACATTCAGCCAATTAGGTAATGTTACATTTCGTCTTACCGTTTTATTATCCATTTTTCTACGATATAGAACAAAATCAATATCAACAAACGTTAAAATCCCCTTTGAATAGTCGTATATTTCTGTATCTGCTTTCGCTTTTTTGATAGCCTTGTCTTGTGTTGAGGGAGTTGGTAGTACTATTTTATTATCTTCCATATCAATGCCCTTTAAACCAATAGAATCTCTTGCCATTGAAATTGCGTCTGCAAAACTATCTCCTTCGGTATAAATATCCATATCTGGAACATATACTAAATAATCGTTTCCTTCTTGTGAAATGAATGTTGGATATACTGTTTTCATATTTATTGCCCCTTTCTGTGTTCCTTAGAATTTGATGATTAATTAAGTCCCCATTTCTTTAGAATTTTCTTAGCTGTTATTTCATTAATTTCTTTTATTTCTTTATGCCTAGGAACTTGCTCTGTGTCATTCCCTCTTTTGTAGGTATCATAATTTCCACTATTTTCTTTAAATCCAAATCCTGTATTTTCTAGTTTTTTTATTAGATCGTGTTATTTCATTTATTACCTACTACATAAAATTACATTATACACATTAAATACACATTGATCAATTCTTTTTTAGAAAAAATTAAAAACTAAATGATAACATATACTGTATTATTTTTCAATTTTACATTTCATGTTCATTGTCTTTATTTTTAGAAATAATTTCTTTTCGTAACATTTTCTCCTTACTAGCCTGCTTCCATTCACTTCTAATATAGTTTAAATAATTATATTTGTGCATGCGTTCACTTGACAATGCACTAAATCCACTATGAAAAATCTATAGCCTCCCTTGCATATTCATTGTCATATTCTAACATTTTATGTAATCAATTGTCATAACTATACTAAATAAAACAAAAAAAGTTGAACATAGTAAAATAAATATCAAAAATAAAAAATCAGAGCAGCATACACTACTCCAACAAATTTTATTCATTAGCGATAATAACACCCCTTGCAACTCCACTCTAACTAATTAATTCCCAATTATTACCAGTTGATTTTCACCATAAAACACTATTAATATTATAACTTTATATATTCATTCGCTTTTCTTTTCTATATTCCCAGTAATTATCCAATCATTAACATTATAGTTATATATCTTTATCGACTTTTCTTTTCTATACTTCCAAGTAATTATTCAATCATCAATATTATAATTATATATCTTTATCGACTTTTCTTTTCTATACTTCCAAGTAATTATTCAATCATCAATATTATAATTATATATCTTTATCGGCTTTTCTTTTCTATACTTCCAAGTAATTATTCAATCATCAATATTATAATTATATATCTTTATCAGCTTTTCTTTTCTATACTTCCAAGTAATTTATTCAATCATCAATATTATAATTATATATCTTTATCGGCTTTTCTTTTCTATACTTCCAAGTAATTATTCAATCATCAATATTATAAGTATATATCTTTATCAGCTTTTCTTTTCTATACTCCCAAGTAATTATTCAATCATCAATATTATAAGTATCTTTATTTATTAGCTTTTCGGTTCTATTCTCACAGTAATTATCCAATTATTAACATTATAACTATATTCATTTATTCACTTTTCTTTTCTATACTCCTAATAATTATCCAATCATTAATATTATAATTATATTTATTCGCTTTTCTTTTCTATACTTCCAATAATAATTCAATCATCAACTTTATAAGTATATTCATTAGCTTTCCTGTTCTATACCCACAGTAATTATCAAATTATCAGCCTTACAAATACATACATTTAATCAACACTAAAAGACAAGTTTTTATAGAAATAGCATTACAAGTATAATCTATAGTATTTCAAATAATTTACTTTGTTTATTGCCACAATCAATATAAATACAAATTAAAAAATCGGAGTAGCCTAAACTACTCCGAAAATTTTAATTTATTAGGAATATAACATCCCTTTATTAAATTAATTCTTAACTATTACTAGCTAAATCTTACCATGTAGGATCAGCCCAAACAACTTCACTAACTCTTACAGTTTCACCTGCTGATGTAGAAATTGAACCAAATAAATCTGCTGCATCATATACCGCATTTCTAGTATTAGCATCTTCTTGTGCTTTTGCTGTTGTTGTTCCTAATCCTATGATTTGACCAACATTATTTGTTCTAATATAAACATCTCCAGCATCTTTAGAAGTTCTGTTAGTCTGAATTCTACCAGTTTCATTTACAAGAACTGTTACAAGACCTTCACCTTCTTTTATTACTGCTTCAGCATAAGCAAATCTTTGACCTTCGCCTGCTTTAACAAGTAAACCACCTTCATATAAAGTTCCAGATTCACTTCTTGATATACCTGTACCTCTAGTATCACTATTAGTAGAAACTGTTCCATTTGTACGGAAGAATGCTGTAAATTCTTCTCCGAATGTATCAGTAACAACCTGTCTTCCAGTTCTCATAGCACCATCACTACCAAAAGAATATAAACCATTTGATAAATCCTTAACACCTGTAGACATAACGCCCCATTTGCTAAAGTGATAGAATTTTCCATTTATTGCATTAGTACGCAATCCAGTTTGAATTTCAAAGTTATTATTAGCATAGAACCATTTAAGATCGCCTTCTCCGATAGCTGTAGCCGCTTCAGCTTGGAACCATCTTGTTTGCATAAGACCAGTATTTTCATCTGAATATGCAATAATATTATCAACACCTATGCTTCCAGCATCAGGAAGGCTATCCTCTAACACAGATAAACCATTTGAATCAGTTGATGATGGAGTCCCAGCAACAATCCAACCTGAAAGAAGCTTTCCTTCATCATCAAAGAAGTAACGTCTTCCATTAATTCTTGTACCTGAACCTCTGTTTGCTTTAGTAACTGTAAGATTTCCTGTAGAACCAAAGTAGTACCAGCTCTCATCACTATCATCATCGTCTTTTTCTGTTAAAAATGCCCATGATGACTTAACTCTAACTCCATCATTGTCTTCACCATGATAGAATGTTCTAGTAGTATTACCAGTTGTTATTTCTAACCAACCTGTCTGCATTTCGCCATTTGAATTAAATGAATAAGTCTTTCCGCCGATAGTTGTAGAAGTAAATTCACTGTTATTGCTAGCTTTAGTTACTCTACCAGCAGCACCAAAGTAGAACCATGATAAATCTGTATCAGATGAAACAGATTCTAACTCTCTCCACTGATTAAGAACACGAGCACCATGTGAATCTACATAGAATAATTCATCGATCATAGCATCTGTTACCATAGCGCCATCATCACCAAGGTAATACCATACTCCGTCTTTACCTCTTCTCCACTCGTTCATAACTACATCATTTCTTTCATAAAAGAACCAATTTCCATCTTCTTCTACAAATCCTTGATTAGATGCAAATGATGTCATACACGCACCAAAAGTCATTACTGCTGCTGCGCCTAAAATTACTGCCCATTTTGTTTGCTTTCTCATTAGAATGCACACTCCTTTTCTTTTTATATTTTTTATAGTTAAAAACTACAAGTGTATTATACTTTCATTACAAAAAATTTTCAACATACTTTTCAATTTTTTTATCAATGAATTTCTCACTTGGTTGTTACACTTAAAATAATATCACGTTTTTTTGTAATATTCTACTCTATTAAACATAAGACTATCTTACGCCTTTGTAATATTTTTGTAAGATTTATATTGAAATACATATACATGGCATAATTAGGCATTTACAAAACGCTTAAACCCTTGAAAATACTGAAATTTTTCACAATCATTAGGTATTATCGCCTCAGCAATACTGCATTTTACATTATCTAAATATTTATGGAAATGTGTATAACTTTTAGTAATTTCTGCTTTCTGGTAAGTATTTTCATAAAAACACTTATAAATCCTATAATTTCGTTAGAACATCTAGCAGTTATCCAAATTGAAAACCTTTTAATTTCTGTAATCACCCATTTATAACATAATACTACATTTTCTTTTGCCTCTTTAAAAATTTTTTAATTTCTCAATCTCCTATTATAGTATAGTACTATATTTTCTTTTACTTCCTTTAAAAGTTTTTTAATTTCTCAATCTCCTATCTTATAGCATAGTACTATATAAACTTAATCTTTAACTTGTATTTGTCATACATGGTTATATTGTTTATTAAAGGGATTTGCTTTTATTATAGTTGACTGTTTCTCACAACAATACTACAATGTATGAAGTAATACATGCTTTTTTCATGTACATTGGTTATATTTTGAAACAACAATATTACTTTTTACAAGGTAATATGTGCTTTTTATAACATAATACTTGTTTTTTTATCACAATTGCTTACATTTTAAAACAACAATACTACTATATTATAACGTAATATATGCTTTTTTCACGCCAATTGGTTGAATTTTAAAATAACAATATTAAAATGTATAAAGTAATATCATTATGAAATAATTTACTTGTAATAATTTTTACCAAAAAAATAGAAAAAGTCTTCTTATGGGATTACAATAACTAGACTACATGATTTTTATTATGTTTGCATTTTGCGATTTTAACGTATTATATTGAATTAATTACACTTTTTATGTAATTTTTATTATATTCATATTTCGCCTAAACTAACTTATTTGAGCAAATTATTTACAAGCAATAAAAAGTATTTAGAAAATACTAAGGCTAAAATAAATATTTGCATTTTCTGAATATGAATTAATTCTAGGTGAAATTAAAAAATCTGATTTTCAAATACAGTTCTAAATAAAGTATCAAAGACATTATATTTATACAAAAGATACGAGTTTTGTTAGAATAACATGCGTTCATTTCTGTGGTTAATTGTATTAATACAAAAGACACAAGCTTTGACGCAGTAATTAAATTAATTATAAAATTATTATGTAATATATTTACGGAGGATTTCCAAATGAATAATATAAAAGTAGATAATGCCGTTATTTTAGCCGCAGGTTTTGGCTCCCGTTTTGTGCCTATTACTTTTGATATACCAAAGGGACTTATTCCTGTAAACGGCAAACCTATGCTTGAACAACAGATTGAACAGCTTCACAATGCAGGTATTATGGATATTACGATTGTAGTTGGATATCTTGCTGAAAAATTCGAATATTTAGTAACTAAATATGGTGTCCGCCTTATTTTTAATCCTGAATATAATACTAAAAACTCCCTTAGCTCCGTTTATCACGCCAGAAAATATTTTAAAAATACTTATTTATTAGTATCTGATAACCTAATTACCAAAAATATTTTTAATGCCTACGAAAATAAATCATGGTACTGCACAACTTATATGTGCGGTCATACTGATGAATGGTGTTTAGATACCGATGATACTGGACGTATACTTTCAGTAAGCATTGGCGGACATGATTCTCATGTTATGTATGGACCTGCTTTTTTTACCGAGGAGGACAGCCAGAAACTTATCACTTTAACTAAAAAATATTATGCTGAAGCTGGAACTGAACACTTCTATTGGGAGCAAATTGTAGTAGATTTACCACTTGAACTTTCCTTATATGTGTATCCTCAAATTGAGGGACTTGTATACGAGTTCGAAAATCTTGAAGAATTGCGTTTATATGATGAACATTATAAACATAATTCTAATAATGCTTCACTTAATGCTATTTCAGCATTTTTTAAAGTTCCTGAATACATGATTACAGATATTCAGTGCTTAGAAAGTGGTTATGAAAATCAAGCATTTAGTTTTAAGGTTATTAATATTCCTTATATTGGAATAATAAAGTATTCTGCAAGTTCAAGCATAAATATATCTTTAGAAAATTTGATTTTCACTGATAAAGTTACTGGTTTTCGTATATTAAAGGTTTTGTGATTAGTTTTAATATGTTAAAATTACTTATTAAAAGTTTATAACATTTTCATTTTATTCACATTTTTCTTTTGCAATGTAAATTTATGTATGATATTATGTTTGTATAGAGATAACCGAATTGATTTCGGTTGAAAGGCACTTATACAATTATAATCAATTGTATAGGTGCTTTTTGCATGTACAAACATTAAATGATTTACTCTCTTTTGTAATTATGATTATATGATTAGTACTCTATTGGTATTATTGGAATAACATAACTGGATTTCATAATACTAAAAACTTTATAATTAGTTCTAATTATACATATATCTTTATATTTTTTATATGAATTATATTTCTAGATTTCACATATCGAATTTTTGTAATTATTTGTTAGATAGGTGGATTTATCTCAAATTTTGGCTGTTTTGTTAAATTGATTTTTATACTTAGTAAGACTGTATCTTTCTAGCTTGATATCATATAAGTTATTCACACCAAAAGCATTTATATAAATAAATTTTAGGAGGTAACATGGATTTAGAACTTAGACTTTTAGAAAAATCGAAGGAAGCTTTTTGTTTGGCTCTTGAAATATACAATAAACCAACAATAAAATATCGTATTGAAGGATTTTCATTCTTCATTGTCAATGCATGGGAGTTAATGTTGAAAGCCACGCTATTAAAAAGAAATATCCCCATATACTACGTAGATGACCCAGAACGTACTATAACTATTGGGAATGCTCTCTCTAGGATATATTCTGATAAAAATACACGCATTAGACTTAACTTAGAAAAAATAATAGAACTACGCAACATCAGTACTCACTATATAACAGAAGATTATGAAGTAAAATATGCACCACTTTTTCAAGCTTGTGTACTTAACTTTACAAATGAGCTAAAAAGGTTTCATGATATGGATATTACAGATGTTATAGCTCAAAACTTCTTGACTATATCTGCAAGGTATGAACCACTTACAAATGAACAAATAAAGTTAAAATATCCACCAGAAATTGCAGAAAAGTTTATTAAGCAAGTTAATGAAATTTCAGTTTTAAGTCATGAATATAACTCTGATAAATTTGCAATTGACATTCGGCAAAATTTATACATAACAAAGAAAAAATCAGAATCCGATTTTGCTGTCAGTATCTCAAAAGACAGTGATAATGATGTTACCATACTTAAAGAACTTAAAGACCCTTCTGATACACATAAGTATAACTATAACACTGTAGTTACTGCTGTAGTTGAAAGACTTAAAAAGAAAAACATCAGATTAGATTATGATAAAGGCTTTAATACTTATGTTTTAAACCTAGTAATTGAATTTTATGATGTAAAACAAAATGAATTATATTCATATAAGCATGTGATTGGAAAACAAATGCACTATACATATTCACAGCAATTTATAGATTTTGTTGTTCTGGAAATAGAGAAGCAACCAATAAAATTTGTTGAAAGCCTAAAATACTCCAAAAAAAGATAACCCCAGGCACCTAGGAATGCTCAGTATTATAATATAATACCTACCCCATTCTGGGACCCAGTGTTATTCCTTCACAAGTTATCTTACTAACATGATACTAGATAGATACCTAAAAGTCAATATGACATTGACTTTCACTGGATTTCATAGTGCTAAAGGCTTTGTATTTAATTCTACATTATATATATCTTTATATTTCTTATTTTCCGCTAAATTGCATTTACTGGTTTTCATAATACTAAAGGCTTTGTATTTAATTCTACATTATATATATATCTTTATATTTCTTATTTTTCGCCAAATTACATTTACTGGTTTTCATAATACTAAAAGCTTTATAATTAGTTCTAAATTATACATATCTTTATATTTTTTATTTTCAATTGATATGATTACTAGATTTCACATATTAAAGGTTTTGTAATTACATCTTTAATATATTGTTAGCTCGCATATATTTTAAATACTTAAAAAGTATGATAAAATGGTTCTTTAAATCAATCTAAGGAGGTACAATTTTGAAATTTAACTATAAAAAACAGCTTTCCAAAATCCTTGCGGCAACTTTACTTAGTTCTCTGATTTCTGTTGGTCCTATGACCGCCTATGCACAAGGTATCCCTGGCAATCCTACTGCTTGGAAAAAAAATGAGCAAGGTGTCTACCTTAATAGTGCTGGTCAACCAGTGGATGGTGTAATTATGCGTGGCATAGATGTATCTGAATGGCAGGGCAATAACATAGATTGGGACACTGTTGCGGCTAATGATGTTGATTTTGTTATGTTTCGTATTGGGCGTATAAATGGCCCTGACCCAAGTTTTCAAAGAAATATGGAAGGTGCTATACGAAATAATCTAAAGATAGGTGTTTATCTTTTTTCATATGCCAAGACTGTAGAAGATGCGGCGGCAGAAGCATATTATGTATTAGATCAAATTAAAGATCACCCTATTTCTTTCCCTGTTGCCTATGACATAGAAGCAGATACAGCACAGCTTGACAGAGAATTGGTTACAGATATTATTGTTACTTTTAACGATATTATAGAACGTGCAGGCTATCACCCTATGATATATGCCAGTGAAAGTGTACTAAGAAACAAAATTGATACTCAACGTGCAAATTATGATATATGGGTAGCAAGATATAATTCTTTCTATGAGTGGACTGATCCTGCAATGTGGCAGTTTACAAGCCGTTACCAAATGAATGGTATTACTAGAAATACAGTAGATGTAAACTTTCTATTTAAAGACTATAGCCAAATTATAGCTAATAGGGGATGGCGTTTTATCAATGATTATTGGTATTACTATATAGATTATCGCAGGCAATCTAATTGGATTAATGTTGATAATACTTATTATTTCATGGGCGCAACTGGTAAAATGCAGACTGGATGGCTTAATCATGAAAATAACTATTACTATCTTAAATCAAGTGGTGCTATGGCAGATAAATGGTTAGAGGTAAACAATCATTGGTATTATTTTGGTACTAACGGTAAAATGCAGACTGGCTTAATTTCTGCTGATAACAATAAATATTATCTAAATAATAGCGGGCAAATGCAAATTGGCTGGCTTGAACATGAAAATAATCAGTATTATTTAAAATCTAATGGTTCAGCGGCTAAAAATTGGCTGAAAATAGAAAATATTTGGTACCATTTTGATAAAGATAATATTATGGAAACAAATTGGATAACCGTAGATAATGCCAGATATTTCTTAAATAGTACAGGGCAAATGCAAACTGGTTGGCTTGAACAAAATTCTACTAAATATTATTTACAATCTAGTGGCGCTATGTCTACTAAATGGCAAAGAATAGGCACTGATTGGTACCATTTTTCTGATAAAGGTGCTATGACTACCGGCTGGATAGACGATTTGGGCAGTAAATATTATTTAACTGACAGTGGTAAAATGCAAACTGGCTGGTTTACTCATAATAATACTAGCTACTATTTACAATCTAGTGGTGCTATGGCTACTAAATGGCTTAACATTAATAATTCTTGGCACTATTTTAATGAGTCTGGACATATGCAAACTGGCTGGCTCAACGACGGTATTAATTGGTATTTCCTTGACTCTTCTGGTAAAATGCAGACTGGCTGGCTTACTTTTAATAATTCACGATATTATCTAAATGCAAGTGGTGAAATTGCTAAGGGACTTAAACAAGTAGATAATTCTTGGTATTATTTTAATAATGATGGTACACCTACAACTGGCTGGCTCAAGATAAATGAAACTTGGCATTATTTTAATGCAGATGGCAAAATGGCTGTCAACACTTTTATAAATGATGCTAATACTGCATATTACTTTGATGAAAATGGCGCCATGGCTACTGGTTGGAAGTCAATAGGCAGTGATACCTATTATTACAACGCTTCAGGTGCTATGATTACTGGTTGGTTAAACATAAATGATGAGTGGTATTATATGTATGAAGATGGAAAAATGGCAGTTAATGTTACATTATCAATTAATAATGTGTCTTATACTTTTTCTCAAGAAGGCAAAATGCAGTCACCAACAAATAATAGCGCTACTGTAAGTACTGAAACTGCTGCTATACCTACTAACTAATAAATATTTTTAACAAACCATTCTATAAGGAAAATAATTCAAGCTATCACTAACTAATAAACACTTTTAACCCAACAAATAGTTGTTAATCACCTTATTTTTAACTAACTAATAAACATTTTTTAGTTTCAATAATATTTCATATACTTTTCACGCTTTTTTTATATCATTTTTTGTGATTATAGGGTATAATATTATTGAACTAAATGGAGGTTTATATCAAAATGAAAAAATTATTACTACTTGGTACTTTATGTATAACATTATTAGGTATTTTTATCAGCGGATGTTCTCCACAATCTGATACTACTACTTCTAATACTACTGATAATGATATCTTTTTCCCGCCTGGTGCAATTGATGTTGTTATAGATAATACTATTGATTGGGAGATAGTTCGCTCTACCTGCGATATATTTACTACATCTGATGAATTTACGGAATTAATAGAAGCTAGTTTAGTTATTGATGAAAATTCTAAGATTATATCTTATAGTGCAATTGTTTCAGATGATGCGGACCCTTTTATTACTGTGGGATTTGCTGATGTAATTATTAGAACAATAAATGACTCAGTAGCCGAACAAGTAACCAATGTTGCTTTTAGCGGAACTGATACTTATGGCGGTATATATGAAGAGTTTTCTTACTCTATTGAAATAATGCCTGAGTCTACTAAGGATGATGTATCTACTTGGTTTGTCAACATTAATTGCCCTGCGGGAAGTCCTTATACACCGCTGGAAGTTCCAGACTATTATATCAATATGGACTATGAACCAGTAACTACTGTTCCAACTTCAGTATCTGCAAGTTAATATTATGAATTTATAAACTATAAAGTGGCTGTCACAAAATAGCTGAGTAAATCAGTTATGGAGTAACAGCTCTTTTTTTGTATTATAGCAAAAGAAGTTCCAACATACTTTGGCTACTGTAGAATGCGAGATTTCATTAATCGGGATAAAGCCAAGCAGTATAGAAAGAACAGCAAACAGCATAAGAAATGGGGTTTGTCAATTAAAATGTGTACTTTTTGACTTTTCAAAATACTGGTGGTAATTCATATTTTCTTAGCTTCTCACTGATTTCATGAGGGGTTCCTTGCCTTGGATCTAAGTTATATACTAACACAAGTCGGCATGGCTACATTATTATCGTGATAAAATTGTATCAAAAATTCAAATTCGGGAACACTATGCAAAAAGCAAATGTATATTGAAATTACATCAAAATACTTTACATATGCTTCGAAGTATAATATAATAAAGATACATTAATAAAGGAGTGATTTTATGGCACAGATTAGTTTTCGGGTTGATGATGAAGTTAAGAAAAATGTAGAACAGACCCTTGGTGACATTGGTTTAAGTATGTCTACGGCAATCAATATTTTTCTAAAGACAGTTGCAAGAGAGAAACGTATACCCTTTGAATTATCAGCAGACCCATTTTACAGTGAAAGCAACATGGCGCACTTGCACCGTGGTGTTGCAGCGTTGAACGCTGGAAAAGGCGTGGAGCATGAGCCTATCGAAGTAGGCGAATGAAAAAGATATGGTTTGATGAAGCATGGAAAGATTATGAGTATTGGCAAACACAGGATAAAAAAACGATAAAGCGTATCAATATGCTACTCAAAGACATTGAACGAGGAAACTTTGACGGTATAGGAAAACCAGAGCCGCTAAAAGGTGATTTAAGTGGATTTTGTAGTCGTCGTATTGATGATGTAAACAGGCTTGTTTACCGAGTGAGCAAAGATACTTTAGAAATTCTTTCATGCCGTGGACATTACGATAATTAAAGGGATATTCCCTGTAGTTGTTTTTTGAATTTATCAATTAAAATGTGTACTTTTTGACTTTTCAAAATACTGGTGGTAATTCATATTTTCTTAGCTTCTCACTGGTTTCATGAGGAGTTCCTTGCCTATCCTATGGGAGTGTAAAAAGAGCATTAAGTTCAAAATGAACTTAATGCTCTTTTTATATTCCCAAGAAATGTGCTCCTCAAATGTGGTCGCATAATCTTGACTATTTTGTTATTTTAGTTATCTACTTGACAGATGTCAGTTCAAATTTCAAAAAACTTCATACTCTATTTTCTTGTTAAGATATGCCAAACTTCCCTTAGTCCCCATTTATTTTGCATATATATATATTATCTAAATTTAATTTTAAAATCTTTTTCAGCTTCTCGTTTTTGATCTTTCTTTGCAATATCCTGACGCTTATCATATAACTTTTTCCCTTTAGCTAAACCAATCTGAACCTTAACTAAACTTCCTTTAAAATAAACCTGCAAAGGAACAATCGTAAGACCTTTTTCTGCAATTTTCCCTGTCAATTTATTAATTTCATACTTATGCAATAATAATTTTCGCTGTCTTAAAGGATCTTTATTAAACATATTTCCCTTTTCATATGGACTTATATGCATACCTATAATAAAGACCTCACCTTTTTCAATTTTCACAAAAGATTCTTTAATACTTCCGCTGCCTCCTCGCAAGGATTTAACCTCTGTTCCAAAAAGTTCAATCCCTGCCTCAAAAGTTTCTTCTATAAAGTAATCAAATCTAGCTTTTTTATTATTAGCTATCAGCTTAATATTATCTTTACCCATATTTTATGCCCCTTTCGTACTCTACTTTTAATGCATCTGCTTTATCACTTATCACTTATCACTTATCACTTATCACTTATCACTTATCACTTATCACTTATCACTTATCACTTATCACTTATCACTTATCACTTATCACTTATCACTTATCAACATGATTATATTCTTTACCTCTATTTTACACAACCCTAAAATCTATATTTTTAGTAATCATATCTACGTTATCTACTATAACCTTAACTCTTTGCCCTGGACTATAGACAGATTCTATTTCATCACATCTAAGCTGCCAATTGGCCTCATCGTATATATAATAGCCTTCAAGTGAATTAACTGAAACTAAACCCTCAATAGTATTATCAAGTTCTACATAAAATCCCCAAGAATTAACGCCAGATACTACCCCTTCAAATTCTTTGCCAATATACTTAGAAATATACTCAGCCTTTTTTAACTTAACACTTTCTCGTTCTGCCTCTTCTGCACGTCTTTCCATAAGAGATGAATGTTCAGATACTTTTTTCAGTATACCCTCATAATGCCCTATCCTGCTTGAACTCATTTTTCCAACTAAAGTTTCCTTTATAATTCTATGTATTTGCAAATCAGGATACCTCCTAATCGGCGATGTAAAATGAGTATAATATTTAGCTGCCAGTCCAAAATGTCCCATATTTATATCAGTATACTTAGCTCTTTGCATAGTCCTAAGTGCTAATCTACTTATAAGAGCCTCTTCATCAGTACCCTCACATTTAGTTATAAGTTTTTGAACTTCAAGAGGGTGAACCCCATTAGTTGCTTTATGAATAACATATCCAAAACTGCTAATCAACATAATTAAACGCTGCATTCTATCTGTATCTGGTTCTTCATGTATGCGATACACAAACGGCAGTTCCTGCCAAAAGTAATCCTCTGCAATAGTTTCATTTGCTGTAAGCATAAAATCTTCAATTAACTTAGTTGCTTTATTTCTTTCGTAAGCCTTAACTTCTATAGGTACACCTTTATCATCCAATTTTATTTTGCTTTCTGGAAAATCAAAATCTATAGCACCCCTTTTTTTTCTATTGCTTCTGATAATATCTGAAAGTTCCGCCATAAGATTAAACATTTCAACATACTTATCATACCTCTTAATATACTTATCATCCCCTTCAAGTATAGCATTTACAGCAGTATAGGTCATTCTCTTGTCTACGTTAATTACAGTTTCCGCTATTTTATGTGATAATATTGTACCATTTTTATCAATCTCCATAATACAGCTAAGGGCAAGCCTATTAACTTTTTCATTAAGTGAACAAACCCCATTAGATAATTTAGGCGGTAACATAGGAACAACTCTATCTACTAAATATACACTTGTTGCACGATTTAAAGCTTCTCTATCAAGCGGTGAGTTTTCTGTTACATAATGAGTAACATCAGCAATATGCACACCTAAAGTATATATGCCATTTTCCTTTTTCAAAGTTATTGCATCATCTAAATCTTTTGCATCTTCACCGTCAATAGTCACTGTCACTTCTTCACATAAATTCCAGCGTTTTTTCATTTCATTGCTGCCAACTCTCGTAGGTATTGAATCCGCCTGTTTTAATACTTCTACAGGAAATTCAATTGGGATTCCCGCTGCCGTTAATATAGATACAATATCTACCCCTGGTTCACCTGCTTTACCTATTATATTGATAACTGTACCCTCTGGCTTTTTACCTTTTTCTGCAAATTTAGTAAGTTTTACAACAACCTTATCTCCCTTTACAGCACCATTTCTTCCATTGACAGGAATATATATATCTAAATTTAATTTAGGATTGTCTGGAATTACAAAACTAATCTTATTAACTTTGCTAAAAGTTCCTACAAGCTCTGTTACTGCATGTTCAACAATCTTTATAACTTTACCTTCTGCTGATTTCTTACCATGTTTAGACATCTTTTTTATCGATATTTGTACCTTATCGCCATTCATTGCGCCCATAGTTTCTTTAGCTGGAATAAAAATATCGCCCTCTATTCCCTCTACACCTACAAAGCCAAATCCATCTGCATGTGCCATAAAATTCCCTGCAAAAATATGTCTGTCTATTTTTTCATATTTTCCTCTCGGACTGATAAGAACTTTCCCCTCTTTAACAAGCAGTCCCAGCACTTCTCTTAAATCTTCACGCTGTCCTCTTGATATATTCATTAAATGAGCTATTTCCTTAGCTCTCAATGGTTTATAATACTTATCATAAATAAGTGCTTCAACCTCTTTTTTTCTTTTTTCTAATATATTTTTTTCCATCTTCTCTTCCTAATTTTATTATTTTTCAATTTTATTACTGTCCAAACGACAAATCTATAAGTTCCTATTAACAACACCATTAATTTTTTGATAAGTATATATCTTTTGCAATTAACCACATTTTTCTTAATATATTTCAATATAATCCACAATATATATTGATTTTAAATAAATAGTACTTCATAAATGAAATAAAAACACCCTTGTCCTAAATAAAGAGCAAGAGTGTTCCATTCATTATTTATTAAGCAAATATTGACAAGTTAAGTACTAATGCAAGCAACAACCATACAACTATGCCCCATTTAGTCCCTGTTTCTAACTTACCTTCACCTGAACGATTTTTATTTTTACTCCAATAAGTATCTGAAGCTCCGCCTGCAACAGCTCCAAGACCCGACGCTTTACCCTCTTGCATTAATACAACTATTGCTAAAAATATACTCAACGCAACAAATATAATTGATATTATTATTTTAACGATATCCATTATCTACACCTCCTAATTAATCAAACACTATAATATTATCACATAAATCAAACTATTTCAAGTTGTATTTTGATAATTGATACAAATATACTCACAAATAAAATAAGTACAAGTATATATTTAAGTTAGTTTTCAACTTTATTCATATAACATATCATACAGCAGCAGTATTCTTTTAACTTTATACATTTCTATCTATTTCCAATAGTTAGATGTCATATTATACAACAGTAGTATTCCTTTAACTATACAATATTATCATATCCTGCAAACTAAGCTCTAAGTTCAATTCCCATTTCATTAAGTGCTGATAGAATTTTCTCCATTACTCCATTAACATCCTTATCCTCTAAAGTTCTGTCTTTAGCTCTAAATGAAATAGAGTATGCCACTGACTTATACCCCTTTTTAATCTGACTGCCCTCATATACATCAAAAAGATTAACTTTTTCTAAAAGTTTCCCGCATTTCTTCTTAATAACTGCTTCAACTTCTCCAACCATAATTTCTTTTTTCATAACCATACTTAAATCCCTAGTTATTGCAGGATATTTAGCTACACCCTCATATTTATAATTAAATCCAGCATACATAGTTACATTTGGCATATCCAATACTGCAATGTATACTCTTTCCCCAATATCATAATTATCAAGCACTTCAGGATGTACTTCTCCCAAATGTCCCATAACTACATCATCATATATGATATTAGCCTGTCTTCCTGGGTGAAAATAAGGGATATTTGACTTAGAATCGTAAGAACAATCTCCTCTAATTCCTAATTTATTAAAAATCTCCTCAACCACACCTTTCATTTCAAAGAAATCACCCTGTCCATACATGCCTAAGGTAAATTGCATTCTTTCTTCTGGAAGTTCTGTAACTGGAACTTGCTTTGGAATATAAATATTTCCAAGTTCATACAATCTAACATCTTTATTTCTTCTATTATAATTTGTAGAAAGTGAAGTTAGCATTCCGTTCATAGATACAGTACGCATTATACTATAATCTTCACCAAGCGGATTAATTATAGTCACAGTTTTTCTGCTGTCTGCGTCTGATGGAATAAGTAATTTATCAAACACTTTAGGACTTTCAAACGAGTATGTCATTCCCTGACTAAATCCACAATGTTCAGCTACTGTCTTAGTAATCTCTTCAATTCTTAATTTAAAAGATAATTTTCCTGCTGTAGCTTCTCCGCTTGGAAGTGTAGTTGGAATTTTATCATATCCATAAAAACGTGCAGCTTCTTCTGCAATATCTGCCAAACATTCCAAATCCTGACGAAATGTCGGTATTATAATTTCATTAGTATTTTCAATATATTTAAGTTCTAACGCTTCAAAATATCCGAGCATTTCCTCTTTAGATATATTTGTCCCAAGTAAGTTATTAATACGTTTTATATCAAATTTTATTTTTCTTTCTTCAACTCTATTAGGATAAATATCTGCAATCCCGCCAACTACTTCACCAACACCAAGCTCCTCTATAAGCTGACAAGCACGATTTATAGCAAATTCTGCATTATTTGGGTCAAGTCCCTTTTCAAATTTGCCTGAAGCATCTGTACGTAATCCTAACTTTTTAGCTGATATACGAATATTCGTTCCATTAAAAGCGGCCGATTCTAAAAGTACAGTTTTAATATCATCTGTAATTTTGGAGTTTTCTCCACCCATAATACCTGCAATACCAATTTCTTTTTCGCCGTCACAAATCATAAGCATTGAGGAATCAAGATTTCTGGTCTGACCATCAAGAGTTACAAATTTTTGTCCCTCTTTTGCATTTTTTACAACTATTTCCTTGTTTACTATAGTATCTAAATCAAATGCATGCATAGGCTGTCCGCATTCTTCCATTACATAATTAGTTATATCCACAAGATTGTTAATAGGTCTTATCCCGCAAGCTGCAAGTCTTCTCTGCATCCATTCAGGTGATGTACCTATTTTAACATTTTTAACCACTCTAGCTGTATAACGAGGGCAAAGTTCTGTATTTTTAACATCTATGCTTATATAATCAGAAATATTTTCCTCATTTCCAGTATCTTTAACTATAGGCGGCTTAAACGATTTTCTAAAAGTAGCGGCTGTTTCCCTTGCTAAACCCAGCATACCAAAACAATCCACACGATTTGATGTTACTTCAAATTCAAAAACTGTATCTCTGCGTCCCAAAAGTTCTATAGCATCTGCACCAATTTCAACATCTGTATTAAAAATATATATCCCATCTTCTGGTGCTTCCGGATACATATCTCTAGTAGACCCCAATTCTTCAATAGAGCACATCATACCATGAGATTCTATCCCTCTTAATTTGCCCTTTTTTATTTTTATTCCATTTTCAGAATGTGCTGCACCGTCATGACCGCCTGATACACGTCCTCCGTCTAATACTACCGGTACTTTATCACCTACATTTATATTTTTTGCACCAGTAACTATCTGAATAATTTGAGTACCTATATTCACTTGACATACAATGAGTTTATCTGCATCTGGATGGCTTTCTATAGAATCAATTTGACCTACTACTATTTTATCTAAATTTTTATCTAAACATTCAAAGTTTTCTACCTTTGTTCCTGATAATGTCATTGCATCTGTATATTCTCTTGCACTTACATCTAAGTCTGGCACATATGCCTTTATCCACGATAATGCTGTGTTCATCTCTTAATTCCTCCTGCCTTTATATTAAATCCGGCATTTTTATTTAATCTGCCTCTATGATTATTTTCAATTAATAAATATTATTTAGCTATAACCATTATATTAATTATAACAAAACCATATATTGATTAACTATTATAATTAATGTATTAATTTAATATACGATATTTAACATAAGATCATTATATCGCTTATTTCTCAGCTATTTCTATATACTCTTTTATTGTTAAAATTAAAATTGTTTCAAAAATCTTATATCATTTTCATATAAAAGACGCATGTCATCAATTTCATATTTTAATAATGCTATACGTTCAAGTCCTACACCAAATGCAAAACCTGAGTATTCCTCTGGATCTATGTTACAGCCTCTAAGAACATTAGGGTGAACCATACCACAACCGAGTATTTCTATCCAACCTGAATTTTTACAAAAACGACACCCTGAACCGCCGCATTTAAAACATGTAACATCAACTTCTGCACTAGGCTCTGTAAACTGAAAATGATGAGGACGAAACTTAACTTTAGTATCTTCTCCAAATAGCTCTTTAGCAAACTGTGCCAAAGTTCCTTTTAAATCTGCAAATGTAATATTTTTATCAACAACAAGTCCTTCTATCTGATGAAAAGATGGTGAATGTGTCGCATCTACCTCATCTGAACGAAACACTCTGCCTGGTGCAATCATTCTAATTGGAAGTTCTCTTTTTTCCATTGTACGGATTTGTACAGGTGAAGTTTGACTTCTAAGCACTATATTTTGATTTACAAAAAATGTATCTTGTTCATCTTTTGCTGGATGATTGTCTGGTATATTTAAAGCTTCAAAGTTATAATAATCATACTCAACTTCCGGCCCTTCCATAACTTCATATCCCATACCTATAAATATACGCTGTACTTCTTCCAATGCAATAGTATTAGGATGTCTATGTCCCATTTCCACTCTTTTAGCAGGTAAAGTAACATCTATAACTTCTTCTCTTAACTGCCTTTCTCTTGCTGCTGACAAAATCTTATTTTTAGCCCTATCAAGTACACTTTCAATAGCAGTTCTTGTATCATTTACAAGCTGTCCTACTGCTGGTCTATCCTCTGGTGCTACATCTTTCATAGCTTTAAGAACTGTAGTAAGTTCACCCTTTTTGCCTAAATAAAATACTCGAATTTCATTTAACTTTTCTATAGCATCAGACTGTTCAATTTGTTCCAATGCACTATTTTTAATTTTCTCCAACTTATCTTTCATTATATGTTTTCCTTTCGTAAATATATATATTTATTCTTAGACATATGAAAAGTGAGGACATTTACACATCCCCACTCCAACACTTAACAAAGAGTCAATATAAACTTATACAAAATATCTAATTTGCATGTTTTAATTTTCTATTAATTAATTATTTGTTATATGTGGTTAAAATTTCTGTTGTCCTTCTCTCCAAGTGTTATTCTTTTTAAATGCCCAGTACATTTCATATGCTTTTTCAAGTATATTTTTCTCATTAGAAAATTTTAAAAGATGATAGGCTTCATTATATTTATAATATCCTGAATCCACAAAATATTCTTCTCTTTGCGGCTTGCTATAATAACTATCCGCAACCATTAAATACCAGTGTACATCCTTTTCAATAGTATCTTGTGTAACTTTAAATGAATATCTGCTCTTGTCTATATATTTAATTATTCTAGCACTTACACCAGTTTCTTCTAAAACTTCTCTTAATGCTGTTTGTTCATGGGTTTCGCCGTCTTCTACAGTCCCTTTTGGTAGTACCCATCCTTCATACTTATTCTTATAATTTTTATATAAGACCAAAACTTTACCTCTAAAGATAACCACACCACCACAGCTCGTTGCTTCAATCATCGCAATTCCTCCTGTCACCTTGGTGTTACTTAGTAATATAAAGTATAATCGTTCTATATTATTTTTGCAAGTATATAATGGTCTTATTTAATTAACAACTCTAAATATCACAAAACCTTATATTAAGTTTAATACACATTAAACCTAATCTCCAACTACATTGACAATTTTATAAGGTGTTCGATAATTATATGCTGATATTTTAATTCCTGCTCTTTCATTAAATGCGTGAATGACTTGGCCATTTCCTATGTACATAGCTACATGATTTATAGTACTTCCGCCTCTATAAAACACTAAATCACCAGGGCGCATCTGAGATGCTTTAATGGCTACACCGTTATTAGCTTGATCTCTTGATACTCTTGAAAGTGAAATTCCTGCTGAATGTTTCATTACATATTGTACAAATCCAGAACAATCTGCACCTCTATTTGGATTTGTTCCTCCCCATACATATCTATTACCTAAAAACTGCATTGAATAATCAACTAATCTAGTTCTTACTGTGGAAACATCCTTAACTACAGAATACTTAGTTGCTTCTGGAAGTGCATATAATACTTCAACATAGTCAGATGATACATAACCATCGGTAGTATCCAGTACAATTTTAATCCAACCATCTAATTGCTCTGATATTTCATACATCTCAGTATTGTATACCATTGTCCAAACCTTAGTATTTTCTGTACTAGGCTCTGAACGTACTTTTAATCCATCTGCATCTATTTTTGCCATTAATGCTGCATGTTCTATCGCTGACTTCTCTGCTTCTTCTCCTGTAAAAAGAAATTCTGCTGATACATAACCTCTTACCGGACCTGATTTAATCTTATACCAGCCATCTAATTCTTCAAGAATCTCACAGCCGCCATTTCTAGTAAGTTTTCCTATAATTTCACCATTTGTACTTGGTTTATCTCTAACATTCAAATAGCCTGATACATTAGCTACACCGATATTTTCATAGTGTTCTAACACAGACTTTGGTTCTAACACACCATTAGCAGTAAATACTATATCTTCAAGACGTGTAATTGAAACGTTTTCACTGTCATATGCCATATGAAACCTGTCCATATTTATTGCCGCACCTGCAAGCGGAACACCTGCATCAATCGGCGAGCTTTCTCCGCTCTTATTTACCGCCAAGCTCTCTATTCCAATTGCCATAGTCAATATAAGACCACAAATTATAAACTTAGAATTGATAAGAATTTTATATATCATAATTTTAATATCTCCTGCATAATGCATAATATGAAGTTAGAATGTTACAATTTAATTACTTTTCTTAATATAATTGTATTATATCAATCTCATTGTAATGTGTCAACTGACGGAGAGCATACATATAAGCGTAAACTCACATTGAAAAGCAACATAAGATACTTGTATTACATTTTAATACATCTTCTTCTAATTGTCTTTTTAAAAGTTCAACTGACTCAAACTTTCTTTCTGGTCTTATAAATTCAAGCAGTTCAACTTCAATTTTTTCTCCATAAATCATATCATTAAAATCAAACAAATGTGTTTCTGCTCCTGCTTGATGTTCACCTTTAATGCTAGGTTTCTTTCCTATATTAGTTACTCCATAATAATACTTGCCAGCATACTTCACCTTTGAAGCATACACACCATATAAAGGTAAAAACTTCTCTTTTTCAGGCAATACATTAAGTGTTGGAATGCCTATGGTTCTTCCAATTTCATTTCCGTGAATAACATCACCGCATATAGAAAAGTTATGACCTAAAAGTTCATTAGCTTTTTTTATTTTTCCAGCTTCCAATAACTCTTTAATATATGTACTGCTAATTTCTCTGCCTATACTATTATCCTTTTCTTTTTCAACAATAATAAGTTCATAGCCATATTCTTTTGAATATTCTCTTAAAGTTTCAAAATCTCCCTTCCTATTATATCCAAATTTAAAATCAGTTCCTACCACTACATATTTTGCATTTAACATTCCTGCAATTATATCTCTTATAAAAACTTTTGGTTCCATTTTTCTAACAATATCATTAAATGGATATTCCACTAAATAATCTATATTAAACTGCTTAAGAAAACAAATAGTTTCTTCTCTTGTATAAATATTTTTCACTTCATTTCCAGTAATAAAACTAACTGGTGGTTTTGCAAATGTAAATATAGCTGATTTTATGTTTTTTTCTTCTTTAATTGATACTACTTTGTTTATCAGCTTCTGATGTCCCTTATGCATTCCATCAAATTTCCCAAAAGTTACTACAGTTTTTCTCTCTATATTAAAATTCTCTTCTCCAATATAAGATATCAAGCAAACTCACCCCCCTAAAAACATTTTAATAGGTTTATATATCTTATCTTCATTAACTTGATAAATAGCCGCGAAATCTCCATTAGAATTATACACTCTAATAGGCTCTTTACTCTCTTTAATTTCAATAAAATGCTCTTTTATCAATACATTTCCATTATTTAAAAGCATTTCAAACTTGTCAGAAACTACTGCCTTTGCATACATTGTAAATACTTCGTCTATTGGCACAATAACTTCTTCAAGCCGCCCCTCATCTCTAAAAATTTCTATTTCATCTAATTTAAGACTATTTTCTATTTTGAAATTTCCTGACTTTGTTCTTATCAATGACTCCATACAAGCACCACAGCCTAGTATTTTGCCAATATCATAGCATAAGGTTCTTATATAAGTTCCCTTACTGCAACTAACAGTAAATTCCACTCTAGGTAATTCTATTTTTTCTATATCTATCGAAATAATATTAACATTTCTTGGTTTACGTTCTACTTCCTTTCCCTCTCTAGCCAGCTCATAAAGTTTTTTTCCATTTTGCTTTATGGCAGAATACATAGGAGGAATTTGCTTATATTCACCAAGAAATGATTTAATTGCTTTTACAACTAACTCCTCATTACATAAAACTTCATTCTCAGCTACAACAACTCCTGAAATGTCCTGAGTATCTGTTTCTTTCCCCAGTAACATTACTGCCTTATATGTTTTTTCCTTATCTGTCAAAAAATCACACAGCTTTGTTCCTTTACCAATGCAAATGGGTAAAACCCCTGTTGCGTCTGGATCTAGAGTGCCTGTGTGACCTATTTTCCTTTGCTTAAGTATTCCTCTAAGTTTAGCTACTACATCATGAGAAGTAAAACCTCTCTCTTTATATATATTAATAATTCCATTCATCACTAATTGTTCTCCAATGGCATTTGTTGTTCTATAAATTTCGCAATATTTGTAATAACATCATGCATATTTCCTGTAACAATACAACCTGCTGCCCTTATATGTCCGCCGCCGCCAAAATATGCCGCCACCTTACTTACGTCAACATATTCCTTAGATCTAAGGCTGGCTTTAAATACATGAGGCTCCTTTTCATATAAAAATATAGCACACTCTACACCTACTGTAAGTCTAAGCTGTTCTACTATACCTGCTAAGTCCTCTGGTGTAACATTATAAAAGTCAAAATCCTTTTGTTTAACTGCACTTACTATACAACGCCCATCCATAAATAACATACTCTCAAGCAAGGCTTTTCCTAATATTTGATTTTGCACATATGTTTTAGAATAAAATCCATCATCTATAACTTTTTGGGTATCAACCCCTTTATCTACCAACATACCTGCTATCTTCATGGTTTCACCAGTAACTGCCTTATACTTAAATACTCCTGTATCATGTACTATACCTGTATATAAACATTCTGCTGTCTTAGAAGATATCTTACTTTCTTCCAATAACGAACAAATAATTTCTGCTGTTGAGCTTACTTCTGGTTTAATATAATTATAATCAGCATTTCCTACTGATGTAACATGGTGATCAATAATAACTGTTTTTTTAGCTAAGTCCACATATTTAGCATTTCTTCCCATTCGCTCTTTATCTGATACATCAACAACTATAAATAAATCATATTTAGTATTTTTAGCAGAAGAAATATCAATCAATTCAGCAGCAGGTAGTGTAATCAAATTTTTAGGGACAGCTGTTGCATGTACTGTAACTTTTTTATCTTTATAATTATCTAAAATATAATGGTATAGACCTAATGATGAACCTATGCTATCTCCGTCTGGATTAACATGACCTGCTATTCCTATTGTATTATTTCCTTTTAATATATCAGAAATAAAATTCTTCATACACTGCTCCAATCCAGCTAATATTGCTTATTTTATTTATTAGTTATTCCTTTTCTTTATTTACACCGCTAATAAGGTTAGACATATACACACCATACTCTATAGAATTATCTAAAATAAATTTAATTTCTGGCGTATTTCTTAAATTTAATCGTTTTGCAATCAATCCTCTCACAAAACTTGCGGCACTTTTAAGTCCGGCAATAGTTTCCTTACCCTCTTCTTCACTTCCAAGTACACTTACATATGCTTTACAGTATTTAAGATCTGGAGTCACCTCAACATCTATAACTGTAGCCATATGGTGTATTCTAGGGTCCTTAATTTCAGTTCTTATTATATTACTTAACTCCTTATGAACTTCTGCATTAATTCTTGTATTTTTTATACTATTTTTTCTCATTTTTTATCCTTATCTTCTTAATCTATAAATATCCACATAACATATACTAAAGAAATATTAAGACTATTCAACCTAATAACTTAATTATCTATAATATATGTTATGTTTTTATTATTACATATATCAGTTATATACTATCAGCTATTTCGTATGATATAGACATTTATGTCTACCATACAACTGCTTAAAATGTAAACTACCTTGGTACCTCTACCATAGCATATGCTTCTACCATATCATCTTCTTTAAGATCATTAAACTTTTCAAATACAAGGCCACATTCATATCCGCTGGCAACTTCTTTAACATCATCTTTAAATCTCTTTAATGATACAAGAGGGCCGTCATAAAGCTGTTCTCCATCACGAGTAATTCTGGCACTACAGCCTCTTTGGAACTTACCATCCATAATATAAGCACCTGCAATAGTACCTATGCCAGATGCAGTAAATGTCTGTCTAACTACTGCATGACCTAATACTTGTTCTTCAAATATAGGATCCAATAATCCCTTCATTGCTGATTCAATATCTTCAATAGCCTTATAGATTACTTTATATAATCTAAGGTCTACTTTTTCTCTATCTGCTGTGGCTCTTGCCGCAACATCAGCTCTAACATTAAATCCTATTATAATAGCATTTGAAGTAGATGCAAGGTTTACATCATTTTCAGTGATAGCACCAACACCGCCATGAATAATTTTAACTATAACTTCTTCATTTGATAGTTTTGTAAGACTTTGCTTAACAGCCTCAACTGAACCTTGAACATCAGCCTTAACTATAATATTTAATTCCTTAATATTTCCAGCCTTAATCTGAACAAATAAATCATCAAGTGACAGCTTAGATTTAGTATCCTCTATCATCTTTTCTCTGCCTTCTTTAATAAATATTTCTGCAAAACTTCTCGCATCTTTTTCATTATCACTTACAACACAGATTTCACCCGCACTTGGAACATCATTAAATCCTAAAATTTCAACTGGCACTGAAGGGCCCGCTTCCTGAACACGACGGCCTTTATCATCCATCATAGCACGAACTTTACCAAAGCAAGGTCCTGCCGCAATAGCATCACCTACACGAAGAGTACCTTTTTGTACAAGTACAGTAGCTACAGGTCCTTTACCTCTGTCAAGTTCTGCTTCTATAACTACACCTCTGGCAGCTCTATTAGGGTTAGCCTTAAGTTCTTGTACTTCTGCTGTAAGAAGAATCATCTCAAGCAATGTATCAATTCCCTCATATGTATGAGCTGAAACTGGTACAAATATTGTACTTCCGCCCCAATCTTCTGCTAAAAGTTCATGTTCTGCAAGTTCCTGCTTAACTCTATCTATATTAGCACCTGCTTTATCCATTTTATTTACAGCTACAATAATTTCAACTCCTGCTGCTTTAGCGTGACTTATAGCTTCAACAGTCTGAGGCATAACACCATCATCTGCTGCTACAACCAAAATTGCAATATCTGTTGACTGCGCTCCACGCATTCTCATTGCAGTAAAGGCTTCATGTCCTGGAGTATCAATAAATGTAATTTTTTGTCCGTTTGCCTTAATTATATATGCACCAATATGCTGTGTAATACCGCCCGCCTCACGAGCAGTTACATTAGTTTTTCTAATGGCATCAAGAAGTGATGTTTTACCATGGTCAACATGACCCATAACACAAATAATCGGAGGTCTTGGCTGTAATAAGTTTTCTGGTTCTTCCTCTTCTTTTAAGAGTTCTTCCAAAACATCTACTTTGACTTCTTGTTCACAAGTAATTTCATATTCAATGGCAATTTCTTCTGCTGTTTCAAAATCAATTTCTTGATTTAAAGTTACTACCTTACCTTCAAGAAATAGCTTTTTAACAATACTTGAAGGTTGAATTTTCATTGCGTCCGCAAGTTCTTTAATAGTTAATTTTTCAGGAATTATAATATTAGTAACCACTTCTTTTGGTGTTTCTACTTTAACTGGTTTAATAAATCTTCCTGGTCTTTGGATATCATCAAAGTTATTTTCTTTTTTATCATATTTATTCTGACTAGACTTACGCTTATCCTGTCTGTTACTTCCTGGTTTTGTAAGCTGTGGTCCTTCAAAAGCTGGCTGTGACTGACGGCCTCCGCCTTGTCTATTTTGGTATCCTGCACCTTGTCCTTGTGATCTGTTTCCTTGATATCCACCTTGCCCTTGCGGTCTATTTCCTTGATATCCGCCTTGTCCTTGTGGTCTGTTTCCTTGATATCCGCCTTGTCCTTGTGGTCTGTTTCCTTGATATCCGCCTTGTCCTTGTGGTCTGTTTCCTTGATATCCACCCTGTCCTTGAGTACGGTTTGCTTGAGTATTTCTATATTCTTGCGAACTGTTCCCTTTAGTTTCACTTGAATTTACCATAGGCTGATTACTTTTCAAAGTTCCCTCTACTTTGGGTTTTTCTTCTGCATTATTAACTTCTTTCACTGATATTTCTTGCTCTGATGCTGATTGCTGCGGTTTGGTTGATTTAGGATTTGTCATACTATTTTCTGGTCTATATACCGCAGTTAATTTCTTTTTCTTTGCCGGTTCACCCGATTCTAAATTATTTTTTTGATTTGAAAATTCAGTTTCCAACATTTTTATATGTACTTCGTCTATTGAACTCATATGATTTTTTACTTCCACCTTATTTTTTTGTAAATATTCTACAATTTCTTTATTTGATTTCTGAAGTATTTTAGCTACTTCATGTATTCGTTTTTTCGACATACCTATTACCTCCCTTTACTCTGTTGCCTTGTTAATCTGTTTCATAACTGTTCTGCAAAAACCCTCATCAGTAATAGCAAGTGATGCTCTAAATTCTTTACCTATTGCATGTCCCAATTCATTTTTATCTCCTAAAAAATATATTGGCACCTCATAAAAATTACACATATTTGTAAACATTTTCTTAGTATTATCTGAAGCATCATCAGCAACTATAACCAATTTTGCGGTAAAGGACTTTACTGCTTTTTCTGTTGCAAATTCTCCGCTTACTAATTTTCCTGCCTTAGTTGCCAATCCTAAAAGAGAAAAAATCTTCTTATTATACAATTTTCCCCATCTCCTCTCTTAGCAACTCATATACATCAGTTGGTATTG
>JGI994J12354_10000952_pt1 | contig 29392 bp, 30 predicted proteins | sample IntmicLarv3ML3BL_FD_12354 | JGI IMG/M metagenome (IMG submission 12354) | reverse complement strand
AGCGGAAATGCTATAGAGGTAGCCTTTCGAAGAAAAATGGCTTGGAGCGAATGTTTTGCTTTCGTAAGTTTTTCGTAAGGTTACCTTAATCAGTGTTTACTAAACAATAAACATAGCGTCACCAAAACTGAAAAACCGGTATTCCTGTTTAACAGCCTCAGTATAGGCATTAAGAATGTTTTCACGCTCCGCAAGTGCTGAAACAAGCATTATCAGCGTCGATTCGGGCAGATGAAAATTCGTTATCAAGGCGTCAACAACTTTAAGCTTATATGGCGGATAGATAAAAATATTCGTCCAACCGCTTGAGTGGTTGACGCCGTTTTCGCCGTTCGACGCTGTTTCAAGCGTTCGTGCGCTCGTTGTTCCGACGGCGATAATGCGCCCGCCGTTATTTCTCGTTTCGTTTATTTTCGCCGCTTCTTCGCTCGGAATGTTATAAAATTCCGAATGCATTTCATGCTCGGCTATGTCGGTTACTTTAACAGGGCGAAATGTTCCAAGCCCGACATGAAGCGTTATCTCGGCAATTTTAACGCCCTTTGCTTTAATTTTATCCAAGATTTCTTCCGTAAAATGCAACCCTGCGGTCGGTGCCGCTGCCGAACCCTGTTCCTTAGCGTATACGGTTTGATAGCGGTTTTTGTCGGTGAGTTTTTCCTTTATGTAAGGAGGAAGCGGCATATCACCGAGTTTGTCGAGAATTTGCTCGAAAACGCCGTCGTATATCAATTTAACAAGCCTAATTCCGCCCGAAACAACAGACAAGATCTCGGCTTTCAGCAAAACCTCAACCCCTCCGAAAGCAATCACATCGCCCGGCTTAACTTTCTTCCCGGGGCGCGCGAGTGTTTCCCAGACGTCGTTTTCTTTACGCGTCAACAATAACAGCTCGATCTTTGCACCTTTGCCCTCAACGGCACCCAAACGTTCGCCGATAAGCCTTGCGGGAATGACCTTTGTGTCGTTTATGACCAAGCAATCGCCCGAATTTAAATAGTCGACAATGTCATAAAATCGTTTGTGTTCTAAATCACCGGTGCTTTTGTCAACGACCAAAAGCCGCGAATCAGACCGATTTTCAAGCGGTGACTGCGCTATCAAATGCGGCGGAAGATCGTAATAAAAATCACTTGTTTTCAAATTTTGCTCCATTTACTTTACCTCAACACCTGTATAATAATATTTTAAAATGTCAATATATGAATATCCAAGCTCTGCCATGCCTTTTGCCCCGTGTTGGCTCAATCCGACGCCGTGACCGTTGCCTGCGCCGACGATCGTGAAGCTTTCAGAGTTGCTTGTCGAAACCGTTGAAAGCTGAACGGGTTCTATCACTCCGTTTGCGCCGATTACGGAAACGGTCTGAGTTTCGGAAGGAATTTCAACGACTTCTCCTTCCGCCGCAATGGCATAAACAGCCGAACTCACGGTCGAGCCGTAATTAATGGTGAAGCTTCTGCTTATTAGCGAACCCTCGGCGGAGGGGGCGAAAAACGTTCTCACCGCTTCCTTTTCCAAGGTTTTCACGCCCTTGCTGCCCATTATGGAAAGTTCTAAAACCCTGCCGGTGTTTCCTGTTTTGGTTATTTTCATGTCTGTGACTGTGCCGATGTCTGCGCCGCTTTTCGCCGCCAGCTCGGTGAGTTCACTTGTCGTAAAAGATTGCGTCCATTGCGGAGCTGTCGTTTCGTTGATTTCTTTAACACCGCGAAAATAGGGCAATTCATATGCCCAAACATTCTCGCTGTCCTCTGTCATTCCTCCGCTTGACGCGAAAAACACCGCATTTATGACCTTGCCGCCATAGTAAACCATGGTGCCGGAGGTTGCGTCGACGGCTTGTTTCGTGCTTTCCGACTCATTGACGCCCGAGCCGAGATAAACTTGGCAATGAATTGTGTCACACAAATCGAAGTTTGGATGTTTGCCTTGATCAACGCTTGTGACAGCATAAGACCGCGCCGCAACAGACTGCGCTTTCAACGCCTCGCTGTGCCATGACGATGGCATTTCCGAAGGAACTACACCGTATAAATATTCATCCATAGAAACTAAATTCACGGCGGAAATCTTTTGCCCTGAATATCGCCCGAATTCTATTATTCCTCTGTAATTTCTTTCACCGAGATAAATGGAAAGATGAACGTTATCTTTAATCTGCGGGTTTATTCCGTCGAAAATAATAAGTGAGGAAGCTCCGCTTAACGCAATCTTTCCCGCGTCAGATCCTTCGCCGCTGAAATAAACACGCCATTTCCCGCCGTTCAACCCGACTGCCGCATTTTTTCCTTCGGCTTTATAGCTTTCCGACGCGGCGACAGCTTCATTGTAATTCAAATAATCCGCACCGCCCGCGTCAAGCCACGCGCCTGCTGCCGCAACCGAAAAACCCGTTTCGGAAGAAATCTCGCACGCTTGAACAAACGCTCCGTTTTGTTCATAACCGATTGCTATTGTTTTATTGTTGATTTTAATTTCCGAAACTTCTTTATATTTTGATTCAAGCCCTATTCTTAAACGATTCGGAATATCCGCGCTTGCGGCAAAGCTTTCGCTTATTTTAAAAGGCAAAAATGAAGCAAGCAAACACAATGCAAATAAAATTGAAAGTTTTTTCTTCATAGATTAATCACTCGTTTCTTTCGTAAATTTAATACTGAAACAAAATGCAAAATATCGAATGTTTCGGGTTGTTTATTTAAAAATTCAAGATGTTCTTCTTCAAATGAGGCTATTTCGCTGTTGGTTAACGATGATGCACCGATTCCGCGGCAGGCTTTGATTCGACCGTGCCAGTTTTCGCGGTTGAAATTTACATTCAAGTCAAACGTTTCTGCTTTCTCAATCTCGAACAGCTCTTCAGACCACTTAGGTGTCTCTAATTTATAACGCTTCATACCGTAGCCTGTCCAATTTGGGTTATATTTTAAAATCAACTCTTCGCTGCCGCAAGCAAGTTCGTTTTCATCGGGCAGCCATGCCATGAACAGGACGCAAAAATGCCCGTCGTCTTTTAACATTCTATGAATATTAGGCAGAGCAACTTTTTTGTCGAAGTATTCAAAACATTGCGCGGCGATAATAACGTCAAAGCTTTCATCAGGAAGTTTAACGTCTTCTGCCGAAGACACGATGTATTCAATATTCATGCCAGCTTCCGAGGAAAGTCTTTTAGCCTGTTTGATTTGGTTTTCGGAAATGTCTGCACCGACAAAACTTGCACCGTATTTATACAGGTTTCGCGGCAAAACTCCGGTTCCTGTTCCCAAATCCAAAACATGTTGTCCTTTAAGGCAAAGCCCGGATTCGATTATTTTTTGGTAAAACAAATTGGGGTATATGTCCCGAAACTTAGCGTAGTCCTCGGAAACTTTGCCCCAATCGAAAGCTCTTCCTTTGTCAATTTCTTTTTTCGTCATCATGTTGCGAATTATAACAAAATTCGATGCGGGTGTCAATTGTAAAGCGTTTAAAAATGTTTCACTAATATTTTATGTTTTTCTTTAAAAAGTGTTGACATATAAAAATGTTTGTGATAATATTTGGTGAGTCAAAGACGAAAGTCTTTTTTTTGTGTTCTTTAAATAATATTCGAATGAGGTCGGAAATGAGTGTCGACGGTTTGGATTCGCGTCAGAAAGTAATGGATGTTTTTAACCGTAAAAGCACGGGAAAAGGCGTTATGTGGACAGGATCACCGTTTGACGAAACCGTTTCGATTTATGCAAAAGAATGGGGAATTGAATTTTCACACGAAGCCGTTTTTCAATATTTGAATGACGATTGCCGCTGGGGCGGAACGTGGGAAATGAAGGTCAAACCGGGAGCAAACCTGATTGACCCCAACTACGGAATGAAGAACGACAAAAAGAAGGGGCTTGCCGAGGGCGGTTGCTTTTCGGAGGTTGAAACAGTCGCCGAAATCGAGGCATATCCCTGGCCGAGCATTGACGATGTTGAATTTAATCTTGTCGCTGAAAATGTGGAAAGATTGAAGGATAAGATGGTGTTCACAGGGCTGTGGTCGTCTTTTTACCATGACATGTGCGGTTTTTTCGGAATGGAAAAATATTTCATTCAAATGTATGAAAATCCGGCGGTGGTTGAAGCGGCAACGGAAAAAATCGTCGATTTTTATGTAGCGGCGAATGACAAGTTGTTTTCGACGATAGGTGAGAATTTTGACACTTTGTTTATGGGTAATGATTTCGGAACCCAGCTTGACTTGATGGTTTCGCCCGATAAATTCCGTGAGTTTGTTCTTCCTTCCATCAAAAGGATAGCGGATGTGGGCAAAAAGCACGGTAAGAAAGTAATGTTACATTCATGCGGTTCAATATATCGGATTATTCCCGATTTGATTGATATAGGTGTTGACGTGATTCACCCGATTCAAGCGAAAGCAGTCGGAATGGACGCGGAATCGCTAGCACAGTATAAAAACGATGTCGCTTTTGTCGGCGGGATTGACGCGCAAGGGATTCTTCCTTTCGGAACACCCGAGCAGGTCGCGGATGAAGTGAAGAGGGTCAGAGAAATTTTAGGACCGAATATAGTAATTTCGGCAAGTCATGAAGCAATTTTGCCGAACATTCCGGCAGCTAACATGGTCGCTTTAGCAAAAGCGGCACATGAATAATTAAGGCATTAACATTGATTAAAAATATAAAGGCAGGTGTTTTAAGGTGAGAACGAAAATTACGTTGTCATGTACAGATTGCAAGCAAAGAAATTACAGCATGATGAAAGAAAAAAAGAACCATCCCGACAGATTGGAAACGAAGAAACATTGCCGTTTCTGCAACAAACATACTGTTCACAGGGAAACAAAGTAGGAAACGCCGTTTGGCGCAATTCCGTTTAAAGGAGCGATTAAAATGAGCGAAACAACCGAAAAGCTTTCGGGATTTAATTTTAAAACTTTCCTGCAAGATATTAGAGCCGAATTTAATAAGGTCATATGGCCGAGCCGAGCCGATTTGGTTAAACAAACCATAACGGTTATCATAACCTCGGCAATAATAGGCGCGGTAATCAGCGGACTGGATTATATATTCGCTTTCGGTTACCAACAGCTTATGGGCTTGGTTAAGTAAGGGTGGTTTTGATGGAAGAATTAGAAATGGAACAGTTGGAAACAGAAGCAAGTGAGAAGAAGGACGGCGGTCATCAGTGGTTTGTCGTTCACACATATTCCGGCTATGAAAACAAGGTTAAAGCAAACATCGAGAAGATGATTGAAAACAGGGGATTGCAAGATCAGATAATTGAAGTTGCGGTTCCTGTTCAAGACATGCTCGAGGTGAACAAAGACGGTCAGAAAAAGACGGTCAGCCGAAAGGTTTTCCCCGGTTATGTGCTTCTGAAAATGCTTATGAACGACGAAACGTGGTATGTCGTGAGAAACACGCGCGGCGTGACCAGCTTTGTCGGACCCGGTTCAAAGCCCGTTCCGCTTACGGATGATGAAATCAAAATGATGGGCGTTGAATCACAGCGTGAGATTATTAACTTAGATGTCAACGACACCGTTAAAATTATTAACGGACCGTTTGAAGATTCTATAGGAATAATAAAAGAGGTAAACGGAAACAAACGTGCCATAGTCGTAACATTGTCGATTTTCGGGCGCGAAACACCTGTTGAGCTTGACTTTACACAGGTGGTTAAAATTTCGTAAACAATCGGGTATGTGCCCGTTGTAAGGAACGCTTTGCGGCGTTTCGATATGTGGGAGGACGTCATATGCGTTGACGGCTCCGTTAATTACCACAAGGAGGTTAATAAAATGGCAAAAAAAGTAGCAGGAATTGTTAAATTCCAAATTCCCGCCGGAAAAGCAACACCCGCGCCGCCGGTAGGTCCGGCTTTGGGTCAGCACGGCGTAAACTTGATGGGCTTTTGTAAAGAATTTAATGAACGCACATCAAAAGATACAGGGCTTATTATCCCTGTAGTAATCACAATTTATCAGGACAAGAGCTATTCGTTTATCACGAAAACGCCCCCCGCGGCCGTTCTTTTGAAAAAAGCATGCGGAATTGAGTCGGGTTCGGGTGTTCCGAACAAAACGAAGGTTGCTAAGGTTCCGATTTCCGAAGTAAAAAAAATAGCGGAATTAAAGATGGCTGACTTGAATGCCGCCAACATTGATACTGCTATGAAAATGATCATGGGTACGGCGAGAAGCATGGGTATCGTCGTCGAAGACTAATTCGGGAGGAGGAATTTCAGATGAAACACGGAAAAAAGTATAATGAAAAAGCTAAGCTTATAAACAGCGGAATGCTTTATGATTTGGGCGATGCTATTGATTTGGTTCAAAAGACGTCATTAGCAAAATTTGACGAAACAGTCGAGGTTCACGTTCGTCTCGGTGTTGACTCAAGACACGCAGACCAACAGGTTCGTGGCGCTGTAGTTTTGCCACACGGAACAGGTAAGGTTCGCCGCGTTTTGGTTTTCGCTAAAGGAGACAAAGCGACAGAGGCAGAAGCAGCGGGTGCTGATTTTGTCGGCGCTGAGGAAATGGTTACAAAAATTCAAAGCGAAAACTGGTTTGATTTTGATGTTATTGTTGCGACTCCCGACATGATGGGTGTTGTAGGAAGAATCGGTAAGGTGCTCGGTCCCAAAGGACTTATGCCGAACCCGAAATCGGGAACGGTTACAGCCGACGTTACTAAAGCGGTCGCAGACATCAAAGCCGGTAAGGTTGAATATCGTCTTGATAAAACCAACATTATTCACGTTCCGATCGGCAAGGTTTCGTTCGGAAGTGAGAAATTGCAAGAAAATTTTCAAACACTTTTGAGCGCCATAATCAAGGCTAAACCTTCGGCGGCTAAAGGAACTTACCTTAAAAGCGTGACGTTGGTGACAACAATGGGTCCGGCTGTTAAAGCTAACCCGGCTAAGATCGGCGAATAAATAACATTTCTCAATTAACCATTGGTTGCTTAGAGAAAATAGTGCCCACCATAGACAGCAGGTAGCTGATTATTCAGTTTAAATCCGGCCGAGGGGGAAGCGGTTAAACAATGATAACCTCTTTCACTTTGAGTGGAAGAGGTTTTTATTATTCATTATATTAAAAGGAGGTGTATTGATTTGCCCAAAATAGAAGAAAAGCAGGTAGTAATAAACGAAATCCGTGAAAAGCTCGCCGATTCAAAATCGGCGGTGTTGATTGACGCGAGAGGACTTACCGTTGAACAAGACACGGTTCTTCGCAGAAAGCTGAGAGGAAGCGGCGTTTATTATAAGGTTTATAAAAACACGATGCTTAACATCGCAGTTGAAGGAACGCCGTATGAGGGTTTGAGAGAATATTTTGAAGGTCCAACTACTCTTGCTGTTTCCTATAACGACGCGACAGAAGCCGCGCGTATCATCATCGGAGAACAAAAGGCAATGCCCAAGCTTGAATTTAAAGCCGGTGTTGTAGAAAACATGGTTTACGATGCCGCAGGCATGGCTAAAATCGCAAGCATACCGCCGCGCGAAGAGCTTTTGTCAAAGCTTTTAGGTTCGTTAAAATCGCCATTGTCATCATTCGCACGTGTTATTCAGGCAATCGCCGATCAAGGCGGAGAGCCTGCGGCTAAAGCGCCCGAAGCGGCGGCTGAGCCTGTAGCTGAAGCTGCTCCTGTGGAAGTGGCGGCTGAACCTATAGTTGAAGTTGCGCCTGTTGAAGCTGCTGAGCCTGTTGCCGAAGAAGCACCGGTTGAAGAAGAACCCACAGCAACAGAGGAATAATCAAGAAATTAACCAAAAGAGAAATTAATAAAATCTAACGGAGGTAAATGAAAATGGCAAAATTAACGATAGACGAAATCATTGCAGCAGTAAAAGAGCTTACTGTTATTGAGCTTAATGATTTAGTCAAATTAGCAGAAGAAGAATTTGGTGTGTCAGCTGCGGCAGGCATGGTTGTTGCGGCAGGTCCGGCAGCAGGCGGCGCGGCAGCAGAAGAAAAATCGGAATTTGATGTTGAACTTACAGATGTAAGCGCAGCAGACAAAATTAAGGTTATCAAGGCTGTTCGTGAAGCGACAGGTCTTGGATTGAAAGAATCTAAAGAGTTGGTTGACACCGCTCCCAAGATGATCAAAGAAGGTATCAGCAAGGAAGATGCTGCTGAACTTAAAGCCAAAATCGAAGAAACAGGAGCAAAAGTTACGATTAAGTAATTGTGCTTAAGTGACCCACGGCTTTTCGTGAAATATACGGAAAGCCGTGGGTGTTTTTTTATCCGAAAGAGGTTGATTTATATGGCAGGTTCAAATGAAAAAAAGAAATTTGCGGCGTTCTATATTTTTGCGTTTCTCTTTTTGGCGGCGTTCGCGGTGGTTTCCGTGCACATAGTTAAATATTTAATTGAAAATCCCGCCCCAGAGACAGCGAGCCTCGAAAGCAACAAGTCGTCGCACAACATAAAGTTGTTGATTTCCGATATTAACAGTCATTTGTCCGATCAGATTGAGAAAATCGAAATTTTCGCGGCAGAATCGGGCGGCTGTCTTGTCATAGCTTACAGCGACGAAACGGAATGTTTTATTGAGTTGACTGACATGAAAACAGGCGATACAGCGGGAAAACGGTCGTTTGAGTTGAATGATGAAAGCTTATTGAATTTAAAGGAAACGCAATTCGGAGGAATAAAGCTGACGACAAATAAAAGAATGATTACAATAGAACCAATTGCGGCAAACAGGCTTGAAACAGCGAAAATTAAAGAAGAAAAGCTCGCGTTTTTGCCGCAGGGAGATATGGATATATATGCGGATGAAATGGTTTATTGCGCCGAGGAAGGGCTTTTAATTTCCGGTACAAACGGCGAAAATGCCCGATTGATTGCATCATCCGAAAGGTTTGCTTATTCAAAGCCTTGGCTGATGGCAGATGAAGGTTTTGTAATTGTTGAAGCCGTAAATGAGTTGAAAGAACAAAGCGTTTTGATAATTAATACGGAAACAGGCAAAACCGAAAAAAAATTCAAATTGCCGAGCGAATATTTTTTGCAAAAAAATGCAATGGCAAAGGGCGGAAAATACGTAGCAAAAATCAAAGAAACTGAAGATTCGGTTTCGCTTGGGCTTTACGATGTTATGCAAGAAAAAGAGTATGAGAATTTCGCAGGAATTACATTAAAAGAAAATTCGGAAATGTTACCACCGAAAGGAAGACTGTTGAATAACATTCCAACAGGTGTTGTGATGCTCGTTTATTGTGGTGAAATAAGAATATATCATGTGCCGTTTTAAAACAAAAACGTATTTTTACGGAAATTAGAACATGAACAAGTCGCGGCTGATTTTATCCGCGACATCATAAGAGCTGACATCATAATTTCCGCCTTCAATTCGTTGTTTGACTTCTTCAACGATATTTTGGCGGACATCGGGCATCTCCGATAAAAGCTTTTTAACTGACTGGAAGTCTTTGGCTGAAGTAGACAAAGCGAATTTCTCTCCTTTTATATCAATGGTGTTCGCGCGGTCAACGCGATTAGTTTGTGAAATTTGGGCAACCTCTTGTGCCGCAGACACTCCGGATATATTCATTCCGAGCGCCTCCTCTCGTCTATTTTTCCTTTTCATTGAAGCAATAATGCCTGTCTGTTTTTTAATGGCATTTTATATGTGTTCATATGTCTATTTTAATATCGTCACATTCACATGAAAATATTATAGTCTTTTGGTAAAAAGATGATGTTTTTGCAAATAAATTTATTGTTAGGGTGTTTCATCTTTATAGCTTGACGGTATTTCAAACACACTATCGGGTATGTTTTGATCTATTTCGAGATAAACCGTGTCAAATGTGCCTGAGGTATTTATGTCACGCATTCCGGCAAGAATGTCCCCGTCAAAGAACCATTGTGTTGAACCTTTATATTCATAAGCATCGGTATATTCCTCATAGTAAAGAGTTTTCCCGTTGAATTCATCCGACCCTGAACTGAGATAAGACATAGAATCGAGAATCAAATTATCCGACGCAGACGGAACCTCAGTCGTCTCTGAAACAATATATGACTTTGCTGCATCGTCTATTAAATATAATTTTCCGCTATTGAAAACTACCCGCATGGATTCGGCTGAGGTTTTTATAACCGTGGCGGACATATCACTTTTATAATACATCTCTGTTGAAGCCTCTTCATCACCGCTTAAACCGAGCATTTTGGCTTTTATGTGAAGGTCGCTGCCGCTTGAAAACATGTTGAAATAGCTTTCCGCCTTGCTGTTTTCGGGGAAAGCGTTTCCAAACTCGCGTTCGGCATTGTCATCGTCATTTGCTGAGAAAGGAGCCGCGCCGCCCGTGAGGTCGCCGCCTGCTTCGGGGAAATTGTTTCCGCCTGAAATATCAATCATTTCGGAATTGTCATTGTTGGGAAGTGAGGCGTTTTTGGTAGGCTTGGTAACATTAATGTCGACTGTGTCGGAAACGCCATTGTCATCTTTTTTTTTGCAACCGCCGAGAACGGACAGCACAACGACCACGGCTATTGTCGCCGTCAAAAGATTTTTCTTCAAAAGATTCTTCATGAAATTCACCGCTTTTAACCTTTCCTTAATCATTATACATTATTTTTGCCGCCAGGTCAATTGAAAAAGCATTTATTTTTTATTCTTAAACCGAAAACCAAAGCAAAGCCGCCAAAACGGCACAGCAAGAAAGCATTAAGCAATTTAAAGCCAAGTCAAAAACACTTTTTTTAACGGGACGGCTTAGGGTTTTGATGTTTGAACATGAAAACTGTGCGGTTTCAAGATTTTGCAAATAATCATTAACTATTCGTTCGGCTTTTTCAACGGCGTTAATGGGAACTTTAGCGTTCGCAGCTTCCTTGCTTTTTTGGTTTATTTGTTTCTTGTTCACGGCTTGTCCTCCTAAAATAAATATAATTCGGAAACAATATTATTGCCGCTTAAATGCCGTTTTATACCTCTTTTTCCCATACTTTCACCGCGAGAACGGTCATGTCGTCCTTGGCCTCAATTCCGTAATTTCGTTTTGCTTCACGCAAAATATAATCGGCGATATCTGAGGGCGTTTTTTCTCCGAGTTTGGCAAGGGCGCGCATAATCCAGCGTTCTTTGTCGCTTTCATACATGTCTGAGTCCAAAATTCCGTCTGTCACCATGACGATTATGTCGCCGTCACGAAGTTTTCTTTTTGAAATGTCAATGTCAGGAGATTCGATTATTCCAGCAGGAAGCGTCCATGATCTTATAACGTCAATTTCACCGTTGCGAAGCAGGAAAGTTGAAGAAGCGCCGATTTTAATAAACTCTGTTTCACCCGAATATAAATCAGCGGTGCATATGTCCAAGGTTGAAAAGCTTTCGTCACCGTTTCTCAAAATCAAAGCGGAATTAATCAGCTTTACGGCGATGCTCTTGTCGAAGCCGGACTCCAAAAGTTCCTCAAGAAGTTCAATTGCGACAGAGGATTCTTTTCTTGCCTTAGAACCCGAACCCATCCCGTCTGAGAGCGCCAAAAGGCACCTGCCGTTTTTAAGTTCCATAAACGTATAGCTGTCGCCCGATTCGTCGGAAGTGTTTTTTGATGAGCGGGAAACACCATGCGAAAAAACAAAGCGTGGTTCTTCCGTGAGGGCAAGGCGGCAAATACCGTCAGGGCAAATTTCGCTGTTATCGGAATTGCGCATTTTTCTTCCGATAATCCTGCTTACAATCGGAATGATTTTTCGATTGCAAATGTTTTTTCCGAAGCAAGGTTTTTTAATGATGGAAACTTCATACATTCCGTGTGAGTTTTCCGAAACGATTACGCTTTCGACCTCAATTCCGCTCTTTTCAAATTCAAAAAGAAGTTCTTTTTCAAGATTGCCGTCAAAATTAAGAACAGAGTCAAATTCTTCGCTTAAAGAATTAATCGTCAATGAAACTCCCCGCATCTGCTCTGCGATAAGCTCGCGGCTTTCCGCAATTTTGTTGAGCCACATCAGGTTTTGCCTGCAAAGCTCATAATAACGGTTAAGCGTTGTTAAAAACACCTCAGTCTCGACACATTGCTCTTTGAATTCGTTGGGAACCGTTTCGATGCTTACAGAACCCTCTGACGCGAATAGTGAAAGAATGCTGTAAATGTTTCTATAGCTTGCATAAAAATTTTCTGACCAGCACTTGTCGCAATTTCGGCAATCGGCGCAAACTCTCGCGGCTGTGTCATCGATAATGTTATTAACGTCTTTTTTGCTCAACCCTGTTTTTCGCACGGACATTCGCCCGAACGATTCCGACAGTTTTCCAAATGCACGGGAATAAGAATTAAGCTGTGATGTGACGATTTCGGCGGCTTTAACTTGATATTCGACGTTTCGCTTCAGCGCGGGAAAACTGCCCGATGGCAAGCCGAGTTTGACAAATGGCAGAAAAAAGACAATCAGAGCGATGATTGCCGACAAAAGATGTTCGGGAGTGAAAAGAGGATAGGCGGCGTAAATTCCTGTCATCACAAGGCCGATTACAAAGCCCGCCGCCGACAGCGGCTTGCTTATGTTTTTGAAACTTCCGCAAATGATTCCCGCCATCGACATCGTGAAAACAAATGAAGCAGGTTCAAATCCGGAAATGTGAAGAAGTGCGCCCAAAAGCGTTCCGCAAGCCGCCCCGGATGCTGCGCCGCCCTCATAGGCGACTATGAGTGTGACTAAAAAGCAGGAAAAATATCTGAAAGAAAAGCCTCCAATGAAAATGTCGGAGCAGCCTGCGATTGCCGCCGCGATGAGCACGGAAATGCTGATAAATTCCTCGTTTGAAAGCCTTTCAGCTGCACCTGATTTTTGGATACGCCTGATAGCGAAATTGAAAATAATACCGAAGGTGAACGTCAAAATGCTTTCCATCAAAGCCATTAAAGCCAGGTAAAAGCTGCCGTTTGTAATTGCGGCGACCAAAAGCCCGCTCAAAGCCAAAGCGCCGGAAACGATCGCCGATTGGACGTAAACACTTTGATTACGGTTCTTTTTTGTTTTGAAAATCAATTGAATGCTGAACAAAATGGCAATGCATATTAAATATTTGAACGAAAAGAAATGATTATAACAGGTGAATATTCCAAGTGTTATGAAAAGACCGCAAAGGTAAAACGATTTCCCGTTCATGAAAAACGGCGTTATGTAAGCGAGAGCGACAGGGTTGACCGAACCGAAAACGACGACTCGGCCGATGAAAAAGCCGAGTACGGATAACACGGCGTTTATTATATCCTTTTTTGTCGCGACGAAATCGAAAGGAAGTGCTGTTTTGAGTTTGCTTTTTGTTTTATCCATTGCTTGTATCCTCCCCTTTTTGTTATTTTAAAGGAAAAGGGTCGAAAGATTTGTCGGAATTTGGAAAGAAAATGACAATTTTAATCGACAAAAAGCGCACAAATAAATAGTAGGCAAAAGATTTGTTGAAATGAGGTAATGTGTGTGATATAGTCATTACATTATGAAATAACGATTAGGGGAGACGATTATGACTAACAAAAACTATAAATTTGAAACACTTCAGCTTCACGTCGGGCAGGAAAACCCCGACCCAACGACCGACGCGCGTGCCGTGCCGATTTACGCGACTTCTTCTTATGTTTTCAAGGATTGCAACCAAGCGGCGGGAAGATTCGATTTAACCGAGGGTGGCAATATTTATTCAAGATTCATGAACCCGACCTCTGACGTGTTTGAGCAGAGAATGGCGGTGTTAGAGGGCGGAAGTGCAGCACTTTCGACCGGCTCGGGTTCTGCGGCGGTTACGTTTGCAATACAGAATATCGCTATGGCGGGAAACAATGTCGTTTCAGACAAACGCATTTACGGAGGAACATACAATCTTTTTGCACATACGCTTCCCGATTACGGCATAACAACAAAATTCGTTGACGGAAGCAATCCCAATGAATTTGAAAAGGCGATCGACGAAAACACAAGGGCGCTTTATTTGGAAACGATGGGAAATCCCAATTCAACTATAGCAGACATAGACAAAATAGCTGAAATAGCCCACAAATACGGAGTTCCGCTTATTGTTGACAACACCTTTGCAACACCATATTTGTTTCGCCCGATTGAACATGGGGCAGATGTGGTTGTTCATTCGGCGACGAAATTCATAGGCGGTCACGGCACAGTTATAGGCGGTGTAATAATAGATTCGGGCAAATTTGACTGGGCGCAAAACGACAAATTCCCGGGGCTTTCAAAGCCAAACGAAAGCTATCACGGTGTTGTTTTTTCAGAAGACTTCGGCGAAGTGGCGTTTGTGACAAAAATCAGGGTGACGTTAATGCGTGACATAGGTGCTTCTGCAAGCCCATTTCATTCGTTTTTATTCCTGCAAGGGCTTGAAACGCTGTCTTTAAGGGTGGAACGCCACGTGCAAAACGCTTTGAAGGTTGTTGAGTTTTTGTCTGACAGCCCTCATGTCGAGGCGGTTAGCCATCCATCGCTTGAAAACCATCCGAGCCATGCGCTTTACAAAAAATATTTCCCTAAAGGCGCGGGTTCTATATTTACGTTTGAAATCAAAGGCGGTGCAGAACGGGCGCGTGCATTTATTGATAAATTGGAGCTGTTTTCTCTGCTCGCAAATGTCGCCGATGTGAAATCGCTTGTGATTCACCCGGCAAGCACAACCCATTCGACACTGACGACAGAAGAAATGGCAGAGCAGGGGATTAGCCCGAGCAGCATAAGACTTTCAATAGGAACAGAGCATGTTGACGACATAATCGGCGATTTGGAACAGGGATTTGAACGGTCGAAATAAGGGGACTATATGTTGCAAGACAAAATTGGCAGGTTAAAAGAATATTTAAAAGATTTAGGAAGTGTTGCAATAGCATTTTCAGGCGGCGTTGACTCGACATTCCTTTTAAAAGTTGCACATGAAGCTTTAGGAGACAATGCCGTGGCAATCACGGCACAGTTGGCGTCGATTCCCGAATATGAAATCAGAGATGCCGTGGATTTTGCTGTGAAAGAAGGAATTCGACACATTGTTTGCGACATTGATGAATTTGAAATCGAGGGATTTCAGGAAAATCCGAAGAATCGCTGTTATATTTGCAAAAAAGCGATTTTCGGGAAGATGATTGAAACAGCTGCCGAAAATGGAATAAACAATGTCACGGAAGGCTCGAACACCGATGACACGGGTGACTATCGCCCGGGAATGAAAGCTGTTTCGGAACTTGATGTTAAAAGCCCGCTACTTGATTGTGGATGGTCCAAGCGGGAAATAAGAGATATGTCGAAACAGATGGGGCTTTCTACATGGAACAAGCCGTCAATGGCTTGTCTTGCCTCCCGCTTTGCTTATGGCGAGACGATTACAAAAGAAAAATTGAAAGCGGTTGAGGAAACGGAAAAACTGTTGTTCGATAAGGGGTTCAGCCAAGTTCGCGTTCGCGTTCACGGCAATCTTGCGAGAATCGAAACAACGGAAAATGAGTTTTCAAAGCTGTTCGATGAAGTTTTGAGAGAGGAAATTTATTCTGCGCTTAAAGAACGTGGATTTCAATATGTTTCCGTTGATTTGCGCGGATATAGAACAGGGAGCATGAACGAGAGTTTGTCTCTGTGATGAAAACGAAAAAATAAAAAGCAGGAGGAATAACTATGGCGCTTATCGTATCAATACTTTATATGATGATATATCTCGTTTCGGGGTTTGTTATCGCGAATTGGTTCTTTTCAAAGGAAAAAGAGCTGACAAGATTTATCATGGGTGCAGTGTTCGGGTTGTTTATGCTTATGTGGCTTCCTGCTCTGGTGTCGTTTGCAATCGGATTTAACGCGGCTTCACAACTCATAGCCTTGGTAATTTGTGTCGCCGGAGGGGTTTTTGTTTTGATTAAATTCAAACGCCCGAAGCTGTCGTTTTCTTCCTTTAAAAAGGAAATAATTTTCGCCGCAGTGATAATCCCGCTTGCGGCGGTAACACTGTATATACTTCACACGCACTCACTGCGCCCCGACGAATTCGGAAATCTCAGAGTCGGGCAAAGCACCTATGGCGACTTGAATTTTCATGCAGGGCTTATGACTTCAATTTCCGAACAGGGCGTGTTTCCGCCGTATTACAGCATCGCCGCAGGAAAACATTTGGTTGGTTATCCTTTCCTTTGCGACAGCGTAAGCTCGACGTTTCTGTCGTTGGGCGCAAATTTAAGGCTTGCATATATGCTTCCCATGGTTTTGGGAATTATCGTTCTGTTCTCCGCTGTTTTCATGTTCTTCCGAACATGGCTTAAAAGCGATTGGAAAGCGGCGTTTGCCACGGTTTTGTTTTTAGTTGGCGGCGGCTTCGGTTTCGTTTATTTCTTCGATTTAGTGAAAACAGACGGAAACATATTGCCTAAGCTGTTGAATGCTTTTTATGTAACGCCGACAAACATGAGAGGTGGCAGCGATATTCACAAAAACATTCACATCGTGACTGTAATAGCTGACATGATTATTCCCCAGCGTTCAACGCTTTTTGGTTGGTCGATGATGATTCCGGGGCTTTGGATGTTGATTAAAGCCGTGTTTGAAAAAGGAAACGAAAAATATTTCATTCCGCTCGGAATTATAGCGGGAGGATTGCCGCTTATTCACACGCATTCGTTCCTGTGTTTGGCAGTTATAAGTGCTGTTTGTTTTATTTATAAACTCTGTCAAAAGTTTTCAACAACTAAAGAACACGAGGTTTGGAAAGGGGCAATATTCGCGCTGGTTGGGTTGTTCGCGTATATTTGCGGCAAGACGGCATTGTTTGAAAAATTAAACATCAATCTTATGCTTAAAGGGCTGGGAATGGGTCTGTTTATCGGCGGGCTTATATATGTTGTGATAGCGTTGATTAATTATAAATTCGGCAAAGAAGAGCAAATAAAAGAACCTGTTTCGAACAAGTCGATTTCAATGTTTGTTCTTTATGGGGCAATCGCCGCTGTGCTTGCAATTCCGATTTTGTTGAAGTTCACAATGCACCAAGCGTCGGGAGACGGATTTTTGAGGGCTTATTTTAATTGGGAAAACAGAGACGATAACTATTTTTGGTTTTATATTAAGAATGTCGGTTTGATGTTTGTTATGATGATTCCTGCGTTTTTTTGCGCCGATGCTAAGAAAAAATGGATGTTTGCGGGAGGCTTGGGCGGCCTTTTGCTTGCAGAAACGATTGTGTTTCAGCCGCTTGTTTATGACAATAACAAATTAGTTTTCGCTTGGATATTCCTGTTGTGCGGATTGTTTGCCGATTTCTGCGGTAATATTTTAAAGATGATGCTGAGCGCTGCGATGAAAAATGTTTTATTGCCGAAAAAAATCGCTAATACGGCGGGTGTTTGTTTTGCCGCGGCGATTGTAATCGCTGTTTGCAATGTCTCGGGCGTAATGACGATTTCGCGCGAGGTTGTTTCAGACTATCAGCTTTTTTCAAAGGAAGCTGTCGAGGCGACTGATTTCATAAGGAAAGAAACGCCGAAAGATGCGCTTTTTCTCACGGCTTCGAACCACAACAACGCTGTAGCCTCGCTTTCGGGCAGAAATGTTTTGTGTTCGGGCAAGGGATTTTTGAGCACTCATGGGTTGGATTATCATGATTTGGAAAGAGCCGAAAAGGAATTGATGACTAATCCGACAAAGGAGCTTCTTGAAGAGTATAATATATCATATGTTTATATAGGCGACGCAGAGCGAGGTGAGTTTTCCGAGCTTAACCAACAATTTTATGAAGATAATTTTTCGCCGCCGGTGTTTGAAACCGAGAAGGACGGGCATAACAAGGTTTATATTTATGACGTTCGCCGTTAGACGGGTATGGTTATGACGAAAACAAACGCAATAAGAATAATTGAAGCGGCAGGAATAGAGCATTCTGTCCATGAATATGACATTTCGGACGGAAAAATCGACGGGGTGAGTGTCGCCGAAAAATGCGGACGTTCGCCCGACATGGTGTTTAAAACACTTGTCACGAAAGGGAAAATCACGGGGCTTAACGTGTTTGTTATACCTGTGGAATTTGAACTTGACCTTAAGGCAGCGGCAGTTGCGGCGGGCGATAAATATATTGAAATGATAAAGTCGAAAGAATTAGAGCCGCTTACAGGGTATATTCACGGCGGGTGTTCGCCGATTGGAATGAAGAAAGCTTTTCCGACTTTTATTGATGAAATGGCGTTGCTCAGTGAAGCAATATGTGTAAGCGCGGGGCGTGTCGGGTTACAGGTTGAGCTTGCGCCGAAAGATTTGGCTGATTTGGCAGGGGCGAAATTCTGCGAATTGATTTAAAATTTGATTGTTGAGGGATTCGGGTTGTGCCTGGGGCGTCGTGATCTACGGGCATTCGAATAGGAATACGTTTCATTATTCTCTTTTAACTCCTTACCCCGAATTTCAAACCACTTACCCAAAACCGCTTCCCTTTTAATTCAATTGATGCTATGCTCGTTTTGAAAGCAGGTGAAACGTTGAAGATTAGAATAGAAATCTCGGACAGCACCGAAGAAAACGAAATCATTATCAAATGCAAAGAACTGACCGATGAGATTAGGGATATTCAAAACATTATTACTGAAAAAACATCAAAACTTCTGCAGGTGGTGTTTTATAAGGAAAAGGAAGAATATTATTTCCCGCTGGCAGACATATTGTTCTTTGAGGCGGAAAGCGACACCGTTTATGCTCACACGGCAAACGACATTTTTAAAACGGATTTTCGTCTGTATGAGCTTCAAAATTTTCTTCCCGAAAAATTCGTCCGAGTTTCAAAATCCGCTATCGTCAATACGGTGCACATATTGTCGATTAGCAAAAACATCGCGTCTTCAAGCCTGATGAAATTTCACAAAAGCCACAAACAAATTTATGTTTCGCGCCTTTATTATAAGGAATTGAAACGGATATTAGGGAATTAGAGAGGATGGTTATCATGAAAGAAAGAAATAATCGAATAAGGAAAATTGTATGGGGAATATTTTTAATGGGCGCGGCGGGGTTGGTTATCGCGAACGCTTATTATGGATTTGTCGAGTTTTTCCCGCTCATTTGCGCCGTTGTGATTGCGCCCGTAATAATCGAGAGCTTGGTTCACTTGAATTTTGTCGGGGTGTTCGTTCCTGCGGCGCTGCTGGGAATCGCTTTTTCAAAACAACTCGGAATCGAAAGCATTACGCCGTGGCCGATTCTTGCGGCTTCTGTGCTGCTGACAGTCGGGTTTTCAATAATATTTCACAAAAGAAACAGCAAATGGTTTATGTCGGGGCTTCATCTTGAAGACGGCGAAACCTTCGAGGATGTGTTAGACGATGAAATGACCTGCACGGTTAAATTCGGAGCAAGCACAAAATATATTATTTCAGAAAATTTTGAAAAAGCGTATTTGGATTGTTCGTTCGGCTCGATTAAGGCATATTTTGACAACGCAAAACTAAGCCCGAACGGCGCAAAGCTTCACATTAATTCAAGTTTTTCGGGAGTGGAATTATATATTCCGAGAAATTGGAAAATAGTGGAAGGAATTTCAGCGTTTATGGGCGGTGTTGAAGAAAAATCGAAAAACATTCCCGACCCCGATTCGCCCACTTTAAGCATAACGGGAAACATCAGCCTTTCAGGTGTTGTTATCTATTATATTTAGGTAAGTGATGATTAATGTAACCTTGCGAAAAATTTACGAAAGCAAGACATTCGCTACAAGCCATTTTTCTACGAAAAATAGCACTTCCGCTCATAAACTTTCGCCGCTGTCGCTAAATTTTTCGCAAGCTTTTGAATTAATCATTGCTTACCTATACTATTTCCGCTTAAAAATATAGGGGCAGTTGCATTAGGAGCAGTTAAGGAGGTTGCCATGAATAATATAGTTAGAGTCGGAGCTTGCCAAACGCCTGAAATTCTGGGGGACTCAACAACAGCTCTTGATATTATGCTGCGGTTTGCAAAAGAAGCCGAGGACAAAGATGTGGACTTGTTACTGTTTCCTGAATGTTTTTTGACCGGTTATATTTTAAACGAAACATACACAGAGAACTATTCATATGATTTTGAATCCGAACAATTCGCCGCAATACTTAAACAACTTGAGCGAGTTAAACCAGTGCTTGTTTTTGGTGTAAGCGAAAAAAAGCTGGGAGAAATATTTAACGCTGCTGTTGTTGTAAACAGGGGAGAAATTGTTGGCATCTATCGTAAAACTCATCTTATAGACCCCGATGAATTGTTTTTTACACCGGGCAAAGAGTATCCAATCTTTGAAATCAAGGGGCTAAAGTACGGCATAAACATCTGTTATGATACGCAATTTGCTGACGCAGCAAAATCTGTGGCCGACCAAGGTGCGAAACTGCTGTTATCACCAGCACAAAATATGTTACGGCGCGAAACTGCCGAATATTGGAAAGACAAGCACAACAAGATTGTCGTAGAACGGGTTAAAGAAACTGGTTTATGGTTTGTCCGCTCTGATGTAACCGGAATCCGTCCAGTCGGTCAATACGGTGTAGAACGCATTGGTTATGGTCCTACGCTGGCAATGAATCCAAAAACCGAGGTTGTGGCGCAGGTGCCGCTTATGACTGTTGGCATGGTTACCGTAGATATTCCTTTAGCCCAACAACAATAGTTTTTGCCTATTCCAATCATAAAAGTTTATGGATAATTTGACACAAGCATAGACACATTTGATAGCGAATGTGTCTATACCTTAAAACGGAAATAGTATTAGAACTCATTCAACTGATTTCGATGTAAGTTTCAATATTATTCTTTCCACGCAATCTTGAGAATTTTTCCACGGCTCGTTGGCGAATCGGTAGTCAAATTTTTTGACGAACCAATCGATTTCCTCTTCGAGCCGTTTCATGTTGTCGGCTTGCAAATTTGAGAAAGTTTCTTTGAAAAATGAATATTCTTTTGAAGAAAGGTGCTTTTCTCCCTCTTCCGTAATCAATGAAAAATGCGGCAAGCAAAAGCCTTTCGAGTGTTCTGAAAGCTTTCTGAAATCCGATTCCTTTTTCCACAAATGGAAGAATGTGGAAACATATAAATTAAACGTGGCATCGATTCTGTCACAGATATAGCAGGTTTGAGGCGCGGCGTTTCCCGTGCCTATTCTCATCAGCCTCGTTTGCAAAATAAGCCCGACGCCAAGCGCGTTTCGGGATTTGAACATCATTTTCAAATGGTCGCCGCAAAAACCGCGTTTGTCCATCGTGTCGCGAACGTCGCGTTCCATCAGCGAAGCGCCCGTTACAAACTCGACAGAGCTCTGCTCAAGCTCTTTTCGCATTTCACAAAACGCGCATTCCGTATGTTTTTCAAACGCCTCGGTAACCGGTATCGTATAAATTTTTTCTCTCATAATAATGATTTTCCTTTTTAAATATAATTTTTTGTGCTATAATTCTACCACAAAGCGAAGAGGAGCGCAACCGATAATGTTTAATGAAATTGTGGAAGTTAATGCGGATTCACGTAAATATAACATTTATATAGAACCGTCTTTTGAAAATTTGGGACAAGTTGTGAAAGATGCGGGGCTTGGCGGGCGAAAAATTTGTGTCATAGCGGATTCAAACACCGCCGAAATTTATTTGGATTCTGTGAAAACAGCGTTGTCGGAAACGGGATGTGAGTTTGTTGAAATTGTGTTTCCGGCCGGGGAACAAAACAAAACACTTGCTGTGATTGAAGCGTTTTATGCAAGGTTTTTGTCAGAAAAATTGGACAGAACGAGTGTTGTTGTGGCGCTTGGCGGCGGGGTTTGCGGTGACATGGCGGGGTTTGCGGCGGCAACTTATATGCGTGGAATTAAATTTATTCAAATTCCAACGACCTTGCTGGCGCAGGTAGATTCGAGTGTCGGCGGCAAAACGGGTGTGGATTTCGGAAAATATAAAAATGTAGTCGGTGCATTTTATCAACCTGAATTTGTTTACATAAACGTAAAAGTGCTTGAAACCTTGCCAAGTGAACAGTTTGCCTCAGGCATGGCGGAGGCGATTAAACACGGTTTGATTCGAGATTCGAAATATTTTAATTGGATGAATGAAAACGCAAAAAACATAAATGATTTGGAAACGATTGCGCTTATGCGGCTTGTTTCGGGTTCGTGCAAAATAAAATCGGAGGTTGTTTCGCAGGATGAGCGGGAAAGCGGCTTGAGAGCGATTTTGAATTTCGGACACACATTCGGTCACGCTGTCGAGGGGCTGTGTGATTATGCTTTGCCGCACGGGCATTGTGTGTCGATAGGCGCGGCTGCCGCGTTTGAGCTTTCGAGCAAGGTTGGATTATTGACGAGAGAACAAATTGATGAAGCAAAAAATACATTCGAAATATTCGGTCTTCCGACGAAAATTCCGGCGGAGCTTAAAAAATTTACAGAAGATGAGGTTTTCACTCATATGCTTTCCGACAAAAAAACGACAGGCGGAAAATTAAATATTGTTCTGCTTGACGGAATCGGGAACGCTGTGATTAAAAGGGACATGGACGAGTGTGCGGTTAGGGAAGCGATAGAGGTATTGTTTAATGATTGATTCAGGAACTTTATTTGTAGTGGCGACACCAATAGGAAATCTTTCGGACATTTCAGCAAGAGCGTTGGAGACTTTGAAAAACGTTGACTTGATTGCGGCGGAGGACACTCGCCGAACACTTCAATTGTTGAACCATTTCGAAATAAAAACGCCTGTTGTTTCCTATCATCAGCACAATGAAAACGGCAGAAGCAGCGAGCTTTTGTCGAAAATTATGAATGACGGGATAAGTGTTTCAGTCGTGACAGACGCGGGGACGCCGTGTGTTTCCGACCCGGGTTGTATAATCGTTGCCGAAGCGAGAAAAAACGGTTTGAAGGTTGTGGCTGTTCCCGGCGCTTCAGCGGTCATTTCGGCGCTCTCGGTTTGCGGTTTTGTTTTTAACAGCTTTGCTTTTTTGGGGTTTTTCCCGCGCGTAAAAAAAGAAAAAGAGATGTTCATTGATGGGATTAAAACATCTGAAATCGACGCGCTTGTTATATATGAATCACCGAACAGAATTATTAAAGCCTTGATGGAGATTTCAAAAGAAATTCCGAATTGCGACATTTTTGTGATAAATGACATAACAAAATTTCATGAAAAATCCTATTTCGGCGGCATTTCAGAGGTTATCGCCCAGCTTGAGGCTAACGAAAATGCTTCCTTGGGCGAGTATACGGTTGTTCTTCAAAAGAAGAAAAACAGCGATTGTTCACAAGTTTCGGAAGCAGAATTATTGACGACAGAGGCGTTGTTGGTTGATGAAATTATCAAAAACGGTTGCTCCTTAAAGGAAGCTGTTGACATTGTGAGTAACGGAAACAGGAGCATCAGCAAAAATCAGGCTTATAAAGCATCGTTGAATTTGAAGAAGGTTTTTGAATGACTATGGAGGGCTATGAAAACAACTATAAAACATTGATTCACAAACTTGCCGATTGTGATTTCAACGAAGCGGCGGCGAGGCTGGGGTTGAACCAACCCATAAACGATTCTGTAACCTTAAGTTTTTTGAATAGGGATTATTTCATACGAAAAGATGGCGTTTTCGCCTTGGACGGCGAGCCGTCAAACCCGAATTGCCGAAGCATTCTTATTCATTACATCACCTCAAAGGGCGACGGCGAACCCGAAAACAAGTTCTTTTTGCCGCATTATTTTTTGCCTAATAATTTGGAACACGGAATATTTTCCGGTCAAAGCTGGCTTCCGTCACGAATAATTCGTGAAATCGGCGACGATTATGAAAAAATTCACAAGGCGATGGAGATTCTCGGTGCAAAACATGAGGGAGAACCTCGGAATGGCGAACATATATGGCAATATCTTATATTACCAAAGATTCCGATTCAGATAATATATTATGAAGCGGACGATGAATTTCCCTGCGAAATTAAAATTAAACTTGACGGCTGTGCGGGAAGATATATAGAATTTGAAACAATAGCGTTTCTTTGTGGGTGCTTTGTTCAAGCCGTGTTGAAAGCCTGCGTTTAACGGTAAGGAGCTTTACTGAATTGGTTAAATCAAATAAAAATCCGCTTGCATTATATATTCACATACCGTTTTGTCGCTCAAAATGCGCCTATTGCGACTTTTTGTCATTTCCGAAAAACAATTTCACGGAAAATGAGGTAAACGATTATATAAACACATTAATAAAGGAAATAAAATTTCGCGCCGAACAACTTAAATCGCGGAATTATATTATAAATTCAATATTTATCGGCGGAGGAACACCCTCTGTTATTTGTGCGGAACGCCTTGCGCGTGTTCTCGAAGCTGTGGCTGACACTTTTGAAATCTCGCCCGATGCAGAAGTAACAGTCGAATCAAATCCCGAATCTGTCGAGTTTGAAAAGCTGAAAGCGTATAGAAATGCAGGAATAAACAGGCTAAGCCTCGGAATCCAGTCGTTTTCAGACGTGCTTTTGAAGAAAATAAGCCGCGCCCACAGCAGAGAACAAGCTCTTGAAGCTTATTCAAACGCTGTGGAATCGGGGTTTGATAACATTAACATTGACTTGATGTTTGGACTTCCCAAGCAAACCGTTGAGAATGTTTACCAAACGCTTGAACAGGCGGTAGCTCTTAAGCCGGCACACATATCGTTTTATGGACTGATTCTTGAGGAGGGTTCGGCTCTTTATCGAGACAAGAGTTTTACGCCTGTCGATGATGAGACCGACAGAAAAATGTATTATGCCGTGAAAAAAACACTTAAAGCGGTGGGATATGAGCATTATGAAATTTCAAACTTTGCTCTTCCGAACCGAGAATGCCGCCATAATTCGGCATATTGGACGGGAATGAATTATATAGGTGTGGGGCTTGGTGCTCATTCGTTTATAAACAGTGAAAGATTTCACGCAACATGTAATTTTAAAACCTATTTGCGCGGTGACTTTGATAAGGAAGATTCAATTATTTTGAACGAAAGTGACAAATATGCGGAATTTTTTTTCTTGGGATTAAGATTTATTAATGGGGTCAGCGCAAATGATTTTTGCGTAAGGTTCGGCAAAACTGCTGATGAAATTTATGGCGAAGAGTTAATTGCTCTTGAAAAAAACGGATTAATTACTCGGAATGCTGACAATATAAGGCTCACTGAAATTGGTGTTGATTTATCAAATAGGGTGTTTGAAAAATTTATTTAAGGAGAAACAAAAAATGATTGAAAAATTTCATGAAGTGAAAAGAGTTCCGAGAAATGAATTGGATTTAAGAATGAAAAGGTTCGTTTCAATAATGGACAAAGCTCATCCCGATTGGGAAATGTGTGCGGTTTCGGGGATTTTGAATATGTATTATTTAACGGGAACGATTCAAGACGGTGTTGTTTTAATTGAACGCGGAAAAAGCGCGGTTCTTTGGGTCAGAAGAAGTTTTGAACGCGCGGGATTGGAGTCGGAATTTAAAGACATTAGGTATATGGGAAGCTTCAGAGACATCGCATCAGCTTATAAAAAAATTCCCGAAACGATTTATCTTGACATGGCGGAAGCGACGCTGCAATGGTATACCCTTTTGAACAAGCAGATGAATTTTAAAAATGTTAATTCGGTTGACAACGTGTTTCTCAGCGCGAGAGCGGTTAAAACACCGTATGAGATTGAAATTTTAGAACGCGCGGGGGCCGTTGTTCACAGGCTTTTAACAAAAGAAATTTTTAATGTTTTCAGCGAAGAAATGACCGAAGCCGAACTGGGCGCAGAGCTTTTGACAATGTTCATTAAAAACGGATATCACGGCATTAGCAGATTCGCAATGCGCAACGCGGAAACGCTGCTCGGACATATCGGTTTTGCTGACAGCCCGATTTATCCGTCCGTTTTCAACGGCGCGTCGGGGGTTATCGGCTTGTGTCCGGCCGTGCCTGTTCTCGGAAGCCCCGACATTAAATTGAAGAAAGGCGATTTAATATATGTGGATGTTGTTTTTGGGATGGAAGGGTATAATACTGATAAAACCTTGATTTACAGTTTCGGACAGCCGCAAAGTGATGAGGTTGAGGAAATGCACAAGCATTGTCTTGCGCTTGAAAAACAAGCTGTTTCGCTGATGAAACCGGGAATTAAGCCGTCTGCTGTTTACGAAGCTGTGCTCCAATCTGTGAAACCGGAGTTTCTCAAAAGATTTATGGGAGCGCCGGGGCGCACGGTGCCGTTTTTAGGGCATGGAACGGGTCTTTACGTCGATGAATGGCCTGTTATTGCCAATGGCTTTGACGATCCGCTGGAGGTCGGTATGACTATAGCGATTGAACCGAAAATCGGCATTGAGGGCGTAGGTATTGTCGGCTGTGAAAATACATATTTGATAACTGAAGAGGGCGCGAGGTGTATTACAGGAGACAGCCGTGAGCTTATTTTATGCTGAGATTGGGCTTATTTTGCTCGCTTTTCACAAATTCAGTCGGATATAACCCATATTTATTGAAAAATGCTTTTGAAAAATAGGAACAATCGACATAACCGACTTTGTCGGCAGTCATTTGAACCGAATGATTTTGTTTCAAAAGAGTCTTCGCGTGTTCGAGTCTGAAATTTATTAAATAATCCTTAAGACCGATTCCCATTTCTTTTTTGAATATGTTGGAGAAATATCGTGAGTTTAAGCCTAAATGGCGCGCTATTGAAAGCACAGTTATGTTGTTCATATAGTTGCCGGCGATGAACTTTAAGGCAGTGTCTACATATCCGCGTTTTTTTTCCTCAAACAGCTCACTGTACAAAATGAACAATTTTGAGATGAGAAACTCCTCAAAAAATGACGTTTTGTTGAAAACATCCAGCATTTCAAAAAAAACGCCGGAATTAAGAGGCATGACAGTGCTTGAGAGCTTGTGAAATTCATCTGCGAAGTTTCCGTCAAAACCTATCTTTATATAGTCTAGAGGGCTTTCGGGGGATGGGGAGCAGGAAAATTTTTCGTCGGGAAAAGCGATGAAAATATCACCTTCGTTCACGGTGAATTCACCCGAGTTTTTTCTGAAAACCCCCGAACCCTTGGTTACGTAATATATTAAATAATAAGGGAATGAGTGCATTGTAAGAGCGGGAGCGTTTTTTTCATATTCAAAGTGCAAAGGATTTAAATCTTTGAAGTTTCTGTTTATAATAGACAATGTTTTAGACATTATGTATCGCCTCTCTTAGTAAATTTGAAATCCCATGTTACATTATTACATATTTATCTTACATATTTCAATATACTTTTTTGAAAAAATTACTTATAATCAGGACTGTTTTCAAGTATTGGAGAATTGTCTTAATTAGTAATTAACAATGCTCCATTATATTACATCAATAACAAAAATACAACACTTTGAAGGGGGAATTTTTATAGGGAAATTGGATAGGGGGTGTCTTTAGCTCCGAATAGTCCGCTTTGGGAACAGAAGAGGAATCATAGATGTGGAATATGCATATATATGATGTATAACCCAAACCGAAAGCGGATAAGCAGAAGATGTTACCGATGAAGTGTCGGGCAATATCGGCTTGCTTGCAGAACGACATCTGAATCACCTGATAATCTAAGTTGTTAGATAACAGAAGTAATCGGGGGGCGGATTGTCGTCCGTTTACATATTTAAGCGGAGATGATTGGGTTGTTCTGTAGTGTTAAAGCTGTTTAAGACAAAAAATCGGTAGGAAAAGAGCTTTCACTTAATCGGCAAAATCGGTTGGGACTGAAAGTGGCAGTTAAAGAGTAAAACAAAAAAATTAAAACGGAGGAAAGGTGTATGAAGAAATTCAAAAAATTAGCTTCAATGCTTATGGCAACTGTTATGGTTGTCGGTCTTGTTTATGTCATGCCGGTTATGGCTGACGGTGACCCGCTTGCAGGTTATGACGCGGGGGTTAAGTTTGAGATGGTACAGGATTCCGGCAGTATCTACAAATTGGTATTCAGCGCAAAAGCTTCTGAGAGCATTAAAATGCTTGATTTAGTCTTTTCGTATGATTCAGCTGTAGTAGAGGCAGTAGGTAGTGACGGAAGTGCTTTCGTTCCCGACACAACGCCGTTTTCGGCAGTTTCGGATGTATCGTTGGCAACAGTAGCAGCGTTAGAACCTTTTGAAGTTCTTGCTCAAGGATTCAGCGCAGCTACATTAGGTTGGAGAGAATATAACGGACGCATCGCGTTTAACATTGATGTATTCAATGCAAAAGGTTTCGCGGTTTCTTCCGAGGCATATATTCCCATGTTTGAATTCTATTTTACATTCGTGGACGGAGTTAACACCGCCCCCGGCGTTTTTGAATTCGAAGATGCGAGCGGCTATTTTGTTAGCCAGTTTTACGCAGCAAACGGTGGAAGCAGCTTCGGCGCTTTCCTGAAAGAAACAGTAGACAGTGAATCTGCTAATATTACTGATTCGGTTGACGGTTCGGTCAGCGTTAATTTGACACTTGAGTCTGCTAACTACTATCACGGTGCTCAAAACATGGCAGGTCTTGAAAGTGCTGTTATGAATGACATCGTTACGGCTGTTGATGTTCTTGGCGTTTATAACCCGTTTGATATTCCTGAACCTACAGGTTTTGCTGTAACAGGTACAGTCATTGGTGTTAATCCGAAAGTTGCGGCTAAAATCGAGCTTATTCAGGGTGGAAATCCTATTTATGCGATTTTTACAGAAGCAGCGGCTAACGGAAGCGGAAACAGCTCTCAGGCATTTGAGGTACCTGGTGTTGCGGCAGGCACATATACTGTGAAAATTTCAAAAGCAGGTCACTTGTCATATACTGTAACAACATTGGTTGTTAGTGATGATGTTAATATAGGGTCAAAGAACCTTGTACCTGGTGATATTACTGATGACGGTTTTATAAACGCTGCTGATTACAACATTGTTGTTTCCAATTTCGGTAAAGCAATAGCTCAAAGCAGTGATCAAAGAGCCGACGTTAACGGAGACGGATTTGTTAATGCAGGAGAACTGAATTATATGATGTCTTCGTTCGGAAAAGGATCAGTTAATTATGTTGAATGAGTTATGCTGAAAGATGGTGGTAAGATTTAGATATAAAACATTCAAGGAGAGGGATAATTTATGAAAAAATTTAAGAGAATAGTAGCAATGATAGCGGCGATGGCTATGCTGATTGGAACTATGACCATAATTCCTTTTGTGACAGCGTCTGCTGAGGACTATAAGGTCGGAGGAGTGACATTTAGGGTAGAAGAGACTGGTACATCAGGCTTGTATAAAATTACTCATAGTTTGAGATCTGATGATGGGATCAAGACATTTTACCTTTCGTTTACATTCGATAAGGAAGTTGTAACTATGTATCGTTCTAATGGTACAACGGCATTAACAAGCTCAGCTTTCAATCCAGGTTGT
>JGI994J12354_10000951_pt1 | contig 29398 bp, 17 predicted proteins | sample IntmicLarv3ML3BL_FD_12354 | JGI IMG/M metagenome (IMG submission 12354) | reverse complement strand
AAAATTATATTGACTTTTTCGATAAAATTATATATAATGTTATATAATATAAGGATATTGTAGATAAAAATCCACCTTTCGTCAAGGATATTACTTTACGAAATTTTTATTGACAAATCAAATCGTGACAGTTTGGAATAAGACACAATTTTTCGTTTACACATTGATTATTCCTCCGTTTGTCTTTATTATATTTAGTAATTCTTCGTCGTCTTCTATCAGAGATTTAGAAAAATCGCAGTTCATAATATTTATATTTTCTATTATATCCCATTCTCCCGAATTTTCAAGATTATTGTCCTCATTTAAAGTGTATTTTAATATTTTATTATCGTAACTAACAAAAAGTGTTTTGCCATCGTCATAACACTTTAATTTTTTTATATTGCTTTCCGTTTTAATGTTCATATCAATATTAATTTTGTGGTCTTTGTATAAATAAATTATACCATCGCTGGTTCCGATGTAACATATATCTCCTGCGGTGTTACAGGTAACACATACTAATCCGTCGGTGTCACTTTTATATTTGAAAATTTCAATTTTTTCACAGGATTTCGAATCCCATTTATACAAACAACCTTTATTTCCAAATTTATCAGTACCGGGAAAAAACGACACGCTGTAACATATTTTACCGTCAGAAGAACACGCCACCTCATTAATATATCCGTTATCATCATACAGGAACGAAAGATATTCATCTTCTGAATCATATTTATATACATTAAAATCCCCTGAACCCAGAAAGCATATTTTGCCGTCGGAAGAACACGCAAGAGAATTTATTATACCAATTTTACCGCCATTTATATTTATTTCTTTACTCGAATATTTGCCATCGATATTTTCTTCCTTTTCCCATTTGAAAAATTGCCCTTTCCCTTTAGCTATATTGTTTATAAATCCCAAATCTTCTAAAACTCCCGCACTGTATATGATTTCTCCGTCATTTGAGCAAACTATTGATTTAATATTTCCTTTGTGATTATTTTCGAAATTATTCGATATTTCTTTTAAGTTTTTATTCCATAGTTTTATAGTTTTGTCATATGAACCTGTTATAAAAAGTTCTTTATTTGATATATATGCCAAAGCCTCAATAAAACTTTCGTGACTGTTTAATTTGTTTTTTACAATTTTACCTTTTTCTACGTCGAATTTTCTAATGCTACCGTCCCGACATGCGCATATCAGAACCTTTTCTTTTTCTGAATAGTAAACTTCGCATATTAACCTGTTTCCGCCTCCCAATTTATGAACAAGATAATTATTCGAATTTTTAAGATAAATATTATTATCCCTGCGACATATTATATATCTGTTTTTATTGTTGTTTATGGGATTATTGTAATATTCCATGCAGGAAATTATAACGTCTGCGTCTTTATCTTCTACTTTTTTTATAATATTATATTCTTTATCATATACTATAAAATATTTTTGCCCGTTAAAATATCCTCCGAAATTTTCCCCGTCTTTTGTACAGAATATTTTCTTTAAAGGCAATCTTTTTGATTTGTCTTCTTTTGGTATGATATATTTAATCCATGTCCCGCTGACAACAGCATATTTTATGATGTCATTGTCTCCGCGTCCTATAAATATATGCTCGTTACTTGGATATATACAATTTATACTTATAAAATCCTCATTTTTAGTATTATTAAATATTGTGATTTCATTTAATGAGCCATTTGCGTTTTTATATAATCTGCCGTTTTCAGCGCCGAGATATAACTCGTTTTTAAATAAGCAAAAACAATTTATTTTTATATCAAATTGATACGGAATATATTTATCAATAATATACTTGTTGTTTTTGTTTTTTTGCATATGTAAAATCAATGAATTTGTTTCGCTGTGATTATATAAAACATAAAAATTTTTACCGTCATCTGAGGATATAATATTTATAAGTTTACAATTATTTTTATATTTTTTTAATATGTTTTTTGATTTTATAATTCGCGATTCCGAATAACCATTATCTTTATCAAACGTAATAGTCCAGATATTTTCTTTATCATCAGAAACAAAGCATATCTCACCATCGCTCGAACATGCTATATGATAACCTGTTTTATCAAAGTTTTTTATAAGTATATGTTCGGTGTCTTGATTTTCAATATTATATTTTAAAATACAATCATCTCTTGACCTTGTAAAACATACGCCGATTTTTTCAGCTAATGCAATATTTCTTGCTGTTTTTATGCTTCCCTGCGGAATTAAAGTGTTACGGCTTATTTTTGAATTTTCGAAATTTATATTTTCCAAATCGTATCCGCTGAGATTTATATTACGCAAATCAAGAAATGAAAAATCAATGCTTTTTAAATTTCCCGATAATTTTGCGCACTCAAGAATATTTTTTATTCCAACGTTTATTATTTTTTCGTTTTTATCAAATATAGAATTTTTATACATTGACATTATAGAATTTAAATCAAATGTTCCTTTGTTTAAAAATTCATTTATAAAACGAATTTTTTCTTCATCCCATAATGATATATTAATTTCTTCTATACATTTCAATGATTCCTGAAATAAATTCGTTTCATAATATTGCGACGCAAATTTCATAGTGTTTATAATATATGCCGCAGTAAAATAATCTCTGGTATTATCATGTACAAATTCATATTGACATGTTGCGATATTAATATCTCTTTCGTTTATTATATAAATTTCATCTAATAATATATCCAAAATCTGTTCCGGCTTTATATCTCTAAATACCCCACGCGAACTGCGGCTGCGATTCCTCCGATATTCATGTTTATTTGCCGACGCTAAAAGATTTTTTATAATCTCTGTTAAATCTTTTTCGGATATTTCGCGTTTGCAATTCTTTTCCATATTGTATGCGATTTGAGGAATTATATAGCGTAATATAAATTCTAATATATATTTTTTTTCATTGTCTTGATATTTGTTTATTTCCCTGTCATAATAAGCCGTTAATATTTCACATCTGGAACTTATATGATTATTTTCTGAAAATTTCCCTATATCGGCAAATTTACATAAATAAAACGGCAATTTTATACATTCAAGTAAAGGTATATTTGATTTAATTTTTTTTATCCTATCATCTGTATATTCTTTTCCTTTTAAATATTTTGTTATTGTTTCTTCCGTAATCGGTTGAAGCTCATATTTTTTCAAATTATCGTTTCCGTCATAATTATTTTTATTTCTTCCCGTAAGAATAATTCTTGTATTTTTATATTCGCTATCTTTTTTTATATAATCATTCAATTCATTCATAAGCCGCGATTTTAAATCGAACGATATTTCATTTATACCGTCCAGTATTAAAATATATTCAGGCGAATCATTATTATTTCTCTTAAATTCATCGTTTATTGTTTCAAATCTATACGCGAAATTTATAAATTTTTCAACATATTTTATTAAAAATAAATTGTCATTGGAATTATAGTATTCATACTCATTCAATTTTATTAAAATAAACACGCGAGGGTCGTCTTTCGACACCTCGTCTTTTTGTTGTGTTTTACCTTTTTTTACTACATCTTTTTTCGATAATTTACCTTGAACATACTTCATAAGCGAAGTAGTTTTTCCTATACCTCCATCACCATATAGATAAACATGTGACTTTTCGTTATCTAACATGTTACATAAACAAATTTCTTCTTGTTTTTCACTTTCTCTTTTTACAAAAGCCGGTAAGTTGTCAAAAGATTTAAATACCTCGATAAAAGAATCTATATAATTTTTCATTGAATCTCGTAATTCTTTTTTTACAGTACGCAGAGATGTGCTGTTTTTTTGTTTGTTTTCCGGGATTTTATTTTCTCCTCCTATGGCTTTGCAAAAAATCTTGGCGAGATAATATGCCTCAGTGTTTTCATTATATACTTCATTTAATTCTTTACGTTTTATTTTGGAAATTTTTTCATCGCTTTGAACAAGTTCATGAATTCCACCCACACAATCTTTAAGGTCTGCTATATTCGGAATCAAATTACGAGCAAAATATATTGCAACTTTATCTACAATATATTTAATGTTTTTTTCTTTTTGTATAATTGCAATTGTTTCAGCAGGAAAATTGGCTTTTCCATTTTGAAATAAACTAATGTTCTTCTTATCGCTTATGTTGGAATCTTTCAATTCTTCTATTGAGTAAGTTAATGAATTAAATAAAAGTTTGTAAACATTAATTTGTGCTTTGCCATCCTTTTCATCAATGTCCAAATCATGAGGACTTAAAAAATCTTTTTTTATATATATTTTTCTCTTCATATTCTTAATGATAATTTTTGCAAAATTCCGCAAACATAAGGTTTTATCATGGGATTCGATGTTCATACAATACCTCCGATTTGAAATTTAATAGAAATTTTAGGGGAACTTTGGGGGAACGCTTTTCTTTGATTTTTTTTGTACAATTTAGTTGCGGCTAAAAACAAAAAAACAAGGAGAACAAATTTATGAAAACAGAAATTTCCAGCAAAATCAAGGACGAAAAGATTGGCAAATTTTTCCTATCTCCCGGGCACTTCCATTTCTTTTTGAACGACGAGGATGCACATAAAAAAATAAAAAATGACTTGCAAACGCTTGAAAAGCATGGACTTCTTTGCTACCTAAAGCAGGAATATCCTACTCACTTTAAAAAATCCATTATCATAAACCAAATTGGTGAATCAGAAAAATTTTACATTGTCGATGGTAACAGACATATTTTTACATTAGCTTTATTTGATGAAAATCTGACACTTTTTGACATTTTGGAATGTTACCCCTCGTGTTTGCGATTCTGGAAAAACGGATTCGAAGACGATTCCCAAGCATCTCCATTCAAGGTTTATATTCCAATGCTTGTTGATACATCAAAACTTCCTAACACAGATATTGTGTCTGATTTTTCTAAAAATCCGCCAAGCGAGACAAAACGCATATCAGCTACTGTTGAATTCGATGACGGCACATGTTTTACGCCGCAAGATCGCGGGCGCACCATTTCACTTGCAAGTAGTTTTTTCAAACGAAAAAACGCAAATATTATATAAATAATTAAATTTTAGGAGGCTACATCATGAAAAATACACAAATCAACTGCAATGCGCCATACCAAGACACAGACAATACAATATTTCGCAAAGGACTTTCGACAGCAAAATTCCCCGAATCTTGGCAAGCAGGCGACGACTACGCTTTTGAAGTAATTATGGAAAACATCACCAAATACGGATTACACCCAGAGCATTTGGAGGGAGCTGACATGGGTGCAGGCACGGGGACTTGGAGTTTGCGACTGGCTGAACATTTCAAAAAGATAATCGCAGTTGAGCCAGATTCACGGCAACTCGACCACCTTAAAACCAATGTAAATAATAACCAATTCGCTGCTGAAAAAATCTCAATCTTTCAATCATCTATACAAAATTTCGAGTATAATTCAAAATTCCAATTCATTCTTTGTTCGCATATAATCCAGCATTTGCCAAAAATGGACGTTGAAGCAATTTTTAAAAAGTTACATGATATGTTGCAAACACACGGAATTTTGGTCATTTTTACTACGCATTCGCGTCAACCATATAACAAATTTTTGATACAGCACTCTCACGACGAAGAGTATGTTTCCGAGGAAAAATTCGAACAAAGTTTTAATAGTTTTAATGATAGCAATCAGCTTTGTTTTCAAACACATAAATATTCGCGGGAATATTTGTTTACGCTTTTGGAAAATTCCGGGTTCGAAATTTTAGACGATAGAATTTATCATATTCCTTCCGCACCAGCAGGAGCCGAAAGAGAAATGAATGCAGACACAAAAACAAAGGAAAAAAATGGAATGGATCAAATTGTCATTTGCACTAAACTCTGAGTATTCGAATCATAAACTGTAAATATATTTCATTGATATATTTTAATTCGTAAAACGCCGACCTGGAAATTGTCGCCATGTCGGCGTTTGATTTTTTTTTGAAATAATCATAATAAATTCAATAAATTTTTATATATCACATTTTACTACATTCTCCCACAAAATACAATAATTTTTGTAAATTTAAACAAAAAATATGCCAATATTTTTATTTAATGATGCTTTTTCGCGAATTTTTCGAGTGTTAAATCGGACAGTAAAAATAAAATAATAATAGAACCTTTTATAACAGAAAGAAATACCGTAAAATTTAATCATAAATAAAAAATATGTTCTAAAAAAAATCCCGCCGCGTATAATTTAATAAATTTATATATAAGATTAGCGGGAGGAATATATATTATGACAGATTACGCGATATACAGAGATATAGCGGAAAGAACGCAGGGTGATATATATATCGGTGTTGTCGGTCCTGTACGAACAGGTAAATCAACCCTGATAAAAAAATTCATGGAAACACTCGTTTTACCGAATATGGTAAACGAATACGGCAAAGAACGTGCGAGGGACGAAATGCCTCAAAGCGCGAACGGTAAAACGGTTATGACTACAGAACCTAAATTTATACCGGATAACGCGGTTGAGATTGATTTGGGAGAAAATACGACGTTTAAAGTGAAAATGATTGACTGTGTGGGGTATATTGTCCCCGGAGCGATTGGACATTTTGAGGACGATAAACCCAGAATGGTTATGACCCCGTGGTCTGAAAAAGAAATGCCCTTTGATACAGCCGCCGAAATCGGTACAAAAAAAGTTATAAATGACCATTCGACAATAGGTTTTCTTGTCACCACCGACGGCACAATCGGTGAAATTCCCAGAGAAAATTATTTAAACGCGGAAGAACGTGTTGTTAAAGAATTAAAACAGATAAATAAACCGTTCATTATTATTTTAAATTCATCAGTTCCCGAATCAGATGAAGCAATCGCGCTCGCTTATGAGCTCGAAGCGAAATATAAAGTTCCTGTCGCGCTTGTAAATTGTCTCGATTTATCGGACGAAGATATAAAAAATATTATAGAGCTTGTTTTATTTGAATTTCCCGTAAAGGAAATAGAAGTATCAATACCCTCATGGCTCAACGCGCTTGATGAAAATCATTGGTTATATAAATCAATAAATCAATCTGTTCTCGACTGTGCGGTGCAGATAGAAAAAGTGGGTGAAATAAAAGATTCATTTAAAGAATTAAACGAAAATGAAAATATCCTTAACGCTAAAATTGATTCGATAAATCTCGGCGAAGGTACCGCGCATCTTGAAATAAAACTTATAGACGGATTATTTTATAAAATACTCGGTGAATCCACGGGTTTTGAGATACCCGACGAGCAATCGCTTATAAAACTTATGAATGAGCTTTCGGTTATAAAAAAAGAATACGGTAAAATCGAAACCGCTTTAAAAGAAGTAAATGAATTCGGCTACGGTATAGTTACGCCGGATATAGACGATTTAACGCTTGAAGAACCTGAAATCGTCAAACAATCGGGAGGATACGGCGTTAAATTAAGAGCTTCCGCGCCGTCGATACATATGATAAAAGCGAATATTGAAACAGAGGTTTCACCAATCGTCGGTACAGAAAAACAATCCGAAGAACTGGTTAAATTTTTATTGCATGAATTTGAGGAAGACCCGCGTAAAATCTGGGAATCCAACATGTTCGGAAAAAGTCTGCACGAACTTGTAAATGAGGGACTTCATACAAAACTCGCGCATATGCCCCTTGACGCACGCGAGAAATTATCGGAAACGCTGGAGCGTATAATAAACGAAGGCAGCGGCGGTTTGATTTGTATTATATTATAAAACGGAGGAAATGAAATGAGCTGCTGTATTAATGATTTAAAGGACAAAGAAGTTATAAATATATGTGACGGGCGTAAACTCGGCTGTGTCGACGACGTTGAAGTTGATATAGTAAGCGGCAGACTTGTTTCTGTTATAGTCCCGTGCGACGGAAAATTATTCGGTTTCGGCAGAAAAAGTCTGGTGATTTTATGGGACAGTATAGAAAAAATAGGCGATGATATTATACTTGTCAGAGTGGATGTTAAAGAATACGCGTTTAAAGGCGACGGAATTGAATATGAAAAAGCGCGTAAACGCAGATTCTTTTTCTGAACGGAGAGTGTGCAGCGGATTTACGGGGGATTGGACGCGGCGGGGGAAACTTTTTAGGAAAGTTTCCCCCAAACCCCTTTCAAACCTCGTATAATATATATGTGGTTAATTTTGAAAGAAAACCACAAAAACTTGTTATCTTAATAAAAAAATGAGATAATAAGACTGTCGGCAGAGGGCGCGGTTTCAAACCTTGAAGTCATAGCTTCGACAAAAAGGAATGCTGAAACTGGTAATCCATATGCTGACAACGTTAAATATGTCACCGGAGCAGATAAGTAATCGGCTTGAACACGAAAACAGCAAGATACGAATAAGCGTGAACACGATATACAGAGGAATAGAACGCAATGAGATAAGAGACACGGTAAAACCGTACCTAAGGAAGAAATACCGGGGAAACCGCTCGCATTCGGGGGAAAACAACAGAGGGAAACTGGTAGGAGCGGTGTCGATAACAGAACGACCGGAAGCGGCAGCTCAACGTTCCGAGATAGGACATTGGGAAGCAGATACGGTAGTCGGACCGAAAAAGTCGGGGTGCATACTGACACTTGTAGACAGATGCAGCAGGTATTTGCTTGCCAAAAGACTGAAATCTTCCAAAGCCGAAGATGTGACCAAAGGAATCATCGAATTGTTGAAAAGTGTTCCCAAAAAGTATGTTCTCAGTGTAACGCCAGATTGCGGCAAGGAGTTTTTCGGCTACAAAACCGTTACCGAGACACTGGGAGTTCCATTCTATTTCTGCCACCCTGGTTCTCCTTGGGAACGTCCGACAAATGAAAACACCAATGGTTTATTAAGACAATATTTTCCTAAAGGTTTTTCTTTTGAGCGTTATTTTGACGATGAATTTCTGCGTGCTTTCGCACTTATTAACATCAGACCTCGCAAATGCCTTAACTGGTTTTCACCTATTGAAATTTTTTATGGCACTTCGTTGCATTTGACTTGACAATCGGTGCGCAAAAAGAAAAGTGACACGCGTCCAAACCCCCGTCGCGTCCCCTCCCCTCCCGCGTGAATAATAACGCTCTGTTTCGTGAATCTGCGAACAAACAAAATATAACAATTTCGCTATATAAACCAATGTTTGCCATGTATCGTTTTTCTTTTGGTTACTTTTCTTTTTCCGCAAAAAGAAAAGTGACACGCGTCCAAACCCCCGTCGCGTCCCCTCCCCTCCCGCGTGAATAATAACGCTCTGTTTCGTGAATAATAAAAAATGCCTGTTTTTATATTTTTTTGAAAAATTTTGATTCACAGGATATATTCGGAGGTTATTATTTGTTATGCGGGATATAAAAGTCGGAAATCTTGAGGAAAATCAGAGAAAAAATCTTAAATTCATAAAAAAAACTTACGCGAAAGCCGCGCTTTTGAAAGAAACAGATAAAAATATGTTTCTTCCCGTCCATTTTGAGTGGCTTTGCGATAATTATTATATAATCGAGCGTGAAGTAAAAAATATATGTAAAAGTCTTTCGTATGTGTCGAAACTTCCCGCTTCGCGTATATATTCAAAAAATCCGCGTCTTGAAGTAAGAATTTACGCGGTTTTCATTGAACTTGTAAAAAATCACAACGGGGAAATAACTCCGCGTATTGTTGAGGATTATATAGAAACAACGCAAAAAAACAGCAGCTATCTGTCAATAGAAGAAATCTCACTTTCAAGAATTATGCTGTCCGCAGCATTATGCTCTGCGATATATGATATTTGTACGGAACTTTTCGCTTATCTTAATAAAGAGATTGATTCACTCTCGGACAATTTGGCGCAATCGCTGGGATATTGTATAAGAAACCTGCGGTTTTGCAATGTTTACAGATTCGAGACATTGTTTGAAAAATGCTCGCAAGCGGACAAAATATTTAACCGTGACCCTGCGGGAATATACAAAAATATGGATAAAACAACAAAAGATTATTACAGACGGCGTTTGTCCGAGATTGCGAAAAAAAACAATCTCGATGAAATCGAAACCGCAGAAAAAATATATTTCAAAGCGTTGGACGCGTATAATTCGTGTATGGGTAATATCAACGCGGAAAACGAAAAAAAATCACATATCGGTTATTATCTTTTGAAAAAAAATTACCCCAAAAAATTATATTTTGTCATGATGTTTTGTATGCTTGTTGTTTTTATGGTTTTAGCTTCAATTACTGCGGGGTTTGCGGCGGTTTTACTTGTTTTTCCGTTGTGGGAATTTTCAAAACAACTGACGGATTTTGTATTTTCACGGTTTATTAAAACTTCGCCTTTACCGAAACTTGAAATAAAAAATATCCCCGATGATAAAAAAACTCTTGTGTGTATCACGACGTTATTGTTCGGGAAAGACAAAGATGATTTGTTGTTTGAACGACTTGAAAATTATTACAATTGCAACAAAGATAAAAATATAAATTTTTCGATTCTCGGCGATTTAAAAGATAATAAAGATAAAGAAACCGAAAAAGATTTTGAAATTATAAATTACGCCAAAGAAAAAATAGAGGAACTAAATAAAAAATATAATAATTCGTTCAGTTTGTTCATACGTGAAAGGACATATTCAAAAAGCGAAAAAAGATATATGGGTTGGGAAAGAAAACGCGGCGCGCTGGTTGAACTTGTACGTTTTATAAAAAATAATCCTGCGACAATAACGACTTTCTGCGGTGATATTGATTTTATCAGGGATATAAAATATATCATAACGCTTGACGCGGACACAAATCTCGGTATAGACAACGTAAAAGATATGCTCTCGGCTATGCTTCACCCAAACGCTAAACCTGTTTTTGATAACGATAAAAAAATCGTCGTTGACGGTTACGGTATAATGCAGCCGAGAATGGGAACAGAGCTTTCGGCGTCGTCAAAAACTCCGTTTACACGTATGATGTGCGGCTCCGGAGGTATAGATATATATTCGTCCGCTTCGTTTGATTTGTATCAGGAAATATACGGTGAAGGGAATTTCTGCGGTAAAGGTATTTTTGACGTTGATATATTTTATAAAACCCTCGATAACGCGTATCCCGAGGAAACCGTTTTAAGCCATGATTTACTTGAAGGGACACGTTTACGCTGCGCGCTTATATCAGATTTGGAACTGACCGACGGAATCCCGAAAAATCCCGCGTCTTTTTTTGACAGACTTCATAGATGGATAAGGGGCGATATGCAGGCTCTTTATTTTATCGGCGCGAAAACAAAAACAGCGGACGGCGAAATCATTAAAAATCCCATAAGTTTATTGTCAAAATATAAAATTTTCGATAACGTGCGGCGCACCGTAACTCCTGTATTTACTGTTTTCGCAATGATTTTTTCACTGTTGATTTATATTTTCGGCAACTTCAAACAGAATAATTCACCTCTTAATGTTTTTATCTTATCTTTGTTATATATGATTTTTCCCATGATTTCGGGGATTATCTCTATATTTATGATTTCATCGTTTCAAAATATATCAAAACGTTTTTCGTCAAAAGTTATGACGAGTATATGGCAGAATATATTTAATACAATATTTGATTTGTCCACGCTGGCGTATAAATCATACGTAAGTTTTGACGCGGTTGTTCGCTCTTTTTTCAGAATGACGGTGACGAAAAGAAAAATGCTCTCATGGGTTACTGCGACAGAGGGCGAAATGCAGTTGAAAGGTTTTGCGTTGTATGTCAGAAAAATGTTTTTATCGTCACTGCTCGGACTTGCTTTTGTGATTTTCGCGCCTTACGGAGCATATAAAATTTTAGGGATTATGTGGTTGCTTTTCCCCGTTATCGCATATATAACGGGAAAAGAAAAAGATAATTCCGAAGAATTTAAATTAACTCTAAATCAAGAGAAAAAACTCAAATCATACGTATCCGACATGTGGAAATTTTACGTTTCAACCGTAACGAAAAAAGATAATTATCTCCCGCCCGATAATATACAGCTTTTTCCCGTTGAATCAACGGCGCACAGAACATCACCCACAAATATCGGTTTGTATATGCTCTCGGTTTTGAGTGCGAGGGATTTTGAACTTATCGACACATCAGTAATGTGTCAAAAACTCGCCGCAACTCTTTCGACCGTTGAAAAAATGGAGAAATGGAACGGACATTTATATAACTGGTACGATACAAAAAATCTGAATATCATAGGTTCAAGATTTATTTCAACCGTTGACAGCGGAAATTTTGCCGCGTGTCTGACCGCGTTAAAAGAAGGAGTAAAAGAATACTCTCCCGAATCTGATATTATCGAAAGAATCAAAAAAATCCTCGATGATATGAACTTTTATTTATTATATAATCCCCTGCGTGATTTGTTTTATATAGGTTTTGACGAGGAATCAAAAAGTTACGGCGAAAATTGTTATGATTTATACATGAGCGAAGCGAAAATAACAAGTTATTTCGCGATAGCGCGGCATGAAGTACCGAAAAAACACTGGCAGAAACTCGGCAGAACACTCATAAAAGAAAACGGCTACATGGGTCTCGCGTCATGGACCGGCACGGCATTTGAATATTTTATGCCTAATCTTTTATTGCCTTTATATAAAAATTCGCTGACTTATGAAGCTCACAGATTCGCTCTGCGTGAACAGATAAAACGTCGGGCAAAATATAACGAGACGGAAGTCTGGGGAATATCAGAGAGCGGTTTTTACGCTTTTGATTTTGACATGAATTATCAGTATCAGGCGTTCGGTGTGCAGAAACTCGGCTTGAAACGCGGGTTAAACAAAGATTTTGTCGTAAGTCCCTATTCGTCTTTTTTATCTTTGAGTATATCACAAAGACACGCTATGGCAAACCTCGCGAGACTTGAAAATATAGGCATGTACGGGAAATACGGATTTTACGAAGCGTGCGATTTTACACATAACAGAGCGGGCAGAGGAATGAGGATAGTAAAAAGTTATATGGCGCACCATGTCGGTATGAGTATAACCGCCGCCGCGAATGTGTGTTTTGATAATATTTTTCAGAAACGATTTATGAAAGACGCGGAACAGCGGAGCGCGGCGGAATTGTTACAGGAAAAAATCCCCGTTGACGCGATAATTTTTGAGGATATAAACCCGCGTGAAATCCCCGAAAAAACAAACAGGTCTTATGCTCTGATAGAAAAAAACACGGGAAAAATAAATCTTGAAAATCCTGTGTGCAGACTTATATCAAACTCAAAAAGTAAAATTATAGCATCGTCATCGGGTGATATTATGTTGTCGGACGGTGTAAACACTATAAATTATATGGATTTTGACAGATACAACAACACAAAATCTTTTTCGGTGATGTTCAGATATAACGGTGAAATATTCTCACAGTCAAAAATCCCGTTAAACCGTGAAAACGCGGAATATATCTATGAATTTACAGATTCATACGCGCATTATTCGGTCAGGGAAATAATAGATTCCGTCAATATAACGGGTGACGTTACGTATTCGGTTATGTCGGACATGTCGTGTTTTGTCGTAAACACAGGGGTAAATATAACCGATATGAATATAAAAAGCAAAAAAACAGAAGCAGCCGAACAAAATAAAGTTGAAATCATGTTATATTTTGAACCGATAATAACAAAACTCACGGATTTTAAAGCGCACCCTGCATTTTCATCTCTCGCAATAGAAACAGAATACGACGAAGAAAATAAAATATTGTTTTATAAAAGGCGACCCATGAAAGAACACGAATCCGAAAAATGGCTTGCGGTCGAGGCTTGTTTTTACAACGAAAAAACGAACAAAACCGAAGTTATAGATTTTGATTTTGATACAAGGCGTGACGATATACTGCCGCATGTTTACGACACAAACGATATGGCGAATCTTTTTGACAGGGAATTTTCATCACAAAAAAACAAAAATCATTTCGAAACCGTTTTTTTTATAGCGTTCGCGAACAAAAAAGAGGATGTCATAAATATCCTGCAAAACGCGAAATTAAAAAATATAGAAAAAGAGAATCAGAAAACAGCAGAAAACAGCCATAATCATATGCTTGCTGCGGGGATAACCTCAAAAGAAAAAAATCTGCTCGATATAATATTGTCATGTATATATTGTAAAACTTTGAACAATAAACCGCGTAAAGACGATGTAACGGGGCTTTCGGGTTCACTTAAAATGCTTTGGAAAGAGGGAATATCGGGGGATTTGCCAATTATTCTGCTGTCTGTAAAAGACGAAAAAAAAGCGGATATTTTCGAGGAATATCTAAAAGTTTATAAATATCTCACCCTTTCGGGACAAAAATTTGATTTTGTCGTTATATATTCGGAAGCGGAAAAATATAACAGACCTTGTAGAAATATAATTTCTGACACGATAAAAAAATATAACTGCGAGCATTTTTTGAAGAAAAAAGGCGGGATATTTATCTTGGACCGTGCAAACCTTGATTTTGACCAAACGCGTCTGTTTTATTCAAGAGCTTCATATAAATACGATGCAGAAGAACAAGAAACAAGAGAAATAGAAATAATAGAAAAAATCCCGGAAATAAAAATAAAATCCGAGAAAAAATATAACAGTTTTAAAAATTTTATCTTCGACAAACCCGTATTTGAAACATACGGGGGATATTTCACAGACGACGCGTTTTATATTGATTGCAGCGATAAAAAAGCTCCGTGGTCGCATATTATCACAAACAGACAATTCGGGACGCTGATAACGCATAAATCACTCGGTTTTACATGGTATTCAAACGCGAGGGAAAGACGCTTGACCGCGTGGGAAAACGACCCCGTTTCCGATATGAAAAGTGAGAGGCTTATATTATCTTTAAACGGCGAAAAATACGATTTGTGTGCAATATCGTCATATCTTAAAATATTCCCGAACGGAGCGGAATATTACGGCAGGATAAAAGATACGGAGTATAAAATCTCAGTCACGGTTGACAGTAAACTTTTTGTAAAACTCGTAACGGTTGAATTTTTCCCCGTTTATCCCGTCAGCGAAAGCAGAACAGAAGAAACTAATTTTGAAGTGAGTTATTTGGTAAAACCCGTAATGGGAGTTTCCGAAAGCAATTTGAATTTTCTCGATATAACCGATATAAACAATGACACAATAACATTCCGAAATGTTTGCAATACCGATTTTTACGGTTGGACAGGGTTTATAAGAGCCGTCGGCGGAAAAATAAAATCCCATGATATAGCGGAATTTCTGACGGATTCAAAAATCAACGCGAATGAAAACGATTATATGGCGGTATGTAAAAATATCGATATGAGCGACAATACCAAAGCTATATTCACACTCGGTTGTTACAAAAGTGAAAAATATTTTGATTATCTGTATAAAAAAATAAGCGATTCGGATTTTATAAACAATATGTCCCAAAAAAGCGAACAATTTATACGTGAATACATGCCGAAAATAAAATTAAGCAGTTCAAACAAAGCGTTTGACGTTATGTTCAACACTTTTCTGCCGTATCAGAATATCGCGGGAAGAATATTCGGCAGAACGGGCTTTTATCAGTCAAGCGGGGCATACGGTTACAGAGACCAGTTGCAGGATATGATGGGAATTATATATTCATCGCCCGATTTTGTCAGGACGCATATATACAGAGCGGCGGCGCATCAGTTTATTGAGGGTGATGTTCAGCATTGGTGGCATAATATAAAAACCCCCGATTCAACGGCNCACAGAGGAGTAAGAACAAAATGTTCCGATGATTATTTATGGCTGCCGTATGTGACCGCGTTTTATATAAACAAAACCGGGGATTACAGTATTCTCGAAACAAAAATAGAATATCTGACAGATAATCCTCTGGCAAAAAACGAAAAAGAGCGTTACAATGAGCCTAAAAAATCGGGGATAAAAGAAAGTATATATGAACATTGCAAAAAAAGTATTGAATACGGTTTAAACTTCGGTGAACACGGGCTGCCGCTCATAGGCTCAGGCGACTGGAACGACGGTATGACACTTGTCGGAGCGGAGGGAAAGGGCGAAAGTGTATGGCTCGCGCAGTTTCTTATTATTGTCTTAAATGATTTTATACCGATATGCGAATATAAAAAAGATTCAGAACTCATAAAAAAATACAAATCGGAGGCTGAAAAAATACAAAATGCAGTTGAAACTTATTGTTTTGAGGGTGATAGATATATAAGAGGTTTTTATGATAACGGGGATAAACTCGGTTCAAAAGACAGCGACGAATGTAAAATAGATATACTCCCGCAAACTTTTTCCGCGATTATTTGCAAAAATATAAACCACGCGGAAATCGCGATGAATACGGCGTATAAAAATCTGTTTGACCCCAAACACAAAATTTTGAAATTATTTTCACCCGCATTTTCGGAAAGCGTACAAAACCCGGGGTATATAAAAGGATATGTCCCCGGAATACGTGAAAACGGCGGACAATACACACACGCCGCAGTCTGGGGAGCATTGGGATTTCTCACACTTGGAAGAAATACAGGCAATGCCGATTTTTATAAAAAAGGCTGGGATATAATAAAAGCCTTAAATCCAGCGGTAAGATGTTCAGATAAAAACCACGCGGATATATACCGGATTGAGCCGTATGTTTTATCCGGGGATATATATTCGAACGAATCGCACACCGGCAGAGGCGGTTGGAGCTGGTATACTGGTTCCGCGTCATGGTATTACAGAGTAATTATTGAAAATCTGTTGGAGTTTGAACTTTCGGGCGGTAAATACAGGGTAAACTCAAACGCTGTTAAATATATAGAAGATTTGAAAGACGCTTCGCTTGAAATAACACGGAAGACGGGGGAACAGGAACATTAGGGGAAACTTTTTAGGAAAGTTTCCCCTAAACCCCCATCAAACCTTTTAATATAATTTTTAAAAAGTGTTGATATAAATATATGAATTATGATATAATAAATATATTATATCATAAAAAAGTCAATGAAAGAAACGGAAGGAAAAGGAAAGATATGAAAAATCACGCAAAATATTCGGCGTTTGTGCTGGCGTTTATTATTATCATGCAAATAATTTTGGTTCTTCCCGCATCAGCGTCAAAAACAAACGCGGAACTCCCCAACGCGTATTGGGCACTTCAAAAAGAATACGGCGAAGCAAAAAATAACAGCGATTATAAAGCGATTATTAAAACTGTGCAAAAAACATACGATTTATTTGTAGGTACGGCGAAACCCGAAACCGTAGCGGATAAATGGTTGAAAAATGAAGATATTGAGTTGAATATATTGACCCCGTATCTGCTCGAAGCGGGCAAAGCCGCCGAAGCGTTGAAAGATTACGACGAAATGACGCGTTTTTATGAACTTTATCTTATATTCGTTGAACGTCAGAAAATGCGCTGGACAGAAGCGCAGCGCATAAATCAGGATACTTTTATGACCCCGTCGATAAAAACAAAACTCACAGCATATAACGTAGACCCTGTATTTTTTACAGAAATCCCGCCCGATAATACGACAAATCCATATACGGGAGCGAAATTTGAGCCGCGAAACGGTATATATTACGGCTCGACAAATCCATATAAAATAGGTCCTCTCACAGGTAATCCGGTTACCGCAGCAAATAAAAAAACTCCGTCCGGCGCGCTCGTTTACGTCCAGTTCAAAAAAGAAAAAGTCAGCGATTTCAACTGGCTTTTCGAAGAACTTCAAGAAAAAACGGATATTATAGAATTGGCATGGAACTTGGACCAGAAATATATTTCACTCAAAACCGCGGCGAACGAAACTACAATAATAGAAGAAACGGCGGAATATCTCGCAGAATTAGGCTCTCCGATATTGCTTAGAGTTGCGGCGGAAATGAACGTTTGGAATCCCCCTGCAAATGCCGATGATTTCAAGAAATTTTTTATCGCTGTCGCTGATGTTATGCACAAAAAAGCTCCAAACGTAGCGATGTTGTTTTCACCGAATGAGGGTTCTGCGGCAGGCGTTACAATAATGGATTATTACCCCGGTGATAAATATGTCGATTGGGTCGGTATATCGCATTATTATCAGTATTATTTTAAAGGCAATAAAGACACGTCGGAATTTGACCGCACAGTATATAAAATTGGTGAATACGCTAATCCTTTGCGTAAAGCGGAAGAAATAGTTAAATTGTTCGGCGGTAAAAAACCTATTATGTTCTCCGAATACGGCGTCGCGAATTATTATAACGATTTAAAAGAAAGTACAGTAGATTGGGCGTCATTGAGATTAAAACAACTGCAATATTATATCCCTATGTTTTATCCCGAAATAAAAGCGATGTTTTATTTTGATTCCGCAATGCCCGAACCTCAAAACTACGCTTTACACAACAGCCCGAATATGAATGAATTGTATAACAAACTCATGCGTGAAAACGGTATATATCTGCCCAAGGGACAGGATTCTTCGGAATTTATATATGCCAAACTCGATTCTTCGGGCAGAGCTGTAAAATCGAATAACGTTGTAATAAACACTTATGCGGAAGTAATGAATTATCCCAGTCTCACCGTGACATATTCGATAAACGGTAAGGAATACGCGAAATCAACAGAAATCCCCTATCGCGTCGCTTTGGACCTTTCACAATTGAAAGACGGAACGCATAATATAGATGTTGCCGTCATTACAACATGGGATAAAAAACAACAGGCTAAAAAAACAATAAAAGTAGAGAAAAAACAAGATTATGTTATACTTTACGATAAATCAATAACATCAACGCGCGCTTTAACAAAAATGCCCGTAACAATAAAACTTACGGCAATTCCAGCTTCGTCGAAAGTTATCGTAGACGGAAAAGAGGTTGAATTTGAGGCGTATAATATAAACGGCAGTAATTATTTTAAACTTCGTGATTTGGCATATGCTGTAAACGGTACGGAAAAACAATTTGAAGTGGGCTGGGACGACAAAAAAAACGCAATCTCACTCATAAGCAATACACCGTATACACCAAACGGAAGCGAAATGTCACCCGGGAATAAAAAAGGCAATAAAACCCCTGTTCTTACCTCCGCGAAAATTTATTTAAACGGTAAAGAAAAACAATTTACAGCGTATAATATAGACGGCAGTAACTTCTTTAAACTTCGCGATGTTATGCAGGTTTTCAACGTTTACGTAGGCTGGGACAACGCGACAAGCACAATAACACTCGACACATCAAAAAGTTATATTCCGTAAATAAATTATAATTTTAAAAGACCGCTTTCGCGGTCTTTTTTTATATAAATATAACAGGTTTACAAGCAACTCCGTCGGGATAATTTTTTAATTTTCCGAGCGCGAAAAGAATATTATTGTAATCGTACATTAAAATTTTTTCTCCTGTTTCAAATACGCCGAAATTTTTTTCTTCGCTTTTTATTTTATGTAAATATATTTCAGCTCCGTTTTTCGCGAGTTTTGTATAAAATTCGCTTAAAATTATTTTTTTGTCCGTGACTTTTTTTAAAACATCCTCGCATGAAATAAGTAATGAAAATAAATTTTCAACTCCTTGATTTTGTTTTAAATCTTCAAGATATTCGACGGAAAACGATTTCGATATATCAAAATCTCCCGTGCATGTCCTTTCAAGTGAGGACATAACGCCGCCGCATGTTAATTTTTCCCCTATATCGTTGCAAATTGAGCGTATATATGTACCCTTTGAACAGCTTATATCAAGTATAAATTCGCCGGGTTTTTCTGTTTTTTCGCATGTTATAGAATATACGGTAACTTTTCGCGGCTCCGGTTTTATCTCTATACCGTCTCTCGCGTATTCGTAGAGTTTTTTCCCTTTTACTTTTATCGCACTGTAAACAGGGGGAATCTGCTCTATATTCCCGATAAAACATTCAGCGGCTTTCTTTACTTTTTCCAAATCGGGTAAAACAGTATTCCCGTAACTTTTTGTTGTTTGTCCCGTTATATCCATTGTATCGGTCGTAATGCCGAGTTTTAAAACAGCCTTGTATTTCTTGTCGTGATTTGACAATAACTCCGATAATTTTGTAGCGTTTCCTATAAGTATCGGCAGAACGCCCGTTGCTATCGGGTCGAGTGTTCCCGTATGCCCTACCCTCTTTGTACCGAAAAGACGGCGTGCGAAATATACCATATCATGCGATGATTTCCCCGTCGGCTTGTTTAAATTCAATATCCCGTTTATATTATTTGTATTATTTTTATCAGCCATAAATCTCCTGTTATGTTTTGTTTTCGTCTGAATTTCGAGGTAAAATAATTGTTACAACCGTGCCGCCGCCGACTGCGGGGTCTAATGTTATCTGTCCTTTATGCGCGAGTACAATTTCTTTCGCTATTGAAAGACCGAGCCCCGTGCCGCCCGCTTCGGTTGAACGCGCTTTTTCAACTCTGTAAAATCTCTCGAAAATATGCGGTAAATCTTCACGCGGTATCCCTATCCCGTTGTCTTTTATCGTGAATTTTACCCCTGTAATATCCGTGTTTTCGCGTTTTAATTTGTACCCGTCTATCGAAAATTCTATTTTCCCGCCGCTCGGCGTGTATTTTATCGCGTTTGATATTATATTTATAAGAACCTGCTCGATTCTCGCTTTATCCGCGTATATTACGGGGATATTTTCACCTGTGTTTAAGGTCAATGTCTGTTCGCTTTTATCGGCTTCAACACGCATTGTATCATATATACGCCTGCCCATTTCCTCTGCATTTACTGATGTAAACTGCCACATCATCTTTTTATTGTCGAGCCTTGAAACAACGAGTAAATCCTGAACTATCCGTGTCATTCTCGCGCCTTCGCTTAAAATTCTGTTCAGAAAATCTATTTTTATTTCTTCGCTCATTCGTCCGTCGGAAATAGATTCTGCGGCGATTAATATCGTTGTCAGCGGAGTTTTTAATTCGTGCGAAACGTTGGCTATAAATTCACGCCTTGATTTTTCAAGAGCGTAACTCTGCGTAACGTCGTGTATTACAACGATAGTACCGCCCAAAAGTTTACTGCCGATACTTTCACTGTCCTGACCGTATTTGAATTTTCCTATACTAACGTCAAATATATTTTCACGGTAAGCGGCATTTCTTAAAATTCGCCCCGTGTTTTTATCGGACGATGAAATTTCACCCGTTTTTTCTGTTTCGTCGTTTTCGTCAAAATCAAGATGAAATAAATTCATAAAACTTTCGAAATCCATGTTGTCCCTGTAATCGTCTTTGAGAATTTCAACGCCCCTTTGGTTTATCATGTTCAAAACGCCGTCGCTTGAAAAAACCAGAACGCCGTCGTTGTGATACAGGAAAATAATTTCGAGTTTTTCACGCTCTCCCGAAATTTCGTCATGTGTGGCTTTCAATTTTTCCGCCATATCGTTGAAAGTCAAAGCGAGTGTTCCAATTTCATCGTTTGACGATATTTCTATTTTTCTTTTAAAATCCCCGTCGGCTAATTTTACCGCGCCTTTTGTTATACTTTGTATAGGTGAAGTTATCGCTTTTGCGAGGAAAAACGACAGGAAAACAGCGACCGCAAGACCGACCAGCAATACCTGTACGACAATCTCAAATATCTTCCATGAGAAATCTCTCATTTCCTCCTGCGTGTCTTTTATATATATTATACACTCGTATATTTGACCCGCTCCGTCGGATTTCTGCGAGCTTGAAGCGAACATATCACTTGAAATATACACGGCGTAATCCATATAATCCGAGCCGAAAGATTGTTTGTCGCCGACTCTTTTATCCATCGCGGCGAGCATATTCGGTGTTTTTATGAGTGACTGACCGAGTTTATCGTCCGTCCCTGTGAGATATTTTCCGTTCATATCAAGAATATATAACTGCCTTGATGTTTTTATTCCCAGATTTCCGTATTGTCCTCTCAACTTGTTTTGCTGGTCTATATAAAAATCTTCTCTGTCCATTTCTTCGCACAATTCTTTTAACATATCATCGTTTAAAGTCTGGCTCATGATACTGTTAAAATTTTTCGTGTAAAAATCGAAAACTCCGTTAAGCATTACCGTTGCGATAATGCTTATGATAATTATTATAAAAAGAACAAGCATAAGAACAAGTTTGAAATGCAGACCTTTATAAAGCACTTTTAAAAAATCCTTTTCTTTAAAATATATTGACGCGGTTATAATTTATAATTCTCATAATTAGTCGCTGTCGGTAAGATAATAACCCATTCCCCTTTTGTTTTGTATAATCTTCGGGTTTGCGCTGTCGTCCTCTATTTTGTTTCTCAAACGGTTTATAGTTACGTCAACCGTTCTGGGGTCGCCGTAAAAATCATCGCCGATGTCGTATTTCCAGACGTTTTTCAAAAGTTCTTCCCTCGGAAAAATCTTGTTCGGATTTTTCGCTAAAAAAAGAAGTAAATCATATTCGAGTTTTGAGAGTTCCACAGAAATATTATTTTTTTCAATCTTATATTTTTCGCAGTCTATAACAACCGACTGTATTTTTATTATATTCCCGTTTTGGTCGGACAATCCCGAATCACCCGATGAGCGGCGTATATTAGCTTTAACTCTCGCGAAAAGCTCCCTTCGGCTGAAAGGTTTTGTTATATAATCGTCCGCGCCGAGTTCTAAACCCAGTATTTTATCGACTTCTTCCCCGCGTGCGGTTAATATTATAACGGGGGTTGATATTTTTTCTTTTCTTATTTGCCTGCATATATCGAATCCTTCTATTTTAGGGAGCATCAAATCAAGTAAAATCAAATCATACACGTTTGTGAGAGCTTTTTTCAGTCCCTCCTCACCGTCGTATACAGCATCACATTCGTATCCCTCGATTTTCGCGTTTTCCGCGATTATATAAGAAATATTCTTATCGTCCTCAACAATCAAAAGTTTTTTCGCCATTTTATATTTTCACCGGCTTTCTGTATTATTTTGTATCCTGTCTGTTTATTTGTCTCTTTATATTCTCTATATTCGCGTTGTTTATATAAGAAAATTTTATATAAAATTTATTTTCGGACGCTCTCGCGGACATTGTTATATAATTTTTATAATCGCTGTTTAAATCAAACATAAAAACATTGTATGTTTTTTGTTTTAAAAAATCCGTCATATCTGTTGTGGTTTTTATATCTTCCAAATCAGGTATATCAACATTTTTTTTGCACAAATAATATCCGTTTTGTGTCAGTTTTTCCTCGAATATTTCAAGATTTTCGGACTTTTCAAACATACAGAATCTTGTTTTGTGTTTTAACGCCGAATAAATAAAATCGTTTGCGGATTCAAGCTCCAGTATTAAATCCTCTGTATTATCGGGGTTTATTTTTATACCAAGTTCATGACCCGATGAATATATCCTCCTCAAAATATCGGGGTTTTCCTTAATTTCGCTTACACTCAAAAAAAACACGGCTTTCATTTTGTTTTTGTCAAGTATTTTCAAAACCTCTTTTATTTTATCTGTTTTACTTATCTCAATAATTTCAACCGTTTCAGTCGTTTCAATTTCTTCTGTCTCTTTCGTTTCTTCTTCTGTTGTTTCTGTATAATCATATGACGGGGAGCTGTCGTAAAACATCAGATAATTTTGGATTTCCCTTGTATTTTCCGCGGTTGTGGGTTCTTCTGTTGTGGTGGGAGGCTCTGTTGTTCTGTATTCGCTTGTGTTCGGAATATTTCTGAATGTCGTCGAGTCCGTTGTTGTTCCCTTATCGGTAATGGGGGGAATATCAATTGTAGGAGATGTTGTGTTTTCGATAGCCGGTTCTGTCGTGACGACAGGAGACGGCGGATTTGTCGGTATCGGCTGCGTCGGCGGAGCTGTTTCCTCGGGCGTTGTTATAACAGGTTTTGGTTTGATTATATATCCGTCGATAAGCTGGTCAAAAGTTTTTCTCGCTGTGTCCCCTTTTATACGCAGAGTATTATATTCCGCTCTTATCTCACATTCCAGACCGAGATTTTCCGCCGTGATTTCCGCGGGAACATAGGCTGTACCATTGATAAGATAAACTTTGCACGGTATATAATATTTTGTGCGGCTTTCCGCTCTTTCACCTGAAACCTTAAAAGCTATCCAGTCATATTTTTTGTATTGTATATAAAAATTTTCGGTGTATCTGTCCTCTGATTTCATTGTTACATCATTGATAAGTTTAAACAGCTCGATTGGAACATAATAAATCCCGTCGATTTTTTCGAGAGACCAGAGATAATCAAACATAAAAGCATTGTCGTTGTAAAAAAGTGACGGGACAGATGACGCGTCGTCCGCCGAAACAGGCGTAACCGTCATTGTCACGATTTTCAATAGTCCCATACATAACAATGCCATTAAAATAAAAGTTATTTCAAATTTCTTTTTGTTTATTTTATTTTTTATATTTTTCATAACACAAAATCCCATTTATTTCTTATCATAAACTTCAAGTAAATAAACCGTGGTTAAATCCACGACAAAACCATAGCTGTTTACCCCGTGCTGCTGTCCCTGCGCTTGAAGATACGTATCATTTACAACGGACGCGACCTTTGAAATTTTCGTGTCCCTGTATTTTTCGAAAAATTTCGAGAACGCCGCGATTTCTTCTGTTACAAGCGAAGGTACAGTTCCCATTATTTCATAATATTTGTCTTTATCTGCTCTGTACAAAGCATTTTTTATATATTCCGTCATGTTTACAAGTCCGCTGTATTTTATATAATCGTCGTTACTGTAAAGACACACGAGAAATGCGATAAAATTGGCTTCGTCTTCTTTCGCTGTTCCCATTAAATGCGCCATTTCATGTGCGGCGGTGAACGGTAGATTATAATCAGGGAAATCAATATTTAAATTTGCCTCTCCCGTAAAAAACGCGTAAATCCCTGTTATGTGCATTTTCGACATCTGCACAGATAAAATAACGGGCTTGACTTTTGATTTTATATGCCTGAATAAATTGTGACGCGAGAGCATATTTTTATACGCTTCGTTTAATTTTTCGTTCATTTCGTTTAAGCCATACGGCATTTTTGTGCTTCCCGTGTTTGAATAAACATATTTTATATTTTCCGAAACTTCGTCTACTTCATCAATCAAAATTTCAAGAGCGTTATATAAATCATCGGCACTTAAAAGACGGCGTTCAAAATCCATGTTTTTGTTTTCATTTACGGGCGTTTTACCGTAACATACCCCGAAAGTAAACGTAAAAATAAACATAGCGAATCCGCAAAACGCGATAATTCTGAAAATCCCTTTCAAAAAAACAACGCTTTTAGTTTTACCGTCACGCGGTGCATGAATGATTTTAAAAATATATTTAAAGAGTAAAAACAAAACCGTCGGGATTGATATATACAGCATAAATTCAGCGAGTGAAAACGGTATAAAATAAGTCGTTTGGGTCAGTATAAACCGCAAAACAAAAGATATTGTTTCAGCGCATAAATCTGCGATTTGTACGTATTTTACACTCAGCCGCCATGTTATAAAAGAGATAATTCCCAAAACAATAAGAAATATAACGGGAACCGTCAGTATTTTTTCTTCAAATATATATTCTTTAATTTTTTTTATTGTATTTTTAATCATAATTAAATAATTTACACTTTATTTATTATACCCTTTATATCTTCCGAAAGTTCGCATACAACGTTCATTTTTTCGTTATTTTCCGGGTGGTCGAATTCAAGACGATACGCGTGGAGCGCGTGGCGGTTTATGTGATAATCCGGGTGTGTGTTATTTTCTCCGTATAAATCCTCACCCATCAACGGGAATCCTACTGTGTAAAAATGCAATCGTATCTGATGTGTTCTCCCCGTTTTCGGAAACACTTCCAAAACGCTCGCGTTTTTATTTGCTTTTATAACTTTAAATTCGGTTTTTGAATAATCCCCGTCTTTCGCGCAAACTCTTTTTATTATACTGTCCTGCTCACGTTTTATCGGAGCGGTTATACAACCCATTTTATTTTCGGGGTTATATGTAATACACCCGTCAATTTCCGAAAGATTTTTATTTATTTCTTCGAGTTTATTTGAATCGCACAAAGTTTCTATATTCCCGTTTAACACGGTTATATATGTTTTTTCAATCCCGCCGCGCCTCATCATTTCGTTGAGCCTTGCGGACATTATTTTGTTTTTAGCAATAAGAACAATCCCCGAAGTGTTTTTGTCAAGTCTGTTAGCCGCCCGGTAAAAAGATTTTATATTGTTGTTTCTGAAATATGCCACGACCAGATTAGCCAAAGTGTCGTCAAAATGATTTATCGACGGGTGCGACGGCATATCCGGAGGTTTATTCACAGCCAATATAAAATCGTCCTCGTATATTATATTTAATTTGTCCAAAAGACTTTGGTTTTCAATAACAAAACTTTTATCCTGATATATTTCGTCAGCGTTTTCATAATTAAGGCTTAAAACATCGCCCTCCGACAAAACAAATCTTACTGTTACCCTGACCCCGTTTACCGTTATACCGTCTGATTTGTTTTTCAGTAAAATAAGCATACGCCGCGAAATATTATAATTATATCTAATAAAATCTTTGATAGTTTTTCCCGCATTTTCAGATTTTATCACAAAATCCATTTTATTTCAACTTTTCAACTTTCTTTTTGTTTTTCGCAATTTTTAATATAATTCTTTCGCAATATCAATAATTTTCTGCATACGGTGTTTTATCCCCGATTTTGAAACATGGGGATTTGAAATCTCCGCTATTTCGCGTATTGACATTTCTATATGTTTTAATCTAAGTTTCGCGGTTTGCTGTAATTCTTCGGGAAGCGAATCAAACTTGCCTTTTTTTATTATAAGTTTAACCGCTTCTATCTGCTCCGCCGACGCTTTTGATACTTTTTCAAGATTCGCGTTTTCAAAATTTGTCACTCTGTTCGCGTTATTCCTGAAATTTTTCAAAATTTTTGTTTCCATTAAATCAAACGAAATTTTCGGCGCGCCTATATAATATAAAAAATCCTCTATCTGTTCGCTTGATTTTAAATATAAAATATACTTGTTTCTTCGTTTTACATATTTAAAAAATATATTCTCCTCATTCGCAATATTTTGTACGGCGAGAGCGAGATTTTCATGAAGTATCGCGAATTCGAGGTGATATGATTTTTTCGGGTCGGATATATTCCCCGTTGATATAAACAATCCTCTGAAAAAATGTTTAACGCAGTTGTGACAGCCTGAAAAATCCAATTTTATTTCGGAATCCGCTTCGCTTTGGGAATTTATCGACAACCCGTATAACGCCGCTTCATTACAGCATTTTTTACTCGATTTTTTTTTCGCGAGCATTTCTTTGGTTTTATTTGAATACGACATATTATATAATTCACCTGAAAATTTTTATTGTTTTCTATATTCCTAATTTTTCCCGATGTCCCTGTGAACCGATGTTGCACTGTAATTTTTCTCCAACAAATATTTTTTCAAAACCTCCGACATACAGACAGAGCGGTGTTTTCCGCCGGTACAGCCAATCGCGACAATAAGATTTGCCCTGCCCTCGTGTATATACAAAGGCAAAAGATACGAAATCATATCTTTTAGTTTTTCTGTAAATTCCACGGCTTCTTTATGAGACATGACATATTCCGCGACGTCTGAATCAAGTCCCGTTTTTGTCCTCATACTCTCTATATAAAACGGGTTCGGGAAACATCTTACATCAAAAACCAAATCGGCTTCTGACGGTACCCCGTATTTGAATCCGAACGACATACAGTTTACGGATATAACACTCTCGGTTGAGCTTTTCGCTATTTCTCTGACACGTTCCGCCAATTGGTGAAGTGTGGTTTTCGTCGTATCTATAACATAATCCGCTTTTTGTTTAATCTCGGATAAAATCTCGCGTTCTTTTGTTATCGCTTCTCTTATGGGAAGATTTTTCAGCGATGTGAGCGGATTATTGCGGCGCGCTTCTTTTTGTCTTGTTATGATAACCTCGTCGGCGCAGTCCAGAAAAATAATTTTACAGGTATTTTCTTTTTTCAGGATCTCAAACTGTGAAATAAGCGTAGCGAATTCACTTTCGCCGCGAACATCTATAACAAACGCGACAGCCTGCACTTTGTCGGGTACGCGTTTATAAATATTAACAAACTCCGAAATCATAACTGCGGGCATATTGTCAATACAATAATATCCCAAATCCTCAAGTGTATTTGCCGCGTGTGTTTTTCCCGCTCCCGACATACCTGTTAAAATCAATATTTCCATTGTTGTATTTCTAACCCCTTTACATTAAAATTCTATTATTTTTATTTCACATTCTATATTTATTCCCGTTTTTTCAAAAACAACGGTTTTTATATGTTCTGTAAGTTTTAAAACGTCGTCAAATTTCGCTCCGCCTTTGTTTATTATAAATCCCGCGTGCTTTTCCGAAACCTGTGCCATACCGACAGAATAACCTTTAAGTCCGCAGTCGTCAATCAGTTTCGCCGTAAAATATCCCTCGCCGCGTTTGAATACACTTCCCGCACTGGGATATTCGAGCGGTTGTTTTTCTTTTCTGGCGGACATGTTTTTATTCATGAGCGATTCTATATCGGTTATATCCCCGTGTTTTAATTTCAAAACAGACGACAGAAGTATATAATTTTTATTTTTCGCGTAAATACTCTCCCTGTATAAAAACTCATGCTGCGTTGTGTTTAAACTTTTTATTTCAAGCGTTTCTGTGTTTATATATTCACTCGAAAATACAACATCGCTCATTTGTCCGCCGTAAGCTCCCGCGTTCATGTGTATCGCACCGCCAAGAGTTCCCGGAATCCCGTAAGCGAATTCCAACCCGGTCAAAGAATTTTCTTTCGCTGTATTCGAGAGTTTATTCAAAGAAACCCCGCAGTCGGCGTAGATATTTTCACCATCGGTTTTTATTGTATTCATACGCGAAGTAATTATAACAACACCGTCAAAATTATTTTCGCATATTAAAACATTGCTCCCGTTTCCAAGAAGAATATATTTCACGTCATATTTTTTTATAATATCAAAAATCCCCGAAAAATTTTCTTTATTTGTCGGAAGCACAGCAATATTCGCAGTTCCGCCGATTTTAAACGAAGTATAATCTTTTAAACTTTCATTTATTTTAACAATACATCCTTTTTTTTCGCAATAATCAGATATAACGGATATAATGTCAGATTTCATTTATAAATTCTCCCGTAAAATATTATATATAAATATTATACTACATATTTTAAAATTTTTAAATAGAAAAAATATTTTTTTGATAAAACGCATAAAAATTTACATATTAATTCAAGCATGACAAACAATAAAAATCCACCGGCAAAGCCGGTGGTATTTCTTATGCGGGCATAGCCCTTTGATACTGGCAACGCTTGAAAGCGTACCCAACGAATCCCTTTGGCATAA